>Ga0307414_10000813_pt1 | contig 15932 bp, 11 predicted proteins | sample DK1Ometagenome_FD_203804 | JGI IMG/M metagenome (GOLD analysis project Ga0307414, IMG submission 203804) | Maize rhizosphere microbial communities from greenhouse at UC Davis, California, United States - DK15-O-3 | ecosystem: Host-associated > Plants > Roots > Rhizosphere > Soil | place: USA... | reverse complement strand
CTCGCCAATTGCAGCTCCAAGCTCGGGCCAGGTCGGACTGAGGGAGAAATCAATCGCATTGGCGCGTTCGCCATTCCGGGCACGAATGATGCTCACCGGCGCCGCGATGCGCCCCAGCCAGTCGCGCGGATCGGTACGGACCGCGTTCAAATAGACCGAAGCTTCGAGCGCCGGTGGACAGGCCAGTTTCCAGCCTTCGCCATCTGCCGCGACAAGCAGGCCATATTGGCAATAATCGGCGAGTATCTGAGGCTGCCAGTGCATATAGGGCGGGCGCTGCGCAAAATGGGCGTTCATCGCTTCCCAGCTGTCCCACAGAGCGCGGCGCCGCGCGACAGGGTGCACGGCCGGGTCGGCGACGGGCTGATCCGCTCCGCCGACGTAGAGCCCCGGTTCCATGATCACCGGGTCGATCAGGAACAGGTGCCGAAACGCATCCGGCCGCTCGGCCGCAAGGCGGGTCAGCGCATATCCGCCCATGCTGTGCCCGCAACCGATCAGCGGTGTCCCCGCGAAGCGATCGACCAGCGGCAGCAGCGCATCCGCGGTCGCAGCCCAATCTGACAGCGACGCGGGTTTGAAACTTCGCCCATGGCCGCGATGATCAGGCGCAACGACATGCGTGCCGGGCGGCAGCTTCGCGACGACCCGATCCCACAATCGCGCGTGAAAGCCCGTCGCATGGAGCAGCAGGACCGATGGGCGGTCCGAAGGGGCGCCCCATTCGAACCAGCAGATGTCGCCCTCCGGCGTTTCCAGCCGGTGCTCCCGCGGCTCCGCCACGCCTTAGCCCTTGGGGCCGTCGACGATCCGGATGCCGAGTTCCTTGAGCTGCTTGTCACTGACCGCCGCAGGGGCGTTCATCATCAGATCTTCGGCCTTCTGGTTCATCGGGAAGATCACGACTTCGCGGATGTTCGGTTCGTCGGCGAGCAGCATGACGATGCGGTCGACGCCCGGCGCCGAACCGCCATGCGGCGGCGCGCCATATTTGAAGGCGTTAATCATGCCGCTGAAATTCGCGTCGACATCGGCCTGGCTGTAACCGGCGATTTCGAACGCCTTGTACATGATGTCGGGGCGATGGTTGCGGATTGCGCCCGATGACAGTTCGACGCCGTTGCAAACGATGTCATACTGCCACGCGAGAATGTCGAGCGGGCCCTTGGTCTCCAGCGCTTCCAACTCGCCCTGCGGCATGCTGAACGGGTTGTGGCTGAAATCGATCTTGCCGGTGTCTTCGTCGGCCTCGAACATCGGGAAGTCGACGATCCAGCACATTTCAAACTTGTTGGCGTCGATCAGCTCGAGCTGTTCGGCGACGCGGGTGCGCGCGAGGCCGGCGAGCTTCGCCGCCATCGCTTCCTTGCCCGCGGCAAAGAAAATGCCGTCGTCGGGGCCAAGGCCGAGCTCGCTCGCCAGCGCGTCCATCTTTTCGGGACCATGATTCTTGGCGATCGGGCCGCCCCATTCGCCGCCCTTGCGCGTCGCATAGCCAAGGCCGGCAAAGCCTTCGCCCTGCGCCCAGCTGTTCATGTCGTCGAAGAATTTGCGGCTCTTCTCGGCGGTGCCCGGCGCGGGGATCGCGCGGACGACGTCGCCCGCCGCGACGATATCGGCAAAGCGGCCGAAGCCCGACCCGGTGAAGTGCGTCGAAACGTCGGTGATGATCAGCGGGTTGCGCAGGTCAGGCTTGTCATTGCCATATTTCAGCATCGATTCGCGGTACGGGATGCGCGGAAAGGTGCCCGCCGGGGTCACCGACTTGCCGTTGGCGAACTCCTCGAACACGCCCGCGAGCACGGGCTCGATGGTGTTGAACACATCATCCTGCGTGACGAAGCTCATTTCGAAATCGAGCTGATAGAATTCGCCCGGCGAACGGTCGGCGCGGGCGTCTTCGTCGCGGAAGCAAGGGGCGATCTGGAAATAGCGATCGAAGCCCGCGACCATCAGCAGCTGCTTGAACATCTGCGGCGCCTGCGGCAGCGCATAGAATTTGCCGGGATGGACGCGGCTGGGCACCAGATAGTCGCGCGCGCCTTCGGGCGACGAGGCGGTCAGGATCGGGGTCTGATATTCGGTAAAGCCCTGATCGGTCATGCGGCGGCGCAGGCTGGCGATCACGTTCGAACGCAGCAGGATGTTGGCGTGGAGCCGTTCGCGGCGCAGATCGAGGAAGCGGTATTTCAGGCGGATATCCTCGGGATATTCCTGTTCGCCCGCGACCGGCATCGGCAGTTCGATCGCCGCCGACTGGACGCTGACCTCGCGGGCGCGCACTTCGATCGCGCCGGTCGGCAGGTTCGAATTGATCGTCTCGGCCGAGCGCGCGACGACGTCGCCGGTCACCGTCACAACGCTTTCGGCGCGCAGGCCGTCAAGCGTCGCGAAAACCGCATCGCTTGAGTCTGCAACGATCTGGGTCAGGCCATAATGATCGCGAAGATCGACGAAGAGCAGCCCGCCATGATCGCGCTTGCGATGCACCCAGCCGGAGACGCGGACGGTCTGACCGACCTGTTCGGCGCGAAGCTGGCCGCAATTATGGGTGCGATAGGCGTGCATGGGATCGTCTTTCAAAGCTGGAGAGGCATGGCCGAAAACCGCGCCGTTATGGCCGCGCCTAAGGCAGGTCGGCGAGCGATTTGTCAAGGGTTGACGGTCGATTCAGCCGGTTAGCGCCAGCGTCGAATGCCGCGCCGCGAAACGACGCGCGATGCCCGGCATCGGGAAACAGCCGGTCGCCGGCGGCGCAAATCCTGCCGATAATCGGCGGCGACCCGCGCGGTATCGATGCGGCAGCTTTTTGCCGTTGGCACGGGTTCGCGATCAACAGAAAAACATCGGCCTGCCCCACGCTACATGGCTCGAAACCCAACGCAAAACCGGGCGCAGCAAGCGCTCGACTCTCCGGCATCGCAGCTATCGCCCCCGTCGCGTTCTCGCCAACCGGTGTTCCGGCTTTCGCCTCCCGAAGAGTATCGACAATTTTTCCTGCCCGTCCTAACCAACTAGCTGTATAGGCGCGCTATGCAAGTCCATCCGCTCATCGAAACCAGCGCCGCGCTCGCCGCCTTCTGCGACCTCATTAAAGACAGCGATTTCATCGCCGTCGATACGGAGTTCATGCGCGAAAACACGTTTTGGCCCGAACTGTGCCTGATTCAGGTGGCCGACAGCGAACATGCTGCAGCGATCGACCCGATGGCGAATGGCATCGACATGCAGCCGCTGCTGGACCTGCTCGTGAACAACGAGGATGTGCTGAAGGTCTTTCATGCTGGCGGGCAGGATGTCGAAATCATCTTCAACCTGACCGGCAAGACGCCGCACCCGATTTTCGACACCCAGATCGGTCAGATGGCGCTGGGTCAGGCCGAACAGGTCGGATATTCCAACCTCGTGGAATCCTGGCTGGGCATTCAGCTCGACAAGGGTGCGCGCTTTACGGACTGGAGCCGCCGCCCGCTCGACAAGCGTCAGATCGACTATGCGGTGGGCGATGTGACCCATCTCGCCGTGATTTTCCCGATGATGCTGAAAAAGCTGGTCAAGACCGGACGCGGCCATTGGCTCGACGAGGAAATGGAAAAGCTGGCCGACCCCGCAAACTATAATGTCGATCCCGACAATGCGTGGCACCGGATCAAGATTCCCTCACGCAAGCCCGATGTCCTCGGCCGGCTCAAGGCGCTCGCCGCGTGGCGCGAGCGCGAAGCGCGGCAAAAGAATTTGCCACGCGGCCGCATCGTCAAGGACGAGACGCTGGCCGACCTCGCCGCTCACCCGCCAAAGGATCAGGAAGGGCTTGGCCGCGTGCGCGGGCTGTCCGCGACGTGGAAAGCGAACGATATCGGGGCGCGGCTGATCGACGCGCTGACCAACGCCAATCCGCTTCCCAAGGACGATATGCCCGACCGCGCGCCGCGTGGCCCGGGGCTCGGCAAGGAAGGCACGTTGGTCGCCGACCTGTTGAAACTGTTGCTCAAAATTCGCGCGCGCGAACTGAATGTCGCCGCACGACTGATCGCGCGCAGCGACGATCTGGAAGCGCTGGCGGCCGGACGCCGCGACGGCATTCCGATGCTGCAAGGCTGGCGCAACGACGTGTTCGGCCACGCCGCACTCGATCTGGTCGAAGGGCGGATGGGCTTCGCGGTCAAAGACGGCAAGCTGGTGATGAGCGAAATCGACAACGCGGCGCCGATCGCCGACGCTTGACCCTCAAAGCAGCGCGAGTTCGGCCTTGATGTCGAACGCGTGCGCCAGCGAGCGCAGGCGGCGCTCGACCGATTCCCCGGCAAGATGATGCCAGTCGGGATCGAGGCTGAGCACCAGCTTCCCGTTGTTACGCGCGATCGAACTCGCCCGCAGCGGGGCTTCGACCCCACCCGTCAATCGCTGAGCGAGGCGGATCGCCAACCCCCATTGACGCGCGCGCTCCAGCCGGTCGGGGGCAACCAGCTCGCCCATCGCCGGGAAATCGCCATCGGCGCCGCCAAAGCCCGCATGAAGCGCACGGGCGAGCAGGACGCGGCCCGGAATATCGATCCCGCGCCAATTGCCGTGCAGGCCGATCTCGGTCCCGCGCTCGGCGCGGAAATCGGGATTGGCTGACCAGGCGACATCACTGAGCAGGCTGGCGGCAAGGCGAACGCGGCTGTCGGCGGGAGCTTCGCTCGCAAAGAGCGGCGCGATCCAGTCGGCGATCGCGCGGCCATGCGGCGCGAAGCGCGCAAGACGGCGACCTTCGAATTCGGCGGCGACGATCAGCGGGTCCTGCGCCCGCGTCTCGGCGTCGAGCGACTGATAAAGCAGACCTTCGCGCAGCCCTGACGACGACACCGTCATGGCGGGAACATCCATGATGTTGACGAGCGCGGAGAGCAGCGCCGCCGCGTCGGGCAGGCTCGCGGCGCGGTTCGATGCCATCCCGGGGATCGCGCGCAATTCCTCGAAGCTCAGCCGCTTGGTCGCACGAACGAGGCGGCGCAGCGCGCTGCGCGGCAGGTGATGCTGATCGAGCACCGCGAGCGGATCATGCGTGAGTTCGAGATCAAGTCGCGACAGTGCTCGCCACGATCCACCGACCAGATAGAGCGGCAACCCGCTGAGCTTGCCGGGCCAGCCCGCCGCCTTCAGCATTTTGCGTACTGCGCGCTCGAACATTTGCTGCCCGCCCGCGCGGAGTGCCGGCAAGCGCAGGACGCCAAGCGGGAAAGACGCGCGGCGCCCGACCTCACCGGCTGCGACTTCGGCCAGTTCGAGGCTTCCGCCGCCAAGGTCGACGGCGATGCCGTGCGCATCGGGAATCGCAGCGAGGACGCCATAGCCGGCGGCGGCAGCCTCCTCTTCGCCCGACAACAGGCGGATGTTGAGTCCCGCTTCGGCCGCACAGGCGATGAAATCGGGTCCGTTGACCGCATCGCGAACCGCCGCGGTCGCAACGCATTGCAGGTCCTTGACCTCCATATGCTGTGCAAGGAGCGCGTAGCGACGCAGCGCTACCAACCCGCGTGTCGCGTCCTCGTCGGCGATACGGCCGTCGAGCGCGAGTCCGCGTCCAAGTCCTGCAGCGACCTTTTCGTTGAAGATCACCGCCGGCGCGCGCGCGGGCCCTTCATAAACGACCAGACGAACCGAGTTCGAGCCAATGTCGATGACGGCAGAGCGATGGACCGCCTGCCGGGAGGAGCGCTGCGAACCCAAGGCGTCAATCACCGTATGTATTGAAAGCAAGTGTCGGGACGTCCTGCCGCTTGTGCAGCGCGGTGCCGCGCCCCGACAGCGACGGGTTCGTCATGAAATAATGGTGCAGGTTGAACGGCTTGTCACCGGGAGTCAGCCGCACATAGGTGCCGTCGGGTTGCAAGACCCAGCTCTGTTCATTGTCGATCAGATTGGCGACCAGAACCTGGTCCAGTATCTGGTCGTGGACCGTCGGATTTTCGATCGGGATCATATATTCGACGCGGCGATCGAAGTTGCGCGGCATCCAGTCGGCGCTCGAAATATAGAGCTTGGCGGTGCGGTGCGGCAGCGCGGCGCCATTCGCAAACGCCCAGACGCGGCTATGCTCGAGGAAGCGGCCGACGACCGATTTGACGCGGATCGTCTCGGACAGGCCGGGAACGCCCGGACGCAGACAGCAGATGCCGCGCACAACAAGTTCAATCGGCACCCCTGCGGCACTCGCGGCATAAAGACGGTCGATGATGTCGGGATCGACGAGGCTGTTCATCTTCGCCCACACGCCAGACGGCACGCCGGCCTTCGCCGCCGCGATTTCGGCGTCGATCAGATCACACAGATGCGCGCGCATGTTGAGCGGCGACATAGTGATCATGTCGAGCCGCTCGGGTTCGACATAGCCGGTGATATAGTTGAACAGCTGCGCCGCATCGCGCCCGGCGCGCGGGTCGGCGGTGAAGAAGCTGAGGTCGGTATAGATGCGCGCGGTCACCGGGTGGTAATTGCCGGTGCCAAAGTGGCAATAGGTGCGATACCCCTGCCCTTCGCGGCGCACGACCATCGAAATCTTCGCGTGGGTCTTCCACTCGATGAAGCCATAGACGACCTGCACCCCGGCGCGTTCCAGCTGGTTCGCCCACAGCAGATTCTGTTCTTCGTCGAAACGGGCCTTCAATTCCACGACCGCCGTCACCGACTTGCCCGCTTCGGCCGCCTCGATCAGGGCGCGGATCACCGGCGACTGGTTGCCGGCGCGATAGAGCGTCTGCTTGATCGCGACGACATCGGGATCGGCCGCCGCCTGACGCAGGAAGGACAGGACGACGTCGAAGCTTTCATAGGGATGGTGGACGAGGATGTCCTTGCTGCGGATCGCCGCGAAGCAATCGCCGCCATGCTCGCGGATGCGTTCGGGGAAGCGCGCCGAAAAGGCTGGAAATTTGAGGTCAGGACGGTCGACATCGACCAGCGCCGACAGCGCCGCGAGCCCGACAAAGCCGTCGATCTTGGCGACGATCGCCTCATGCCCCTGAATATCGGCGTTGAGCACCGCGGCAAGTTCGCCGGGCATGTCGGCTTCGAGTTCGAGCAGGATGACGCGGCCGCGGCGACGACGGCGGATCGCAGTGCGGAACAGGCGGACGAGATCCTCGGCCTCTTCCTCCAGCTCGATATCGCTGTCGCGAATGATCCGGAACACCCCGCGCGAGCGGATACGATAGCCGGGGAATAGCGTGTCGCCGAACAATTCGACCAGATATTCGATCGGAACAAACGTACCGGGCTCACCCGGAACCGGAACGAATCGTGCGAGCGAGCCCGGGATCATCACCAGTTCGCGAATATGCTCGCCGCCGGCCTTGCGTTCGAGGTCGAAGATCACGCCCAGACCGCGATTGGGGATGAAAGGAAAGGGATGCGCCGGATCGAGCACCTGCGGGGTCAGGATCGGGAAAATCTGGTCGATGAAATATTGGCGCAACGAGGCGCGCAGTTTCTCGGCATCGGAACCCGTGTCGGTGCCATGAACGACGATGCCCTGTTCGGCGAGCAGGCGATTGAGCAACCGCCATTCGGACTGCTGCTGGTCGACGAGGCGGTTCACTTCTGCCTCGATCTCGGCGAGCTGTTGCCCCGGCGAGCGGCCATCGGCTGAGGGATCGTCGATCCCCTGCAATTGCTGCCCCTTCAGACCCGCGACGCGGACCATGAAGAATTCGTCGAGATTGCTCCCCGAAATCGACAGGAAGCGCAACCGTTCGAGCAGCGGATGCGCGGGATTGCGCGCCTCCTCCATCACCCGCCGGTTGAAGGCGAGCCAGCTCAGTTCGCGGTTGAAAAAGCGGTCAGGACCGAAGGGAATTTGCGCCGCCCCATTGGCGTCATTGTCAGCGCGCAGAGGTCGTCCGGTTAGCGACATATATCTACATCCTGTCGTTCGAGGAGATCGGGATCGATCAGCCCCTGTGACAGTAATGTTTCACGAGTAAGACGGATGCCGAGCCGCCGCCCCTGTTCGAGCGAGGCCGCATCAAGCGCCGCAACGACGCGGTGGATCATCGCGTAGCTGCGCTCCATTCGCGGCACGATATAGGATGCGACATCGGGCGACAATGCCATGCCGCGCTGCGCGAACAGCGCCTCGATCAGGTCGCGGGCCAGACAATCGTCGGGCTCGCCGATCGTCAGCACCGGCACCGCGCGCAGCCGTGAGGCAAGGTCGGGCAAAACAATGCCCCATTCGGAAGGCGGCGCATCGGCGATGATCAACAGCGGCGCGCCGCTCGCCTGCGCCGCGTTCCAGGCGTGAAAGAGATCCTCTTCGCCGACGCTGTCGTGACCGTCGATCACCCGCCCGCCCGTTTCGCTGGCGAACAGGCGCCCGATCAGGCTGCGCCCCGAACCGCGCGGACCGACCAATACGGCGGTCCGAACCGGCCATGTTGAAACATGGCGCAGATAGCGCACGGCATCGGCGTTGCTCGTCCCGACGATCAGCGGCCCGTCGTTCGTTCCGCCCGCGCTCCAGTCGAGCGGCAGGGCGATCTGGCCGGACGCCCGCGCCATCAGCGACTGATCCGCAGCGTGTTGCCGCCTTCCTGCACCGTGTAGCCGCGCGCGGCCAGCGCCGCCTTGAGCGCGGCCATATCGCCGCGGAAGCTCACCCGCATGACCGAGGTTCCGCCAAGCGCGAGGCTGGTGGTCGATGCCAACTGAACCCCCGCGATGCCGCCGACGGCACGCTCGGTCGCCGTCACCGATTCGACGTCGGGCGAGCTATATTGAACGGTGAAGCTCTGCGCCCCGGCGGGTGCCGTGGCCGGCACGCTCGCATCGGTTTCGCTCGGCATAACCTCTGTGTCGGTCGCCGCCGCCTCCTCGGGCAAATCCGCCTTTTCGACCGGCTTTTCGAGGACAAGATAATGGTCGGTCTTGAGCGTGCCCGCCGCCAGCGCGTCGATATAGATGCGATCCATCCGCGCGACGGCCTTTTCCATCATGTCGGGCAGCGCCGCAGGGCTCGGCCCGGTCATGGTAAAGCTGGAGATCAGCTTGCTGTCGGGGCCGAAGCGGGCGGTGAAGGTGCCTTTGATCGGCCCGCCGGGATAGCTGTACTCGACCCGCGCGATCGGGGTCAGCACGTCGGCTGCGCCATATTGATCCAGAATCACGCGCCACCACACACGGCCGCGGCGGCCGGTCTGTCCGGCGTTGATCAGCAACGTGTCGGCACCGGTGCCTGCGGTGCGCACATAGTCGATCGCGCTCTGTCCCGTATTAAATTCGGCCCAGGCGCGCTGCCATGCGCTGCGCTGTTCGAACACCTGCGGGATGCCGTCGATCGAATAGACGGGGATGACGAGCAAGGGTGGCGACCGCAGCGTCCGGCCGCTGACGCCCAATATCTGACCGGCGCGAACACGGTCGAACTGCACCCCAAGCCGAGCGACATAGCGGCGCGGCCCGATCTGTTCCTGTTCGACGACGATCGCGGTGACGATGCCGTCGAGGACCGAATCGCCCAGCGCAGGACCCTCGCCGCCATTCAATTTGCGATAAAGCTGCGCCCAGCCCTTGCGCTGCGCCTCGCGCCAGCCCTTTTCGCGCGCATCTTCGGCATTGTCGCCGGTGACGTCGACCAGAATGCCGCTCGCCAGAAAATCGCCGCTGCTGTTGATCGGGGTGATGCCGCGATTCCCGCGACTGATCTGCCCTTCCACCACGCCGACGAGAAGAATCGCCAAAAACAGGCCGAAAAGCGCAGCCCAGCGCCAGTCACGACGTTGCGTGGAGCCCGGAGCGGACCAAAACATGAAGCGGGGGAAAGCGGTCGAAATCATATCTTCTCTATGCTTTGCCCCCGAACCGGGGTGAAACGCAAGGTGCCCGACAAGGAAATCGTGGCAATTGTCGGCTGGAGTCGTTAGGCGCGCGAGCCATGGATGCCAAGCAGAACCCGCCCGCCTCTTATACTTATGCCCAAGCCGGAGTCTCCATCGACGCCGGCAATGAGCTGGTCCGTGCCATCGCTCCGCTCGCCCGTGCGACGCGGCGCCCGGGCGCCGACGCCGACCTCGGCGGATTCGGCGGATTCTTCGACCTGAAGGCGGCGGGGTTCAACGACCCTCTGCTTGTCGCGGCGAATGATGGTGTCGGAACGAAGCTGAAACTCGCGATCGAATCGGGCAAGCATGACGGCGTCGGCATCGACCTTGTCGCGATGTGCGCGAACGACCTGATCGTTCAGGGCGCCGAACCGCTCTTCTTCCTCGATTATTATGCCACGGGCAAACTCGACAATGATGTCGCCACCGAAGTCGTCGCAAGCATTGCCGAGGGTTGCAAGCAGGCCGGCTGCGCGTTGATCGGCGGCGAGACCGCCGAAATGCCCGGGATGTACAGCGAGGGCGACTATGACCTCGCGGGCTTCTGCGTCGGCGCGGTCGAGCGCGATCAGGTGCTGACCGCCGACAAGCTCGCCGCGGGCGACGTCATTCTCGGCCTTTCTTCTTCGGGGGTGCATTCGAACGGCTTCTCGCTCGTGCGGCGCCTTGCCGCCGACAAGGGCTGGAAACTCGATCGTCCGGCCCTTTTCGACCAGAATATCCTGCTGATCGACGCGCTGATGGCGCCGACGCGTATCTATGTGAAGAGCCTGCTCCCGCTGGTGAAGACCGGCAAGATCCACGCGCTCGCACATATCACCGGCGGCGGACTGCTGGAGAATATCCCGCGTATCCTGCCCGCGAACCTCCATGCGCATGTCGATGCCGATGCATGGGCGCAGCCGCGGCTGATGGCCTTCCTGCAGGCGCAGGGGAATATCGAGCCCGAGGAAATGGCGCGTACCTTCAACTGCGGGATCGGCATGGCCGTTGTCGTCGCGGGAGCCGATGTCGACGCGGTGACTGCGGCGCTGACCGAAGCCGGCGAGACCGTCCATCGCATCGGCCATATCGCCGAGGGCGCGAAGGGTTGCACCGTGACCGGCACCACCGAAACGTGGAGCGCGCGCGAGGCGTGGACCGCGACGCACAACGGTTAATCCATATTCCGTTCGCCCTGAGCTTGTCGAAGGGCCGTCCTGCCTTGCGCGGCTGGAAAAACAAGAACAGTGCTTCGACAAGCTCGGCACGAACGGATTGAAGGGGTCGCTCTGTGACGAAGGCCAAAGTCGCCGTCCTGATTTCCGGCACCGGAACCAATATGGCGGCGCTGCTCTACGCCGCGAAGGCCGCCGATTGCCCGTATGAAATCATCCTCGTCGCGAGCAACGTCCCCGACGCGCAGGGGCTCAAGCTCGCCGAGGCCGAAGGCATCCCGACCTGGAGCCTGTCGCACAAGGGAATGAAGCGCGACGCGTTCGACGCGCTGGTCGACGAACGACTCCGCGCGACGGGAACCGAATTCGTCGCGCTCGCAGGCTATATGCGCATCCTCAGCGACGATTTCGTCGCCCGCTGGCAGGGCCGGATGATCAACATCCATCCCAGCCTGCTGCCGCTCTACAAGGGGCTCGACACCCACAGCCGTGCGATCGATGCCGGCGATGCGTTCGGCGGGTGCAGCATCCATATCGTCACCCCGGGGATCGACGACGGCCCCGTCCTCGCGCAGACCCCGGTTGCGATTGCGCCCGGCGACACCGCCGAAAGCCTCGCCAAGCGGGTCCAGTTCGCCGAGCATCAGCTTTATCCGCCCACCCTGGCCGCCTTTGTGATGCGCGAACGCAGCCCCGACTATCTGCTCGGCCGCGTCCGCGAAATGGCGATGGCGCTGCCCGAAGCCGACGAAGTCACCTCGCATGGCATGCCCTGCTTCGGAATCGTGAAGGGCAAGAAATTCGCCTATTTCACGCAGGACCATCATAGTGACGGCAAGATCGCGATCCTCGTAAAGATCAGCGGCGCCGAAGAGCAGGCGATGCTGATCGAACTCGATGAAGACCGCTATTATCGTCCCGCCTATTTCGGCGACGGCTGGGTCGGGGTGCGGCTCGACGCGGGCGACAATGACTGGGACGCGATCGGCGAGTGGCTGCGCAAAAGCTGGCTTGCGGTGGCGCCGAAGAAGCTGGCGGGGCTGATAGGGATTGCCGACGAATTTTGACGAAAAAGGCCGCCGGATCGCTCCGACGGCCTTTTTATTTCAGCTCGTCGCCCCTGCGAAGGCAGGGGCCGCCGTCGTTTCACGCGTCGCTGACGGTTTACGCCGCCAGCGGCCCCCGCCTTCGCGGGGGCGACGCGTTTTTATCCGACGATTTCTTCCGGCTTGAAGAAGTAAGCGATTTCGATCGCCGCATTCTCGTCGCTGTCCGAACCATGAACCGTGTTCGCTTCGATGCTTTCGGCCAGTTCCTTGCGGATCGTGCCTGGCTCGGCGTTTTCGGGGTTGGTCGCGCCCATGATATCGCGGTTGCGCTGCATCGCGTCTTCGCCTTCGAGGACCTGGACGACGACGGGGCCGCTGATCATGAATTCGACGAGTTCACCGAAGAAGGGGCGTTCCTTGTGGACCGCGTAAAAGCCTTCGGCCTGTTCGCGGCTCATGTGGATACGCTTCGATGCGACGACGCGCAGACCGGCTTCTTCCAGCATCTTGGTGACAGCGCCGGTGATGTTGCGACGCGTCGCGTCGGGCTTGATGATCGAAAAGGTGCGGGTAACCGCCATGGGAAAGCTCCTGGTTTATTATCTGTTGCGATGGGCGCGCCTCTAGCGGCGCTTTGGCTGCACCGCAAGGACAGAGCGCCGACGCTCTATGGCCCCTCCGACCAGCGGCCATTCTCGTCCTGTTTCCAGAAGCGGTTATCGACATCGTCGCGCGCCGCGAGGGTGCGCCATGTCGCGCGCGCATCGTCGATGCGGCTGTTATCGAACAGCAGGAAGGCGCGATCGAAACCCAGCGCCTCGTCGCGCCATTCGCCGTCGGCAAGCGCAACCAGCCGCGCGCCATTGGCGGGCGCGGGGCCCAGCGTGCCCGCAATCAATATCGGTTCGATCGCCTCGTCGGGCGACCCCGCGGCGCCGTGCGGCAGGAAGCTGGCGGGTTGCAGCGTCCACAGTGCCTCGTCGATCGCCTGCCGCTGCATCGCGGGCGCGGCAACGACCAGCAGGCGATCGCCCGCGCCCAATATGCGCGTCGCGAGGGCGGGGAGCACCCGTTCGACCGGATCGCGGGTCAGCCGGTAAAAGTCGACGCGCGCCATGCTCCCCTTCCCTATTCTCTTCAGCCTTCGTGGTTGGCGGCAATGAAGCGATCGAGCAGGCGAACGCCATAGCCCGTCGCGCCCTTTGCCCACACCGGACCATCCTTGTCGGCCCAGGCCGTGCCCGCGATGTCGAGGTGGGCCCATGTGACGCCCTCGTCGACATAGCGCTTGATAAACTGCGCCGCGGTGATCGACCCGCCTTCGCGCGGGCCTATATTCTTCATGTCGGCGATCGGGCTGTCGATCAGCTTGTCGTAAGCGGGCGACAGCGGGAAGCGCCACAGCCGGTTGTTGCTGGTATCGCCCGCCGCGATCAGCTGCGCGGCAAGACCATCGTCATTGGCGAAAATGCCGGCATATTCATGGCCGAGCGAGATCACCATCGCGCCGGTCAGCGTCGCCAGATCGACGATCACCTTCGGGCTATAGGCCTTTTGCGCCCACGTCACCGCATCGCAAAGGACAAGGCGGCCTTCGGCATCGGTGTTCAGCACTTCGACCGTCTGGCCCGACATGGTGGTAACGATGTCGCCGGGGCGCATCGCATTGCCGTCGGGCATATTCTCGACAAGGCCGACGACGCCGACGACATTCGCCTTCGCCTTGCGGCCCGCGATCGCCTTGATCGCGCCCGCGACGGCGCCCGCGCCGCCCATGTCCCATTTCATCATGTCCATGCCCGGCCCGGGCTTCAGGCTGATGCCGCCAGTGTCGAAAGTGACGCCCTTGCCGATGAACACGACCGGCGCTTCGCCCGGCTTGCCGCCGTTCCAGCGCATGGCGAGCAGGCGCGGCGGACGCGTCGATCCCTGCGCAACGCCGAGCAGCGCGCCCATGCCGAGCGCCTTCATCTGGCGTTCGTCGAGCACTTCCAGTTCGACGCCAAGGTCGGTGAGATGCTGGCAGCGTTCGACGAAGGTTTCGGGATAGAGAATGTTCGGCGGTTCGGCGACCAGCGACTGGGTCAGCGCGACCCCCTCGGCGATCGCTTCGGATTCGGCCCAGCGCCCCGACAGGTCGCCGTGCGGCGACGCGATGGTGATGCTCTTCAGGCTGGGCTTGGCATTGTCCGCCAGCCGGGTGCGATAGGTGTCGATGCGCCAGTTGCGAAGCCGTGCGCCCATGGCGAAAGCCAGAACATCATCTTCGTCGCTGCGCGCGACGCTGGCGAAATCGACGTGAACCGCGGTGACGCCGCTGGTCTGGAGCCGCGCGGTCAGCGCCGCGCCGCCGCGTTCGAGGTCATGCACCGTGCCTTCGCCGATACCGACAAGAATCAGCCGCAGCGCGCGGTCGCCATCGACCGCCGCAGTCTCCGCGATCGTGCCCGCCGCACCCTCGAACCGGGCCTGCCCGGCCGCCGCGACGAGCAACGCGCCATGGGCTCCGCCCGCCCCCGCCAGCTCGCCCTTGCGGACCGGAAAGGCGATGACGTCGGCAGACGCATCGATTTGCGCGACAAACTGAATGTCCATCCTGTAACTCTCTTATGCGATGATTGATTGGAACGTGCCGGACCGATAGGGGTTTCGCTTGCGAGTTGCAAAAACAAAGCAGCCGGTCCAAGCCCGGGCGGACGCGACAAAGGTGTGGGACAAAGTAACGCAATGACATTGGCTTTGCTCCCGTGGGCAATGAACAGGCGGCTTTTGTGGCTGGCGACAGCCAGCGGGCTGGCGATCGTCGCTAGTCCGGTGCGCGCCCAGACCGAAGGCGACTCGCCCCCTCCCCCGCAGGTTTCCGGCGAGCCCGACCTGCAAACCCCCGACGTCGTCCCGACCGTCGCCGACGCCCCCAGGTCCGCGGACGAAGACGAGATCGGCTTTGCCGCCGACAATCTGAATTACGACAGCGACACCGAAATCGTCGTCGCCGAAGGCCATGTCGCGATGAATCGCGAGGCGATTGCGATGCGTGCCGACAAGGTGACGTGGAACCGCAAGACCGGCCGGGTCTTCGCCGAAGGCAATGTCGCGATCACCAATCCCGAAGGCGACACCGCCTATGGCGACAAGATCGAGCTGACCGACACGCTGCGCGACGGCGTCGTCGACAATCTGCTGGTCGTCCTCGACAACGGCGCGCGCCTCGCCGCAGTGCGCGGCACCCGCTTCGAAAACGGCAATATCGAACTGGAAAATGCCGCCTATACCCCCTGCCCGGTCGAGGATAATGCGGGGTGCATCAAGAATCCGAGCTGGAAGATCCGCGCCGTTCGCGTGATCTACGACCGCACGAAGAACAAAATTCGCTACAAGGGCGCGCGGGTCGAGATTTTCGGCCTGCCGCTGATCCCGCTACCCGGGCTCAGTCATCCCGCGAACAGCGACGCGGGCAGCGGCCTTCTGGTCCCCGAAGTGCGGCTCGACCGCACGAACGGGTTCGAAATCGCAGTGCCCTATTATCTGCGGATCGCGCCCGACCGCGATGCCACCATCACGCCGCATGTCTACACCAACGCGGCGCCGATGATCGAAGGCGAATTTCGCGCACTGACCGACATCGGATCCTTCCGCGTCAACGGCTATGCGACCTATAGTTCGGTCCTTCCCCTGACGGCAACCGGATCAGGGGTCGCCCAGAGCAAGGAATTTCGCGGCTATCTGGAAAGCGCGGGCAAATTCCAGTTCGATCCGCGCTGGAGCTTCAGCTATTCGGGCCGCATCACCACCGACCGCACCTTCATGCGGCGCTATGATATCAGCCGCGACGACCGGCTGCGCTCGACGTTCGAACTGGAACGGAT
>Ga0307414_10000812_pt1 | contig 15935 bp, 13 predicted proteins | sample DK1Ometagenome_FD_203804 | JGI IMG/M metagenome (GOLD analysis project Ga0307414, IMG submission 203804) | Maize rhizosphere microbial communities from greenhouse at UC Davis, California, United States - DK15-O-3 | ecosystem: Host-associated > Plants > Roots > Rhizosphere > Soil | place: USA... | reverse complement strand
CCATCTTCGACAACGCGAACGCGTCCGGACTGCCGGACCAGCCGGCATCGAACTTCACCTTGCCCTTGCCGCCACCCACCCGACCCTTGATGCCCAGGTTGTCGAGCAAGCCGCCCAGGTCCTGGCTCTCGATCTCCGCGCTCAATTGCGTGCGCGCGGCGGCGCCGCGCCCCAGCCAGTCGCCTTGCACGTCTATCTTCTGTCCTGGTGAACGCAACGCCAGCTGCTGCACGCGCATCCCGGCCGCCACCTGCTGCGTGCGCAATTGCGCGCTACCCAGGCTGGCGTCGCCGAAACGCAGGTCGTCGATGTCGAGTTGCAACGGCGGTATGGCCGCCGGATTGAACGCATCGGTCGAAGCATCATTGCTGGCCGTCGTGGTCGCTGCAGTCGGGGGACCTGGCGAGGCATCGCGCCAATAGAGCCGCGCGAGTTTGCCCGCAATCGCCGCACCGTCCGCATCAGGCACCAGCAAGGCGCCGGAAAGCGCCAGGCCTTCCATCTTCACCGCCAGCGCATTGCCTGCAGGCGCCACCTGCAGGCGCGTGCCCGGAAACGCCGAGCCCAGCAACAGCAGGCGATCGGCGGTGACATCGATGCGCCGCACTGGCAGCTTGCTGCCGCCACCGCTGCCGCTCTTCGCCAGCGTGATCCATTCGATCGCGTCGAGGCTCGAAGTTCGTCCGGTGGCGATCAATCCGGAAGCCGGCGGCGCCTCATTGACCGTGTTGCTGCTCAGAACCACGCGCACGCCGGTCTGCTTCCCGTCGCTGCGCGCGCGCAAGGCCAGCAGCTTGCCGAACGCAACATCGATGTTGCCGCTGCCCATCGGCATCGCGGTCTGCACCGTGGTCGACAGCGGCCGGGAGGCAGGCTTGTCCAGGGGTGACGGCAAGGTGAGCCTGGTCCCCACCAGGTCGGAGTGCAGCTTCAACTGGCCGGGCGCATCGGCAGCGCTTCCCGTGGGCAGGGTCACGCCCACGGTCCATTGCGAACGCCCTTCGATGTAGGGCTTGAGCCAGACCATTTCCGGCGCGCGGTCCAGCAACTCGGTAGCGGTCAGGCTGGCTGCAAGTTCCGCTTCGAAGGCCTTCTTCCGGTCGCGCACGCCACTGCCCGCGCGCAACGAAAGCACGCCCGGCTGGCCCTTCTGGCTGACAGCGAGCTTTTCCGCCGCGAAACCATCGCCGTCGAAATCCGCCTTGCCACGTACGCCGTCGAAAGCCAGGTTCCAGCGCTTCTCCGCCAGCCTGGCCCCAAGCAGCTCGACCGTGCCGCTGGTCTTCCTGGCGGCTGCGTCCTTTGCATGCAGCGGCAGCAACATGTCGTAGCTGGCTCGCGCCGGACCGCTTGCCGCGAGATTGGCCAGGGTATCGCCATATTTTTCCTGCAAGGGCGACTGCCTCAACATCGCCAGCATCTGCGTGGCGTCGGATCCGCCGCGTGCGCTGATCGAGAGTTCGGCCTTGGCGAAATCCGCAATGCCCGCCTTGAACGAATCCACGCGCACGCCCGCCAACGCGCCCTGCCCTGCGATGGAGAAACCATTGCCGATGAAGGCGATGTCCGCCGCCACGTGGTCCATCGCCGGCCAGTCGGGCTGGAACTTGAACTGGCCGCCAGCGATGCGTGCAGTCGCCTCGAAGCGCCCGTTGTTGTGCACGAAGGGCCAGTCGTCCAGGTCCCCGGAAACGAGCGCGCGGCCGTCGTGCACCTTGCCTGCGACCAGTGCGCGATTCAGCCAGTCGACCGCGGCCTTGGACATCTTGTCGTGGATCCAGAAGCCCTTGGCCACGGGTACCGGCGCCTCGTCGATGTCGGCGGCGATATCGATCCATGGCCGCGTGCCGTCGCCCTGGAACCACAGGCCGCCACGCGCATCGGCACCGAAATCCTTGCCGCGCACGCGCAGCCCCGAAGTGCCGACGCGCCAGCCCGCACCTTCGCGCCAACCCGCCAGCGAGCCATCCAGGGTCACGTCATGGACCACGCCGAAGCCGCTGGGCCAGTCGAAGCGGAGCGCGCTGGCCGGATCGAGCTTCAATGCGAAGCCTTGGCCATCGCCGCTGAATTCGCCCGTCAGTCCACGGATGCCGGGCGAATGGCCGATGGCCAGGAAACTGATCCCTTCCAACCTGCCCTGGGCGCGCAGGCCACGGCTGCGGCTGCCGGCCAACGAGACCTGCGCCAACCGCGCGCTGGGCCTGGCCTGCGACAACCACTGGCGCAACCCGGGTTCGATGCGATCGCTCAACCCCATCAAGGCCAGCAGCGGTGCGGCATCGACCTGGTCGGCCAGCAACGCGTACTCGCGTCCGCCCGCGACCACCAGCCCGTCGAGCTTTTGCGGCGCCTGTTCGCTGCCCACCAGCAATCGTGGCGCATCGAAACGCCAGCCATTGGCGGACAGTCGCCAGCGCGTGCGTCCTTCCACGCGGTCGAAGTGCGCGCGCGGCACCACGCCATTGCCGGCCAGTGGAGCGCCACGCAGATCCACTTGCTGCAGCTTGATTTCCGAAGTCGCCAGCACCACGCGATGCCCGCGCAACTCGGCCCAGCCCTGCACACGGCCCTTGCCGGATTCAGCCGCAACTCCGGCATAGCGCAACAACGGGGACCAATCGGCGATGTCCGTGGTCTGGGTGTCCAGGTAGGCGCGGCCGTTACCGCTGCCACGATCGAAATCGAACGCAGCCTGCACCGGAATGCCATCCATGCGCGCCCAGGCCCGCGTGCCGGCGCGGACGCGATCGCCATCGACACGCAGGCGCAGATCGATCCTGGGCAGACTCACGTTCCAGCCCAGCGAAGGCGCAAGCACCGTCAGCTTGCCGCCGATGACCTGCAGCTCGCCCAATCCCTCGAGGTTCTCCAGCGGATCGCCGCCGCTTTTCTGGCCCGGCAGGCCGAGCACCGACCACCTGCCATCGACTGCGCGCTGCAGGGTCAACGACAAGCCGCGCAAGCGCAATTCGGTGAAGGAACGTCCCGGCAACAAGCCCGCATACATCGAGACCAATACTTCCGCTTCACCGACACGCACCGCGCCCGCTCCTTCGCCCAGGCGTAGTCCATCCAGCCGCAACAGCGGGCCGCGCCGCGTCCATTGCGTGGCGACATGATCGAAAGCCACCGGCCGTCCCGCACGCGCGCTCAACCACGCGGCGATCTTGTCGGGATGCCGCTCGGCCAGCGGCAGCACCTGGCTGGCCACGCCCAGCACCAGCGCCATGCACACCAGCACGCCAGCCACGACGTACCACGCACTACGGCGCGCAAGACGCAAACGGCGGCGAAGAGGCGTGGGCATCAGCGCCGGCACCCCGGGAACGCGGAACGGGGAATGGGGAACGGGAGTAAGCGGATATGGTGATGAGGTCGCTCATTGCCGCTGCTTCCGCTCTTGCTCCTGCGGGGCCCCTGAGGCATGGCGGCGGGCATGGGCAAAACCCCGAAGGGGCGCCGCGCACGATGCGCGGCGTTTTCGGATGGCACATGGATGTGCCTTCCGAAAATTCCCGTACCCGTCGCGGACCCGCAGCGCGTAACGCGCGGAGGGCATGCCGCCGAGGTGTGCTTTCTTTTGGTTATTTTTCTTTGCACAGGCAAAGAAAAGTGACTCGCGCAAAGCGCGAAAGCTTTGGTGCTCATCGGCAAAGCCGACACCGAAGAAAATGACAGGAACGACAAGTCCCGGCTTGACCAACTTCGTTGTCGTGAGCCGCCAGGATGACGGGCAAGATCGACAGCAAAATGGACCCCAGCTTGACCAGCTTCGCTGTTGAGAGCCGCTGGGATGACGACGTCAGAGCAGTACCACATCGAACTGCTCCTGCAGGTATTGCTCGTCCGCCTGGAAGCGGATCGACTTGCCCAGGAACTCCTCGAGTTCGGCCACCGCCGGCGATTCCTCGTCGGTGATGCGGGCCACGACCTTGGGCGAGGCGATCACCAGCAGGCGCGCGGCATCGAACTGGCGCACCGCACGGGTGATTTCGCGGAAGATCTCGTAGGTCACCGTTTCCGCGGTCTTGACCGTGCCGCGGCCGCCGCATTCGTGGCAGGGCTCGGAAAGTTGCCGCTCCAGGCTCTCGATCGTGCGTTTGCGGGTCATCTCGACCAGGCCGAGCGGGGAGAATTCGTACACCGTGGTCTTGGCATGGTCGCGGGACAACGCCTTCTCCAGCGTGCGCAGCACCTGGCGGCGGTGTTCCGGATCGTCCATGTCGATGAAGTCGATGATGATGATCCCGCCCAGGTTGCGCAGGCGCAGCTGCCGCGCCACCGATTGCGCGGCTTCCAGGTTGGTCCGGTAGACGGTCTCCTCCAGGTTGCGCTGGCCGAGGAAGGAGCCGGTATTGACGTCGATGGTGGTCATCGCCTCGGTCTGGTCGATGACCAGGTAGCCGCCGGATTTCAGCGGCACGTTCTTTTCCAGCGCGCGCCCGATCTCGTCTTCCACCCCATACAGGTCGAAGATCGGCCGTTCGCCCGCGTAGTGCTCGATGCGTTCGGCCAGCACCGGCATGTACTTGGCGGCGAAGGCCTGCAGGCGGTCGCAGGTTTCGCGCGAATCCACCTTCACCTTCTCCACGTCGCGACGCATCAGGTCGCGGACCGCGCGCAGCGGCAAGGTCAGGTCTTCGTAGATGCAGGTCCCCAGCGCGGCTTCGCGGCTGCGCTGCTCGACCAGCGCCCACACCCGTGCCAGGTAGGCGATGTCCTCGGCCAGCGCTTCGGCAGGCTGGCCTTCGGCGTTGGTGCGCACGATGTAGCCATGGCCACCGTGCGTCGCTGCGAGCTCGCCCACCAGCGTCTTCAGGCGCAGGCGCTCGGCTTCGTCCTCGATCCGCGCGGACACGCCGATCACCTTCGATTGCGGCAACAGCACCATGTAGCGCGAGGGGATGCTGATCTGCGTGGTCAGGCGCGCGCCCTTGCTGCCAATCGGGTCCTTGACCACCTGCACCACGATGTCCTGGCCGTCGCGCAGCAGTTCCACGATCGGCGTGGAAGTCGGCAGCGGCGGCACTTCCACCTCGTCGCCATTGGTCGCCGGCGCGGCACGGACCACGTCGTTGGCATGCAGGAACGCAGCGCGATCCAGGCCCACGTCGACGAAGGCCGCCTGCATGCCCGGCATCACCCGCTGCACCTTGCCCTTGTAGAGGTTGCCGACCACTCCGCGGCGCCAGCCGCGTTCGATGTGCAGTTCCTGCAGCATGCCGTTCTCGACCACGGCCACCCGGGTCTCGCGCGGGGTGACGTTGACCAGGATTTCCTCGGACATCACTGCACCCCGAATGTTTTCAACAGCTGCGATGTCTCATGCAGGGGCAAGCCCATCACCCCGGAATAACTGCCGGAAAGGTGGCGCACGAAGCGTTCCGCCGCCCCCTGGATGCCGTAGGCCCCGGCCTTGCCCTCGGCCTGGCCGGAGGCAAGGTAGGTGGCGATCTCCTCCTCGCTCAGGTCCGCGAAGGAAACTTCCGAGACCGAGACGGCCTGCGCCTCGCGTCCAGCACTGACCAGGGAAACCGCGGTCACGGCACGATGGGTGCGCCCGGACAGGCGCCTGAGCATGGCCGCGGCGTCATCGGTATCGCGCGGCTTGCCGAACACTTCATCATCCAGGATCACTTCGGTATCGGCGCCAAGGACGATGGCGCGGGGCACGGCCATGACCGTCAACAGCCCTGCACCGGCTTTTTCCCGGGCTACCCTGCGCACGTATTCCTCGGCGGGTTCTCCAGGCTGGCGCTGTTCGGGAATGTCCAGGTCCAGCACGCCGAAATCCACCCCCAGGCGGGCCAGCAACTCTGCCCGGCGGGGCGATTTGGATGCGAGATACAACATCCAGCAAGGATACCCTGCACATGCTGACTGAATGGCCGCTCGCACTGGTAGACATCCGGAACCCCGATGCGGCTCACAACGCGTTCATGCTATTCCGAACAACCTGACCGCGTTTTTTGCGGCCAGGTCCCTGACGCCCTTCGCATTCAAGGAGAACTCCATGCGTACCCTTCCGTTCCGCCCGTTGCTGCTAGCCCTGTCCCTCGCCCTTGGAAGCACCGCCATGACCGCACACGCCCAGAACGCCGCAGCCTATACGGTCCCCACCGACGGCACCCTGCTTTCGGTTTCCGCCAATGCGGAATCCTCGCGGGTTCCGGACGTGGCGACGATCTCCGCTGGCGTGGTCACCCAGGCGGTGGACGGCAATGCGGCGATGCGCCAGAACGCCGAACAGATGGCCAAGGTCATGGCAGCCATCAAGGCGGCGGGCATCGCCGAAAAGGACATCCAGACCAGCGGCATCAACCTCAATCCGCAATACCGGTACGTCGAAAACGAGGCGCCGAAGATCACCGGCTTCCAGGCAAGCAACACGGTCAACCTGAAAGTGCGTGATATCGCCAAGCTGGGCAAGGTGCTGGATGCGCTGGCCACGCAGGGCAGCAACCAGATCAACGGCCCGAGTTTCGAGATCGACCAGCCCGAGCCGGTCTACGACGAAGCCCGCCTTGCCGCACTGAGGAAGGCCCAGGCTCGTGCCGAAACCTACGCCAAGTCGCTGGGCCTGCGCGTGCGCCGCATCGTCAGCATTTCCGAAGGCAATGGCGGCGGTTTACGGCCGATGCCGATGATGGCGATGGCCAAGTCCATGGACCGTGCGGAATCCACTTCGGTGTCGCCGGGCGAAACCACGTTGTCGGTCAACCTGGACGTGGTGTTCGAACTGGGCAAGTAATCCTGTAACCAGAATTCAAATCCTGGAACGGCGCCGCAAGGCGCCGTTTTTCATGGTGGCTGTGGGAGCGGCGTCCCGCCGCGAGCATTTGATTCGCAGAACCAATTCCGAGCCAGGATCACCTGATAGGTGGATCAAGCCAAGAGCTCGCGGCGGGACGCCGCTCCCACGAGTTGGCGGGCGTTGCCGCCTGGCACCATCCAATGGTCGAACCCCCCTTGCCAGCCTCCGCAAGTCGGCGCATTGTCGGATCGCGGCACGCGGCATACGCGGTTGACCCCGCAGCCCGTGTCCAGGCGTTGTTCCTCTCGCATACCCGATATGGAGGTGGATCATGGTTCGTTCTTTGCCGCTGGATACCGAAACCCGTCCCGAACTGTCGCGCATCCTGGCCATCGCAGCCGTGATCGCGGTGCATGCCCTGGCGTTCCTGTTGCTGCTGGTGCCGCTGGCTAACAGTCCGATGGATATCGCAGTACCACAAGAGCCGCGCTGGGTCCTTCCCAAGGAACTGCCCCCACCGCCAATCCCGCCAGTGGTCGTACCGGTCGTCCCACAACAGCAGGACATCCAGCGGACCAATCCACGCCCGGTTGTCCAGCAGCAGCCAGTGGACCACGCCGTGGTCGTGGATGAAGGCATGCTGCCTGCCACCCAGGAAAATGCAGTAGCCGGCAATCCGACGGATGACATCGGACCGGTCGACACGACCCCGATGCAGATGGGCTCGCAACTGGAGACCATCAGGGCGACGGCGCCGCGTTACCCACGCGATGAGGCAAGGGCCGGCGTGCAGGGTCGGGTCGTGCTCAGGATCCTGGTCGGGATCGATGGCCGTCCGCTGGAGGTCACCATCGACAGGAGCAGCGGCAATCGCAACCTGGACAGGACCGCGCGCGAGCACGTCCTGAAAACCTGGGTATTCAAGCCCGCCATGCGCGACGGGCATGCGGTGCAGGCCTACGGCCTGGTGCCGATCGACTTCACGATGCAGTAAATCCATGCGCCGCCCTTCCCCGCACGGGGAAGGGCCGGGCGTCAGGCGCGGTGGTAAGGATGGTTGGCCAGCATCGCCGCCGCGCGATACAACTGCTCGGCCACCAGCAGGCGGGCCAGCATGTGCGGCAGGGTCAGCGGACCCAGCGACCAGGTTTCATTCGCCGCGGCCAGTACCTCTGGCGCATGGCCCTCGGGTCCGCCGATCAGGAATGCGAGGTCGCGACCCTGCCCGCGCCAGTGTTCGAGGCGTTGCGCGAGTTGTTCCGAGGAATGGGGCTTGCCGGTGACTTCCAGGGCGACGACATGGGTGTTCCTCGGCAAGGCCGCCAGTACCCGCTTTCCTTCGTCCTCGATCGCGCGTTGCGCGTCACGCCCCTTGCCGCGCAAGCCGGGCTCGATCTCGACCAGCTCCAGCGGCAACCAGTGCGACAGGCGTTTCTGGTATTCGGCGAATCCCTGCGCGACCCAGGCGGGTGCGCGTTCGCCGGTGGCGATGAGCCTGGCTTTCATGTTCCAGCCCTCCCCTTCAAGGGGAAGATCAATCAGAGCCGACCTTCATCCGGGGCGTCGGTTTCTTCCGGCGGCTGGTCGCCCACCGTCCACAGGCGTTCCAATGCGTAGAACTCGCGCACGCGCGGCAGCATCACGTGCACGATCACGTCGCCCAGGTCGACCAGCACCCATTCGGCCTCGCGTTCGCCTTCCACGCCCAATGGCATGACGCCCAGTTTCTTGGCGAACCGCACCACTTCATCGGCGCTGGATTTGACGTGACGCGTCGAAGTGCCGGAAGCGATCACCATGTAATCGGCGACGCTGGACTTGCCGCGCACGTCGATCTCGACCACATCCTTGGCTTTCAGTTCGGCCAGGGCGTCATGCACGTTGGCGAGCAGCGCCGGCACTGACGGAGGCGGGGTGGGCAGACGGGTCTTGATGACTTGCGCTTGGCTGGACAATGGCTTGCGGGCTCCTGGGATTGCCGCGAATTATAGCGGACTGGTCAGTGCGGACTGGATTCGCCGGCAGGCCGGGGATACAGGCCCTGGCCAAGGATGAACCCGGCCACGGCCGCTGGCACCAGTTCCAGCCATGCCTGGCCGCTGGCGATGCGGCGGCGCACCTCGCTGGCCGATTCAGGTTGGAGTGGCTGGTCGAGCAGGAACAATCGGCCGGACGCCGTGCTTTCGAGGATTTCGGGCGACTCGGTCCAGCGCCCCCGGACCATAGCCGCCAGCTCCTGCGGCAGTTGGCCATCGAGCGGACTGCCGGGACGTGGCGCCACCACGAAATGGGCGAAATCGAACAACGCCTTCCATTCGTGCCAGCCCGGCAGGCCGACGAAGCTGTCGGCACCGATCAGCAGGGCGATGGGGGCCTCTGGCCCCATTTCGGCCCGCAGCTCGCGCAGCGTATCGACGGAGTAGGAACGACCGTCGCGATCCAACTCGCGGCGATCGACGATCAAGCCAGGCTCATCGGCGATCGCCAGCTCCAGCATCCGCGCACGCTGGCATGCATCGGCGCCGGGAGCTGCGCGATGCGGCGGATCCGCGGCCGGCATCAGGCGCACCGTGCAACCCAACTCGTCGCGCGCCGCACGGGCGATCGCGAGATGGCCGTTATGGACAGGGTCGAAGGTGCCGCCGTAGAAGAGTTTCAGCATGGGCGGAGTGGAGTGTGGAGTGTGGAGTGTGGAGTGTGGAGTGTGGAGTGTGGAGTGTGGAGTGTGGAGTGTGGAGTGTGGAGTGAGGAGTGAGGAGTGAGGAGTGAGGAGTGAGGAACGAGCGTGGCTTTTTCTGGTAGCTGCTGGCTTGTAATTTCTTCTTGATCGGGATGAAGTCAAAATCAACGTCCCCAACTCACTACTCGTTCCTCACTCCTCGTTCCTCGCTTCAAGCCACCAGCAACCGCACCGCGCGCGCTTCGGCGATGGCCAGCAGCAGGCGCTCCATCGCCACCCATGCGTCGCCATCTGCGCGTCCCTTGGCGATACGGTCGATGCGCGAAGCCTCGGCGACGAAACGATCCCAGCGGGCGGGATTGGGGTGGCGTTGCAAGGCGCGCTTGAATGGGGCCTGCCGTGCCTCCCATATTCCCTGCGATTTCATCTCCGCACCCAGATTGGCACCGCGCGCCTGGGCCCTGGCCAGCGTGGCGGTGCGCAACAACTCCCTGATCACCATCGGCATCAGGCCGGCCACCGCGTCGCCTTCGGCGCGCAATCCGGCGAGCATGCGCGACACCAGTGCCGCCTGTCCGTCCAGTACCGCGTCGGTCAGGCGGAAAATGTCGTAACGCGCCGCGTCGGCCACCAGCGATTGCATGGTCGCCGCGTCCAGGGCACCGTCGCCGCCGGCCAGCAGGGCCAGCTTGTCGATTTCCTGCGCGGCAGCCAGCAGGTTGCCCTCCACGCGTTCGACCAGGACCTGCACCGCATCGCGATCCGCATTCAGTCCTTTCATGCGCAGGCGACTTTCGACCCAACCGGCCAGTTCATGCGGCTTGATCGCCCAGGCGATCGAGATCACCCCTATGCGCGAAACCGCTTCGGTCCATTTGCCGTGGTGCGCCTTGCTCCATTCCCCCGCGGTGACCAGCAGGATCACGTCGGGCGGCGGATTGGCGCAGAACGAACAGAGGGTTGCGATGCCGTCCTTGCCCGGCTTGCCGGTCGGCAGCCGTACTTCCACCAGGCGCCGCGCGCTGAACAGGCTGGGGGCGTTGAACGTGGACTCGAGCATGCCCCAGTCGAAATCGCGGCCATCGGCGTCGAATACCGCGCGCTCGCCTATGCCCTGCGCACGGGCGCGGCGGCGTACCGAGTCCGCAGCTTCCAGTACCCGCAGCAGCTCCGGCCCCGCGATCAGATGGACTGGATGCAGCGTCCCGTCGTCGGGCAGCGCGACCATCCGTTCCGGGGTCATTTCCACTACGGAGCAGGACCCTGATCCAGGGCGCCGCCCTGGATCACGCCGTCCACGCGGCGCAGGATCGAAGCAGCCATCTCGCGACGCAGCTCGTCGGCCAGGACTTCCCTTTCCGTGGTCGTGCCGGTGACGTTGATCGGGGGCGAGACGTAGTCGCGCGACAATTCCACCACCTGCTGCGGCACGAGGATGCTGCCGTCGGCACGACGGAACACGAATACCGCCGCATAGCGCAGGCTGAACTCCTGCGCACGGCCGAAGGCGTCGATGGCGATCGGCAGGTCGCCCCAGCGTTCCGAAAGTACTTCCAGGCGCGCCACGTTCTTCGCATCGGCCTGCGCGGGTATCGCGCCGGCATGCTTGAGCCCGGTAGCCAGGGATTCGGCCAACGGACTGTAGGGCGTCGTCGAAGTGACCCGCACCGGCCCCAGGTCCGCCGGCAGCGCGATCTTGTTGCGCAGATGGAAGCCGCAAGCCGTCAGCAGCAGCGCGGCGAGGGTCAAGGTGGCGATGCGGAATCGGGCCATGGGTGAGGGATCTGATCTGTGGTTGTCAGGTGGCAACAGGCTAACCCAAACCGGGTGAACCGCCCATGGGCGGGACATGGCGGACGTCCACCAGCAGGAAGCCACGCACGCCGCAGGTACCACTCCATGTCACCGGTCCCGGTCCGGGACCACTTGCACAGGGCTCAGGCGTCTTGCCAACGCCATGGCTTCACCGGCGGCGGCCGGCTGGCCATTCCGTCAGGCAGCGACGATATTGACGATCTTGCCCGGCACGACGATCACCTTGCGGATTTCCATGCCGTGCATGAACTTGGCGGTATTGGGTTCGGCCTTGGCCAGGGCCTCGATCTGGTCGCGCGGCAGGTCCGCGGCCACCACGATAGTCCCGCGCAGTTTGCCGTTGACCTGGATCGCCAAGGTCACCTCATCGCGTACCAGCGCCGAAGTATCGGCCTGTGGGAACGGCAGGTCTTCCAGCAGGGTTTCCTCGTGCCCGAGCATCTGCCACAGCGCGTGGCTGGTGTGCGGCGTGATCGGGTTGAGCAGCAGCACCGCCGCTTCCAGTGCTTCCTGGCGGATGGCGCGGCCCTGGTCGCTTGCATCGTCGAACTTGCCCAGCGTGTTCGACAATTCCATCACCGCCGCAATGGCGGTATTGAAACCATGGCGCTGACCGTAGTCGCCGACGACCTTGTCGATGGTCTGGTGGGTCTTGCGGCGCAGCGCCTTCTGCTCCGCAGACAGCGAGGCCGTTTCGGGAACCGGACCGGCATGCGTACCCGAAGCCGCGTGCTTCTGCACCTGCGCCCACAGCCGCCGCAGGAACCGCGACATGCCTTCCACGCCGGCTTCGTTCCATTCCAGCGACTGTTCCGGCGGCGCGGCGAACATGGAGAACAGGCGCACCGTGTCGGCGCCGTACTTGTCGACCATCGCCTGCGGGTCCACGCCGTTGTTCTTGGACTTGGACATCTTCTCGCTACCGCCGATCATCACCGGCTGGCCATCGGCCACGAGCTTGGCGCCAATCACGCGACCACGCTCGTCGCGGGAGATTTCCACATCGGCGGGATTGATCCATTCCTTGTTGCCCGTCGCCGATTCGCGGTAATAGGTATCGGCGATCACCATGCCCTGGCACAGCAGGTTGGTCGCGGGCTCGTCGCTGTCGACCAGGCGCGCGTCGCGCAGGAGCTTGTGGTAGAAACGGAAATACATCAGGTGCAGGATCGCGTGTTCGATCCCGCCGATGTACTGGTCCACCGGCAGCCAGTAGTTGCCGCGCTTGTCGACCATGTCCTTGGCGCCGGGCGAGGTGTAACGCGCGTAGTACCAGCTCGACTCCATGAAAGTGTCGAAGGTGTCGGTTTCGCGTTCGGCCGCGCCGCCGCATTCCGGACAGGTGGTCTTTCGCCATTCCGGATCGGCCTTGATCGGCGACTTCACGCCATCCAGCACCACGTTTTCCGGCAACACCACCGGCAATTGCGCTTCCGGCACCGGCACCGCGCCGCACTTCCCGCAATAGATGACCGGAATCGGGCAGCCCCAGTAGCGCTGGCGGGAAACGCCCCAGTCGCGCAGCCGGTAATTGATGCGGCGCTGGCCGCGGCCCTGGCGTTCGAAGCGTTCGGCCAGCGCCTCGAAGGCACCGCGGAAACCCAGGCCGTCGAACTCGCCCGAGTTCACCAGCTCCAGGTCACTGCGGGTCTTGTCGCCATACCAGTCATGCCAGGTATTCGAATCGTAAGTCCGCTCGATCTCGTTCTTCGGCGACTTCAGCGCGATCACCTGCTGGATGGGCAGCCCGTATTTGTGCGCGAACTCGAAATCGCGCTCGTCATGGCCCGGCACCGCCATCACCGCACCGGTGCCATAGCCCATCAGCACGAAATTGGCGACCCAGACCGGCACGCGGTCGCCGGTGACCGGATGCACCGCGCGCAGCCCGGTATCCATGCCGCGCTTTTCCTGGGTCTCGAGTTCGGCTTCGGAGACGCCGCCATGCTTCATCTCTTCCAGGAAAGCGGCGAGTTCGGGATTGCTCGCGGCCGCTTTCAGCGCCAGCGCGTGTTCGCCGGCGATGGAAATGAAGGTCACGCCCATCAGCGTGTCCGGACGGGTGGTGAACACGCTTATCGACTCGGCGGTCGACGGCTCGCCTCCCTCGACCGCGAACTTGATTTCCAGCCCTTCCGAGCGCCCGATCCAGTTGCGCTGCATGGTCTTGACCGAATCCGGCCAGCCCGGCAGCGTATCCAGTCCGTCGAGCAATTCCTGCGCGTAATCGGTGATGCGCAGGAACCATTGCGGAATCTCGCGCTTCTCGACCACGGCGCCCGAGCGCCAGCCGCGGCCGTCGATGACCTGCTCGTTGGCCAGCACGGTCTGGTCCACCGGGTCCCAGTTCACCACCGAGTTCTTGCGATAGGCGATGCCCTTGCGCAGCAGGCGCGTGAACATGCGTTGTTCGTGCACGTAGTACTCGGGCTTGCAGGTCGCCAGTTCGCGCGACCAGTCGTAGGCGAAACCGAACTGTTTCAGTTGCGCGCGCATGTGGTCGATGTTGGCGTAGGTCCACTGGGCCGGCGCGGTGTTGTTCTTGACCGCGGCGTTCTCGGCGGGAAGACCGAATGCGTCCCACCCCATCGGCTGCAGCACGTTCTTGCCGTTCATGCGCTGGTAGCGACTGATCACGTCGCCGAGCACGTAGTTGCGCACGTGGCCCATGTGCATCGAACCGCTGGGATACATGAACATCGACAGGCAATAGAACTTCGGCTTGTCGGAGGTTTCGTTGACCTCGAAGGCACGGTTCCGGTCCCAGAAGGACTGGGCGGCGGCTTCGACGGTTTTGGGATCGTGGACGACGGGTTCGGCAGAAACGGACATGAAGGGCGGACTTCGGTGCGGAAATCAAGCTGCGAAGCGTACCGCAGCGCACCAGACACCGCCATGGCGATGCTTCCCACAAGAGGCTTTTCGAGTGGAAAACCCCAGGGTCACGCCCGGCCTGACCTAGATAGGGCTTGTTTCCGAACCGTAGCGCGACCCTGCCAGGACCAGCCAGCCGAACCACAGGGCAAACGCCAGCCGTTGGGCCTCGCCCGCGGGCAGCAGACCGGTCAGCAGGAACGCGGCCGCAAGGACTCCGACCATGGCAACCAGGGTCAGCTGCCCGAACAATGCCCACCCGCGAAGCCTCGACAGCCCCGCTCCCAACATCGCCGCGCCGGAAATGAAGCTCACGCACCACAGCATCCAGGCGGTGCCGTGCAGGCGGCTGCCGTGGCTTTCCAGGTCTTGTGGATCCAACGGGAGCAAGCCCATGGCGATGAAGCCAAGTGTGGCCAGGAACGCCAGTTGCGCGCCGATGCGCGGTAGCCAGCCCGCGGTGGACGGAAGGCGATGGCGCAATTCCAGCATTACCGCACCCGCCAGCATTCCCGGCACCACCAACGCCACGAGGTTGAACGCCTGCGCGTGCGGAAATCCTTTCGCGCCCAGCAACGACACCGGATGCATTGATTGGACGTAACCTTCCAGCGCGGCGCCGAACGCATAAACCGACACCGCGAACAGCAAAGCCGCGGCGACGGCGGCGAAACGCAAGGCACGGCTCATTCCGTTTTCCATCTGAAGACCTCGTCTATGCCCACGCCGAAAGCGCGGGCGATGCGGAACGCCAGTTCCAGCGAAGGCGCGTACTTGCCCGCTTCCAGCGCGATGATGGTCTGCCGGGTCACGCCGCAGGCCTGGGCCAGCGCTTCCTGGGTCATCTCGCCGCGCTCGAATCGCCAGCGGCGGATTTCGTTGGCGATCGGCGTGCCGGTCATTGGCGGTCGCGCCAGTACATGACCGCCACCACTGCATTGCGTACCAGGCTGGCCGACAACAGGACGAACAGTAGCTGGAACGCGAGCATTGTCGGCGTCGCCCACAGCAGCTTTTCGGCGGGAGAAAGCCCGAGCATCGCGACCAGGCCAATGAGGCAGAAGGTAAGCGCACCACGTGCCCATCCCTCCGCCCTGGCATCGATGGCCCTGTCCCGCTCATCCTCCAGTACCACGTCGCCACGGCGACCCCGCAGCACGGCGGCAATCACGATCCAGAACACCAGGATCGCCATGAGCTTGACCCCGATCCGGGCTGCGTCGTCCATCGCCGGCCCGGTGGCCAGGACCGGCGTGCCGGCAAGGAGATACGCGGTTATGGCGGCGATGAAGAAAAGCGAAAGCCATGCCTTGACCTCGGCCGCCGAGGTGTTCTGTTCAAAGGTGGTTTGCCGCCGCACCGCGAACTGTATTGCCGTCTGGCTGGCCCCCAATCCCAGCATCAGGCTGCCCAGCCCGTAGCGGAGTGCGGGAACGATCGAATCAGGCGACCAGAACACAAGCCAGAGTCCGGCTGCGGTGGCCAACAGGCTGGATCCCAGCCAGAGCGGGTTGTACTTGACCATTGCGTAAACCTGCGCGGACATAATGTAAGACAAACATTACATCTGATATCTACCATGTCAACTGTTTTTTACATCAACTTGTATCCTCCCCTCCCGACACCATTTCACCAGCAGATTTTCCGAGCGAGCCCGCCATGTCCGACCAGACCCACGTTTTCGACGCCACCACCGAGACCTTCGAAACCGAAGTCCTGCAGAAATCCATGCAGACCCCGGTGCTGGTCGACTTCTGGGCCACCTGGTGCGGGCCATGCAAGACCCTGCGGCCGATCCTGGAAAAGCTT
>Ga0307414_10000811_pt1 | contig 15938 bp, 17 predicted proteins | sample DK1Ometagenome_FD_203804 | JGI IMG/M metagenome (GOLD analysis project Ga0307414, IMG submission 203804) | Maize rhizosphere microbial communities from greenhouse at UC Davis, California, United States - DK15-O-3 | ecosystem: Host-associated > Plants > Roots > Rhizosphere > Soil | place: USA... | reverse complement strand
CCTGCGCCCGAACATTCTCTATGGCCGGGGCCGGACGACTGCTCGCCTGACCGACCTCCGCCCAACTCCCAGGGGAATTACATGACTGTCAACATCAAGAACTGGCAGGAATTGAAGAAGCCCAATGGCCTTGAGATCAAGACCAGTGGCGATCCGAAGCGTCGTGCGACATTCGTCGCCGAGCCGCTGGAGCGCGGCTTCGGCCTGACGCTCGGCAACGCGCTGCGTCGGGTGCTGCTCTCCTCATTGCAGGGTGCAGCCGTTACGTCGATCAAGATCGAGAACGTCCTCCACGAATTCTCCAGCCTGGCTGGTGTGCGTGAAGATGTGACCGACATCGTGCTCAACGTGAAGCAGATTGCGCTCAAGATGGAGGGCGAGGGTCCTCGTCGTCTCCAGCTCAGCGCAACCGGCCCTGCCGCCGTAAAGGCTGGCGACATTGCCGTGACCGGTGACATTCAGGTCCTCAATCCTGATCTCGTCATCTGCCACCTCGATGAGGGCGCCAGCTTCAACATGGAGCTGATCTGCGACATCGGTAAGGGCTATGTGCCAGCGGTGAACAACCGTCCGGCAGATGCGCCTATCGGCCTCATCCCGATCGACGCGCTTTATTCGCCCGTCCGTCAGGTGGCTTACAAGGTCGAGAACGCACGCATCGGCCAGGAACTGGACTATGATCGTCTCAACCTGACGCTGGAAACAGACGGCACAGTGACGCCTGAAGATGCCGTGGCTTATGCTGCGCGTATCCTTCAGGACCAGCTGCAGCTGTTCGTTCACTTCGAGGACGCGCTGCCAAGCGCAGCCCCGAGCAGCGGCGCTGGCGCAGGCTCGTCATCCGACGATGGCGAAGGCGACACGAACCAGATCAACCGTTACCTTCTCAAGAAGGTGGACGAGCTGGAACTCAGCGTCCGCAGCGCAAACTGCCTAAAGAACGACAATATCATCTACATCGGTGATCTTGTTCAGAAGACCGAAGCCGAGATGCTCCGCACGCCAAACTTTGGCCGCAAGAGCCTCAACGAGATCAAGGAAGTCCTGAGCTCGATGGGTCTGCGCCTCGGCATGGACATCCCAGGCTGGCCGCCTGAGAATATCGAAGAGATTGCCAAGAAGCTTGAGCAGGAACTGCTCGGCTAATCTTGGGGCCAGCCTTAACGGTAAAAGCCAGCCTCAACGGTAAAAGAAAGAGCTCTCGCTGCAAAGCGGGGGCTTTTTCTTTGTGCAGGCTGGGGTTGCGATTAGGGGAGGGGCCATCGTTTGAGCGCGCGAGGGGTAACGGGTGCGGGTGTAGCTCTTCACCACCTCCGTCGCTTTCCCAACCTTCCCTCTTTCACCCACGCTCGTCTTCCCGTGTATACGGGAATCCAGTTCTGCGGTCTGGCCTCGGGCGCCGGTGCAGGGGCGGTCTGAGCCGATAGGTTGACTGGGTCCCCGCATACGCGAGGACACAGTGGGCGCGGCGTTTTGCCAGCGCAGACCCTTTTGCCGCGTGTGGCGCTCACAGACGGCGCAAGCCTGAAGCGCCGATCGCATCGTCCAAGTCCGTCGCTAGGACGACCAAACACCGCTTTCCCTTGACTCTCTCGCCATAATCGGGTCTTGGCCACCGCTCCAAGTCCTCTTCCAGAGGCGGGTTTTTGGCGATGGCCCTCAACATTGCCTGGTACGGGGTTCCTCACACGGCCCCCTAACGAACGAAGGAAGATAATATGCGTCATAGATATGGCGGTCGTAAGCTGCAGCGGACTTCTGCGCACCGTACGGCACTGTTCCGCAACATGGCGGCAGCTCTCATCAAGCATGAGCAGATCAAGACCACGCTTCCCAAGGCGAAGGAACTGCGTCCTTATGTCGAGAAGCTGATCACGCTGGCAAAGCGTGGTGGCCTCTCCAATCGTCGTCTGGCGCACTCGCGCCTTCTGGACGATGCGCAGCTGGTCAAGCTGTTCGAGGTTCTCGGCGAGCGCTACAAGGATCGTGCTGGCGGTTACACGCGCGTCATCCGCGCTGGCATCCGCGCAGGCGATGCCGTGCAGATGGCGATCATCGAACTGGTCGACCGTGACGAAAGCGCCCGTGGCCAGGATAGCGGCCCGGTGCAGACGGCTGACGATGAGGAAATGGAAGCCGCATAAGGCTCCACGCTCTCGCAAGAGATACGAGACCCCGTTGGCTGAGCCAGCGGGGTTTTGTTTTGGGTGATGGCATCGCGCAAAAGGCGCTGGCGCAATCAAGCCAATGAAAATAGGTCATGGCGATGCGCCCGCCTCCATTTTTTGCAATTCTCCTGGCGGCGGCCTGGCTTTGCCTGACCAGCTCGACCGGCGGGAAGGCGCGCGCCGAGACGGGATCGGACGCAGCCACAGCCAGCATCAGCAACATGGTCATTCCGCTCGCGGACGGCTTCCCCCTCGCTGCCCCCGCCTATCCGAGCACGCGCCGTCTCGACCTGACGGAAAAGCAGTTCGGCGTGACCGTCAAGGACCCTTACCGATGGCTCGAAAGCGATGTACGCCTCGACAAGGATGTGCAGAAATGGGTCGCCGCGCAAAATAGCGCCACCCAACGCTATTTGAGCGCGCTGCCGGGGCGCGAGATGCTGCGCATGCGCATTGCCGCCCTCTATGCCGATGAGCGCTCCGGCACGCCGCGCAAGGCGGGTGGGCGCTACTTCTTCACCCGCAACAATGGCAGCCAGAACGTCTCGCCAATCTATGTGCAGGATGGACGTGCAGCGCCCGCACGGCTGCTGCTCGATCCCAATAGTTTCTCGACAGACGGCACAGTCGGGATTGCCGAATGGCAACCCTCGCCGGATGGTCGCCACCTGCTCTATGCCGTGCAGGATGGCGGCACCGACTGGCGCGTGCTGCGCGTCCTCAATGTGGATAGCGGCGAAACGCTTGACGATGAGGTCGCGTGGGTCCGCTATTCCAACCTCGCCTGGCGGCATGATGGCACCGGCTTCTATTATTCCCGTTTCAAGGCGCCCGCACCTGGCGCCAACACGCGGTTCGAGAATCAGCAGCTCTGGTATCATGCGCTCGGCACGCCGCAATCGGCGGACACACTCATCCACGCGACGCCGGGTCGCGCTCGCCTGCTCCACCGTGCGCGCGTGACGGATGATGGGCGGTGGCTGATCATCGCCTCGACCATCGGCACGGATCCGCGCAGCGAAATTACCTTGCTCTCGCTCACCCAGCCCGGCGCTCAGCCGGTGCGGCTCGTGCGGGCAATGAACCGCGAATGGCAATTTGTCGGCAATGTCGGCGATCGGCTCTACTTCCGCACCACGCGCGGCGCTGCGCAAGGTCGGCTCGTGACATTCGATGCCACGCGGCCCAATCTCGCACCAATGGAGGTCGTCGCGGAGCGGGCGCAGATGCTGGCGGGCGGCGCCATGATCGGCAGCCGCATCGTGCTGGCCTATGCAACCGAAGGCCGCGTGGTTGCCGAGCTGGTCGATCTGGAGGGGCAGCCGCGCGGTGATGTTCCACTGCCGGGCATGGGCTCTGCCGCTGGCTTTAGCGGACGGGCGGGCGATCCCGAGACCTTCTTCTCCTTCTCCAACTTCACCACCCCGCCGACCATCTATCGCTATAATGTGGAGACCGGCGAGACGAGCATCTTCGCCCGCTCGGCGCTGGGTATCGATCCCGCCAATTATGTGACCGAGCAGATCAGCTATCCGTCCAAAGATGGCACGCTGATCCCCATGTCGATCATCCGGCGGCGCGATCTCGCCCTTTCCGGCAAGGCTGCGCCGACGCTGCTCTATGGCTACGGCGGGTTCAACGTCTCGCAGACGCCCGGCTTCTCGCCCACGCGTTTCGCCTGGATTGAGCAGGGCGGCGTGCTTGCCATTGCCAGCCTGCGGGGCGGCGGCGAGTTCGGCAAGGCATGGCATGATGCCGGGCGGCTGCTCAACAAGCAGAATGTCTTCGATGATTTCATCGCCGCTGCGGAGTTTTTGAAGGCCAGAGGCTATACCGGGCCGGGCCAGCTGGCGATTGAGGGCCGCTCCAATGGCGGCCTGCTGGTGGGCGCGGTGGTCAATCAGCGGCCAGACCTGTTTGCGGCAGCGCTGCCCGCCGTGGGCGTGATGGACATGCTGCGTTTCGATCGGTTCACGGCAGGGAGCTTCTGGGTGGATGATTATGGACAGCCGGATCGCAAGGCGGATTTCCGCAATCTCCTCTCTTATTCGCCCTATCATAATATCCGCGACGGGGCGTCTTACCCCGCCATCCTCGTGACCACGGCGGAAGAGGATGATCGCGTGGTGCCGAGCCACAGCTTCAAATATGCAGCAGCGCTGCAAAATGCTGATCTTGGCGCCAAGCCGCGCCTCATCCGCATCGATACCCGCGCAGGGCATGGGGCTGGCAAGCCGATCGACAAGCTGGTCGAGGAATATGCCGATGCCTACAGCTTCGCCGCCTATTGGACAGGGCTGACGCTGAGCGCGAAATAGGCGTGGGTAGGAATGTTCAGCCCCTGCTCATCACCGAGTCGCTAGGTCAGCATCGTCGGCTCTCTCGCCGATCCTTGAGAAGGCGCAGTTCCAATGAATGTTCGCTCCAGGTTTGCCGGTGCCGTTGCACTCTCAGCGCTTGTACTGGTTGCCGCCAGCCCCGCCTCGGCGCGTGGCTATAACGGGCATTGGGGGCGCTATCATCATCGCGGGCATGACAATAGCGGTGCGGTGATCGGCGCAATCATTGGCGTGGGCATTCTTGCCGCCATCGCAACATCGGCGGCGAAATCGCGTGACGAGCGCCGCGTGCGGACTGACGGTTATGATCCGCGCTATGATAATCGCGGCTATGAGGGCGGCAGCTATGGCTATGATAATGGCGCGACCTCAGGCGCTTATAGCGACGGCGCTAGCTATGCAGACGAGGATGTCGCCGTGGATGCCTGCGCCATCGCCGCGCGTGATGAAGCCTCGCGCAACGGCGGTTTCGCCGAGGTGCGCGATATCACTGGCGCCCGTCAGTTCGGCAATGGCTGGGACGTGACCGGCACCGTGAGCGAGCGGGCGGGCTTTCGCGCAGCAGACAGCCGCGTGCGCAGTTTTCGCTGCATCTGGGATGATGGCCGGGTGGAAGGCGTCAGCTTCGGCTGAGACCCCGTTCGCAGAATCAGTGCGCGGCTGACTGGACAGGTCCGCGCACTGGCTCTATCCGCCTGACATGTCAGCCCATCCCGATTCCATCCTCATCATCGACTTTGGCAGCCAGGTGACGCAGCTTATTGCGCGTCGCGTGCGTGAAGCCGGGGTCTATTCCGAAATCGCGCCCTACACGCAGGCGCTCGCCGCGTTTGAGCGGATGAAGCCGCGAGGGATCATTCTCTCGGGCTCGCCAGCCTCGGTCTGCGATGATGGATCGCCACGCGCGCCGCAGGAGTTGTTCGATAGCGGCCTGCCGATCCTTGGCATTTGCTATGGCCAGCAGGTGATGAGCCAGCAGCTTGGTGGCGAAGTGCGCCCCGGTCATGAGACAGGCGAGGGCGGCGAATTTGGCCGTGCCTTCCTGACCGTGACTGAGCCTTGCGTGCTGTTCGACGGGCTGTGGGCCGTGGGTGATCGCCATCAGGTGTGGATGAGTCATGGCGACAAGGTGACGCAATTCGCGCCCGGCTTCCGCATCGTCGCAACATCGGATGGCGCGCCGTTCGCGGTGATCGCCAATGATGAGAAGCGCTATTATGGCACGCAGTTCCACCCTGAAGTTGTGCATACGCCAGACGGCGGCAAGCTGATCGCAAATTTCGTGCGCCATGTCTGCGGCTGCGCTGGTGACTGGACGATGGCCGAGTTCCGCGCGACCAAGATCAAGGAAATTCGCGAACAGGTCGGCACGGGCCGGGTGATTTGCGGGCTTTCGGGTGGCGTCGACAGTGCGGTTGCTGCCGTGCTGATCCATGAGGCGATTGGCGAGCAGCTCACCTGCGTGTTCGTGGATCATGGCCTGATGCGGCTCGGCGAGGCCGAGCAGGTGGTGAGTCTGTTCCGCAATCACTACAACATCCCGCTGGTCCATGTAGATGCGAGTGAGATGTTTCTTGGCGGGCTGGCTGGCGTCACGGACCCCGAAGCCAAGCGCAAATTCATCGGCAAGGCGTTCATCGATCTGTTCGAGGCGGAAGCCAAGAAGGTCGGCGGTGCGGATTTCCTCGCGCAGGGCACGCTCTATCCGGATGTGATCGAGAGCGTGAGCTTCACTGGCGGGCCGAGTGTCACCATCAAGAGTCATCATAATGTCGGCGGCCTGCCTGATCGCATGAACATGCAGCTGGTCGAGCCGCTGCGCGAGCTGTTCAAGGATGAAGTGCGGGACCTTGGCCGCGAGCTTGGCCTGCCGGACATTTTCGTTGGTCGCCATCCCTTCCCGGGACCCGGCCTCGCGATCCGCATCCCCGGCGAAGTCACGCAGGAGCGCTGCGATATTTTGCGCAAGGCTGATGCGGTGTATCTGGAAGAAATCCGCAATGCCGGGCTTTATGACGCGATCTGGCAGGCCTTTGCCGTGCTGCTGCCGGTGCGCAGTGTCGGCGTGATGGGCGATGGCCGCACGTATGACAATGTGCTCGCCCTGCGCGCCGTCACCTCCACCGACGGTATGACGGCGGACATCTACCCCTATGACTCAGCCTTCCTCAGCCGCGTGGCGACGCGCATCATCAATGAGGTGAAGGGCATCAATCGCGTGGTGTATGACTATACGTCGAAGCCGCCGGGCACGATCGAGTGGGAATGATTCCGGCGCTTCAGGGTCTTGAATGCGGATCGACACGCGGCGCTGAATGCTGACTGCCTAAAAGCTGTGCCTCAAGCGCGACGGCGTGGGCGCAGTGCGTTGCGCATGGCGAAGCTGGAGCTGATGCGCGTGACGCCGGGCAGGCGCGAAAGCACTTCGCCGTGGATCGCTTCATAAGCGGCGACGCTCTCGGTGCGCAGGCGGAGCCAATAGTCGACATCGCCAGTCATCAACAGGCATTCGCGGATCTCAGGGCATTGCCGCACAGCATGTTCGAAGCGCGAGAGATAATCCTCCGATTGCCTGTCGAGCGTCACGCGCACCACAACGTCGACGCCGCGATCATCGTCGAGCTGTGGCCCGGTGACCACGGTGTAGCCGCCGATCACGCCATGATGCTCCATCAGCTTGATGCGCCGCAAGCAGGCGGAAGGCGAGAGACCGACGGCCTGAGCGATTTCGGCATTGGGCTTGCGCCCGTCCAGCCGTAACAAGTGCAGAATCGCGCGATCGGTTGCGTCGGTGCTCCATGCCATGATCTGGTGATTTCTTTCAATAATCGTGCAATCTAATCGCTAATTTAGCATGATGTGCGACGATTTGGCAGCTATTTTGCACGACCGCGCGCTACACTCGGCGTCTGGCGGAAGCAGGGGGTAATGTGATCACCAGCACGGTTTTGACGATCGATCTTGATGCTTTGGCCGCCAATTATCGCGCCATCCAAGATCGGGTTGCGCCTGCTCAGGTGGCGGGCGTGGTCAAGGCGGACGGCTATGGACTGGGATCAGTTCCCGTCGTCCGCACGCTGCTGGCGCAGGGTTGCCAGCATTTCTTCGTCGCGATGCTCGGGGAAGCAGAGGCGCTGATGCCGGTGATCGACGGCGCGGCAACGCTTTATGTGCTCAACGGCCTGTTGCCAGGCACGGAAAAGGCATTTGCGCATCTGGGCGCCAGGCCAGTGTTGAACTCGCTCGATCAGGTGCAACGCTGGTCCGCCCTGGCGCGCGCAATGGGCAAGCGGCTGCCGGCTGCGTTGCAGGTCGATAGCGGCATGTCTCGTCTGGGCCTTCCGCCTGAGGAGGTCGAGATGCTGTTGCGACGGCCCGACCAGCTTGCGGATGTCGAACTGCATCTGCTGATGAGCCATCTCGCCTGTGCCGATGAGCCGGACGATTCAGCCAATGCCGATCAGGCTGCGCGCTTTCTGGCGGTCTCGAACCATTTTCCGGGCGTGCCGCTCGCGCTTGATAATAGCGGCGGCGCCTTCCTGCCGCGCGGCCACTTCGATCTCGTGCGCGCCGGCATAGCGCTTTATGGCGGCGCCCCGCAGGCCAAAGCCAACCCGATGCGTCCGGTTATTTCGCTGACGGCCCCGATCGTGCAATTGCGCGTGATTCCGGCGGGCGCTGGCGTGGGCTATGGCCTGACGTATCGCGCCAGCCAGTCCATGCGGCTGGCGACCATCCCCATGGGCTATGCGGACGGGTGGCCCCGTTGCCTGAGCAACCGCGGCGCGGCCTATATTGCGGGTCGACGCGTGCCGATCATTGGCCGCGTGTCGATGGATAGCCTGACGATCGACGTCACCGATATTCCCGACGTGCATCTGTACGAAGGTGCCCCGGTCGAGCTGATCGGTCCGCATCAAAGCCTCGATCAGGTCGCCGCCGATGCGGGGACTATTTCCTACGAAATCCTCACCCAACTCAGCCGTCGCTACGAGCGGATCTACCTGCCCGCGCGCGATGTTGACCGGAGTATCATCTGATGAAAATCGCCATTCTGGGCAGCGGCGTGATCGGCGTTACCTCCGCCTGGTATCTGGCGCAGGCAGGGCATGAGGTGGTCGTGATCGATCGTCAGCCCGGCCCGGCGTTGGAGACCAGCTTCGCCAATGCTGGCGAGATATCGCCCGGTTACGCCTCGCCCTGGGCGGCGCCGGGCATTCCGATGAAGGCGATGCGCTGGCTGATGATGGAGCATGCGCCGCTCATCCTGCGGCCAAAGATCGACATGGCCATGCTGCGCTGGCTGGTGGCGATGCTCGGCAATTGCAACGCGCGCGATTATGCCATCAACAAGAGCCGGATGGTGCGCCTCGCCGAATATAGCCGCGATTGCCTCATCGCCCTGCGTGGGCAGACCGGCATAAGCTATGATGAGCGCAGCCAGGGCACGCTGCAGCTGTTCCGCGAAGAGAAGCAGCTTGCGGGCATGGCCAAGGATATTGCGGTCCTCAAGGCCGATGGCGTGCCTTTCGAAGTGCTCGACAAAGCCGGCTGTATTGCTGCCGAACCCGGCCTTGCCGCCAGCGCATCACCGATCGCGGGCGGCTTGCGCTTGCCGAATGACGAAACGGGCGACTGCTTCAAGTTCACCAATGCGCTGGCGCTGCTGGCGGCCGAACCGGGCGTACGCTTCCTGAATGGCACGCATATCAGCGGGTTGGCGCGGGAGGGCGGGCGCATTCAGCATGTCGAGACCGATGCCGGACGCATTGTTGCCGATGCCTATCTGGTCGCGGCGGGCAGCTATTCCCCGCTACTGGTCGCGCCGCTCGGCATTCGGCTGCCCGTCTATCCTGTGAAAGGCTATTCGCTCACCGTGCCCATCGTGGATGCTGCGCGTGCGCCCGTCTCGACGCTGCTCGACGAGAGCTACAAGGTGGCGATCACGCGGCTCGGCGATCGCATCCGCATTGGCGGCATGGCCGAGATATCGGGCTTTTCGAACGATCTTCCGCTTGCCCGCCGCGCGACGCTTGAGCATTCAGCAGGCACATTGTTCCCCGGCGCTGGCGATATGAAGGCGGCGAGCTTCTGGTCCGGCCTGCGCCCGATGACGCCGGACAGCACGCCGGTGATCGGCCCGACGCGCATTCCCAACCTGTTTCTCAATACCGGGCATGGCACGCTCGGCTGGACCATGGCTTGTGGCTCGGCGCGCGTGATCGCGGATCTGATCGATGGTCGTTCACCACAGATCGACGCTGGCGACCTTGCCATCAGCCGCTACCGCTGAACATTCACTCGACAGGAGCCGAACATGAGCATCACCCGCATAGACCAGGGACCGCGCCTCAGCGAAGCCGTGATCCATGGCGATACCATCTATCTCGCTGGCCAGATCGGCGCGCCCGGTGAAAGCGCGGGCGATCAGACACGCACGGCGCTGGCTGAGATCGACGCTCTGTTGGCGCAGACCGGAAGCAGCAAGGATCATTTGCTCTCGGCGACGATCTGGTTGGCGGACATGGCCGACTTTGACGAGATGAATGCCGCCTGGGATGCGTGGATCGCGGGCCATCCGGCGCCTGCTCGCGCAACTGGCGAGGTCAAGCTGTTCAGCCCGGACTATAAGGTGGAGATCATTGTGGTGGCGGCGAAAGCATAGGCTCCAGCTTGCGTTGGGGCGCTGCTCCGCGCCCCATCAGACCCGTTCTATCGCCAGCGCCAACCCCATGCCGACGCCCACGCACAACGTGGCTAGGCCGAGCCGTCCGCCTGATACTTCCAACTGATGCGCTACTGTCATCGCGAGGCGCGCGCCGGACATGCCGAGTGGGTGGCCGAGCGCGATTGCGCCGCCTGCTGCGTTGACATGCGGTGCATCATCGGGGAGCCCGAAGCTGCGCAGCACGGCGAGCGACTGGCTGGCAAATGCTTCGTTGAGTTCGATCGCATCGAAATCCGCAATGTTCAGGTTCAGTCGAGCGAGCAGCTTGTTGGTGGCGGGGATGGGGCCAATGCCCATCACCCGTGGCTGAACGCCCGCCGAGGCCATGCCAAGGATACGCGCGCGTGGGGTCAGGCCATGCCGTTTGGCGGCTGCCTCGCTGGCGATGACCATGGCCGCTGCGCCATCATTGATGCCTGAGGCATTGCCCGCCGTCACGGTGCCATCTGCGCCGAACAGGGGCTTGAGGCGCGTGAGGGCTTCCAGCGTGGTATCCGGCCGGGCGTGCTCGTCCTGCGAGAATTCCGCTGTTTCGCCACGTTTCCCTGCGGGGACGCTCACCGGCGTGATCTCCTGCGCGAAGAAGCCGTTTGCTTGGGCAGCAGCGGCGCGTTGCTGGCTGCGCAGCGCGAAGGCATCCTGATCGGCGCGGCTGATGCCGAACGCCTGCGCGACATTCTCGCCCGTGCGCGGCATGGTCTCGGTGCCGTACAGTGCATCCAGGGCGGGATTGATGAAGCGCCAGCCCATCGTCGTATCCTGCAACTGCTGATCGCGACCGAAGGCGCCCTCCGCCTTGCCCATGACGAAAGGCGCGCGGCTCATCTGCTCGACACCACCTGCAATCGCCAGTTCCATCTCGCCGCTCTGGATGGCGCGGGCGGCGCAGCCCACGGCTTCAAGGCCGGAGGCGCAGAGGCGATTGAGCGTGACGCCGGGCACATCCACGGGCAGCCCCGCGAGCAACAGGCTCATGCGGGCGACGTTGCGATTATCCTCGCCTGCCTGATTGGCGCAGCCATAAAAGACTTCCTCGATCGCAGCAGGATCGAGATGCGGATTACGCGCCAGCAAGGCGCGGATCGGCACTGCGCCCAGATCATCGGCACGGATGCGCGCGAGACTGCCCGCGTAGCGACCGATGGGGGTGCGGATGACATCGCAAATGAAGGCATGGGTCATAGCGAGATGTCCTTTTAAGAAGCGGTGCTGGGGGCGAGCGTGAGCGGCAGGCCGGTCAGCGCGCGCAACGCCTCGATGGTGCAGCCTTCGACCATCTCGCTGACGCTCGCGCCATCCAGCCCAAGTTCGAAGATCGCCACATCCGTATAGACGCGCGAGACACAGGCGAGGCCGGTGAGCGGATAAGTGCAGGCTTTCACCAGCTTGCTTGCGCCCGCCCGTGTCTGCAATTCCATCATTACGAAGGTGCGCTTGGCGCCGATGGCGAGGTCCATCGCGCCGCCGACAGCGGGGATCGCGCCTTCTTCACCCGTGTGCCAATTGGCGAGATCGCCGCGCGTCGAGACCTGAAACGCGCCAAGCACACACACGTCGATATGGCCGCCGCGCATCATCGCGAAGCTATCGGCATGGTGGAAATAGCTACCGCCCACGAGCAGCGTGACGGGCTGCTTTCCAGCATTGATGAGGTCCGGATCTTCCTCGCCCGGCTGTGGGGCAGGCCCCATGCCGAGCACGCCATTTTCGCTGTGGAGCAGGATATCGCGGTCCGTGGGGAGGAAGTCCGCGACGAGCGTGGGCAGGCCGATGCCGAGGTTTACATAAGCGCCTTCCTCAATGTCCTGCGCGACGCGTGCGGCGATCTGGCGACGATCAAGGCGCTTCATGCTGCCTGCTCCAGGTGCGCCTGATCCGATTTAGGGGGGACGGCGACGACCCGCTGAACGAAAATGCCGGGTGTCATGATCGCTTCGGGATCGAGACTGCCGAGCGGCGCGATCTGTGAGACCTGTGCGATCGTGGTGCGCGCCGCCATCGCCATGATCGGGCCAAAATTGCGGGCGGTTTTGCGATACATCAGATTGCCCCAGCGATCTCCAACCGTGCCTTTGATCAGCGCGAAATCGGCGTGGATCGGCATCTCCAGCACATAGCCTTTGCCATCGATGATGCGGCTCTCCTTGCCTTCTGCAAGCTGCGTCCCGTAGCCGGTGGGCGTGAAGATGGCGCCAAGGCCAGCGCCTGCGGCATGGATGCGCGCGGCGAGATTGCCTTGCGGAACCAGCTCCAGTTCGATCGTTCCGGCGCGGAAAGCGGCATCGAAATGATGGGAATCGGATTGGCGAGGGAAGGAGCAGACGACCTTGCGCACCCGACCTTCGCGGATCAGCGCGGCAAGCCCGGCCTCACCATTTCCGGCATTGTTGCTGATGATGGTGAGATCGCCAACATTGCGATCGATCAGGGCATCGATGAGCTCATTGGGCATGCCCGCCGTGCCAAAGCCACCCACCAATATGGACGCTCCATCGAACAGATCGGCAACCGCCGCCTGTGCTGATTCAACGCTCTTGTCGATCATATGCCTGTTCCCTCTTGCAGGCGTGGATCGGTTGGGCTGGCCGCTGCGTCAATCGATTACCGATTGACTGTTCGATAATCGATTGACAAAGTTGCGCGATGGACATGATCGAGAGACAGGGCGACCCGGAGTTCATGACGTCGCTGGCGCGCGGTCTGCTGGTGTTGCGCACGGTCGCTGCGGCGGAGCGACCGGTCACCATTGCGGACGCCGCGCGCAAGACGGGGCTCAGCCGCGCCGCGGTGCGCCGGTGTCTGCACACTTTGACGATCCTGGGCTATGTCGGTGCGGAGAGCGCAGGCTATGTCGTGCGCCGCCAGACATTGTCGCTGGGGCACCCTTATCTATCCATGACGGCGCTCTCGGCGCGGGCGCAACCGTTACTGGATGCGCTGCGCGATGAGTTGGGCGAGTCCTGCTCGCTTGGCGTGATCGACGATGATCGCCTGCTCTATGTGGCGCGCGCCGAGGCGATCCGCATCATGTCGATCGGGCTGCGCGTGGGCAGCAACCTGCCGATTTACCCGACCTCGATGGGGCGTGTGCTGCTCGCCGCGCTGCCGGTGGAGAAGCAGATCGCCTATCTGGACCGGGTGCAGCTGGAACCCCTGACGCCAAAGACCGTGACCGATCGGGTGAAGCTGTCGCAACTGCTGCGAAACGTCGCGGGCGAGGGCTATTGCCTGCTCGATGAGGAGCTTGAGATCGGCGTGCGCTCGATTGCGGTGCCGGTGCGGCAACGCGGGCAAGTGGTCGCGGCGCTGAATGTTGCGACGGCGGCGGCCCGGCTCTCCGCGCAGCGATTGCTTGAGGTGGTCCTCCCGCCGCTACGGGAGGCGGCAGCGAAGCTGAGCGATTGAGCAGGATGAGGCGCGTTCGCTTCATCGCTGTTCGGAGTCGGCTCGTCCCCCGATGATTGCCGTGGCGGCGGGGGCTGCCTAGCGCGGCGGCAATCGGGTCTGGAGATTGAAATATCATGAAAATTCGTATCGCATCGGCACTGGCGGCTGCTCTTATGGTGGCGGCTGCACCCGCGCAGGCTCAAGGGCTGGGCGCGGAGGCCAATTATGCGCGCGCCAATGAGCGCTGGGGTGCGGAACTGGGTGCCGGCTATGCGTTCGGGCTGGCTGGCTTCAGCCTCACGCCGGGCGCTGGCGTGTTTCTGCGGGATGGCGGCACGGCGCTTTATGGGCGGATCGAGGCGGCTTATCAGCTGCCCGCATCGCTGCGCCTCGGCATCGGCGCGCGGATCAGCGATGAAGAGGCGCGCCCCTATGCGACCGTGGCGATGCCGCTGCTGCCGCTGATCGCCATCAAGGGCAATGTCGGGCATAAATATGTTTCCGCTGGCGTAACCGTCGGGTTCTGATTTTGCCCTGACGCTTTGCGTGCCGGAAAAATCCGGGCACAAGCAGGTCATGACGACCATTTTTACTCATGCGATGCTTCCGCTTGCCGCCAGCGCCGGGCTGGGGCGCACGCGGATCGCACCCCCTCTGGCGATCTTAGGCGCGCTGCTGGCTGCGGCGCCGGATCTCGATGTCATCGGGTTCCGCTTCGGCATTGGTTATGGCAGCGAATGGGGCCATCGCGGCTTCACCCATTCGCTGCTGTTTGCGGCGTTGGTGCCGATGTTGATCGCTTTACTGTGGCGACCCGCGTGCAGCTTTGGCGCATGGCTGTTCCTCTTCGCCTGCCTCTTATCCCATGCGGCGATGGATATGCTCACCGATGGCGGGCAGGGGGTGATGCTGCTCTGGCCATTCGACAAGGCGCGGCTGTTCCTCGATTGGCAGCCGATCCGCGTCTCGCCCATCGGCGCGCGCTTCTTCACGGAGCGGGGGCTGGAGACGGTGCGCTCTGAATTGCTGATCGTCTGGTTGCCAGCGCTCCTGCTGGTCGCGATCGGCATGTTCAGGCGTCGGGCCAGGCGAGGCCGCGCATGAGCGCGCTGGCGCAGCGCGTTCGCGCAGGGCTCAGGGACGTTGCCGATCCTGCTCGTGCCCCGGCGATGCAAGCCTATATGAAGTCAGCCATGCCCTATCTCGGCGTCTCGGCGGTGCCGTTGCGCGCGGCTTGCAAGGCTCTGTTCGCGGATCTGCGTTATGAGACGAGCGCGCAGTGGCAGGCCGACGTGCTTGGTCTTTGGCGCGGCGCCCAGTATCGCGAAGAGCGCTACGCCGCGCTGGCATTGAGCGCCATTCGCGCGGCGCGGGACTTTCAGCGCTTGGACGCCCTGGCGATGTATGAAGAGATGATCGTGACCGGCGCCTGGTGGGACTTTATCGATCCGATTGCCGGACAAAGGTTGGCCTCGATCCTTGCCGCTGAAGGCCAGCCGATGAAAGATGCGATGCTCGATTGGGCGAGTAGCGAGAATATGTGGAAGCGGCGCAGTGCGATCCTTTGCCAGCTCAATGCCAAGGCGAAGACCGATCTCGATCTGCTCTATGCCTGCATCGCGCCATCATTGGACTCGCGGGAGTTTTTCCTGCGCAAGGCCATCGGCTGGGCGTTGCGGCAATATGCGCGGACGGATGCGGCGGAGGTGACGCGCTATGTGGCAGCACGCGGCGACAAGCTCAGCCCACTCAGCAGGCGCGAGGCGATGAAGCATATCGGCAAAGCGTAGGCATGAAAAAACCCGCCTGAGGGGTCGGGCGGGCTAATTCAACGAAACTATAGTCAGAAAAAATCCGGGGCAGGCCATGCCTGGCATAGCCCACCCCGGCAGTCGTCGATGGTTCAGTAACGCTGCTGCCGCTCGTAGAGCGACTTATAATGTTGAATGCGCGTGACCCGCAGGCCGGGCATCCCCGACCGGTCGACAGCGCGCTGCCAGCTCGCGAATTCCTCGAGCGTCAAAGAGTAGCGCTCGCAGGCTTCGTCCACCGTCAGCAGACCGCCATTGACGGCCGCCACGACTTCCGCCTTTCGGCGCACAACCCAACGGGTGGTGTCCGGCGATGGAAGCGAATCAAGGGTGAGTGGTTCCCCAAGGGGACCAACGACTTGAGCCGGGCGTATCTTCTGGTTCTCGATCATCTTATCCTCATTCACCGACGGGGATCGGTATGACTTGGTCTTCTCGCTCATGATGATGGCCTCAAAGCTTTTCCCTTCGGCTAACCGCCTAAGTGAACGAGGCCTTCACCATT
>Ga0307414_10000810_pt1 | contig 15959 bp, 12 predicted proteins | sample DK1Ometagenome_FD_203804 | JGI IMG/M metagenome (GOLD analysis project Ga0307414, IMG submission 203804) | Maize rhizosphere microbial communities from greenhouse at UC Davis, California, United States - DK15-O-3 | ecosystem: Host-associated > Plants > Roots > Rhizosphere > Soil | place: USA... | reverse complement strand
TCTTGTCGACTTAATTTTTTATCTCTTATGGGTGTTACGATTTGAATTTCTGGTGCCAATGTTTGGAAAATCATATCGAAACGTACTTGATCATTTCCTGCTCCAGTACTTCCATGGGCAATATATTCTGCATTGATGCTTTTAGCATATTCCACGATTTCGATAGCCTGAATAATACGTTCAGCACTTACAGATAATGGATAGGTATTATTTTTTAATACGTTTCCAAAAATCAAATACTTTACTACTTTTTGATAAAATGTGGCTACGGCATCGATATTTTTATAAGTCGTAACACCCATTTTATAGGCGTTACTTTCAATATTATCGATTTCTGTTTTGGTAAATCCACCAGTATTGACACTAACCGCATGTACTTCAAATTCTTTTGACAAACTTACTGCACAGTAGGACGTATCTAATCCGCCACTGTATGCTATTACTAATTTTTTCATTGGTTATTTATTTGATTGAGAATCTTATTAATTGGTACTAATTTAGATTCAAAATAAGAATTAACATAATATTTATATTTTAACTCATCTCTTAATTTTCCTATTTTTTCTAAATCTTCCACAATTCTAGGTGATAAATCCTTTAAGGCTATATGCTTCATCCCTAACAATTCGTTATTGCGATGCACAGCTGGTTCTTGAGCTATAGAAATTAGAAAGTCTTTCATGTATCGTTTGGTCATGATATGCATTAAAAACAAACCCAAATTAGCCTTACGATATTTTGCATGAACCCATAACGAGGAACGTTCGAAAACAGAAAACTTGTAAACCATATGTTTATGTACAAAGATGTGGCCATAAACTTCATCGTCTTTTTTCACGATGTAACATCCGTTTAATAAGCGTAGTTTTAACATGTCTACACTTGCAAAATACATGGAGGGATTTTCTCTTGTCCGTTCAGAAATTGTTTGCAATAATTCCTCGGAAAGTTCATGAGTGAAAACGATTTCCAATCCTTCTTCCTCACAAAAGGCAATCGCCTCTTCTATAGATTTATTAATATCTTTATCCAATATTACATTCATTTTTTTACCCTTTTTGGAGTTGTTAGTTTTTTATTATTTTAAAATTAACACAACGAATTAGTCCCACTAATTCAAAATATGGATAGACTACGGACGGCGAGGGTAAATAACACACATAAAAAATGTGTTAATTAATATATTAAATAAACTTTGAAATGTTATGGATGAAATTTTATACACTTAAAAAAAAATTAAAATTACGTTTCGGTTTTGGGTCGTTGAAAGACTAGAAGCTGCGACGAGAAATACTCGCGCGGAAACCGGGTGATGAAGGACGTATTTTATTTTTTAATGTATTCATAATGTAAAATTATGATTTTATTTATTACGGCTGTTAAAATTGCCTGCCTTTTTTACAAAAATTATTAATATCTCTCCTTTTTTAAGCTTTTGTTTTTAATTATTCAAGATTAAACCCATTTTATAATGCTTATAAAAACAAAAAGCGCATACAAAATTGTATACGCTTTTGCTATTTAGTCTTTATGAATTCTTTTAATTAAAGCTCTCTAACCCAAATGTTTCGATAACTTACTTCACTATTATGGTTTTGTAAAAGTATGGGCGCTTTTCCGTGCGGTTTGTATTTGGGCCACCCGATGAAGGTCATGGGACCAATTAATTCAAAATGATCTTGAACTAATACTCCATTATGCAATACGGTCATTGTTGCTTTTTTAACAACATCGCCATACAATCCAAAAACGGGCGCATGATATATAATGTCATAGGTATTCCACTCACCTGTCGGAACCGATGCTTTTGCTAAAGGAATGGATTGTTTGTAAACAGACCCCACTTGTCCGTTTACATACGTGTCGTTATCATTATTGTCTAAAACCTGTACTTCATATAATTTTTGAATGATAACCCCGCTATTTCCTCTATTTTGTCCGTCGCCAGCAATTTTTTCAGGCGATTTCCATTCTAAATGAAGTTGCATGTCACCAAAATTGCGTTTGGTTTGTATGTCGCCAATACCTCTTCCCAATTTCACGGTCATGCTCCCGTCTTTGTTTAATGTCCATTTAACCTCCGAAGAATCTCTAGGGCTTGTCCATTCGCTAAAATTAGTGCCGTCAAACAATACGATGGCATCACTTGGAGGTGCACCATTTTTTCCGGGAGTTACTGTTGGTGGTTTGGGCTCCCAAATTTCGGTGGCTTCTGGTTTAGTGGGTTCGATGTAATTTTCATTACTTTTTTCTTGAGACCAAGAAGCAGTATACACTAAAGTAATTAAAAGAGATAAACTTGTTTTTCTGATATTCATAATCCTAAAATTTTCTTTAGATGCTCTTTATCAACGTCGCCACCAGCAAAATCGTCAAAACTTCTTTCCGCAGCTTCAATAATATGGCTTTGAATGAAAGGCGCGCCTTCCCTTGCACCTTGCTCAGAAGATTTAATGCAACATTCCCATTCCATAACAGCCCAAACATCACACTTATATTTGGTTAATTTTGAGAAAATACTTTTAAAATCCACTTGACCATCCCCCAAAGAACGGAAACGCCCAGCACGGTCAGCCCAATCAGAATACCCTCCATAAACACCTTGTTTTCCAGTCGGATTAAATTCAGCATCCTTCACATGGAAGGCTTTAATACGTTCATGGTAATAATCAATAAACGTTAAATAATCTAATTGCTGAAGCACATAATGACTAGGATCATAAAGAATGTTAGCTCGTGTGTGATTACCCGTCGCTTTTAAAAAACGCTCAAAAGAAATACCATCATGCAAATCCTCCCCCGGATGGATTTCATAACAAACATCAACGCCATGTTCATCAAAATGGTTTAAGATTGGCAACCAACGTTTAGCCAATTCTTCAAATCCCATGTCTACCAATCCTTGTGGGCGTTGTGGCCAAGGATAAACGGTGTGCCATAAAAATCCGCCCGAAAACGTCGCATGCGCTTTTAAACCCAATCGTCCGCTGGCAGTTCCTGATTTTTTTACAAAATCGATTGCCCATTCCGTTCTGGCTTTTGGGTTATTTCTGAATTTCTCTGGCGCAAAACCATCAAACATAGCGTCATAGGCAGGGTGAACTGCTACTAATTGTCCTTGTAAATGGGTTGACAATTCAGTGATTTCCAAACCATACGAATTAACTTTTCCTTTCAATTCATCACAATAGGTCTGACTTTCAGCAGCCTTTTCAACATCTATTAAATTGGTTTCCCAAGTTGGGATTTGAATACCTTTATACCCTAAATCTGCTGCCCATTGGCACATGCCATCCAAACTATTGAATGGTGCTTCGCTTCCTGCGAATTGCGCTAAGAAAACAGCAGGCCCTTTTAATGTCTTCATCTGTTTATTATTTTAATTTAGTTTTACCCAAGCGGCATTATTTTTATCACTTTCTACAGAAGCATAAATGAACTTCATGCCTCTTATACCATCTTCAACGGTTGGATAATCTGGTTTTTTAATGTTTTTTCCGTCTTTGATAGCCATTAAATGCGTTGCGAAATTCTTGTAAATAGTCGCAAATGCCTCTAAATAGCCTTCTGGATGTCCCGCCGGGATTCTTGTAACTGATGATGATTCTGGATACAATCCATTTCCATTGGGTGTGAATATTTGCTTTGGCTTGTCTAACCAACGAGTGATTAATTCATTCGGATTTTCTTGATACCACTCAATACTTCCTTTTTCACCGTACACTTTAATGGCTAAATTATTTTCTTCACCTAAAGCAATTTGGGAAATAGACATGGTGCCTTTAGCGCCATTCTCCATACGAAGCAATAAATTACCATCGTCATCCAACGTTCTACCTTTACCAAATCTTCCTAAGTCGGCTGCTAATTCTTCGATTTTTAAACCCGTAATATATTCAACCAGATTTTCAGCATGGGTTCCAATATCACCCAGCGCTCCGCCAATACCAGAACGTTTTGGGTCAGTTCGCCAAGCAGCTTGTTTATTATCCGTGCTTTCAACAGCGGTAGATAACCAACCTTGTAAATATTGTACCTGAATTTTTCTGATGTTTCCTAAATCGCCATTATCCACCATGGCTTTGGCTTGTTTCACCATCGCATTTCCAGTATAATTATGCGTCAATGCAAATAATTTACCGCTTTTTTCTATGACTTTTTGAAGTTCTGTAGCCTCCTCTAAAGTCAGCGTCACTGGTTTATCGCAAACCACATGAAAGCCATGTTCCAAAGCGAATTTTGCTGGCGGAAAATGCATGTGGTTAGGCGTTACAATAGCAACAAAATCCATTCTATCATCCTCTGGCAATTCTTTTTCCTTTAAAATCATTTCTTCATAACTTCCGTAACATCTGTTTTCTGGAAGGAATAAATTTTTTCCTGATTGAATTGATTTTTCTGAACTGCTACTGAAAGCACCACATACTAATTCAATTAATCCGTCAATGGAAGCTGCTTTTCTGTGTACATCACCAATGAATGATCCCGTGCCTCCACCAATCATTCCCATTCTTAATTTTTTACTCATCTTTTAATCTTAAAATAGTTTAATGTCCTGTTTGTGGAATTCTTTTTTCCTCAATTTTTTTACGCATTAAAAATAATATTCCGAATAACACTACTAATGTCAAAGGGAAGTAAACCATAAATCCTAATATGGATTTACCAGCTACAATATCTGCGGCAGGGCCTAATAATCCTGATGCCATTGCATTATTTTTCTCTGTATCTAGCATCGAACCAATGATGGGATTCCAGATGGAAGTAGCGAACATGCCCATCCCTCCTACTAGCGACATTCCTAAAGCACCTGTTTTTGAAGTATATTCAGAGATGAAACCAATCATTGTCGGCCAGAAATAACAAACCCCTAGCGCAAATAAAGCTGCTGCGGCATAAATCAAAGCACCATCTGCAATACTCATTAAATAAATGGCTACGGTTGTTGTAATGGCAGACATCCATAACACACCAATCGGATTTAACTTATGCACAATAGGTCCTGCGAAGAAACGCCCTAAAGCCATAATTCCTGTTACTAAAGCCAATACTAGCATGGGACTTGCACCTGAACTTCCTAATATCTTTTCCACCCATTGTTGCGGAATAAATTCAGATACGGCTGTTAATGACATGCATAGCAATATAAAAATGTATAAAGGATTTGCTAATGCTTTGATGTTTAGGGATGTATTGGATTCAATATTTTCACCCTCAGGGAATTTTTGAGAAAATACCAAATATCCATAAATCAATGTTGGAATTAACATGATAGCAATTTGCATTTGCCAACCCATGCCGTTACTTGTCATGAATTGAGATACCAAAGCACCTATAACAAGACCTCCAGGAAACCAAACATGAAATTTGTTTAACATAGCTGTTCTGTTATTTGTGTACATATCAGCAATCATGGGGTTACAAGCTGCTTCAACGGAGCCGTTGGCAAAACCAATGAAAAACGTTGAAATAATTAACGTCCAAAATCCGCCAGCATAAATAGTTAAAATCAATCCTAAAATATGACATGTAAACGCAACGGTCATCAATTTTTTAGCACCTATGGAATTATACAAAAGCCCTCCAATAATCATCGCTAGTGGAAATCCTAAAAATGCCATACTGTTAATCCATCCCAATTTTTCATTTGAAATTTGAAAATCAGTGCCTAATTGTGTTAAAATCCCTGCTCTAATAGCAAATGTCATGGATGTTACAATTAGGGAAATACAAGCCGCTAAGAATATTCTGTTTTTATTTACTTCATTCATAATTATATGGTTTAGTTGGTTTAGAAATTGACGTGTAAAATAACAATTTCTTTAATAAAAATAAAGATATTTATTAAACTCGCATTATTAAATAATTCAAAATACTCTTTTTAACATATTTTTTTTCAATCATTGATGATCTAAAAATAAAAAAAGCCCTTAAAAAAGGGCTTTTCATTAAGTATAAATTACTCAATTAAAATCATTATTCTACAATAAACTTACCTTTCATTAAAGCGTAATGACCAGGGAAGCTACATAAAAAATCGTAAGTCCCAGCTTCAGGAGCATCAAATTCCACAGATGATGTTTGTCCGCCACCAATTAAATCGGTATGAGCTACAATATCATTTTCTGAACCTGCAGGAATGTATTTTGTGTCTCTAGCAACAGCTGCTTTGGTTGCAAACTCAGTCATATCAACACCTTTTTTAAGAATCACAAAGTTATGTCCCATGACATTGGCATCCATTTTACCTTTGTGTCTTAATGTTATTTTTATTTTCTGACCTGCTTTTACTTTGATTTCAGATAAATCGAATTTCATCATATCATCGCCAGTAATAACAATTTCTGTAACATTGCTATTGATTTCAGCTTTTGGCTCTTCTTCTTCTTTTTGAGCTCCTAATTTAATAGTTTCTTTTTGTTTTTCCTCTTTCTTTTCTCCACCACAACTTGTTAATATAACTAGTGAAAAAATAGTAACCAATACATAATTAATGTGTCTCTTGTTCATGCTTAAATTTAGTTTTTGTTTTATAAAATGTAATCTGTACTTATAAAATTTGACGTTTTCTTGTTTAACAACTCATTTAGAATAGCATTATTATACTCATTGTCTTTTGATGCTACAAATGTTCTGATAGAGAAAGACCTCAAAGCATCATGCACACTTAAAGTACTGACTGCTGAATCTTTTCTACCTGTGAATGGATAAACATCCGGTCCACGCTGACAAGAACTGTTCAAATTTACTCGACACACCAAATTTACTAAAGTATCTATTAATGGCGATAATGTATTAACATTTTTTCCAAATAAACTCACTTGCTGACCATAATTTGATTCTGCCATATCATCCAACGGCTCATCAATATCTGAGAAAGAAACCACTGGAACCACTGGACCAAACTGCTCTTCATTAAAAACCCGCATGTCTTTTTTCACAGGATATAATACCGCAGGATAAATAAAATTCTCTGATCTTTCGCCGCCTTTTTTGTTAAGAATTTTAGCGCCCTTGCTAATGGCATCGTCAATTAATTCTTGAATATACGCTGGTTTATCTACTTCTGGAAGCGGTGTTAACTTCACTCCAGGCTCCCAAGGATTTCCGAATTTTAAGGAATCTACTTTAAATGAAAAACGTCTGTTGAATTCCTCAACAACAGATTCATGTACATATAATACTTTCAACGCTGTACAACGCTGACCATTGAAAGATAAAGTTCCTGCAATACATTCATCTACAGCTAAATCCAAATCGGCATCCGCTAATACTATAGCCGGATTTTTAGCTTCTAAACCTAACACCAAACGCAATCTGTTCTTTTTTGGGTGACTTTCTTGCAGTGCATTTGCTGCTTTGCTATTGCCTATTAATGCCAATACATCTACTTTTCCAGATTCCATAATAGGCGTAGCTAGCACGCGACCGCGGCCATAAATGATGTTCACCACACCTTTAGGGAAACTTTTTTGAAACGCATCAAGTAATGGGCAAATTAAAAGCACGCCCAATTTAGCTGGTTTAAAAATGACCGTATTCCCCATAATCAATGCAGGAATAAGCAAGGTAAAGGTTTCATTAAGTGGATAATTATAGGGGCCCAAGCATAAAACAACACCAAGCGGTCCTCTACGGATGTGGGCATATACCCCATCATTTTTTTCAAACTTGGCAGAATCCCTGTCTATTTGTTTGTACGCTTCAATGGTATCATTTATATAATCCACCGTTCTATCAAATTCTTTTTGTGAATCAGGCAGATTTTTGCCAATTTCCCACATCAAAAGCTTCACGACCTCTTCTCTTTTGGTCTTCATAAGCTTCACAAAATTCTCCATACATGCAATACGGTCTACCACTTTCATGGTTGGCCATAAACCTTGCCCCTTATCATAAGCATCATGCGCCGCATTTAAAGCGTCCAAAGCTTCTTTTGCACCAAGTTCTGGAACGGTGCCCAATAAAGTTGGTTTATAATCTTTGGTTGAAGAAATGGTCGAATAGACTTCGGAAGTATCTCCTTGCCATTCTTTAAGTTCACCTGCAACCAAATAGGATTTTTGATGTAAAAGTGAATTGATTTTATATGCTTCTGGTATTTCTAAAAATGTTGTAGTCATAATGAAAATTTATAATATATAAAACGTATTGCTAAGATACCTATATTTTTAATTATGAGCTTTTTAAAAAAGGACATCTAAAAAAAAATACCGTATTCTTAACACATAGGTAAAATGCATAAAAAATGCATAAACCGAAATCGATTTCGGAAAAAAATTTAATGCAAAAAATTAGACTAAAAACTGAAACAAGTCTGGTTTATCATTAAGATAATCCCCAAAAAAGTTACGCTGTTTCATTTTTGCAATTAAAGGCTTTAAATCTTTAGCGGATTTTAATTCTATTCCAACCAAGGCTGCACCATTTTCGCGGTTTGTTTTTTTGGTATATTCAAAATGGGTGATATCATCTGTTGGTCCCAAAATATCTACTACAAACTCTCTTAATGCGCCAGCACGCTGTGGAAATTTGACAATAAAATAATGTTTTAAATTGGCGTACAATAAAGCTCGTTCTTTTATTTCAGCCGTTCTGGTAATATCATTATTACCCCCACTAACCACACAAACCACATTTTTGTCTTTAATGGCTTCCGCATAAAAAAATAATGCTGAAATACTTAAGGCACCTGCGGGTTCCACAACAATGGCATCTTTATTATAAAGTTCTAAAATAGTTTGGCACACTTTGCCTTCCGGCACGGTTATCATGTCATGAAGATTCTCTTTGCAGATTGGAAAAGTTAAATCCCCAACACGTTTTACAGCCGCGCCATCAACAAATCTTTCAATCTGTTGAAGTTCTGTGTTTTTATTATTTTTTATGGAGACGGACATAGAAGGCGCGCCTTCAGGCTCCACCCCAATGATTTTTGTATTGGGTGATAATTCCTTAAAAACAGTTGATAAACCCGCTGCTAATCCGCCACCGCCAACTGCTACAAAAACATAATCGATTGGTTCTTTTGTCTGCTCTAGAATTTCCAATCCAATGGTTGCTTGGCCTTCAATAACTTTTTGATCATCAAAAGGATGAATGAAGGTTTTATGAAGCTCTTTACATTCTAACATCGATGCATGATAAGCATCATCATACGTATCGCCAACCAACTTGATGTCTATAAAATCTTCACCAAACATTTTTACCTGTTCAATTTTCTGGTTGGGTGTTGGCGTGGGCATATAAATTGTGCCTCTAATCTTCAATAATTTACAAGACAAAGCAAAACCTTGGGCATGATTGCCTGCACTAGCACAAACCACACCGTTTTTAGATTCGGCTTCGGTGAGTGAACTTATTTTGTTGTAAGCCCCTCTAATTTTATAGGAACGTACTTGCTGAAGGTCTTCACGTTTCAATAAAATGTTCGCTCCAAAGTCTTTTGAATATCTTAGGTTAGGGCTTAAAGGCGTAACTGCCGATACCTTTTTAATGGTATCGGCAGCTACTTTAATATTCTTAATACTAGGAAAATATATAGTCTTTTCCTTCATAAGTTTATGTTTTAAACTATTGGTTTCATAGCTTTCATAGAAGCTCTTAAGAAAGTGCCTATTTTTTCCACGGGATGATTTCTTAAAGCAGCATTCACTTGAATCAATTTCGCGTTATCAACACTTTTGCCATTATCTTTTGCATAGAATTTACCAATAACATCGGTATCTATTTTCTTCATGAAATCAGACAATAGTGGTTTACAAGCGTGATCGAATAAATAACAACCATATTCAGCAGTATCAGAAATAACGCGGTTCATTTCATACAATTTCTTTCTTGCAATGGTATTCGCAATAAGCGGTGTTTCGTGTAATGATTCGTAATAAGCAGATTCATCAATGATTCCAGAATCGGTCATCGCTTCAAAAGCAAGTTCCACACCAGCTCTAACAAATGCCACCATTAAAACACCATTGTCATAATATTCCTGTTCAGAAATAGCAACATTACCAGCAGGTGTTTTTTCGAAAGCCGTTTCAGCAGTCGCCGCTCTCCAACCTAATAAGTTTTTATCATCATTAGCCCAATCTTCCATCATACCTTTAGAAAAGTTGCCTTCCATAATATCATCCATGTGTTTTTGGAATAATGGACGCATGATATCTTTTAATTCTTCAGACAATTCAAACGCTTTAATTTTAGCCGGGTTTGAAAGTCTGTCCATCATATTGGTGATACCACCATATTTAAGACCTTCAGTAATAGTTTCCCAACCATATTGGATCAATTTTGAAGCATATCCAGCATCAACACCTTTCTCTATCATTTTATCAAAACAAAGAATAGAACCTGTTTGCAACAATCCACATAAAATGGTTTGCTCACCCATTAAATCTGACTTTACCTCAGCCACAAAAGATGATGCCAAAACACCTGCTCTATCACCACCAGTCGCAGCAGCATAAGCTTTTGCTTGCGCCCAACCTTTTCCTTCTGGATCGTTTTCTTCGTGTACAGCAATTAATGTTGGTACACCAAAACCTCTTTTATATTCTTCCCTTACTTCTGTTCCTGGACATTTTGGCGCTACCATAATAACAGTTAAATCTTTACGGATTTGTGTGCCTTCTTCAACAATATTAAATCCGTGGGAATATGATAAGGTCGCACCTTTTTTCATTAATGGCATGATCGCTTTGATAACACCTGTATGTTGTTTATCAGGCGTTAAATTCAATACTAAATCGGCCGTTGGAATCAATTCTTCATAAGTCCCAACTTTAAATCCGTTTTCAGTAGCATTAACATATGATGCACGTTTTTCTTTAATAGCTTCGGCACGTAAAGTATAAGAAATATCCAAACCAGAATCTCTCATATTCAATCCTTGGTTTAAGCCTTGCGCACCACAACCTACGATGACAATTTTTTTACCTTTTAAAACTTCTACGCCATCTGCAAATTCTGCAGTTTCCATAAATCTACATTTCGATAATTGATTTAATTTATCTCTTAGCGACAATGTATTAAAATAATTTCCCATTCTTAAATGTTGTTTTTATGTTATAATTGGTTATTGAATGCTGATAGCATTTCACTTATTTTCATTTCTTCTTTTGTAACGGCAATGCGGCCGGAACGTACAAATTGCATGATGCCGAAAACATTCAGTTCTCTTCGTAATAATTCAATTTCATGGCGTCTTCCCGATTTTTCAAGTACAAAAAACTTTTTGTTAACCGTGACGATTCTGGCATTACTGTCTTTAATAATATTCTGAATTTGCGGCTCTTCAAACAATAAATCAGATTTTATTTTAAACATGCAAGATTCGGTATAAATAGTATCTTCATCTGTATGATAGTAAGCTTTTAAGGCTTCTACTTGCTTTTCAATTTGCTTAACCACTTTAATCGCTTGATTTTCAGTGATGTTTACAACAATAACAAATCTGTTTACGTTTTCGATTTCAGATTGTGATGTTGTTAAGCTTTCAATATTGATATGTCTGCGCTGAAAAATGGCAGAAATGCGATTAAGTAAGCCGATATTATTTTCGGTATAAACCGAAATGGTGAATGATTTTATTTCTTCGTTCATTTTTTCTAAATATTTAGCTTAAACGGATGTCTGAAACAGAAGCGCCCGATGGTATCATTGGAAACACGTTATCTTCTTTCTCTACACAAACCTCTAGGAAATAAGCATCTTTTGATGCAATCATTTCTTTTACGGCAGCAGCCAATTCGTCTCTTTTTGTGACACGCTTGCCTTCAATATAATAACCTTTAGCTATGGTCACAAAATCTGGGTTTGTCATCTCAGTCGACGCATATCTTTTATCAAAAAACAACTGTTGCCATTGACGCACCATGCCTAAAAATTCATTGTTCAAAACTACGATTTTTACTGGTACTTTATTCTGAAAAATAGTTCCAAGTTCTTGAATAGTCATTTGATAACCACCGTCTCCTATAATGGCAACCACTTCTCTATCTGGTGCAGCCATTTTAGCTCCGATTGCCGCAGGAAGTGCAAAGCCCATAGTTCCTAATCCGCCAGAAGTGATATTACTTTTAGTGATATTGAATTCGGAATAACGACACGCAATCATTTGATGCTGACCAACATCAGACACAATAGCCGCATTGCCTTTAGTATTTATATTGATTTCCTTCAATACTTCTCCCATGGTTAAACCATCCTTGGTTGGAGAAATATCATCTTTAATTATTTTTTCAAATTCAATGGCGTATAAATCCTTAAATTTTTGATGCCATTCAGGATGTGCATTTTTATTTAATAAAGGTAATAATGCACTAAGACTGGATTTAGCATCCCCTAGAACAGCTATATCCGTTTTTACATTTTTATCAACTTCCGCCGGATCAATTTCAAAATGGATAACCTTAGCTTGTTTAGCATAGGTATTTAAACTCCCCGTCACTCGATCGTCAAAACGCATGCCTATGGCAATGAGCACATCACATTCATTAGTCATCATATTTGGCGCATAATTACCATGCATACCAACCATGCCTACATTTAAAGGATGTGATGTTGGTATGGCCGAAGCACCTAAAATCGTCCAAGCCGCAGGAATTCCCGCTTTCTCTATAATCGCTTTTAATTGTTCTTCTGCTTTCCCCAATATAATGCCTTGGCCCCAAACAATAAATGGTTTTTTGGCATTGTTAATTAACTCAGCTGCCTTTGCAACCGCCTCTAAATCTGTATCTGGGACTGGCTTATAACTTCTTACACCTTTACATTTTTCGTATTTAAAATCCAATTCCCCAAATTGGGCGTCTTTAGTGATATCAACCAAAACAGGACCTGGTCTTCCGCTTTTTGCAATGTAAAATGCTTTAGCTAAAATTTCAGGTATTTCTGAAGCTTTGGTAACTTGACAGTTCCATTTTGTAACTGGGGTAGAAATACCCACAATATCCGTTTCTTGAAAAGCATCACTTCCCAATAAATGGGACGCCACTTGACCTGTAATACAAACCAAAGGTGTAGAATCTATTTGCGCATCGGCAATACCAGTCACTAAATTGGTAGCCCCTGGACCCGATGTCGCCATAGCAACACCCACTCTACCAGAAATACGTGCGTAACCTTGCGCGGCGTGTGCTGCACCTTGCTCGTGACGTGTTAAAATATGGCTTATTTGATCCTTGAACTTATAAAGTTCATCATAGACTGGCATGATAGCACCGCCAGGATAACCATAAAGGATATCAACGCCTTCCGCTATTAAACATCTAATAATAGCTTCACTACCTGTGATTCGTTCTGTTTTTTCAGTCACGTTTTGTGTTTTATTTGCTGTTTCTGTTTTCATACACTCAATTTATTTATGAGATTCCCTCCTGCGAGGGAATGACAAAACATTTATTTTAAAATGCATCAGTTACACATCCTTTTGAAGCGGATGCTACTGATTTTGCATATTTGTATAATATCCCTTTATTATGTTTTAACGCTGGCTCCACCCATTTAGTTTTCCTTTCAGCTAATTCTTCTTCAGAAATTAATACGTTGATTGAATTGTCTTCGGCACTGATTTTAATTTTATCACCCGTTTTTAAAAGTCCAATGGCACCACCATTTTGTGCTTCTGGAGTAATATGCCCCACGACGAAACCGTGAGTACCTCCAGAAAAACGGCCATCTGTTATTAGTGCGACCGATTTTCCTAAACCTGCACCCATAATTAGAGAGGTTGGTTTTAACATTTCAGGCATTCCCGGACCTCCTTTTGGCCCTACATAGCGAATAACGACAACATCTCCTTTTTCCACTTCACCATTAGAAATCCCTGTATTGGCAGCCTGTTCACCATCATAAACAACTGCTTTTCCTTCAAACACCAATCCTTCGTTTCCTGATATTTTTGCAACCGCACCTTCAGTCGCTAAGTTCCCGTAAAGAATTTGTAAGTTCCCTGAAGATTTTAATGCTTTATCTTTTGGGTAAATAACATCTTGGTCATTTTCAAACTTTAATGGCTCCACATCTTTTAAGTTTTCAGCCAAGGTTTTTCCTGTAACTGTCATACAATCACCATGCAAATAACCATTGTCCAATAAATATTTCATCACGGCTGGTGTGCCTCCAATTCCGTGAACATCTTCCATTAAGTATTTTCCGCTAGGTTTTAAATCCGCTATCAACGGCGTTCTATCGCTAACACGTTGGAAATCCTCTAAGGTAAACTCAATATCCGCAGCATGAGCAATCGCTAAGAAATGCAACACGGCATTTGTAGAACCTCCAAGGGCATTTACAAGCGCAATGGCATTTTCAATGGATTTTTTAGAAATGATATCTAAAGGTTTTAAATCCAGTTCCAAAAGATTTTTGATAGCGATGGCCGTGCGTTCACTTTCTGATAATTTATTCGGATTTTCCGCCGGAATAGACGAATTATAAGGCAACGCAAAACCCATACATTCTATGGCTGAAGCCATAGTATTGGCTGTGTACATCCCACCACAAGCTCCTGCTCCAGGAATGGCGCTTTTTATAATTTCTTTATATTCTTCATCACCGATTTCACCTGCTACTTTTTGTCCCAAAGCTTCAAAAGCTGAAACAATATTTAATTTTCTTCCTTTATACTTTCCTGAAGCAATGGTACCACCGTACATCATTATGGAAGGCCGATTTAAACGCAGCATCGCCATAACCGCTCCTGGCATATTTTTATCGCAACCCACAACAGATATGAGTGCATCATAACTTTGGGCATTCATAACTGTTTCAATGGAGTCTGCAATGATATCACGAGACACTAAGGAATAATTCATCCCCGAAGTTCCCATAGAAATACCATCACTAACACCAATCGTATTAAATCCTAAACCTACTAAACCAGCTATTTTACACTCGATTTTGACTTCCGCTGCCAAGCCATTTAAATGCATGTTACATGGATTTCCATCATATCCCGTGCTCGCAATACCTACTTGCGCTTTATTCATGTCCTCATCAGACAAACCAACGGCGTATAACATGGCCTGGGATGCTGGTTGGGATTCATCTTGTGTTAATCTTTTACTATGTTTATTAAGTTCTTTCATATAATTTATAGAAATTTAAGCTCTATAACTGGTTAATTACTAATATCTTAGGTTTTTAAGAATTTCATTAAAAATTCAACAATCATTTAAAATGAGTTCCAAAATTAAATCTTTACAGCGTTGGTATAATTGATTCAAAGTTATACTTGGTTAAATTCACAGTTAAAAAAAGCCATTTAAATGATTCATAATCAAATATTTAATTCATTTTTTTTATGATGTCCAATCTTGAAAAATTCTTCATAAAAAAACCTTCCGTTTTAGGGAAGGCTTTAAATCTCTATGATTATCAAATACGTTCCCTATCGTTGTGAAATAATCACAATGACGATGACAGAAACTATATTTAAAAGGTATTTTTTCATTTTTGCTTCACAAAGATTTCGATTTAAAAATAAATAACCTAATCTTTTTTATAAAAAATGAAAATCAATTTGCTTTTAGATATATTTTTTTACTTTTGCAAACATAACACAGAGGAAAGATTTGACTGATTGCAACCTCTTTATGTAGAACTTCTTTTAAAAGATACTGAAACAAGTTCAGCATAAATAAAAATGCTAAAGGCAGTGAAAACTCCCTGCGACGTTACCGTCAAATCGCCCTCATAAATATATTATAATTACATGGCATATTTATTTACTTCGGAAAGTGTATCTGAAGGACATCCAGACAAAGTAGCAGATCAAATTAGTGATGCTTTAATCGATAATTTTTTGGCATTTGATAAGGATTCTAAAGTAGCTTGTGAAACTTTAGTAACCACTGGGCAAGTAGTACTTGCAGGTGAAGTGAAATCACATACCTATTTAGATGTTCAAAAAATAGCTAGAGATACTATAAATAAAATTGGTTACACTAAAGGCGAGT
>Ga0307414_10000809_pt1 | contig 15993 bp, 17 predicted proteins | sample DK1Ometagenome_FD_203804 | JGI IMG/M metagenome (GOLD analysis project Ga0307414, IMG submission 203804) | Maize rhizosphere microbial communities from greenhouse at UC Davis, California, United States - DK15-O-3 | ecosystem: Host-associated > Plants > Roots > Rhizosphere > Soil | place: USA... | reverse complement strand
CTGCTCACTGATTATTTTACTTTTGTTACTCATGTGGGGGATTTTTATGGATATGCGGTTGTTGTTTGTATTACCGCCTTTGTATCGCTTGTTATTTTTAAAAAACGGAAATATGTAGTGCAAATCGTTTTGGTTTTAGCATTATCAGGACTTTCCACTTGGGTTTTGAAACGGGCAATCAATAGGGCAAGGCCTAGTTTAGAACATTTGGTTACTGTAGAAACTTTAAGTTATCCAAGCGGGCATGCCATGTCTGCCATGTCATTTTACGGATTCCTTATTTATTTGTTTTATGTATTTAAAATGAATAAGATTTATAAGTACAGTATTATTTTTTTGTTGTTCCTTTTAATACTAAGTATTGGTATTAGTAGAATTTATCTTGGGGTACACTTTCCGTCTGATATTGCTGGAGGGTTTATCGCAGGTGCCATATGGGTGGTATTCTGTGCGGTTATTTTTAATATGATAGAGGTATTTAGAAGAGATCCACAAACTCCTGGAGGTATTGATAAAATGGATGCCATTGAAGAGTAATTATTATAATTTCTACTTCTGCTATCTTAAATAAAATTGAATTAATGAATCAATTGCAAAAAAAGTTATAGATGAAAAAACTAGCACTACACTGGAAAATATTAATAGGAATGATTCTGGGAATTATTTGGGCATTACTTTCCAGTTCATTGGGATGGAGTGCTTTTACCATAAATTGGATAGACCCATTTGGCACCATTTTCATTAATCTTTTAAAGTTAATTGCCGTTCCGTTGGTATTATTTTCCATTATTGGTGGTGTAGCCAATATTGGTGATCCTGCTAGTTTAGGGCGTATGGGTGGAAAAACCTTAATTATATATCTTACTACGACCATCCTGGCAATTTCTTTAGGGTTGCTATTGGTCAATACCATAAAACCAGGAAAACTCATAGATGAAGCTAGTAGAATTGACAATAGAATAAATTATGAGATTTGGGCAACGTCTCAAGGTCATGATATAAAAGATGGTGTCAATTATTTAAAAGACCCGAATTTTAAAGAGAGGGTTCAAGAAATCTCCAAATTATCAAATGCCCAACTTAGTGAAGCATCCATTTCCGATAAAATTGAAAAAGCCGAAAAACAAGAAAGCATATCGCCATTACAAGCTTTGGTAGATATCGTACCCGAGAATTTTGTAGCGGCGTTATCAAATAACGGTATGATGCTTCAAATTATATTTTTCGCCTTGTTTTTCGGGGTTTGTTTGCTTTTTATTGATAATGAAAAATCGCAACCTGTTTTAAATATTGTGGACGGTATTAACGAAGTCTTTTTAAAAATGGTGGATTTAGTCATGCAAGCTGCACCATTTTTTGTATTTGCTTTATTGGCTGGCGTCGTTAGTAAAATGGCTGGAGATGATGTTGGTAAAGTGCTAGAGATTTTTAAAGGCTTGAGTTGGTATTCTCTAACCGTTTTAATTGGTCTGCTACTTATGATTTTTGTGGTGTATCCATTAATTTTAAGGCTTTTCGTGAATAAAATACCGTATTTAGGCTTTTTTAAAGCAATGGGACCAGCGCAAACCTTGGCATTTTCAACGTCCAGTAGTGCGGCAACATTACCTGTAACCATGGAGTGTGTTGAGCAAAATTTAGGTGTAGATAAAAAAGTGAGCAGTTTTGTATTGCCGATTGGAGCCACCGTAAATATGGATGGCACAAGTTTATATCAAGCCGTAGCCGTTATTTTTCTGGCGCAATTGCACATGATTGATTTAACATTTGGTCAGCAATTAACCATTGTGCTTTCCACCACATTGGCATCTATTGGTTCGGCGGCTGTTCCTAGTGCTGGATTGGTTATGCTCATTGTTGTTTTGAATTCCGTGGGATTGAATCCCGCATGGATAGCTATTATTTTTCCTGTGGATCGGATTTTAGATATGTTTAGAACTGTGGTGAATGTCACGGGCGATTGTATTGTATCAACCATTATTGCCGATGGTGAAGGCATGCTTCATTATAAAATCAAAGAAGATGTTTCAGAAACGTTTGATATAGAATCTTAAAGATAAAATCATGTCGAAACTCATAATTAAACAACCTACGGTTTCCGTTGAATGGCTCTTCAATCATTTAAACACGGATAATTTGATTATTTTGGATGGTTCCATTAAAAAAGTCGTAAATCCATCTTCAGATGTTTCCGAAGTACAAATACCAAACACACGCTTTTTCGATTTAAAAGAGGCCTTTAGTGATGCCTCTGCACCATTTCCAACCACATTTCCTTCCGAAGCTCAATTCACAAAAGAAGCTCAAAAATTAGGAATCAACAAGGATAGTTCTATTGTGGTTTATGATGATAAAGGGATTTATTCAAGTGCACGGGTTTGGTGGTTGTTTAAAGCGATGGGTCATGACAATGTAGCGGTTTTGGATGGCGGACTTCCAGAATGGATTCAATGCGGTTATGAAGCCGAAATAAAGACTGAGAAACCAATAGAAAAAGGAAATTTTGTCGCAAAGTATCAGCCTGACATGATGGTATTTTTTAATGATGTAAAAGATGCTTCCGAAAAGAAATCACACCTTATTATGGATGCACGTTCCGAAACCAGATTTAAATCTTTGGAATCAGAACCAAGAGCGGGATTGAGAATGGGAACGATACCAAATTCCGTTAACTTACCTTATGAGGATTTACTGCATGAAAACAAATTAATACCGCAACTAGACATTGAATCCAAATTCCGAAAATTGGCCAAGAAAGACGATGCGCTTATTTTTTCGTGCGGTTCTGGTATTACGGCCTGCGTTTTGGCTTTAGGTGCTACGATGTCGGGATATGAAAATATCTCGGTTTATGATGGTTCTTGGACGGAATGGGGGAGTTTGGTTGATTAATTACCAGTGTTGTTTAAATGCTAAAAATCCTTTTTTAGTTGTTTCTCAAATTTTAACATGTATAGCTTTACGCTTATTTATTTTGTTTTTAAAGTTGGGAATATTAAAAATAATAACTGAAATTCCTATGAGGCCAAAACTTAAGCCTTGTAACAAACTAATATGCTCTTTAAAGTAAAAAACAGCTATTAAAAAATTAATAATGGGATTTAGATAAATAAAGATGCCAACAACGGCTGAGTTAAGTCCTTTTAGTGCATAAATATTTAAATACATAGGTATAATGGTGAATACAACAGCTATTAAAGCAATCATTATATAGAAAAAGGATGTTTTTTCAATATTGGATATGTAGTTTGGCGAAAAAGGCAGCAATAAAATAACCGCAACACCAATTTGAAAGGTTAATACTAAAAACCGATCCATATCTTGATTTTTTCGCTGCAACACTAAATAGATTGCATATGTAAAAGCAATAATCATACTGTAAAAGAAATCAATGAAATTTCCAAAGGATAAAATCAAACAACTTATTAAGCTAAGAGCGGCCGAAAACCATTGTATTTTGAAAAGCTTTTCTTTTAAAATAAGATACGCTAAAACCATGGTTAAAATAGGGCAGATAAGGTATGCCAATGAGGTTGCACTTACGCTTACATTATTCATTACATAAATAAAGAAAAACCAGTTGAGTGATAAAAACAAACCGCTTAATAAATTAACAACCAGAACTTTATGTTTTGTTTTTTTTGGCAATGTTTTGTATAAGTTTATATTCTTTTTTAAAACTTTTGGGCGTAAAACAAAAGAAACCAATAGCATGATAAAAACGGAAATAGCGGTACGATATATTAAAATATCAAAAGCAGGGAATGTATCTAATGATTTCAAAATCAAACTGAAAAATCCCCAAATAGTAAAGGCTGAAATAACTGCTAAATAGTATTTATATTGCATAAAAAACAAATTGCAAAAAGTGTAAAAGTATTTAAATAAGTAGCTACGAGGTGTTAAATAGCTGTTATATTTATAGCTGATTTGCGATTAAAAAAAATGTTTTAATCCAAAAACTTGCTTTTTAATTCAGGCGTAGGAATCCAGCAAGATTCTTTTTTGCCATACCATTTATAACGGTTTTTAGCAATATAATCATAGACCCAATTGCGAATAAACGGTGGAATAACAATAAAAACGGTCATTACATTTATTGGAAATCCCAAATGACCAGCGATTTTTAAAGCGGCAGTCGATTTGTAATTAACCCCTTTTTCTGGGTTATAAAGTAATATGGAATCCGTTTTATTGGTGTCGATTTTAAACGCCTCAATGATTTTTTTTCCGGTATCACTTTGCAATGCTGCAAAAAGGAATCTATTTTTTTTATCATGCTTCATGATGAATTGCACCGAATTGTTGCATAGGTTGCAAACACCATCAAAAAGGATGAGTTTTTTGTTAATTGGAAGATTCAAAATCATATTGCAAAGATAAGAATAGTGGGCTTTATTACCAGCAAAGAATATGAACAAAAATACTATAATTGGTTTCAGAGTTTATATATTTAGTGACTGATTTAGAAATGAAGTCTATTCTATTTATTAAAAAATGATTATAAAATATGAAAACAAGAACATTGGGAGCTAACGGATTTAATGTGAGTGAAGTAGGTTTGGGCTGTTGGCAATTGGGCGGCAATTGGGGCATTGATATATCACAAGACGCTGCTTTTGATATTTTAAATGAAGCCGTTAAAAACAATATCACGTTTTTTGATACCGCCGATGTTTATGGCGACGGAAAAAGCGAAACCTTAATAGGTGAATTTTTAAAAACCTGCGATACGCCAATTCGTGTGGCTACCAAATTTGGTAGAGCAGGTAATGCCTATCCAGATAAATACACAAAAGATGTGTTGTGGAAAACCGTTGAAGGCTCTTTAGAACGTTTAGGTGTCAATTCATTAGATTTATTACAATTACACTGCATTCCAACCCATTATTTAAAGGAAGGAAGCGTTTTTGATTGGCTTAGAGATTTACAACAAGAAGGTCTCATCAAACATTTTGGAGCCAGCGTAGAAACCGTTGAAGAAGGCTTGATTTCCATGCAGCAAGAAGGTTTACTGTCGTTGCAAGTCATTTTTAATATATTCAGACAAAAGTTGGTGACGGAATTATTTCCGCAAGCGGAAGAAAAAGGCGTTGGGATTATTGTGAGATTGCCATTGGCAAGCGGCTTGTTGTCGGGTAAATTTGATGCTAAAACCACCTTTGCAGCAGACGACCATAGAAACTTTAATAGAAACGGCGACGCTTTTAATGTTGGGGAAACCTTTGCAGGATTGCCTTTTGAAAAAGGATTGGAGCTAGTAGATGTTATAAAGAATAACATATTACCAGATAATTTAACCATGGTACAATTGGCATTATGTTGGATATTAGATCACAAAGCGGTTAGCACTATTATTCCAGGAGCGAGTTCACCAAAACAAGTGATTTCAAATGCTGAAGTGTCGAGTTTACAAAGGTTGTCTCCAGAAGTGCATACTGCTTTAATTGAGTTATATAAAACTGAAGTACATGATTATATTAGGGGTGGGTATTAACAAAACCTTTTTGATAGTGTGTAAAAAATTATGTTTGATTTATATTGAATTTAAACAAAAATGAAAAAAATATGCGGAACAAAACTATTAAAACTTGGGTGTATCCAGCCAATTTTTCAGCATAAGCTGATAAAAGTTCTGAATATAAATAAGTTGGCAACCATTTACAAGCATCACGTATGATTGAACACCAAGATGATTTAAACATTGAAATTAATCTAAGAATCATTTGTGAATCTAATGATAAATACGAATTCCATTTAACCGATTTCGTTGACAAACACAATAGGCAATTAAGTTCAAAATATGTTTCCGAGAAATTTGCCTCATTAATGGAGCGCGAAGGACTTATAAGAATATCTGGTGATTTCTGTTCGGTCGAGAAATTCGGAATAAAAGTTTTTAATTCTGGTGGCTGGTTAAAATATCTATCAAACCAAGAAAAACAAGAAACCGAAATTGAATTATCAACAAAAGAAAAAGAAAATCTTGTATTAGAAAATCTTAAATTACAAAACGAAGCGGCTGAATACCAAAAATCAATTCGCGGATTGGAAAGCCAAAACCGTAATTTAACAAGAGATAATTTAAGACTCGAAAATTGGGATATTCGATTTAGGTGGTATATCGCAATTGGGAGCTTCATAGTTGGATTTGTACTTGAATTTATCATGGGCAAGTAACTAGGTATTTTATAAAAGCTAATATTCCAACTACAAAAAAGACGTAGACAAGAGATTTAGCAACTTTACTCAATACATATTTGACAAAATAAAATTCATCGGATTTAAAAAACATTAGACAACACCGTGTAAAAACCCTTGCTTCGGATTTTCCTTTTGTAAAAATCCTTTTTATCACTAAATTTTCTCCTTTTTTCCATTTGCTTTTGTTAATTTTTCGCAACTGATTCTTACATAAATCCGTTCCCTAAAAGCTCTCAGAATTTTTCCTTAATCACAATCTTAACCCAAAAACCTATATTTACTTTAGTAAATGTTTACCTTTAAAAAAAGTAAAATTATGATTGATAAAAACAAAAAATCGTTTGGGGTTTGGATGGATTCACAAAACGCAACCATAGTAGGAAAAAAAGATATTGATAACGGCGAATTTATTATTCTCGGACATGTTAAAAATGCAGGCCCAGATAATAACTCAAATGAGAAAACGGCAAACAATCAAGAAATTGGTTTAACGCTAAAATTTTTCAAGGAAATTGCAAGTCTGATGCAGAATGTAGATAATATACATTTAACGGGCACTGGACAAAGTCAAGAACAGTTTATGAAATTTTTAGCTGAAACACCACAGTATAAAAATGCCGTATCAAGTGAAAGCACTTCCAACAAAATGAGTGATGAAAATCTTGTGGAATATATTGCGAAGTATTTTAATTAGAAATTATAAAACGAAACTATTATTGAAGACTTCAAACTTATTGTTTGAGGTCTTTTTATTTAGGATAAAAGCTAACCGGAATACTTTCCATCTATCAAAAGCAGGGGTTGTTTTTCTTCAAGGCAATAAAAGTCTCTATCCAAATTTTAATTATCTTCGTGCTTATCAGAAAAAGCAAAGAAACACTGATAAAAATGAATTGGATTATTTTAATTATTGCAGGATTATTTGAAGTCGCATTTGCTTTCTGTTTAGGAAAAACCAAGGAAACAACAGGAAACGAAATGTATTTATGGTATGTCGGTTTTATTGTGACTCTGGCAATCAGTATGGGACTTTTAATGAAAGCTACTCAAACGTTGCCAATTGGTACGGCATATGCCGTATGGACAGGAATTGGAGCTGTAGGAACCGTTTTAGTTGGGATTTTGGTGTTTAAAGAACCTGCAACACTCTTAAGATTGTTTTTCATAACCACTTTAATTGGTTCCATCGTGGGATTAAAAATGGTTTCGCATTGAATGTTATGTTTAAGGAAATTAGGGAAAACTAGAATTCTTTAAAAACTGTCGTCCTGATCATTTCCCATTCTTCCCTTAAGATTCCATAGCAACAGCTACTTCTTTTAAAGCCATCCAGTAGCAAGATATCTTTGCGTAAAATGCCTTCTAAGGTGGCTCCCAATTTTTCAACCGCTTTTCGGGAGCGTATGTTGCGTTCATCAACCCGAAATTCTACTTTATCAAATTCTAAGGTTTCAAAGGCGTATTGAAGCATTAAAAACTTCATCTGTATATTCAATCCTGTTCCTTGAAATTCGTTGCCAATCCATGTCCAACCAATATGCATGACTTTGTTTTGCCAATTAATAAATCCGAAACGCGTAGAACCAGCATACGCATTGGCTTGTTTATCAAACACAATAAAAGGGATGGCAGTTCTATGGTAATAATCATCAACAGCCGATTGTACGTAGTCTTTTAAATCTTCGGGTGTATCAATTTTACTGGGCGAATATTGTAGTAAATGAGGTTCTTGGGCAATGTGACTTAAGTGTTTGTAGTTGCTTAAATCTAAAAGCGACAATTTCACGCGGTAGTTTTCTAGGGTTGGTGCTTTCATTTGGATTACGTCATTGCGAATCACACTTTTGGGCGTGATGTGGCAATCTCTTAAATGATTATTTGTAATTATTATTTCGTGTTAAATTTATTTTGATAAGATTGCTTCACTTCGTTCGCAATGACGGTTTTAATCATGATTGGATAAAATTAATCAACATTTTTTCCATAAGTAATCCATTAATTAAACCCGATTTTTCACTGATTTCATTGGTCATTTTGTATTTTTACATCCTTGATTAAAAATACAATATTTTATGTCATTAACTAAAGAAATTGTTATTGCAAAAGCCAATGCTGCAAGTAAAAATACCTTAATGGAAACCCTTCAAATTGAGGTAATTGATTATGGCGTGGATTTTCTAGTGGCGAAAATGCCTGTAAACTCTAGGGTGCATCAACCAGACGGTGTGTTGCATGGCGGTGCTACGGCAGCCTTGGCGGAAAGCGTTGGGAGTTTTGCATCGCATATTTTTATTGATACCGAAAAATTTTTTGTACGTGGCACTGAAATTACAGCAAATCATATAAAAAGCATTAAAGAAGGTTTTGTATATGCCAAAGCAACGTTCATACATAAAGGCAGAACCACACAATTGCTGGATATACGAGTCACCGATGAGGCCGATAATTTAATAGCCGTTTGCAAATTATCCACCATTTCATTACCAAAAAATAAGTAATTCATGGTTTTGAAAAACTTCTTTGAACGTATTGAAAACCAATACAATAATACATTGCCTTTTGTTGTTTATCGAAAACCAAATAGCACCCTTGTAAAAACATTGTTGCAAAAAGATGCCGAATTATATACTGCTGAAACTTTTACAGAAAGCGGTTTTGTTTTTTCTCCTTTTGATGATGAAAAAACTAGTGTTTTAACCCCTTTAAATCATTCAGAACACATAGAAGTCGCTTTTGATTTTGTCACTGAAAATAAATCGGAATCTACAAGCATTGAACCTTCATCTGAAGACAAAGTAAATCATATCAACCTTATTAATAAAGGCATTGAAGCGGTAAAAAACAATCAATTTACCAAAGTTGTTTTATCAAGAAAGGAAACGGTTCAGATCTCAGAAACCAATCCGATTTCAATTTTCAAAAAACTTTTAAATACCTATCCATTGGCATTTGTATATTGCTGGTTTCACCCAAAAGTAGGGTTGTGGTTGGGAGCAACGCCAGAAACCTTACTAAAAATAGAAGGCAATCGTTTTTCCATTATGTCATTGGCAGGCACCCAAGATTATAAAGGTTCTACGGACGTGGTTTGGAAAGACAAGGAAAAAAATGAACAAAATATAGTAACGGATTTCATTATTGAACATTTGAAACCTTCAGTGGAAAACATAAAAATCTCTGAAACCGAAACCGTCAAAGCCGGTAATTTATTGCACTTGAGAACCATGATTTCGGCTCAATTAAAACCAGAAGTTACTAATTTAAAACAGCTTATTTTCGATTTGCATCCCACGCCAGCGGTTTGCGGATTTCCTAAGTCGGCTGCCAAAGCCTTTATTCTAGAAAACGAACCTTACAATCGGGACTTCTACACCGGTTTTTTAGGCGAACTTAATTTAGAAACGCGCATCGCTCCAAAATCCTCTAAAAAAAACATAGAAAACAGAGCTTATGCTGTTACCAAAAAGAGCACGCAACTTTACGTCAATTTAAGATGCATGCAACTTCAGGGCAATGATGCCCATATTTATATTGGTGGGGGCATTACGGAAACTTCCAATGCAGCAGCAGAATGGGAGGAAACCGTTTCAAAATCCAAAATCATTAAAAGTATTTTACAATAGGTTTTTTTAAATTCCTATTTCTTATTTTTGTCGCTTAGATTAGATGGAACATGATTTACCCAAAAATCCCTCTTGCTCAAACGGTTATTCAACTATGTAAAGCAAAGAAAATAAAGCATATTGTTATTTCACCGGGCAGTAGAAATGCCCCTTTAACGATTGGTTTTACAAAAGACCCTTACTTTTCCTGTTATAGCATTGTAGATGAACGCAGTGCGGCATTTTTTGCTTTGGGAATTGCCCAAAAATTACAACAACCTACCGCCATACTTTGTACATCTGGCAGCGCTTTGCTCAATTACTACCCAGCAATAGCGGAAGCATTTTATAGCGATATTCCTTTAGTGGTTTTATCTGCCGATAGGCCTAAGCATTTAATTGGAATCGGTGACGGACAAACCATCAACCAGAAAAATGTATTTGAGAACCATATTCTATTTTCTTCCAATTTAAAGTTGGATGTTAAGGATGAGAATAACATTCCAGAACATGAGGAATTGCCCATCATGAAGAATATAGAAGACAAATTGGAACGTCTTTTAGGTTTTCAAAAAGATATCCAAACACATAATGAAATCGAGATTAATGAGGCCATAAATAATGCCCTCATCAATAAAGGCCCCGTTCATATTAATATTCCGTTTGATGAACCTTTATATGAAACGGTGGGGAAATTAACAGTATCTCCAAAATCTGAGGACATTGTTATAAAAAATAAACCTATAGATTCTTATATCATTCAAAGTGCTTTAGAAGATTGGAATTCAGCCGCTAAAAAAATGGTTTTGGTTGGTGTTTGTAATCCGGGTGAGGTTGAGCAAAAATGGCTCAATGAATTGGCAGAAGACAATAGTGTGATTGTGTTTACGGAAACGACCTCCAATTTACATCATGAGAGTTTTTTTCATTCCATAGACCAAATGATTGAACCGCTTACCAAAGAAGAGCAAAAGCAGTTAAAACCAGATATTTTAATAACATTTGGTGGTTTAATTGTTTCTAAAAAGATAAAAACATTCCTAAGGAAACATCAGCCTAAACAGCATTGGCATATTGATAAAAAGTTGGCAAACGACACTTTTTTTTGCCTAACAAGTCATGTTGAAGCAGCGCCCAATCAGTTTTTTGAATCTTTATTGCCTAAAATAACTCATTATGTAAAGAGCAATTATCGAGATGTTTGGGCAGCAGTGAAGCAAAAACGTTTACAGAAACATAAACAGTATTTGGCACAAATTCCATTTAGCGATTTAAAAGTGTTTGAGGTGATATTGAAAGCCATACCTAAAAACTACATTTTGCAGGTTGGTAATAGCTCTGCCATTCGTTATACGCAATTATTCCATATAGATAAAACTTTGGAAGTGTATTGCAATAGAGGCACCAGCGGTATTGATGGAAGCATGAGTACGGCTATTGGATGTGCTGTGGTTAGCAAAAAGCCAACGGTTTTTATTACGGGTGACCTAAGTTTTATTTACGATAGCAATGCATTGTGGAATAATTACATCCCTAAAAATTTCAGGGTTATTGTCATCAATAATCAAGGAGGTGGTATTTTCAGGATCTTGCCAGGCCATAAAAACAGCGATAATTTTGATACGTATTTTGAAACCACACATAACTTGTCCGCTAAACATTTATGTAAAATGTATGGTATAGAATATGTAACCGCAACCACAGAATTACAAATAAAAAGTAAAATGCAAACGTTTTATTCTGATTCTGAAAGTCCGAGATTATTAGAGATTTTCACGCCTCGTACGATTAATGACGAGATACTTTTGGAGTATTTCAATTTCATAGCGTAGGAAATTATTTTTTATTCATAAAAGAAATTATATATTTAACACTATTAATCAACCTTAAAATAGTCATTATGAATAAAAGAGATGAACTTATTGTTAAATACGCTAAGGATTTAAAAGAAAAATTTGGTTTAGAAGCCGACATGGATTTATTGACCAAAGTGACTATTGGTTGTGGTCCTTCCATTTATAATGACGATTCTTCAACTGTTTCAGGTTCCAATGAATCGGAGCTAAAAACCATTAAAAGTAATTTTTTAATCAAAAAATTAGGATTAAAAGAGAGTTCGGATTTAGATAAAGGTATTGATACCATTATGGAAACCTATGGAAAATCTAACCGAAACAAATATAGAGTTGTCGTATATTATTTGTTGGTAAAACACTTTAAAAAAGAATCTGCTTACTAAACTAAACATCTAAATATTTCTTTAAGCATTACTCATTTGAGTAATGCTTTTTTATTGAATTTGTTTAATGCATTTTTTAAATTTTATTGAGTTAAACAAAACTCAATCTAATATTATACCTTTGTGGCATGATACAATTAGGACAAATAAACACCTTAGAAATACTTCGGGAAACAGATCATGGCGTCTATTTAGTTGATGAAGAAAGTAACGAAGTGCTTTTGCCGAATAGATATGTTCCAGAATCGTTTCGAATTTGGGATAAAATAGATGTTTTTGTTTATTTAGATAATGAAGAACGCCCAGTGGCTTCTACCGATTTTCCATATGTAAAACGTGACGACTATGCCTTATTAAGATGCAGTCAAGTGACGGATTATGGTGCTTTTTTGGATTGGGGATTGGTAAAGGAATTGTTTTGCCCTTTTAAAGAGCAAGCTTTCCCAATGAAAAAGGGAGGGTGGTATTTGATATATTGTTTTTTGGATGAAAAATCGGAAAGGTTAGTAGCTTCCAGTAAAACCAATCAGTTTTTAGATAACAAGGAACTCACTGTAAAAGAATTTGAAGAAGTAGATTTAATTGTTTCGCATCCATCCGATATTGGCATGAATGTGATTGTTAATAAAAAGCATTCCGGTTTAATTTATAAGGATAATATATTCACGGATTTAAGTATTGGCGACCGACTTAAAGGTGTTGTTAAAAAAATAAGACCAGGCAATAAATTAGATATTTCGCTGGGGCAAGTGGGTTACAGAAATATAGAGCCTAATGCTGAATTAATAATGAATGAACTTCAAAATAACAATGGCTATTTAAATCTTACCGATAAAACAGACCCAGAAGTTATAAAAAGCACCCTTCAAATGAGCAAAAAGAACTTCAAAAAAGCGGTTGGTACATTATATAAACAACATGCCATAGATATTAAACCAGATGGTATTTATTTAGTTAAGTGATTGTTTCGTGTCAATCGTCAACGTGTTTTCAACCCAATTTTTAGCATCTGTTAATGAATTGAAATTCTGTTTATTGAATTTTAAAAAATAATTTTCAACATTAAAAACCCGTTCAGCAAATAAACTATAGGTTACTGTGGCATACGCTTTAAGACTTTCGCATTGATTAAAAAGCGGTGCGTCTGTAATGACGATGGAATATGAGTTTATTCTGTTGCTTATGAGTCCAAAGTGGTCATTCCCAAAGTGTTCTTTAATTAATTCTCTAACAGCATCAAAGTTTTTATAATTAATTTCCACGCCTTCATTAAATTCCGCAACTACATAGTTTTCAAAAAAGAAAAGATTGCCCAATTTTATTGTTTTATGGCTTATAACATGTTGGTATAAAGGAGTATCAGTAATAGACATATTTATTTTATAAATTAGGGAGTGCAAATATACTACCCAACTAGGGGATTATATGTTAACCCATAAATATTATTGATTACTCAATTATTTAACAATATTATTATATATATAATTAAAATTTAAACTATTTTAAAAACATTTTAAGTTAAATTCGTTATTTATGTTAGCTATTTATAATGTAAAAATTACTGAAATACAGATAAAAAGAGAGAAAAAGACTTCGCTAAAACGCTATTTTTATACTTAAGGCATTCTTTTTTAATATGTTATGTTTAAATAATGATTCATTTTTAAGATTTAGGTTTTATAAAAACCCATTATCATTTAGACGAATTATATTTACTTTTGTCCCATGATACTTCAAGATACCATTGTAGCTTTAGCCACACCTTCTGGAGCTGGTGCGATTGCCGTTATAAGATTATCGGGTCTAGATGCCATCCCTTTTGCTGATAAACAATTTAAATCGGTTTCAGGAAAGCTTTTGGCTAAACAAAAAACGCATACTATTCATTTAGGTCATATTATAGATGGCAAAAAGACCATTGATGAAGTTTTGGTGTCCGTGTTTAAAAATCCAAATTCTTATACAGGAGAAGACGTTGTTGAAATTTCATGTCATGGTTCTAAATATATTCAGCAAGAAATCATTCAATTATTTCTTCGGAATGGTTGTAGAATGGCGACAGCAGGAGAGTTTACCTTACGTGCTTTTTTAAATGGGAAATTAGATTTAAGTCAGGCTGAAGCTGTAGCCGATTTAATAACGAGCGATAATGAAGCATCGCATCAAATTGCCATGCAACAAATGCGTGGTGGTTTTTCCTCTGAAATCGGAAAATTAAGGGAAGAACTCTTGAATTTTGCGTCTTTAATTGAATTGGAATTGGACTTTGCGGAAGAAGATGTTGAGTTTGCAGATAGAACAAAATTTAAAGATTTAGTAGAACGCATAAGTTTTGTTTTAAAACGATTGTTAGATTCGTTTGCCGTTGGTAATGTTATTAAGAATGGAATTCCGGTAGCTATTGTGGGTGAGCCAAATGTTGGTAAGTCAACGCTTTTAAATGCGCTTTTAAATGAAGAACGCGCCATCGTTTCAGAAATCGCAGGAACTACAAGGGATACCATTGAAGATGAAATCTCCATAGGAGGGATGGGGTTTAGGTTTATTGATACGGCGGGCATTAGGGAAACCCAAGATGTCGTTGAAAGTATTGGCATCAAAAAAACCTTCGAAAAAATTGAACAAGCCCATGTTGTTATTTATTTATTTGACAGCACACAATTTAAAATACTGGGATCGCAATTTAAAGTTGAATTAGAAAAGATTAAAAATAAATATCCACAAAAGCCGCTTATTATACTTGCCAATAAAATAGATAAATTATCAGAAGATGAGATTTTAAATCTCAAATTCCAAATCTCAAATCTAGAACTATTATCCGCAAAAACGGGAGTTGGAGTAGAAGGGCTTAAAGATAAACTATTGGGTTTTGTAAATACAGGTGCTTTAAAGAACAATGATACCATCATTACTAATACCAGACATTATGGTTCTTTGCAAAAAGCTTTGGAAGAAATCATTAAAGTGAAACATGGTTTGGATTCTGGTTTATCGGGTGATTTATTAGCTATTGATATCCGTCAAGCATTGTATCATTTTGGTGAAATTACTGGTGAAATTACCAATGATGATTTACTAGGTAACATTTTTGCTAATTTTTGCATCGGGAAATAAACCTCACATCATTTAACAAGTAAATTATTTCTGTATATTTTTTACTGTGTATCCATATTAGTTATTGATAAGGAATAAAATGAAAATTTTTAACTTTTTTGAATTGAAAGTCAAAACGTAACGAACCAACTATCTCTTTTAAATAAAAGACTTGTTTAGATAACTATTTCATCTATTTTATCAATATATATAGTGCTTTTTTAACAATACTATACATTTAATGAATATTACTTTTTATTAATAGTAAATTTATTTTTAAAAAAATTCGACAAAACGATTGTTTTTAACGATTAATTACATAGATTTGCGAAATCAAACCCTTAAATCTTAAACATGAAGACAAAGATTATTTTATTAAGTATTAGTCTGTTTTTAGTGGCAAGCATTGGTTTTGCTCAAAAAAAAGATGAACCTAAAAGTATAATTAATGATAAAATATCAATTAAAAAATACTATAATAAGGAAGAATTAGAGCGTCTGCAAAAAGGGGAGCTGTTAAAACTTTACACTGAGCGCACGGAATCTTTAATAGAGACCTTACCTTATATAGCATTTGCTACCAAACCTGGAATTACAATGTCTTCATTAGGTATTCCAAACGATAGTGATAATAAAAAAATATTAGAAGTCAAGGTTGAAGCGACTAGAGAATTTATTCAATCCAATAGAACCTTTCAAAGTAAAATATTACCATATTCTGATACAAATAAATTGATTTCTGCTATTTTGTTTTATGAAGAAATATTAAAATCATTACATGAATATAGCGAGTTTCGTGAGTAAATAAAATCAATAATAAATTGTTTTATAAACCTTGAATTAATTCAGGGTTTT
>Ga0307414_10000808_pt1 | contig 15997 bp, 9 predicted proteins | sample DK1Ometagenome_FD_203804 | JGI IMG/M metagenome (GOLD analysis project Ga0307414, IMG submission 203804) | Maize rhizosphere microbial communities from greenhouse at UC Davis, California, United States - DK15-O-3 | ecosystem: Host-associated > Plants > Roots > Rhizosphere > Soil | place: USA... | reverse complement strand
TTTCTCCACTGTAAATTACAACCTGCTTAGGCTTATAAGCAAACACAAGCTCGTTGATATACTCATTCGCCTGTTCAAGCGTAGAGCCTCCAAAACCACGGTTAATGGCATGATAATCTTTAAAAACCGTCTCCAGTTCATTCCAGCGTGTGAATGAAGAACTGCCCACAAATACAACTTTGTTTTTGGCAGGCATTGATACACTATCCTGATGTTTAAATTTCTGGATATCGTTCCAGAAAGGTTTCTCCTGCGCATGTGAGTTAACAGACAGACTTACCAGTAATACAAAAAGCAGACGGAAATAGAAGTGATGTTTCATGATTTTTTAAATTTCTAATTAACTTTGGCAACCTCTGTTTTAGGAGCGACTCCGCTCTCATTGATTGCTTCTATGCTAAAATAGTAAGTTTTATTTTTGTCCATCCCTTTATACCAGTATTCATTAGTATTATACACCATAATGCAGTTGTACAACTTGTCGGGTTCAGTGCCTATGTAAATGTTGTAAGCATAAGCATCTTCTACAGGTGCCCATTTTAACCATGCACTGCGTTTGTCTTTTTCGGTTCTTAGTACTACAAAATCTTTGACGCTTTTTGGTGTCGACTGATTGCCATTACCAAAAACCCGTAGGCCGCTAATAGCGAACTTACCTGTAGGCATATGTATGTTTTCCAGTTTTATAAATCGTGCCTTAACCGGTTGTTCAAGCTCAATATAATCATGAGGAACATCAGTTTTATTTGTGCCTTTATCCTTTAAGATTTTCCATTTAACACCATCTGTAGAATACCACAGCTTGTATTGATGATAAATATCCTGGCGTTTGCCAAGGAACTCGGCATCCTGATCTGCATAGTTAATCTGTACTGCATTTACTGTCGACACGCCACCGAGATCAGTTTGGATCCATTCGCCTTTATTTCCTGTTTTTGCACTCCAATAAGTTTTAATGCTTTCATCAACAGCATTGTTGGCATAGTATGATCCAAGTGTCGATGATACAGCTACAGGCTTGTTATAATTTAACAACATCCATCCGGTAAAACCGCTTTTTAAGTGATCCTGGGCTTCAGTAGGTAAGTAATGAGGATAATCGCCGAAGGCAGCATCCATATACATTACATCGTCATTATCGAATCCGGCTGGCCAAATACCAAGGCGACGTTCAAAGTTGTTTTTTACGGAGATGGCTATTGTAGAAACATGCCAGTAGTTCTTCCATTTATCCTGATAAGTAGCACCATGGCCTGCACCACGGGCAAAGCCACCTGGTTTCCATGAAAAAGGATTAGACTGGTGTTCAAATGGTCCCAAAGGAGTAGGCCCAACAGCAACACCATCGGCATAGCCGCTAAATTCCGTGCCTGGTGCGCCATATTGAAGGTAGTACTTACTGTTGTGCTTTGTTACCCAGGCACCCTCCATAAATGGATCTAAAAAGGTGTTGTCCAAATATTCTCCAAACCGTTGCCATCCATAGCGCTCCGGATTTAACAGGAGTAATTCTTTACGGGTGCCTATGGGATCAAAAGTTTTTCGGTTTAACTCAATACCATATAGCGGGTAGCTATTGCTGCTACCATTGTACATGTACAATTTGCCGTCGTCATCAACAAAATGAGCAGGATCCCATCCACCAATCTCAAATTCATGAACAGCTTCTTTCCATTCATTGTTTTTAGGATCTGTGCTCATCCATATCGGGAAATTTTTAGAATAAGTAGAGCCGAAAACAAGCATCGTGTCTCCCTGCACCCATACAGACGGGGCGCAAAGATCATCGTAAACCTTATGTTCAGGTCTTAAGAAGTTTTTAGAAACGAATTTCCAGTTATACATATCGCTGCTCCACCAATAACCCCATTGGTTGGTAGAAAACAGATAATAATCACCTTTGTAGGTTACAATAACAGGATCGGCTGTAGCCCTGTGTTTTCCTTGCTCCGCAAAATTAGGAATAGGAGTATAGCCGTAATCCAGATTAATTGGATTACAATAAGTAAGTTGTTTTTTTTGAGCAAATGTGCCCATGCTTACAATAAGCATTAACAACATTGAAATATATATATTCTTCGTCATCATCTACAAATTGGGACTCGTGAATCCTAAGGTTTTAAGACCTCTTTTTACATCAGGGCTGCTCATAAATAATTTCCACAATAAGCCGCTGCGGTAGTTTTCAATCATTACAATGATTGGCCCCTGATCTATAGCAAGGTGAGATTTTGCATACCAGTTTTTTTCTTCACTAAAAGCATCCACAAAACCATATTCACTCCATAGTTTGTCTCCTTTATCATAATAAAAATGTTTTAGCGCTTCCATTGAATATTCTGGGGTATAAGGGAAGGCAGATAAAGCTGCAGTTGGTGTAATTACACCAAGGTCTTCGCTTGGCGAATGGGCAGCATAGCCACCCCAGCTATCACTGGCAGTTAAGCCCCAGCTGTTGGCACCATAGCCTTTATATTTTTTTGGGTTTTCTATACAATAAGCCCTATTAATAAGTGTATGATTTTTATTTTGTTCCCAATAATCTGCATTGTTGTCTTTTAAACCACGTGGATCTAAGCCCATGAATGAGTAATGCGAAAAGAATAACGGGCCTCCGTAATCAAAGCCTAATGGTAGCGTAATGCCATTAAATTTACGACCATTGAAGTAGGTGTTGTTATTTGCGTAACCATCGTCGTAAACGCGTTTGTTGATAGGGAATTTTGGAGATGATGCTGCCATCACATAGGTAATCAAACACTCGTTCCATCCTTTAATCTGATGGTTCATGCTCCAGCCGTTGTTTGGACTCCAGTGCCAGTAAAGAACATTTTGATTTTGAGTGAACCAATTCCATTCAATACCTTCCCACATCCATAATATTTTATTTCTGATGTCGTTTTCGACAGGATTATCTTCAGTGTAATACTGACGGGCAGTTAATAAACCTTGAAACAATAAAGAAGTTTCAACGATATCTGCACCATCATCTTTTGGGCTAAAGCGGATTACTTTTCCGGTTTCGCCATTTAACCAATGAGGGAAAGCACCATGAAACATATCGGCCTTCCATAAAAAGTCTACTATTTTTTTTGTGCGTTCAGCAGCTTGTTCACGAGTGATAAATTTACGCTCTGAGGCTACTATCATAGCCATAACACCAAAGCCGGTACCTCCCGTTGTAACTACCTCATCGCCGTAGTCAAAAGATCGGTTACTTCGTTCGCGTGCCATGCCGCTAACAGGGTGTCCAAAATCCCAGAAGTATCTGAAAGTTTGTTTTTGTACCAGATCAAGAAGCTGATCGTCGGTAAGGTTTTTTTTAATGGAGAGGTCAGCCGTTATTTTATTGCTTTTTTTTTGCCCCATTACAAGATTTGTAAATAGAACAAAAACTAATGAAAATATTAGGAGTATTGAAGAATGACTGATTTTTATCATGTGCTTGTTAACTAAAAAAGGTTGCTGCTTTAACAGGAGCAACCTTTTAAAAGTGAATTAATTATAGCCGGGGTTTTGCTTTAATAAACCACCACTTTGGTCTATCTCGGTTGAAGGAATTGGCCAAACTTCATTTTTGTTAGCTTTCCATCCTTTTGGACCAAACACTTGAAGTGCACGGCCCTGACGAATTACGTCGAAGTAACGATCACTTTCCATTGCCAACTCCACTTGTCGTTCGTGCCAGATTGCTTCTTTTAATGCTGCCTTATCGCTGGTTGTCACGTCTGGTAGAATCGCCGCATTAGTTCCTCGCGCACGTTTTCTTACACGATTTAATGATGTCTTGGCAAGTGTTGGGTTTCCAAGTTCATTGGCGGCTTCTGCGTTCATCAAGAGTATGTCTGCAAATCTCAGCACACGAATATTCTGCTGGGCACCTTCATTAAATCCAGATACACGCATTCCAAATGGCACATATGATTTTTGATTATATCTCTCATTTGGTACTGTGTTAGGAATCACATCTCCCTGAGGAGTAGTCTCGCCTTTAAAAATAATGGTTGCATCTCTTCTTGGATCGCCGGTTTCAAAGGCATTAGCCAAAACTTCTGAAGGCGTATTGAATCCCCATCCGCCCCCGGCAACACCGGCAACACCCTGTACCTGACTGTATTGTGAGTTTGATGCTGCAGAGTTGCCAGGCAACAATTCACATTGGATCTCAAATAGAGATTCAACATTGTTCTCGTTTTGTGTTCTGAATCCTTTTTCAAAATCTGGAAAAAGATCATAGCCTAATCCCATAACCTGGTTGGTTAGCGATAACACCTGATCCCATTTTTGCTGGTACATTGCTGCTTTGGCCATCATTCCTAAAGCGGCACCCTTTGTTGCTCTGCCAAGCTCGGCTGCCCCGTAAGTAGTTGGCAGAACTGCAGCCGCTTCTGTCAGATCTTTTTCGATTTGAGCATATACCTCTTCTTTGGTGGATTGAGGCATGTTGTATTCCGTAGCGTCTTTAGGAACATGAAGCCTTAAAACCACATTTCCATAGGCACGTACAAGTCTGAAATAAGAGTATGCCCGTATAAATTTGGCTTCGGCCAGATAACGTTCTTTTAAGTTAGCGTCCATTTCTATGTTTGGCACATTGTCTAATACCTGATTGCATAGATTGATGTTTTGATACTGCCCAGTCCAGAAATCCTGTAGGGAACCTTGTGTAGAGGTTACGGTAAAATTATCATAAAGATTAAAAAACGTTGCATCAGTAGGTGTACTTCCTTTATCAGCTTCATCAGAGCCAGTGCTCTCTATAACAATGGCATTAAATGCCACGCTGTTCCAGCTGCGCAATTGTGCATAAATCGCATTTACCCCTTTTAAGGCATCTTCCGATGTTTTCCAGAATTGAATAGCCGGCTGCTGAGCCTGTGGCGGAACATTTAGGAACTCTTTTTTACAGGAGGCCGTAAACAGCATTACACTTAAAGCTGCCCCTGCGAAGCAGGACTGTATATTTATATGTGTTTTCATATTCAAAGTCAGTTAGAATGTTAAATTAACACCGAAATTATAAGTAGCAAATAATGGATAGACATTGGTGTCTATTCCTGCATTTGTAGGGGTGCCGCCTACCTCAGGACTGAATCCTTTGTAACCAAATAGGTTTACAGCATTTTGTGCATTTATAAAGACCCTTAGACTCCTTGCTTTCCATTTAGTAGTTAAAGATTGAGGTAGGGTATAGCCCAGCTGTATGTTTCTCAAACGGATATAATCACCACTTTCCACATAAAAAGAGCTGGGAGCTTTGTTAAGCTCATTAGCAAGATTTGCTGATGGATAAGTGTTGGATGATCCAGGACCAGTCCAACGGTGGTCAAAAAAATCTTTGGTATAATTCTCATTACCAAAACGATTAGCCAGATTGGCGTTTAACACATCTACTCCGGCAACACCCTGAATGTCCACAGTAAGATCAAAGCTTTTGTAAGCGAAATTGGTATTTACACCGTAGCTAAACTTAGGATTAGGATTACCCAACACTACCCTGTCTCTGTCATCGATAGTGCCGTCATTATTAATGTCTGCAAATTTGAAGTCACCTATTGAAAATTTATTGTTTTTCCATTCAGCAACTTCCTCGGCTGTTTGGAAAATACCTGCAACCTGATAACCAAAGAACTCACCAATAGGTCTGTTGTTAACAGTCCTTGTAGATCTGTAACCACTGGTCAGTCCTACTCCGCCTTGATAAACCGGATTGTCTCCTGAACTTACATTCAATACTTTATTATTATTGATACCTAGATTGGCACTGATCGTATAAGTTAATCCGCCTTGAGTTTTGTCAGCCCATGTAGTTAAAAATTCAACTCCACTATTTTTAATGTCGGCCTGGTTACCTAAGATTGTACTGTTAGTCGTTCCTAGACTTCCAAGGATTGGAATATTAAAAATGGCCTGTTCAGTTTTTCGTGTGTAATAATCAGTCTCTATTTTTAATCGATTTTCCATAAAACCCATTTCCAGACCTACGTTTGTTCCGGCACTGCGTTCCCAAAGTAATGATGGGGGAACAATTGATCTGATGCTGGCACCAGTTTGAGGGTTGCCACCAAAAAATGCAATCAATGCTGCACTTTGGTCAACAGTTAATGTAGAAGGATTAAAAGGTACCCCGGCATTCCCTACTTTACCCCAGCTTCCACGAAGTTTTAAATTGCTAAATACCTTCTGATCTTTCATAAAATCTTCGTTGGTGATTACCCAACCTGCACCGACAGAAGGGAAGTTGCCCCATGGATTCGAATCAAAGCCATAGAATTGAGAAGCACCGTCTCTCCTGAAGGAAGCATTCAATAAGTATTTGTTCTTGTAGGCATAGTTTACCCTTGCAAAATATGAAGAAAAGGTACTGAGCTCACCTTCATCCCGAATTGATCGTGACGCTGCATCGCCAAGTGCCAGATATAGGTCACTTTCTGAGCTGTAAGGCACATTCTGAGCTTCGGCAAAGGTTTTGTATGTTTTTACACGTTGTGCTGTTTGGCCTGCAAGTACCGTTAATCTATGGTCATCCCATTGTTTATCATAAGTTAATGTATTTTCTATTATCCAGTTTCTATTTTCAACCCTGTCTATGTTTAACTTACTGATAGTGTTGTTCTGTGCAGTAGTAGCTTCGTATTTTGGTACATAACCTCTTACTTCCTCCTGACCGAAATCACCGCCCACGCTTGTTTTAAAGGTAAAGTCTTTTAGTAATTTCAGCTCGGCAAACACGTTTCCTGTAACTTTATATTTGGTTGTTCTTTGGTTAAAGAAATCCATTGTTACCTGAGGGTTTATATTACTTCCATTTCCTAAATTAAAATCATTAGGATCGCCGTAAGAACCATCAGGATTAAATACAGGCACTACGGGAGAAGCCGCATAAAGCCCTCTGAATAGTGCGGTTGGTGCATCCTTCGATTTGCTGGAATTAGCTGCTACGTTATATCCGATTTTCAATGCCTCAAAAATCTGAATGTCATTAGATAACCTTGCGGTGTAACGCTGATAGTTGTTGTTTTTTACAATCCCATCCTGATTAAGGTACCCAAGCGAAAGGTTGTAAGTTGATTTTTCCGTACCACCGTTAATAGAGATCTGATGATTTGTCACCATCGCATCTCTCAGCATTAGACCGTACCAGTCGGTTCCTTTACCAAGATCAGTACTAGCAAACAATGCTGGCTGACCAAGGAGCGCATATGCCTCATTAACTGCTGTTGCATATTCCGAAGCATTGGCCATCTCCACTTTATTGGTAACTCTTTGGAATCCTACAGATCCATTGTAGTTAATAATGGGATCTCCTTTTTTGCCTTTGGTAGTAGTTACCAGTACAACCCCATTGGCACCGCGTATACCAAAAATAGATTGTGCCGATGCATCCTTTAAGATACTTATGTCAGCAATGTCTGCAGGATTAAGAAAGTTAATATCATCATACCAAACCCCGTCTACTACATATAAAGCTCCGGTTTTACCGTAAATTGTACTTGTACCACGTATGGTTAGTTGCGGAGTCCCACCGGGTGCACCCACATTGGTAATGGTTACACCTGCTACCTTACCTTGCAGTGAACTTACAGGATTCACGGATGCCTGCTTGGCGATGTCCTCACCTTTTACATTTCCTACCGACCCGGTAACATCAATTTTTTTCTGAGTACCATAACCAACTACTACAACTTGCTCTAATTGTTGCGAGGATGAGGCAAGTTCCACGTTGATCACTGTTCTGTTGTTCACTTGCATCTCTGTTGGATTATATCCAATGTAAGAGAATACAAGAGTCGCATTGGCCGGAGCACTTATTGCGTATTTTCCCGTTGCATCTGTTTGTGTCCCAATTTGTGTTCCCTTTACTAAAACGCTTACACCTGGAAGAGTGGTTTTATCTGCACCGTCACTTACTACACCTCGTATAGTAATATCTTGCGCAGAAGCTGCGTTGATAAAAAGAAAACATAAAAAAGTTAAAACAGAAAGTTTTGTAAAGATTCTTTTCATGCTGTTTAAAATTTAGTTGTTAGTTGTATAAATCTCCGAGAGTATTTGAGTTAAAACAAATAAAACGCCTCAACATTAATACATCATCATAGAAATCTGTACTTTCTCAAACAATCGAAATAGGCCTCTTGTTTCGCTAAAAACAGTGTTCTATGCCGACATAACAAAATTTAGACCTACAACAAGAGGTCAAAAGAATTTTATAAAATCAATCTTAAAAAAAAGGATATGAGAGGTAATGATGTAGTGCTATAGCTCCATTAGAAACTCCACGAGGTTCTTGTCGTGCGGTACATCAAGCTTTTTTCGAAGTCTGTAGCGGCGTATTTCTACACCTCGTAACGAAATGTTCAGTAATGATGCCATTTCTTTGCTACTCATATTCATGTGCAGGTATGCGCAAAGTTTTAAATCGTTAGGTACAAGATCGGGGTGATTGGCTTTAAGTTTTTTGAAGAAACTCTCATGCGCCTCGTTAAAACTGCTCTCGAATAAATTCCAGTCGCGCTCATCGTTCATGCCTTCATCAATTACTTTTTGGATTTTTCTTAGCTGTTCTTCTGCCAAAGGTTTTCCGCTCGAATCCTTAAGCTTCAGCATCTCCTGACTAAGCTTTTGCAGCAGCTCATTTTTGTAAACCAAACTCATGGCTGAGTTGGCAAGTTCCCGGTTCTTACCTGCAAGTTCTACCTGCAGTTTCTCTGTTTGCAATTTGATGATTTGCCTTTCAGTTGCCTCAGCTTCTTTTTTAAGAAATTCCTCCTTTTCAACCTGCAACTTATCAGAAATGGCTTGCTGATCTTTCATCAGCTTTCTTTCGTAAAAGCGCTTAGAAGCAATTAGTAAAAAGACAATGCCAACCAGGTATAAAACGAAAGCCCAGTTGCTGGCATAAAAAGGAGGGAGGATCGTAAACTCAAACTCTGTATCCTTGCTTATGGTCTCATCATTAATCTTAGCCCTAACCAGAAAGGTATAAGTTCCTGCACTAAGGTTAGTGAAATCTTTTTGCGAAGCAGAACTCCAGTCAGACCATTGTTTAGAATAGCCTTTCAGGAAGTACTGAAACTTGATACTGCTTTGTCTGTAATAAGGAAGCGCGTACGAGATCCTGATGTTGTTTCTGCTAAACGGTATTTCAATTTCCGAATCTGAATTTCCTACCTCACTGATAATGGAATAGGTGTCTGTAATATCTTCTATTTTTCTAATTAATACAGATGGGAGTGCTATTTTTTTGCGCTTTAGTGAATCTAGCTCATTGTAAATAACAAAGCCATCATCAACACTGATCAGATAAATATGGTCGCTGATCTTACTGATGTTTTCATAGTACTGAACCATTCTGCCATCTAAAACACTGAAACGATTGGAGTCTATTTCTATTTTTCCTGGCTGCGAAAAATTGATCAGCGCCATTTTACCATGGTTAATAAACCAATATTTCTTATAGTCGGCCTTAATGATCTTATTGGATTGAGAGAAAGATCCAAGTTCCTTATTCAGAGTGGTATATTTGCTGAAATTGTTGCTGATCTCGTCGTAAGTTAAAAAGCCCTCATTGGACGAATAGATCAGTTTATTTTCAAGAGTGAAGAGGTTAATGCCATATGTACTTGGCAACCCATTCCGTTCGTCGTAATACTTAACGTTTGTAACTGTTTTGAAATCGGGACTCAATACCAATTTATATAAGCCTCTGTAGGCATGGCTTACCCAGATATCGCCTTTGGAATCCTGTTCTACATATCTTGATGGTTCATCGAAACCTTTAATTTTGGAATCAAATTTCCACTGACCGGCCGGGTCCTTTTTGAATAATACCAGTCCATTATAAGTACCTTGAATAAGATAATTGTCGTTCAGTTTCTTGATAACCCAACCTCCGCTTATACCGGTAACTTTTTCAATTGTGTTTCCGGTAACGCTAAAAGTACCATCATTATGTCCACAAAGAAGCTGTCCGTCAATCATCCTTAAGTCCCAAACCTGTCCCTGCGATTTGGGTATCAGTTTGAAATCAAAAGAACTGAAAGTGTTGTCTTTACCACCAACCCATGGGCTGTAAAAAAGACCCTGGTTGGTTCCTAAATAAATTATGTTTTTATAAATAATGCTCGAATACACGGTGCCAAAAAGGCCGGTCTTATCAAAATAAAAGTAAAGAGGAGAATTTAATTCTATGCGGTCTATCCCGTTATCGAGACCAGTCCATAAGTTCTGATCGTCATCTGCATAAATACTAAGTACCGTATTGTTCTGTAAACCACTTGACTTATTGATCCTCTGTACAATATTTCCATCCTCATCAATAATAATCAAGCCGTTTAAAATTGTTCCGTAAGCATAGTATTTTCCTAATACTTTAACCCCGTTATTTAATTGATAGGTTTGCAGAAAGGTATTTGCAGGCGTATTAAAGGGAGTGTATTTTTCGCCATCGTATAGAAACAAACCATCTTTGCTGGTACCAATTAATAAACTGCCGTTTTTATAAGGAAGGATCGAAAGCACGCTTCCAGGTAGTGGGGTGCCAATATTTTTAAGGGGAACAAGTTTATCGCCGGTTAGCTCAAACAAGCCTTTCCCTAAAGCTTCGATAATGAAGCGTTTATCTACTTTATGCAGAAACAGAAAGAATGCAGGTATTTTTACAACATTTATTTTCTGGTCATTGTAAATATATATGCTCGAAAAAGACTGAAAGATAATGCGTTTGCCATCTACATAGATTTTCCATATCTCATCGGTCATTTTATGTTCCTTCGGAATAAGATTGATGAGGGAAGTATATTTTAAACGCTTATGGTCTATTTTCCAATATCCGAATTCACCAAAGCTTCCGGTATAAATTATACCGTTATCATCTGTAGCTACCGAACGAACAATCTGGCGGTTTGGCATTTCATATTGTTGCCAGTATTTGCCATCGTAAGTTAAAAGGCCCTGGGTATTACCAAAATACATAATGCCATTTTTGCCTTTGGCAATAGACCAATTTTGGTTACCGGAAAGGTAAACTGATTTAGGATAATTTTGAATGTAAGGAACCCCAATACTTTTGATATCGTCTGCCAGAGCAGAAACAGATACAAAACAAAAGATTAAAAATATAAAGTATTTAAAGGGTCCGTTGCTCATCAACAGCTAAGATAGTTGTTTACTTGAAACGTTTACCTGCTGTGGTACTTTTACGTAATATCCTGTTCCATCATAAGTGCGCTTACGAGGATTTGTAGTACACTCAACAGAGCAGCATCCTTGTAAAGCCTCTCCGCATTCATCACATTGAGTGAAATGTTCATTACATTCCGGATTGGCACAATTGATCATTTTTGGGGTAGTTTTGCCGCAATTATAGCATTTAGACACTATTGTTGGGTTTACGGTATTAACGTCAACTGCAATACGGTTGTCAAAAACGTAACATTTACCTTCAAAATCTTCACCTCCGGCTTCTTTACCATACTTGATAATGCCGCCATGCAGTTGGTAAACATCATTAAATCCATGGTGTAATAGCAAAGCCGATGCTTTTTCGCATTTTATACCTCCTGTACAGTAGGTAAGTACTTTTTTGTCTTTGTACTTAGCAAGCTCATTTATTTTATCAGGAAAATCTCTGAAATTCTCAATATCGAGGGTTACTGCATTTTTAAATTTCCCTAAATTGTGCTCATAGTTTGAACGTACATCAAGTATTACCACATCTTCCTGATCTATCATTTTTTGAAAATCAGCAGGTTCAAGGTGTTTGCCGGTTTGCTTGTTTGGGTCTATAATATTCGGATCTCTTAATCCTGAGTGGACAATTTCGGCTTTGTAACGACAGTGCATTTTGATGAATGAAGGCTCTTCAACATCATCAATTTTAAAATCAGTTTTTGCAAAACGTTCATCAGCTTTTATAGCTGCCATGTAGGCTTCGCAGGATTCTTTTGTTCCTGAAACGGTACCGTTTAAACCCTCATTAGCAACAATGATGCGACCAACAAGATTTAAAGATTTACAAAATGTAAGATGATCAGCAGCAAATTGTTCTGCCTCGGCTATGTGACTATAGCAATAGTAAAGTAGTGTCTGGAATTTTCTCATAATTCATTGATACCGATGCAAACGGCGTTTAATGCGGTGCAAAGCTAAGAAAAATATGTGAATTTGCATCAGATTGTGATCGTATGCTCAGGCTTTATTAGGGCTATGTTACGGTGTTGGTAGGACAATCAGCCCTTTCAAGGCCCTAGCAACGCCTTGGCAACAATAGTTCTTTATGTTAAAGCAGTATTGTTTGTAACATTATTGTAAACCTACCACCTTAGTTAGATTATTGTTAAGTTTGTATGCGTTATTTAAAAACACAAATAAAACTAACTTATTATTTATAAAAATGACTAACACTACGATGAGATCATTGTGGTTGACCACAAGTCTTCTACTTGGATCAACAGTTGGATTTGCGCAAGACAACCTTGTAAATTCATTAAAAAACAACCAAAGCGAAAACAGCGCAACCAGCTTTAAATTTACTCCGGTTATCAATACTGAAGCTACTTCTGTTAAAAATCAAAAATCATCCGGTACTTGCTGGAGCTACAGCACCAACTCTTTTTTAGAGTCGGAAATGATTAGAATGGGTAAAAAACCTGTGGATCTTGCAGATTTATTTACTGCCCGTAATGCGTATGTTGAAAAAGGAATTAACTATGTGCGTATGCACGGTGCCTTAACATTAGGCGATGGGGGTGCATGCCATGATGTAATTAATATGTTTGCTAAATATGGCGCTTTACCTCAAGAGGTTTATAGTGGTAATGACTATGGCGCTCCTGGCTCATCAGATAGAATGAATAGCCTTACAAAAGCCATTCTGGAAAATGCAGTAAAAGCACCAGATGGTAAGCTTGATCCTAACTGGAAAACTAAATATATAGCCACTATTGATTCTTGTATGGGGGCTGTTCCAGAAAAATTCACTTACGACGGAAAAGAATACACGCCAAAAACCTTTGCTAAAGAGGTTGTAGGTATCAATCCTGAAGATTATGTTGAACTTTCATCTTTCAATACTTCGCCTTATTATAAAAAAGCAGTTTTGATGGTGCCTGATAACTGGTCATATGATCAGGTATACAACGTACAAATGGACGATATCACTAAAATTATCGATAATGCTTTAAAAGGCGGTTATAGCGTTGCATGGGCAACAGATGTTAGCGAAAAAGGCTTTAGCTGGAAAAATGGTGTTGCTTACGTTCCTGAAAAGAATTTTGATAGCATGACGGACGAAGAGAAAAAAGCAATGTTCAATGGTCCGAAAGCTGAAAAAGAAATCACAGTTGATTTACGTCAGGCAGCATTTGATGATTATCAAACTACTGATGATCATGGTATGCAAATTACAGGATTAGCAAAAGATCAAAACGGCAAAGAATATTACATTGTTAAAAACTCTTGGGGTGCTACTAACGATTATAACGGCTATTTATATGTGACCAAAAACTTTGTGAAATATAAAACCACAGCGTTTTTATTGCATAAAAAAGGTATTCCTTCAGATATCCGTAAGAAGCTAGACATATAACAGCAAAGGATTTTATTAAAAAGGGGCCTGTATCTTGAAATGCAGGCCCCTTTTTATTTAGGTTTTTTATGGATGCTGCAATATCTTTTAATCATACTGTGATATTTCTATACTTGAAACGAATAATTGAGTGAGTTAAAAAAGTATAACTTTATTCTAAGCATATGCCTTACAATGGATACACTTAAACAGAAGGAGCAGTTTGTATCAGTAATTGAACAGAACAAGGGGATAATTTACAAAATAGCCAATTCATTTAACAGGGATGAGGAGGATAGAAAAGATCTGGTTCAGGAAATTATATTTCAGTTGTGGCGTTCGTTTCCGGGTTATGACAACAAAAGCAAGTTCACTACATGGATGTATCGGGTTGCTTTAAATGTTGCCATTACCTCATACAGAAAGGAAAGAAAAAAATCGGCGCTAATTAGCCCCATTCCCGAAAATGTAATTGAGTTTATAGAGGATGATGTGCCAATTGATAATGAAGCCAATTTAAAACTTTTGCAACAGTTTATAAATGAATTAAAAGAGCTCGACAGAGCATTGATGCTGCTTTACCTGGAAGAAAAGAGCCAAAAGGAAATGGCTGAGATTCTTGGGCTTTCAGAATCAAACATTGGCACTAAAGTGAATAGGATTAAAGAGAAATTAAAGCAAAGATTTTTAAAGATTAACAACAATTAATAAACCGAAAATGGAAGAGCAAGATATAAAACGACTTTGGAGTAGTTTTGATGCGCAACTGGAAAGATCATTAGCACTTAATTTAAAAATGTTAAAAGAATTGCAGACCCAAAAAGCTGAACATAAGCTTCGTTCTTTTCGTAGAAATCAGGTAACAGGTGTAGTCCTTGGTGTAATATGGATTGCTTTTTTAGTTTTTTTACTGGTCAATACCTTGCACAATATTTATTTTGTAATATCTGTAGGCTTTATCATATTGTTTAATGTGTTTGCCACGGCTGCCTACATTAGGCATCTTGTAATGCTCTCTGAGGTAAATATAGAAGACAGTGTTACGGAATCTCAGAGAAAGATAACCAAAATCCAGTCGTCGTTTAATAATATCGGCAGAATACTAATTTTACAAACGCCATTCTACTGTACCTTTTGGTACAATGATGATCTGGTTGCAAATGCAGGACCAGGCTTTTGGTTAATTCAGCTCGTAATCGTTTCATTTTTTACCTTTATATCAGTATTCTTATTTAAAAAGCTGACATATAAAAATGTGCATATTAAATGGGTAAAAGCGGCTTTGGAAAGTTTTGGTGGTAAAACTTTAACTAAAGCCATGGAGTTTTTGGATGAAATAGAAGCTTATAAAACTGAACGATCATAAAAGACTAGAATCCATAATACAATCTAAACCCATGATTTACTCTTCTGTTTCCATCATAAGCAAAGCCATATGTGGCTTTGAAAATCAATCTTTGTAAGCCAAAGTAGAACTCTGTGTAATTTCTCTTTACTGGCTGACTCAAATAGTTAACCCCAACAAGTTCTTCCAGCTTTAATTTACGCAGCAGCGGAACTTTATTTGTTAAAAGGCCAGAGAAATTGTGTTCAAAGTGCGCTTCAAGATATTGACGGTCCGTACTGAAAAGATAGAAATCGAGGAATAAGAACTTTCTTAAGTTCGGAAGCCCAAGTAAAGAGTTATTACCTCTGAAATGTTTCGCCTCAGGATAGTAAACCGTGTTATTATTGATGAACTTACCAGCGCCAACAACGAATGATGAGTAACCCCATAAACCAGCGCTAATGCGGTTTTGGGAAACTTCTAATGATACCAGGTCGTAATCTACATCACTATTGAATAATCCTTTTATGCCTTTTTTATAGGTAAGGTTAATTACCGGATATTTTGATCCCTGGTAAAATTTACCATCAGGGCGGGTTATATATTGCTGATCAATGGTGTAATTTAATGATGCCGTAATTGCTAACGATTTATATGTTGGAAACAATGGTGTTTCTGTATCAGGTGTAAAAGGGTTGTTTGATGTAAAAGTTTCGCCTTTTAGATCTTTTATTTTGAAGGTTGTCGAGTTTTCAAGATTAGTATGGCGAGCATAATCAGCAGTCAACGATGCCTGAAGTCCATTTGTCAGTTCCCTTGTGGTTCCAATGTTCGCAAATTCCTTTTTATAGAATTTGGAAAAGTTGGTTTCGAACAATAAAGAGTTAATGGAGTTGCCCAAAAGACTCATTGTTCCAAGGTCGTTTAAGTCGTAAATGCCAGAACCGCCACTTATACTAATGTTTGCTCGTTTTAACGGGTTGTAGTAATAATTTGCAGATATGTTCCCGGTTAGGGTTTTATTAGAAAATCCGTATCTCACCTCCGGTCGGATACTGTAATAACGGCTGTCCTGAAGTCGCTTCACATAAGTTACCCCGTAT
>Ga0307414_10000807_pt1 | contig 16043 bp, 25 predicted proteins | sample DK1Ometagenome_FD_203804 | JGI IMG/M metagenome (GOLD analysis project Ga0307414, IMG submission 203804) | Maize rhizosphere microbial communities from greenhouse at UC Davis, California, United States - DK15-O-3 | ecosystem: Host-associated > Plants > Roots > Rhizosphere > Soil | place: USA... | reverse complement strand
GTGCACGTCACGGGACAGCTTGACGCCGATCTGCAGACGCGGCACGTCCTCGGCCTCGATGAACGCCCCGTCAGCCAGCTTGTGGTGCAACAGGCCCGTCCAGATGATGGCCGTACGGGTGAAGTCCTCACGCGGGTGGCCATAGTCGGCCTGCCGGTCCCCGTACACGGCGCCATGCGCCTCGAGGGCCACGGACGCCGGCTGCTCAGGGCCGGGGCAGCAGCTGCTGGTGTCCTCACCCGTGCAGCAGGTGGGCACGTCGTGCATGGGGTGGGCCTCGGCGTCGATGTGGTCCACGGTCACCAGGTGATCCCCCAGCACGTGGTACAGCTCGAGCGCCTGGGCGCGGTTCAGCAGGGCGGGCAGCCGCGGTGTGTCCACTGCGGTGTCCAGCCTCACGTCCCCGCTGCTGTACGTGACCACCTCGAGGGTGTCCCCGTCCTCGTCTGGCCAGGTGTACTGGCCGGTCTGTCGTGCGGCGTCGTACCTACCCATTTCGGTCTCCCTTGCTCTTGTCCTCAACAGGCCACGGGGTGATCCCGTCACCCCTCAAACGCAGTGGGTCAGTCGTCGCCCGGCCATACACACGGGCAGTCCGCGGCGGCCTCTCAGCACGCAGCAACGCCGCAGCCGTCCGCGCCGGATCCGGCACAGGCACCACAGGCTTGCGGCACGGGCAACACGACTCGTTCATGTAGCGGCGCTCACCAGACGCAGGACACTGGTCCCCACCGTCCATGCGGCCGCACAACGACATGCCGGTCTCCCAAGTAGTTGAAACACCCCGGCCACCAGGAGGACCGCGCCCCTAGAGGGGGAGACCATTGGCGCTTGCTCGGACTGCTGGCCGGGGTGAAGGGTGGCAGTACGCGCGCCAGACCTGCCCAGGTTGGGGGGTGCAGCTGTGCGGCGGTTTACCTGCCGTTCGTGGGGGGCCTTTTCAACACATGCCCCAGGTGCTCGCCTCTTCGGGTTGGGCATCCCCCACCCCTGGGTTGCGGTGCAGGGTGGATCACGCGACCGGAAACTGAGGACTTACCCGGCATGCCCCGTGGATGCGTCAGGCTTGACCCTGACTCACCCGCCAGCCACACTGCTGTGACCATGGCATGAAAGGTATTGCATTGCTGCGTAGTTCGCAACTTCTACGCGGACACTACGCACAATCGGCGCACTGACCAGACAGCAGGTCGTGCAGCTCGCACCGCGGCCCCGTCACGTCACCCAGGCGCACCGCCCCACCACGGGAACCAGCACGGCGCCACACGGTGGACACCGACACACCCAACGCCTGCGCAGCCAGTGACTGCGGCACCACCCGGTCCCACGCCTCCACCGGCAGCGGCGCAGGCGGCCTGTCAGGCTCACCCATGATCCGGGCAGACTTGACCAGCCAGCTGCGCAGGTGGCCCTCCAGCGCGTCCTGGTCCTCCGGTGCCATCACCTCTTCCCGGGCAGACAGGTAGCTGGCCATCAGGGCCACGTCCTGCCCCATCCGCGGGACACGCTCCCCACGCTCATGCACGGCGTCCACCCACCAGCGCAGGCCACGCACCAGCTTGTGGCGGTGCTCCAGCACCCCCAAGTCACCGGGGGCAGGCTTCCGTGTCGGGTCCGGCGCCGGGCGTTCGTCAGGGTCACCGCCGCTGCCCGGTAGGGACGCGTCCAGCAGGTCGTCGTACACCGACGCCACCGATGCCAGCAGCCGCTGCAGGGTGCTCACGCTGCCGCCTTCACGTCGTTGGCGAAGTCGGTGAACCTCGAGCGGATCCCCGCCCGGAACACGGCCTGCTCCAGGGCGCGCCAGTCCATGTGGAGCTGCGCAGCAAGGCGTCGGCACTCCTGCCGGATCGGCAGCAGCGGGTCAGCCAAGTGGCTCCACTCCTCCACAATCTCCTCCTGGCTGCGGTTGCGGCGCTCCCACCGGTCCAAGGTGCCCGCCATGCGCTCCACCCGGTAGCACGGCTGGCACAGGCCGCGGGCCTCGATGCGTCGTACTCCGGACGCCAGCCATGCGGCGCGGGTCTCGGGTGTGGCCTTGCGGAACGCGTAGGCGGATCGGCCGCTGCAGCTGCAGCGGGCACAGGTCTGAATCATGCTCGGTCTCCCATCGGGGTGTCCCACACCCCTGTCGTCGTCTCCAGCGGACGGCAGCCACACATGCAGCCATCCACGCCGTCGTACTCCCGGGCGGGCAGGGCCACCCCGTACACCAGGCGCACCCACCCCCGCCACGTCCACACCGGGGTCTGCGCCACCTGGTCGCGCTGATGGACACTCACGGACCAGCCGTGCGCCTTCGCCCACTCCGGGTGGGACTCCACCCAACCGTGACAGCCAGTCGTCCCGGTGCCACACAGCGTGATCAAGTTGGCCGGGTCGTTGATCCCCTCCCACCTGCTGCCACCCATGCCACGGGCCACCCGGTGCTGCGTGGACAGCGGACCCCAGCCAGCGCAACGGGCGCACTTCCAGTCGTCGCGCTCACGGACCTGGCGTACGGTCTCGGCGCTCGGGTCAGTTCTTCGCGCCATGCTCGGCGCCCCACTCAGCGCACGTACCCCGGTTCTCAGCCGGCGCCGGATGCGTGTTGCCATCCGCGCACGCACCACAGCACGCCTTGGGCGTCTTGCGACCCGGCTGCAGCGCAGACAGGCACACGTCCCGGTTGACCCCGCACATGGTGCAAGCACCACTGCCACCCTTGGACATGAAATGGCCGCCGTTCAGCATCATGTTGATGCGGCCAGCCAGCTCGATGTCCGGCAGCTTGTCAGGTACAGCCATGGCCTTGCTCACTTCCGCGGGGTGGGTGTCCAGGGGCGCATCCAACGGCCGGTCAGTCGTGCCGGCGCACTTCGCCAGGTGGCCATACAGGCCGCTGCGGTCGATCCGGCACAACACGTGGTGCGTGCGGGGGTTCACGCTGATCACCTGCACCGGGACGGGGAACGACTCCCCACACCCCGGGCAGGTGATATTCATGGGACCGGCCATCAGCTCGGGGTGGCCCACGGGTCGTTCTGCGCGGCCGGAGTCGCCCACGGGTCGTTCGCCGGCTGCTGCGCCGGGCGGGACTGCTGCTGCCCACCACCCTGGCCACGAGTCGCACGCGTCACCTTCGCGGTGGCGAACTGCAGCGACGGGCCAACGTGCTCCACGTCCAACTCGAACACGGTCCGCTTCTCGCCCTCGCGGGTCTCATACGACCGGGCCTTGAGCCGGCCCTGCACGATCACCTGCATACCCTTCTGCAGGCTCTCGGCCACGTTCTCAGCCAACTGGCGCCACGCGCTGCAGCCCAGCGCCAGGGTCTCGCCGTCCACCCACTGGTCACCATCCTTGGTGCGGGGGGTGGACAGCACCCGGAAGTTGGCCACGGGGGCGCCGGACGGGGTGAAACGCAGGTCCGGGTCGTCAGCCAGGTTGCCAACAACGGTGATCAGGGGTTCGTTTGCCATGATGCTCGGTCTCCTAGTCAGGTGCACGGGGTCTCCCGTGCGCAGAACCGTACATCACTACGCATGTACTACGCAACCGTTACGCGAACAGGGCGTGTTGCTCGCGCAGGTCGGCCAGCCACCCCAGCAGCGTGGGCAGGTTCTTGTCGGCCCCAAAGGTCAGGTAGGTGCCATCCGCGCTGTCACAGCCGATGGCCATGGCGTACTGCAGGCGCTTGCTGCTGTTCACTCGCCCCATGTGCACCCATACGCCGTGGGCGTTGGCCTCGGCCACCAGTGCGCGGGCCGCCGCACCCAGCTTCCACTCTGTCAGCGTCCGACCGCACACGGGGCAGCACCTGGTCTCGCGGTCGTCGGACGGCCGGACGTACCCGCAGGGCAGGCACTCCATGGACCCGCCCAGGAACAGACAGTCAATCTCAGCCCAATGGCTCCAGTTGTGCACCGTCATGCCGTTCTGTGCGACCAGTGCAGCTGGGCAGCCGGCCTCCCGGATCAGGGGCAGCCATGGGCGGGAGCGTTCCCAGGTCGCGGCATGGTCGCCCACCACGTCGGGGGCTGTGGCGAACAGGCATAGCTCGCGGTCCCCTGGGTGGTTCTGCAGCCACTCGAGCCAACGCAGGTCGCCCGGGTAGCCGGCCCCAAAACACCCGTTGTCGGCACACCAGGTGGTCCCCGGTTCCAGAGTGTTTCCCTGTGCGGGGGTGTCGATCATGCCCAACAGCCCCCCGCGCATCGCTTGACGCACGGAGGGGCTGCAGGGGTTGGCCAGGTAGATCAAGCGGTGACCTTGACTGCTCCACCTGCTGTGGTCCACGTGGTGGTGACGGCCACGCCGTCCAGGCCAAGGTCGGTGGCCAGCACCTCGTACAGCATGCCGGTGAGCCATTCGTGGGACACGCGCTGGTCCGACAGGGTGGCCAGCCAGTCGCGCAGGCTGTGCAGTTCGACCGTCTGGCCGTCCACGTCCCAGGCCATGGTTGCGTGGCCCGTGTCCACCTCGTCTACGAACGGGCACAGGTGTTGAATCGGCATCGTCACCTCGGTGGTGACCCCGTGTGCGGGCACCTCCACCAACTTTGGCGCGGTCATGCCAGCGCTGCCGTTCGGCGGGTGCGGTACGCCAGCACGACGGCCACAGCCAGGGTGGTCACGGTCAGCTTGCCCACGACCTGGCCCTGCCAAGCGATCATCGGGAACCCGGCCACGGACAGGAAGACGAACGTGTCCACGATGGAACCGACGACGTTGGACGCCACCGCGGCGCGCACGTACCCGCGCTTGCGCAGCGGGGTGTACACCGCCAGGTCGGAAAGCTCGGCCAGCAGGAACGCCGCCGCGCTGGCCAGGGCGATGAACGGGGCGCTGACTGCGAACGACAGAGCCGCTCCAGCCACGATCACAGCGACCGCGGCCCGCTTGCCCCAGGTGTCCTGCACGGCATCCCGCAGGACGAACGACAGGCCAGCCAGGTAGGTGCCAGCGGTGGCCATGAGGCCGAACCCGACAGGCACCATGCCGTACTCGGTGGTCACGTAGTTGGCGGTCAGGATGGTGGCGAGAAACGCAGCCACGCACGCGTACTTCATTGGTGTCTCCCTTGGTGAAAGTGCCCGCGCAGTGGCGCGCAGTGCGTGCGTACTGTAGCACGCATCAGGCCAGGGACGCCACCTGCGCGTAGTGGCCCAGGAACGCCAACGGCACCGTGATGGGCGCCGGGCCGTTGCGGTTCTTGCCCACGATCAGGTCCAACTCCCCCAGCCGTTCGTCCCCGTACTGGTCCGGGCGGTGCAGCAGCCACACCTGGTCGCTGTCCTGCTCGAGGTCACCCGATTCCTTGAGGTCCGTGACGACGGGCGTGTGGTCGGCCCGCTGCGCGTTGCCACGGTTGAGCTGGGCCAGCAGCATGACGGGGCAGCCGAACTCCTTGGCCATGGACTTCGCTGCACCGGACACCACACCCATAGCGATGCGCCGATCCGACAGGGGCACGCCGGGCACCTTCACCAGTCCGGCGTAGTCAATGGCGATCAGGCCCAACGTCTGGCCGTAGCGGCGTTGCGTACGACGGGCTGCAGCGCGGATCTGCGCCATGGTCTGCCCCTCGCGGTCGTCCAGGTACAGCGGCAGGTCGCTGATCCGTACACCCGCCTCAGCGACCCGCTGCCACTCGTTGTCGGACATCTGCCGGCGCAACATGTTGGACAGGTTGACCCGGGCCTCAGCGGCCAGGATCCGGGCCATGTACTCGTTGCGGGTCATCTCGAGGGTGGCGACGTGCACCGGCTTGCCTTGCTTCGCCGTATACACCGCGGCGTCCTTCGCTATCAGGGACTTGCCGTGCCCGGGACGGCCAGCGACGGTGACCAGCTGGCCGGCCAGCAGGCCGTTGGTGCGGTCGTTCACGTCCTGCCACGGGGTGTCGGCGCCCACCGGGGGGTTCTCGAGCCAGTCCACCACGCTGTCGATGGCGTCCCCTACGGCCATGCCGGTCTCGTGGTGGGCGGCCTGGTCCACGGCTTCGGCCATGGCGCGTTCGGCTTGTGCGCCTGCCTCGGTGGGGTCCAGCTCGGGGTTCTCGGCCAACGCCACGGCGGTGCGGCCGGCTTCGCTGATCCTGCGTCGTACAGCGCAGTCCAGCACCTCCTGGGCGTACTGGATGGCGTGGACACCGTGGCCACCGGCCACCAGGTCGATGAGGTAGGGCCGGGCGTTCGGGTTCACCGGGATGGTCAGGGGGTCGATCCGGTCACCGCGGCGGTGGGCGGCCATGCAGGCGTCCCACACAGCCTCATGGCGGGGCTGGTAGAAGTCGCGGCCCTGCAGCATGTCGGCCACGTCGTCCACGCCGGGTGAGCCGTTCAGCAGGCATCCGAGCAGCGCGCGCTCGGCGTCGTCGTTGTGCAGCACGCGTCAGGCCCCCTGGCAGTAGTAGCGGCCGCGGTCGTCGCTCCACGGGTGGGCGATGCCCTCGCAGGTGGACGGGTCGGTGCACTGCATGAGGGTCCGGCGTGCCGGGGTTTCGCTGGCGCCGGGGATGGTCAGCTGTTCGTCCTCCCAGCGGCCCTGGTTCAGCCAGGTGGCCGGGTGGGGGATGAACTGCGGCTCAGTGCGGGACGCCTGCCACACGGCGGTGGCGTTGACCAGCCCAGCCATGAGGGCGTCAGCGTCAGCGCTCTTGCGGGCCTTGGCGTACGCCTTCGCTGCAGCAGCCTTGCCCACCTTCTTGGGGTAGCCCTCCCACCACGACTCGAACTCAGCGGCGTCAGCCGCGGGTGATGTAGTTATGGGTCGGGTCGGGTCGGGTCGGGTTGCCGTCACCGCGGGTGAAGTGCTCTCGGTGTTCGCGCGAACAGTCCCACCCTGTGAACGGGCACGGCGCATGCGCTCTCGCGCCTGCTCCCGCTTCTCCTCCAGTTGGGCGCGCGTCGGCTGGTGCTCCTCCCACTGGTGGAACTGATAGCCGGCGTCCCCGTCCTGCTCGGCGTGCTCCCACAGCCCAGCAGCCACCAGCCGCTCAGCCAGCCCGTCAGCACCCACGCCAGCAAGGCGCAGCAGCATGTACCCGGGCACCCATCCGTCCGACTCCTCGGCGGCAGCCCATGACCCTGCCAGGATCCACAGGCCCATGGCCTCGGTGCCTGCGCGCACGGCCTTGCTGTGTGCGTGCAGGTGATCATCTACTCGGAACCACGACATGGCTCGGTCTCCCTCTCGTGGGCACTACGGGGCGCCCGGTGTCTGTGTCAGCTGCATTTCGGCGCGCATGAGGGCGCTCAGGGACTGCACGACGGACGCCTGGTCACGGGACACGCGCAGGGCGTCCTCCGCGCTCTTGCGCACCGCCTCAGCCACAGCGGCAGCGAACCGCTGATCCTCCACCTGCCGGTCCACCCACGCGTTCCGGTCAGCGACCGTGACGCCGTTCTCGCCCCGCTTGGGGGTCGGGCACTCATCGGACAGGGTGGCCGTGACGATTGCGCGGCGCAGGATGGCCTCGGCCTGTACCTCACGGTCCCGAGCCTCACGTACGGCGCGCTGCGCGGCTGCCATGTCCTGGTGGACCGTGTGCAGCCGCTGCAGCACGTCGGATAGCGTCAGCTGCACGGTTCGGCCACCAGCGGCTGCAGGCGCTTGCCGGTACCAGCGACCCGCCACTTGCGGGTCCAGTCGCCGTACCACACCTCTTGGCGCATTCCGGTGAGCACCGCCCGGCCGTTGGCCACAGCCACGGCCTCAACCCATGTGTCGAACGTCAGCATCACGCTGCCCCTCCCTTGTCGGTCTCGTCTGCCATGCGGGTCACACGCACCGTCCACGCACCCGGGCTCGAATCGCAGTAGTCGCGGGCGTCCAACCCGAACGCACGCAGCGCCGTCGTCTTGGGCGCTCCAGCTCCGTGGGCGTCCTGCACGGCCTGCAGCACGTCGTACAGCTCGGCCCCGTCGATCACCTCGCCGGTAGCCGTGATCACACCCTGGGCACCCTTGAGGCCGTGGGCCTGCAGCGCCTTGGCCCGCACGTCCCGCTGCCAGCCGGCGTGGTCCCACGCCTTGCGCTCCGTCCCGCGCCTGCGCTCAATCCGCAGTGTGGGCGTCTCGGCCACGTCGTCCAGCATCGCCTTGGCGCACGCCACCTCGGTGTCCCGCTCGAGCGCCTGCAGGGCCTTGCGGGCCTCCAGCATCGTGACGAACAGTTCGGCCAGGTCGGTGCCCGCGGGGTCGGTGCACTCGGCCATGAGGCCCGGGAGCGCCTTGCCCAGCCGGTCCACCGCGTCCACGACACCGGCCAGCGGGTCGGGCGCAGGGGCCGCGGTCATGCGGTGGTGGATGCACGGACAGTCGGCCTTGGCGCACCGGTCGTGGGACTCCATCGGGTTCGTGATGCCACAGAACCCGGACAGGGTGGCCGTCATACCGGCACCACTCCCAGCGCCTCACGCTTCGCCACGACCGCGCGCACCACGTCAGGGTCGGTGACCCCCTGCGACTGCGCCCACGCCACCACCTTGTCCAGCGTCTCCACGTCCGGCGCCTGCTGGATCCCACGCAGCGCGGTCTGCGCCGGGGTCTCCTGCGGCGCCTCGGTCACCCGCTCGAACGCCTCGGCGTCCGGGTCGGTGTCGTGCGTCGGCAGGCACAGCGCCTGCAGTAGGAACGTGCGGTATGCCACGGACATGGCCTTGGGTACGCCCTTGTCTCCGCTGTCCATCGCACCGCCCGCGCTGCCACCCGCCATGCTGTCGCCGGCCGGGCCGTGGATGGCGTACTGCACCATGACCAGCGCTTCCTGCGTGGCCTTGCCGGTGCTGGTCTGCGTGGCCCGCGTCTGCAGGTCCACGTGGGTGGGAACCACGGACACCTGGTGCTTGCGCAGCACCGGGCCAACGGCGTTCATCACGTCGTCCACGCCGCGGAAGTTGAACCGGGCGCCGGGGCTGTTGTGCAGCTGGTCCTTGCCCAGCTCGCGCACTTCGCCCATGACTGCGGCCCACGCCTGCTGGACGTTGGGCAGGGTCTCGGCGCTCATCGGAGCACCGCCTGCGGGATCAGCACCCACGCGGCAGCGTGCGACACGCTGCGGGTGGACTGGTTGCAAGACACGTCGTGTCCGCTCGAGAGGCGCCGCACCACAAGGTGGGTGTCGTTGTCGTCACCGTTGGTGGGGCTGGTGACCCCGCGCAGGGAGGTGGGCAGGTGCAGGTCGCACGTCGCCACCTCCCCCGCGCTGGACCGTCGTACGGCCCTGATCTTGTTTCGCATTGCTCGGTCTCCCTTGTCAGTCGTTCCACAGGCAGACAACGGCGGTGCCGTCGTCGTAGCGGGTGACGTTCCACCCGTAGTGGCGCGGGCTGAACCCGGCCACCTCGGCCAGTTCGGCGTCCGTCACGCCCTCGGGGGCGGTCACGGTCACCCGGCCAGTGGGCAGGTCACCTGCCCTTGTCTCGTCCAGGACGACAGCGCCAATCACGTCGGCGGTGTCGGTCTCACATGCTGCGGTCTCCATGGCTTCACCGTAGCGTGTTCGCGCGCCCTGCGCAAGCACTACGCGGCAGTACGTGCAGCCGCCCTGCTCGCACGCTTCCGACACGTGTCGTTGCAGTACGACCGCGTGGAACGGGTCGCGGTCGTCAACAGGTCTCCGCACCATGTGCAGCACACGACCGGCGCCGGCTTGTGACCGAACCACCGGCCCGCGTGCACCCCATACGGGTCCGTCTGCGACTTCGCCAGCTCGAGGCACTGCGCCATCACCGGGCAGCCCGTGCACGTGGACTTCGCCAGCCTCACGTCCTCATCGCTGGCCACCTCGGGCTGCATGAGGTCCGGGGGCACGTCCGCGCAGTTGGCGTCCTGCTGCCAGTTCTCGGCGGTTACGGTGATCACAGGGCGTTCTCCAGGGTGCGGGCGCCGTAGCCGGCGCGGGCGATCAGTCGGGCAGCGGTGGCAAGGTCGGTGTGCCACACAGCGGTGTCGGTGGTGTCGGGCGGGGACGGGTAGTGGCGGGACTCCACCAGCAGCCACGGCAGCGCCCACTGCGGCAGGTAGGCGTCCCACTCCCCAGCGCGGGCCATGCCCACGGCCTTGCGCTTGCGGACCAGCAGGCCCACGTCAGCGCGGCCAGCGCGGCGCTGTTCCTCGGTGCGGCGCATGTCCTCGGCCAGCGGCTTGTAACCGGACCACTTGACCTGGATCACCACGCCGGGGATGCCGGTCAGGTCTCCAGCGTCGGCGGGCACGGTGGCCATGCCGTCGTCACACTCACCGCACGCCGAACGCAGCACGCCCTCGCTGTAGATCACCGGGTAACTGCCAGCCCCGCGGCAGGCTGGACACTCCACCTGCACCGTGCCGCCGCGCTTGCTGCGCCGCTCGGCGTGCGGGAACCCGACGCCCTGCAGGAAGGTGGCCACCGCGTTCTCGGCCTCGCGGCCCTTGTCCACGTTGCGGCTACTCACGGCGCCACAGCGAACGCGTGGACGGGGACGCCATACCACGAACCGATGGTCTGGCAGCGGCTGTGGTCCTCGGCGGGCCACGGGTTGGCCGTGGCGCCGTCGTCCTGCAGGCACGCGCCCCGGAGCTGGCCGCCCACGCTGCGCTCATTGCAGGGCGGTTCGTACGGCGGGTGGTTGTGCACGCGGGTGCTCACGTCGTGCACGCGCTCCACCTCGAGGGTGCCGGGCGTGGCGAACGGGTCCGCGGTGATGCCGTACACGTCGTGCGCCTGCTGCACGATGGCCTGCAGTTCCTCGCGGGTGAACACGTCCGACGCGTTCACCTTGCCGCGGTGGTCCGGGCGGCCGACGCTGACGGCGCCGGGAATGGTCAAGCTGTCAGCCAGCACGATGCTGGCGCGGGTCTCGGTCTCCATGGGGTGCTACCTTTCTGGTGGGGTGGGCCAGTCCCCGGCGTCCCGACTTGCTCGGTCTCCAGCGCCGGGGCTGGCCCTCTCTGTTGGGGGGTCAGGCGCTCTTGCGGTGTCGGGCGTAGGCCATTGACTGGAAGTGCTCACGCTTCGCCAGCTCGGCGCGGCGCAGACGCTCTGCGGGGTTCAGCACGCCCTCGGGGTCCACCTGCCGCTCGAAGCGGGCCAGGAAGGTCTCCCGGGCCGCCTGCGTGGCAGTCAGGCCATCGGTGCGGGAGTGCCGCGCTAGGGCCGCGATACGGGCACGCTGGCTGCGCTGGGTGGGCGTCAGGGACGAGTGGGCGGCGGTGCGCCTGTCCGGTGTGCTGTTCTCCATACTGCGCAGACTACGCATTTAGTGCGCACCTAGTCAAGCACTACGCTGTTACTAACTCCACAGTACGTCCACAGTTCATAGGTAGGACTACGTATTTCGCCGCACACGACGTGACAACGCGCCCGCAGTGTCGCCACACTGCAGATGTCAACGAAACGGCGCTAGCCCTCGGGGGAGGCCGACCCCAACCCAACAGGAGACACCAGAACCATGGCGACACGACGAACCAACACCCCCAGCACCTGGCCCCTCGGTGAGTTCCTGCGTGAGCAGCGCGGGAAGATGAGCATTCGAGAGGCAGCCCGGCGTGCCGATATCTCAGAGTCGCGGTGGCGCCAGGTGGAGGCCGGATACCAGCGCATGGCGGGCGGCATCGAAGTCCCGGTGCACCCTCGAGCCGAAACGGTCTCAGCCATGTGCCGGGCGATCAGCGCCGACGTGGTGCGCGGCCTCGAGTTGGCCGGCCACAACCCGGACCAGTACGCCTGGCTGACTGAACCCCAGCTGGCCGACGAGAGCAGCCGCGAATGGTTCACCAGCTTGCCCCGACAGGACCGGGAGCAGGTGCTGGCAGAGCTGCAGCGCCTCCACCTGGACACGGAGCTGGATGCCCGGAAGCGCTCCGGGTGACCCAAGTCACACAACTATCGCGCCTGAGTTTTAGTCTCCCCTTTGGGCGTCACTCACAATGAGGTGACCCGTTGCACATATATGGAGACGAACACGATGCCAGACACCATGCCGCGCAAGGTGGCGCAGCGATCCGACCTCGGCCTAGGGGTCTTTGCTGTGGGCGCCATGACCATGTTCATGGTCCACAACCTCGGCCTGGTCGGCTGGCACAACACGCTCATGGTCTACATGGCGTTCATGTCCGGCGTGATCGCGTGCGGCGTCAGCTCGGCCCTGGCCCGGTGTCATGTGGCGATTGCGCAAGCGTTCTCGGCCGGCGTGAGGCTGGGCCGCGCGCAGGGCGTGCCACCGGAGCAGCCGCGGCACCGGGCGCCCCTGCGGGTCGTGGACTAGGCCACCACCTAACTATTTGCACAGCGGTACGCACTGCATGCGTATTGCCCGCGTAACTGCCGCGTAGGCACAGCGCATAACGCCGCATACCTACGGATCAGAAGGTTTGGGGTTCGAATCCCTACAGGCGCGCTGGACAGGGCTACACCACATAACTGCACAGGGGCCGGATAAGCACACCGTTCGGACACCACCTTTTTTCGGTGATACCGTTCCGAGCATGACGCACCACTGCGCACCGTTTACCGGCCTACTGGACTCCTGGCAGCTCGCGCTCGAGGCAGCCAACAAGTCCCCCCGCACCGTCGAGAACTACCTAGAGGGCGCCACCCGGCTGCACCAGTGGCTCACCGCCAATGGGCACCCCTCAGACGTGGCCACCCTCACCGCCGAACAGCTCCGCGGCTGGCTCGTGCACCTCTCCGGCCAGCACCGTGAGTCCACCGTCCGTGGCCGCTACATGGCGGTGAAACTGTTCCTGTCGTGGTGCATGGCGGAGGGTGAGCTGGACGCCAACCCGCTGGCCAACGTGCCGCAACCCAAGGTCTCAGAGAAGTTGACGCCGATCCTGTCCGGTGACCAGCTGCAGGCCCTGCTGGGCGACTGCGCCGGCCCCGGGTTCGCGGACCAGCGGGACCGGGCGCTGGTGCTGTTCCTGGCCGACACGGGATGCCGGATCAGCGGCGCCATGAACCTGTCCCTGGCCGACGTGGACCTACGCGAACGCACCGCCCGGGTGGTGGAGAAGGGCAACAAGGAACGGATCGTGCCATTCGGGGCCACCACGGCGCAGGCGCTGGACCGGTACATGCGTGCCCGCAGGCGCCGCAAGTACGGGGAACGGGACTGGCTGTGGCTCTCGTCCACCGACAAGGGCCGACTGACAGTGAACGGTGCCCAGCAGGCGCTCAGGAAGCGCGGGGACCGGTTGGGTGTGCACGTCCACCCGCACATGTTCCGGCACGGGTTCGCCCACTCGTGGCTGGCCGCAGGCGGGTCGGAAGGCGACCTGATGGAACTGGCCGGCTGGCGCACCCGGCAGATGCTGGACCGGTACGGCAAGGCCACCCGCGCCGAACGTGCCCGGGACGCGCACCGCAGGCTCTCCCCGATGGACAACCTGTAGAACGCACAGAACCCCCACGCTTCACCCGGGTGGAGTGAAGCGTGGGGGTTCCGGTGTACCGTGGCCCCATGGACGGCTCGGGAATGTGCATCGGTGGTGCTCCAGCAGACGCGGACGGCGTGTGCACGGAACACGGGGAAACGGCGTGCGTGATCGGCGTGCAGCGCCTAGACCTCAGCTTGCCACAGGAACGGGCGGGCGCCGGACGTGCCCACCCGGTTCACAATGAACCCTGACGCGCCAATGGTGGTGATCCACAGCGCCTCGTTGCCACTTTGCGGGGTCACCACCACCGACGTGGGCGTGGCGGCCAGGCCATGCAGGACCGTGACCGTTGAGCCCGTGTCGTTGATCTGAGAGGCACCGCGAGCCTCGGTGACGTAGCCCGCGTTGTTGCGCACGTCCACACGGGTGCGAACCACGGCGCCGAACGTCATACCAGCCGATGAGTTGCCCACCAGGTGGTTGTCGATCACCTGAACATCGGTCACGTCATAGGTGGAGGACGCAGAGAACCGGATGCCGACCGTCTGCGTCTTGGTGCCCTGGTCGTCGTAGCAGCGGTTGCCGGCCACGATCACGCCCGACATGTCGGCTTCGAGCTTGATGCCGTCAGCCTCGGTGCCCGCCTTGCCGTTGTTGTAGCAACGGTTCCCGCGCACCACGCCGTTGCGCCACAGCCCGGCCGCGCTGATGGCGGTGTCTATGAGGATGCCCTGGTACTGGTTCAGTGACAGGTCGTTGTTCTCAATGACGTGGTTGGAGTACGTGGCGGTGCTGCCATCAAAGTAGATGCCCCGCGCGCCAGACGCGCTGACCTTGTTCCCAGCGACCCGCCAGCCGTCCCCCACGTCGGTGGTGAACTTGATCCCGCTGCCCGTGTTGTTGGCCACGGTGTTGTCGAGAATCTGCCCCTTGACAGCGGCGTAGGACACTTGGATGCCGTCGCTGCCGGAGTTTGAGACGTGACAACCTTGGATGAGGGTTTCGGAGCAGCCTCGGTCACCGATGCCCACGCCCTCGGTGCCGCGAACCGTGCAGTTCACGATCCGGGCGCCGCGGGACCGGAACGCCTGGCCGTCCTGGTACTCCACAAAGATGCCCCAATGGCCGCAGTCGATGGCGTGACTGTTGACGATGGTCACCGGCTCGTGCTCCCACGCACCCATGCCAATGCCGATGCCGGCGTGACCACCAGCCGCGCCGTCCCAATTGCGGCCCGCGCGCTCCACTATCACACCGTCAATGAGGCATTCGGGCATGTAGTCGGTACCCAGGGCCGTGGCGCCAGTGTCGTGCAGGTAGAGGTTGAGGAACTGGCAGCGGCGCAGGAACTGCGCAAAGATCGCCTTGGCCCCGATGTTCGCGGCGGTGCCGGCAATGCCGGACCCGTCCACCTCGAAGTCCCGAAACGTGCAGTCCTCCAGCGGCGCAGAGGTGGAAGCGCCCTCGGCGGGGGTGTACTTGATCGCGGCAAAGTAGTTGGTGGCATGTGTGGGTGCGAGGATCGAATTGCCCCAGCCCTGCCCAGCAAGGGAGACGCCGGTTTTCCAGATGATCGCGGACCCCAGCTTGGATCGGCCCGTGAACGTGATCACCGTTCCCGGTGCCTGCGCGGCCACCAGCGTGTTCCATGCGGCGGCGTCGTCGGTGGTCCCGTCTGCCTTGATGCCGGTCGAGGGGTGGTTGGCGTCCACGACCATGCGGCGGGCATACGCTGCCGACACGGTGGCCAGGTCGGCCTCCACGTCGTCCAACCGCGGCCCCAGCCCCGCGGTGGCCTCGGTCGCGGTCGTGTTCAGGCGCTCAGTCAGGTACGCCTGCAGGTCGTCGCTGATCCCGTCAGACGGAGGGACAGACCCCACCGGAGTATGGCCATCCGCGATCAACTCCCGATACCGGGGCGATCCGTGGGCCACCAGCTCGGCGGTGCCGTCCACGAACTCGAAACGCAGTGTCTCGTGCATGGGGTCTGTCTCTCTCGTCAGCGGGGAAGGTCAGTCGGTCGGGGTGTTGCGCGCCGCCAGCTCGGCCGGCACGATGCCCAGGGCCATCGCCAGCGCCGTCAGGTAGGTGGCCGCCTCATCGGCGGTCACTACCTTGTGCAGCACCAGCACCAGCAGCACCGCGGACACGGTGCGATACACGGCCTTGCGCTGCCCGGGGGTCGGGTTCGGGATCTTCACTTGCTCTCACCTCCACCCACGGTCACGTTCACGTTCACCACGGCGTCCTCGAGGGCCGCGGCCACAGCCTTCTCGACCTCCGGCCCCAGCGCCTTCGCCAGCGCCGTGACGGCCGCCTCGGCGCGGCGCGCAGACCGGGCTGCATCACCGGACCTACGGTGCGCGTCGGCCAGCAGGAACTCTGCGCTGCGCTCGGTCGCCTCGGTCTCGTCGTCACGCTCGGTGACCTTGAACTGCCACACGTCCTCGGCTGCCACGTCGTCCTCCAGTTGTGTCTTGGCCCACTCGATGCCGTCCCGCCACGTCGGCGGGTGCTGTGTGCCTGGTCCTGTGTCGCGGCCACCGCGCCCGCCCGTGCCCAGCCCGTTGAACCCCTCGGCAAGTGCGCCGATCTGGTAGCGCGCGGGGCCGTTGTGCGGGCAACCCACCAGCACCAGGTGGGTGTGCGGGTCGAACGCCGGGGGCAGCCGCACGAACGCCGCAGCGCCCATGGTGCGGGC
>Ga0307414_10000806_pt1 | contig 16044 bp, 18 predicted proteins | sample DK1Ometagenome_FD_203804 | JGI IMG/M metagenome (GOLD analysis project Ga0307414, IMG submission 203804) | Maize rhizosphere microbial communities from greenhouse at UC Davis, California, United States - DK15-O-3 | ecosystem: Host-associated > Plants > Roots > Rhizosphere > Soil | place: USA... | reverse complement strand
TTAAGTAATGAAGATTCCAGTAATAAGACAGCTATTTCAGAATAGCACACCTGAAGACCTCGAAGCGACGCTGAACGTTTTGGAAGCGTTTTGTGAATTCAGAGGGGTAAGTGAGGAGGAGATCGACGTAGCTGGTGAGATGATCACTAATATTTGCGGCGCGCTTGAAGTTCATTCGAACGTGAGTGCCGGTGCCTCAGAAAAGAATGCGCTGAATGCATTTGGCCAAAAAGTAATGGGCTCGATAGACCGTTAGTCAGCAATATAACCCTAAAATAAGAAAACGTCATTGCGATTCATTAGCAATGACGTTTTCTTATTTATAGACTTTACAGCCCTGTTTACTACTTAAGCCAGGTTTCTTCCGGCATTTACAATGCCATATACGGTGCGTATTGCGAGTTTTTCGTATGACTGGCGTTCTTGCTCTGATAATTCTCCATGCAACTGCTCTAAGGCATAATGCTGGATCAATACCAGTGGCAATACGATCTTCTCCCTTACGGCAATAGAACGCTTCTCAGCAGGGTAGTTTTCCATGAGTGCCTCATGGCCTGAAAGTTTTAGCAACATGGCTTTAGAAAGCTCAAACTCATCATGCAGCATCTTCCAGAATGCACCAAACTCTTTATCATTGGCGAAGTGTGCGGTTATGGCAAAGTCAGATTTACTCATAGACATCATACAGTTGTCCACAATGGTCTTGAAGAAGCCAGATTCGTTATAGGTTTCCACCACTTTATCCCAGTTGCCCTGTTCTTCCTGATTTTTCAATGAGGTTCCAACCCCAAAAAAGCCGGGGATATTCTGCTTTAACTGGCTCCATGAAGTCACAAAACTAATGGCCCTAAGGTCTTCCAGCTTCAGTGATTCCCCTGAATTTCTTTTTACTGGTCTGCTGCTAATGGTAATCTTAGAGAGTAGGGTCAGCGGAGAGAACCTTTCCAGGTATTTAAGGAATAAAGGATGCTGACGCAGCGATACAAAGGCCTCAAAACTGTCTTTTGCCATGTTGTTCAACAGGTTTTTATGAACGGGGTCAAGCAGGATGTTGTGCTTTTCCCTGATGCCTGCTGAGATACCGGCGTTGATCAGTTGTTCGATGTTAAACTCTGCGCTGTCTATTGATCCGTATTGAGAACTGATGGTCTGTCCCTGTATGGTAAGCTGTATATTTTTATTGGCGATTTCCTTGCCCATTGAGGCATAGAAGCGGTGTGTTTTTCCGCCTCCTCTTGATGGAGGTCCGCCTCTGCCGTCGAAGAAAGCAAGTTGTATATTGTGTTTATTGGCTGTTTCTGTGAGCTCCACTTTCGCGTTAAAGATCGACCAGTTGGCCATTAAATAGCCGCCGTCCTTGGTGCTATCAGAAAAGCCGAGCATGATATCTTGTTTGTTGCCCCTGTCTGCAAGGTGTTTTTTGTAGAATGGGTGCGAATACAGGGTTTCCATGACCTCTGCAGCGACCTCAAGATCGTGTACAGTTTCAAATAGTGGTACAAAGTCTATTGATAATGCCTTTTCATCCCATCCATTCCATAAGAAGAGCTCTATCAACTGGAGGATGTCACTCGCTTGCTGGCAATTGCTGATAATGAAGCGGTGGCAGGCAAGCTCGCCATTGCTTTGCTGAATCTGACGCATTTCAGAGATGGTCTGCAGGGTATCGTTAATTAGCGGGTCAGGTTCTTCGGCATAGTTTACCTTTGCACTTTTGAAAGAGAGGGTATTGATCTTTTCTGCCTCCGAAAGGTCATCGTAGTTATCCGGAAAAAGGGAACTGATAGGTTTATTTTTTCTGCAGAAGGCATGCACATCTCTCAGCACCCTGCTGTCTTGTCTGATGTCCAGTGAGGCAAAGTGGCAGCCATACAGTTCTACTTTACGGATTAAGCTTGAAACCAAATCTACAAATAAGCCATCATGATCGTTTTGCAATGTGTTTTTTATGTCGTTCAGGTGTTCAATGACCTGATCTGAGATGTTCTTAAGATCTATGTTAGGATCAAAGGCATTTTGATACAGGATATCATGTACAATTGCGATGGAATCTTCGACGCCTCTAAAGGTAATGCGACGTTTCAGGTTTCTGAAATCCCTGTAGTAGCAACGGAACAGGATCTGACGCAGCATTTTAGAGACCTGTATGGTCGAGTCTGTATGTACGTTAGGGTTACCGTCCCTATCACCACCCGGCCAGAAGCCCAGTTCTACGATCTTTTTAGGTTCCAGGCTGAAGTCGTTCAGCGTTTTGTCTATTCCCGACTGAATATTGGCTGCGGCAAAGTAAAACACGTTTTCGAGGTACCAAGCCAGGCTTAGTGCCTCATCTACAGGAGTAGGGGATTTCTTGTTAAAGAAGGGTGTTTTACCCAGTTGCTGCAGCAGCAGATGTATGGTAGAGATTTCATTGGTCTTAATTGCCGTGGTAAGGTCTGTGATGATCGACAGCACACTACCAGGGTAGAATTGGGTAGGGTGGGCTGTTAGTACCAGGCGGAGTGAAAAATCTTCAATTAGCTTCTCGATCTTTTCACTTAATGCGTTATTGTCAACCCCTTTTTTTAGATAGGACAAAAGTGCATTTTCTTCGTCGTCGGCATTTAGCTTGTTGAAAGACGCATCTTCTACTGCGTCAAATAGTACCACCTGTCTTTCTATGTACTGGATAAAACGGAACAGCAGGTCAATCACATCTTTAGTGGCTGTGGTCTGCGTATACTTCTTGAAAAAGGCATCAATGATCTCTGCTGGTGTTTCATGGTTGTTTACACCATCTTCGCAGTATTTAATGAACAGGGGCAATAAAGTTCCTGTATCTTTTATCTTATAGAATGGAAGGGTAAGAAAAAGACTGTTGTATAGTTCAAATCTGGAAACGACTTCATTGTTAAATACGGATTCTCTTTGGCCTTTCGCGCGTTGTTTCTGCATCATCATTTTATATTTTTCGCGCTCAAGTTACCAAAAAAGCCTTAAAAAAAGGCCTGAGGTTGTATTAATTTTAATTTGATTTTTTGTGTGGTAATCGTTAACTTAGTCTCATAGAGGTTGCAACAAATATGTAAAAACAATTTGTTAATTTTTTTGAGAGATAGCCGGTAAGAAACTTAGCGGCTATTTTTTCAAGGATGTATTAGTACTCCCGTCCTTTAACGATTCCGTTGAGGAATATGGCGCCAACTATAAAGCCGACAATTCCGCCAAGCAGCATCCATCCCAGGTGGAAATTAACCGCTGCAACAGCCAGCATTCCAGCTACCATACCCAAAATGTAATAAACCCAGTCAAAACTATTGTTGTTATCGTGTGTGCTCATGTTAAATACTTAAGGAGCCAAAGATATTGATTTATTTTATCTGCTTATAATTTATCTAAAAATCTTGATGTTATACAGATTGCAATTGCTACTATGTATATTGGTTTGTTACAATCCATTCGCGGATCTATATGTTAGGATTTTAAAGTAATTAATTATGTGGGTTTTATGGGCAGTATTGGCTGCGGTTTCGGCAGCGTTGGTAATTGTGTTGACAAAGGCAGGTCTAAAAAATGTGGATTCAAGCCTGGCTTTTGCCATACAGGCAGTATTGATACTCCTGATCACTTGGTCGGTAGTGGTGTACCAGGGAAACTTTGGTGCCTGGAAGGATATCGAAAAGAATGCCTGGATATTCTTGCTAGCCGCGGGCGTGTTCACGTCCCTATCTACCTTGTTTTCCTATAAAGCCCTTTCTCTGGGCCCTGCCTCCTACGTAGTGACACTGGAGCGGACATCACTTGTAATAGCTATCGTTTTATCCGTTATTTTTCTGAAAGAAAAGCTGACATGGCAGATTATAGTCGGTGGTACCGCTATGGTAGCAGGGGCGGTACTTATCGCTTTGTCCAATCCCGACTAGTTAAGGTCAATGTGGTGGTGATGACAATCTGTAATAAGCTTTATTTATTAACGGGGCTACTCAGTAGGGGCAGTTAACTTTTCATTTGCGCGGTCAATGTCTGATTTGTCGGCAACAGGATGGGAATTCAAGTTTTCTGCACGTGGGTCATACTGTAAGTTTACACACATTGGGAAATGGTCTGAGCCACAGCTGTTCATGCGTTTGATGCTGGAGAGCGTAAAATCGTCAGAACAAAATATGTGGTCGAGGGGAAAGCGAAGGAAGAAATACTTGGCGTTGAAGCTATTAAAAAATCCCCTGCCCCTCCTTGGGTCAAGCAATCCGCTTATCTTGCCGAACAGCTCTGTAGTGTAGCTCCAGGCCACATCATTTAGATCACCCATGACTATCACAGGTAATTCGCATTTTTTAGCCATTTCTGCTACCATCAGTATCTCTTTATCCCTTTCGGTAGATCGTGGGTTTTCTTGCGGTACAGGTGGTTTTGGATGAAGACAGTATAATCGCACCCATTGCCCAGACTTAAGTCTTACCTCCAATTGAATAGAAGGAACATCGTCTTCTACCAGAAAATTGATGCTTCCTTCCCTAATCTCTAAACGGGAATAAAAGATCATCCCATAAGTGTTTTCCAAAGGTATCTTTAACTGGTGAGGATAATCTGTACCGATCACATCCATCTGATCATGCCACCACTGGTTTGTTTCAACCATTAACACCGCATCAGGATCACACTTCTCAATCAGTTTTAGGTACTTTTCGCTTTCTCTGTTGTCCTGATATACATTGGCGATTAGCACGGAAATATTTTCATCATTGTTTGCTTTGCGTGCAGAAATGATCTGTTTTTTACCAATAAAAGTAAAGGGGACTACCAGATAAGAGAGATAGGCAAGATTTAGCAGTAATCCGATAAACGCAACTTTATGGTGCATCTCAGTTGGTAGAAACCATATATTAAGTACCACAAGTACTGCATTAAGTGCTAACTTTTGCAGCCTGGGATATTCGAATACCCGAAATACCCAGAGGTCATGCCTAATCAAAGGTATGAGTGTAAAGAGCATTACTAATATAGAAAAACAGAAAAGTACCTGCTGCATATGTAAGCGTTGGATGGTCTGATTAATCCACTAAATGTAACAAAGATTATCCATACCGCCCAGTCGTCAACTAAAAACACGGTGTACTATCGTCCACGAAACGACAGAAGTTATATAAAGCGGCATTTAAGCACCGCATGGGATTTTAAGAGTCAGGAGCACGAAGTTCATTATTTGCCAGGGATTTTTTCCATGGATCATCTATGTCTTTCAGCGCGTCATCACCCGTCAGTGGGGCGTCTGGATTGATTCCAACTTTTAATTCATCCATTGCGTCTTGGCTGGTTAACTTACTGGTGAGCTTTGCACCTGCTGCTTCAATATGTTCAACACTAAGCTGCTGCCTGCCACCAGAATCGAGTTGTTCTCTTTCCATAATGGAACTGAATCCCAGATCTCTTTTATTTAAAAAATATTTTGCCGCTTCATAAAGGGCGATACCAATTAGTGCATGTTTAATAAATTTCATTGCTATACGGTTTGCAGAAATAACAAACGCCCACCCTAAAAAGTTTAAATATAAAGCGCATGCGCCAGGCCATTGGTTTTAATTATTGTATTTACGTAGCTGCTTACGTATATACAGACCTGCTGGAGTTAGTTGACGCTCAGTCCAGTTTCCTTTAATGTCGGCACCAGGCAGCAACAGAGCTGTTGTCTCTTTTTTGTCCGTAATGTTCCAGTTTGCTGAGCTCAATTTATTTTTCTCCATCCAATTCCACCAAGCTGTAGTCTTTGAAAGATCAAATACGCCATTCCCATTGGCCTCACCTACTCCCCACTCCGTTACAAATAATGGAAGGCCGGCTTTGATAGCTGCATCAGCTTTTGCCATTAGCTTTTCCTGATGATTGGGATCGGAGGCATAAAAATGAAAGGAGTAAGCGATGTTTTTAAACCCTGTCACCGGATCTTTTGCTGCAATGTCTACATCCTGGTCCCATCTCGGTGAGCCCACTACGATAACATTTTCCGGATCGTTTTTCCTGATTTCTGAAATAACCTCTATTGCATATTCTTTAACGATTTTCCAATCGATCTTTTCCGGTTCGTTCCAAATTTCATAAATCACATTTGGCACACCGGAATACCTTTTACTCATCTTGCTGAAGAATGCTTTCGCTGCATTTATGTTGACATTTGCGTGGTGGTCGTGCCAGTCTATCAACACATAAATTCCTTCCTTAATAGCTGCATCGATTACTGTAGTAACTATTTTTTCTTGCATTTCAGGATTTTGAAGATAGCCACCTTGAGGCTCCACGGCCATAGAAACACGTATCAGGTTGATTTTAAAATCAGATTTGAGCCAGGAAACTATTTCTGGGTTGTAATATTTCTTCCCAGCCCAGGTGCTCCATGACAAACTGATCCCGCGTAATTGAGGAGGCACGTTGTTACGGTCAAGGATCTTGCCGTCGCTAATATGTAACGCACCATGCTTTTTAACAGCGTCGGTTTGCGCGGTGCAGCAGATGCTAAGGCTTATCAGCAACATCATTAATATTGAACCTTTTAAATCGGCGAGATTGGAAATCATAATCTTAAGAATAAAAGACCAAATTAAGTATTAACTGGTCGCCATTTGTTTAAAAAGCAAGTTCTGAATGTTAAATAATACATTTTATAGAAGGTTGTATTGATCCTAGCAAAGATGATATTATTCTCCTGAATTTTTCTTGATGGAATTAGGAATGCTAAGTATACGCTGAGTCTTCTGGTCCTTTTCGCTGTTAAAAAAATGGTCAAGAACTTGTTGGAATACTGGATCAGCTGATGGCACTGCTGCGAAAAGTGTCATGCTGGAACGCAATTTAAGATCGTCAGGGCTGCCGAATATATTATGTGCTGATTTATCAATATGGTTGAGTAGTTCCCGGGTAATTTTTATCAGTCTCGGTCCAAGTATGGGATGGATATAATACTCTGTCGCTTCGTTAAAATCTTTAATCCCGTAGTATTTAGCGGTTTCTGAAAAACCTAGCCCCTGGATTTGAGGGAATATATACCACATCCAGTGAGTACGCTTCCTTCCATCTCTGATTTCAGTTAACGCAATTTCAAAATCCCTGTCCTGGGCCAAAACAAACCTTTCAAGGCCTTGTACGTCTGTCGTGTTCATTACTTCTTACTTATATGATATGATTAATTAATTCAATCCGTTCGAACAGAGCTATCCTAAGTCACGTTAATCCATAACCGTTTTGAATAATTTTAGTTTCTAGTATTCAGAAATGTTTAATGAAAGCAATTGTAACGAATGTAAGGTAAAATCCAGAAACTACTTTGCCTTGAGGTTGTTTTAATATTACAAAAGTAAGTATGGAAAATTACCCGATCAGCATCAGCGTAGACAAACAGGTTCACCATTTCGAAATTGGTGAGTACCTGCACCACAATGGCGAGAGTTGTAAAGTAAAAGTTTTTAAAAAAGGTAAGTTGGTTGCCAGCTTTGAGCCGGATAGTCAAAACTATCTGCACATCTGTCAAAATCCTGGCAAACTAGATGAAAAGCTGCTACACCTGCTGGCTGATCAGATTGAAGCACATCATCCACACCGAATTAATAAAGACCTGGAAATCGATAATGAGTTATAAGACTGTGAAGGCCTGAGACGATCTATACTTCATAAGCGACCCGGGCAAACTTATTTCTATACTCAATAGGAGTGAGCCCAGTTATTTTTTTAAACATGTCTCTAAATGCTTTAGAGTCTGTATAGCCAACTTCGTACATTATTTCTGATATATTTTTTCTTGATGCTTCAAAGAATTTTTTAGCGGCCTCCACCCTTACTCTTTGCGTATACTCCATTGATGTATTATTGGTAGCCTCTTTAAATCGTCTTTCAAATGTCCTGCGTCCGGTGTTGATTAGCGCTGCCAGCGATTCTACGGTGATTTTATCTTCGTAGTGCTTTTCAATATGATCCTGTACTTTTTGAATTTCTATGTCGCCGTGGTTTCGTTGACCTTTGAAAATTGCAAATTGAGATTGGGTCTCTCTGCCAATATCTAAAGCAAAATATTTGGATATCATTACCGCCGTTTGCCTGTCAGCATATTTTTCGATGAGGTATAATATTAGATTCCACAAACTACTTGCCCCTCCGCTACTGTAAATGTTATCGTGCTCTGTAATGATCGCCCCGTCTTCCACCTGCACATTTGGATACCTTTCTCTAAAATCATTAATGTGTGCCCAATGCGTAGAACATTTTTTTCCGTTGAGCAGACCTGTCTCGGCTAAAAGAAATGCGCCGATACATAGGCTGGCAAGACTGGAACCGTTTTCATATAGCTTTTTAAAATGAGGGATGGCTGCGGCATTGGCTTGTAGTCCTTTGGTGGTATCGCCAAACGTAGGAGGGATTATTAACAAGTCCGTTTGGGCAACATCTTTGAGTAACCGGTCGGTTTTAATAATATATTCACCGTTGTTGGCCGGGACATGCTCGTTTAAACCAACATACTCTACGTTAAATACTGGTTTTTTGCCAAAAGTTGTTAAAAACTCATTGGCTGTATGGAAGCTTCTGTAAGGTGGTGTAATTGCTTCAATTACCCCATACTCAGGTACAAAGACTGAAATTCGCATCAGTGATAAGATTAAGGTACTAAGCTACGAAAATAGTTTTGTCATAAATTACCCTCAAAGTTGTCATTTTCACAATGGAACATATTTTATTGGGCACTGTATATTTGGATATATTAAAAAACAAAAAAATGAATAAGAATAAAGTGATTTTTTGGGCGGCGACTATCCTCATACTGCTTTGGGAGGGAATAATGCCTCTAGGTACCCTCATCTTCGCCCCGGAGTACGCTAATGCGGGTACAAAACCACTAGGCTATCCAGACTATTTCGCCTATAGCCTTATTATTTGCAAGGTGTTGGGTGCAATTGCTATTTCATATCCTAAAACGCCGCCAAAGTTAAAGGAATGGGCTTATGCAGGGCTTACTTTTAATTTGATTTTTGCCTTTATCAGCCATGCTTTTGTAGACAAAAATATTGGGTTTATGATTATGCCGCTTGTTGTTTTAGGTATTCTGGCTGTATCTTATATATACAAAGATAAAATACCTCAGACTTAACACGTTTGTCCATGGCCGATTCTAATCAGCGCAAATTTATAAGCTCGATCTTCCTGACCTTTTCGGGGAACTGTAAGGAGGCGCTCACATTTTACCAAATGTGCTTTGGCGGCACGTTGCAGTTTGAAACCTTTGATAGACCGCTGCAAGATTATCCGGAACGGCCAATTGTCAGCGGGTCTATTATTGCTGACAGTATCATCATCCATGGTTCTGACCTTGTACCTGACGAAGGAAGAATTTTAGGTAATTACATGGCAATTTTTATAAAATGTGCAGATATGGGTGTTAGAAGAGAACTGATTGAAAAGCTGAATTATGATAAAATCGGAGCTTTCTCCAAAGACAATTACAAGCTCATAGAGGTCGTGGACAGATTTGATATAAGGTGGATGCTGTACGTGTAGAGATTTAGGTTACAATAACAATTAATAACATGAGAAAATTAATAGTATTATCATTTATCACATTGGATGGAGTAATGCAGGCTCCTGGCGGTCCAACGGAAGATACCTCTGGAGGGTTTAAATACGGTGGTTGGACAGCGCCATATGATGATGAAGTTTCTGCAGAGCTTATGCAAAAACAGATGGAACCGGCAGACCTTCTACTCGGCAGAAAGACCTTTGAAATCTTTGCAGCCTATTGGCCTGAACACGCAAGCCAGTGGCCGGGTGTAAATGAGGTGACTAAATATGTTCTGTCCAATACAATGGATAAATCAGATTGGGAAAACAGCGTGTTCCTTACAAGCCTGGCAGATATTGAAAACCTAAAGAATTCTGAAGGTGCTGACATCAAGGTCTGGGGCAGTAGCGGACTCGTTCAACTTCTGTTGAAGCATGACTTAGTAGATGAATTCTGGCTAAATATTCATCCGATACTTCTTGGTAAGGGAAAAAAGTTGTTTAACAGTGACGCGATTCCCGCAGCATTTACCCTGACAGAAAGTTTTACAACACCAAAAGGAGTAATATTGGCCAATTATAAGCGAGCTGGAGATGTTGAGACAGGTACTGTAGGTGAATGAGTGGCATAAATCAGGAACTTCCTATAGATAGCGCTCTTTAACGATTTGTGTATGATGCATGATGTGCCCGGCTATTACATAAAGTAATGCTTTAACGCTGATCTGCTTGTCGTTGGCGGTGCCGCTTCGTTCAAGTTCCGTTTCGGTTAACGACCTGAAAAGGTACAGATTGGCCTTTCTTAGTGAAGAAAATTCTTCGGAAAGGCTCAACAGGCTTCGGTCAGAAAAATGCGCATTTGCTACGTAGTCATCCTCCTCAAAGCCGGGAAGCATTTGCCTTTCGCTGCGGGCAAAACAAGTGAGCCGATATACGAGAATACGTTCAGTATCTACAATGTGACCCATCATTTCCTTAATGGTCCATTTTCCGGGCGCATAGGCATAGTCAGCTTTTTCTATGAGGTCACACATGAACCCTGAAAACTCCGAAACTTGCCTTTGCAACAATTCAATGATATCGCCATCAATTAGTTTGATGTATTTTTCTGCCCATTCGGGATACTCATGCGTTAGAGGTCGGTTCATAAGTAATGCTGCTTTTTAGTATGATTCGAAATGTAGTGCCTTTTCCTAATTCAGATTCCTTAACGAAGATTTGTCCGTTGTGGTAATTCTCAATAATGCGCTTGGTAAGTGAAAGCCCAAGTCCCCAGCCGCGTTTGCGGGTAGTGTAGCCTGGTTGAAATACTGCATCGAATTTAGACCTGGCTATTCCTTTTCCAGTATCAGAGACATCAATAAAGACCTCCTCCTTGGCTAGGTTCTCAATAATGTTGATGGTAATCTTTCCTTCGTTTTCGATCGCATTGGCAGCGTTTTTAAGTAGGTTTTCAGTAACCCAGTCAAAAAGCGGCACATTAAGCAGTGCTCTGACCTGATCGTCTCCAGTGATCTCGAAAATTATCTTATCAGATGTACGAAGTTTGAAATATTCAACAAAATTGTAAATAACTGTATATACTACATGATCTTCAACAATTGGTTTGGAGCCAATTTTTGAAAAGCGGTCTGTGATTACCTCAAGGCGCTTGATATCGTTTTCCATTTCGGCAATAAGCGGGTCGTCCTCTGCATTGAACCGGGATTTGATGAGCTCAACCCAGGCCATTAAGGAGGATATGGGCGTGCCGAGCTGATGTGCAGTTTCTTTTGCCATACCGACCCATACCTGGTCTTGCTCCGCTTTGCGTGCTGAACTGAAAGCCACGTACGCGGTAAGTAAAAATAAGGCGATTACAGCAAGCTGTATATAGGGGAAGTAGCGTAGTTGTGTCAGCGTGGGGGTGTCTTTATGGTAGATATACCAGCGCTTACCATCAAGCCCGGTTATAGGTATTCGGGGATGCTGTTTTTTCATGATCTTTAACTGACGAGCAAAATAATCGGGATCATAATTCTCCAGTTTATTGTCGTCTACGTTATAATAGGTTTTGGTAGAATCCAAACCCTGATAACCTATGATCTCATCATTTGCGCCGGTCATGATCACGGGTAATTTGTTGTTTGTCCTGATCAGGTCGATCATTCCCGTATAACGGTCATCATCGTACATAGTAAAAGATTGCTCAGTTACTTTTACGTACAATTCGAATTGCAAGCGCTCTTCCCTTTCCATTTTCTTTACAAAAAAGTCGCTGTAAAAAACCGAAGCTGCACCGATGACAATGGCAAAGACCAGCAAAAAGAACTTCCAGCGCCGTTTTTTCTCGTAAGGATTCATAGATTATGAAGCCAAATTACAAAAATATATCTTTGCAGGCAGTAATATGGAAAAGAAAGTAAGAGTAAGATTTGCCCCCAGCCCAACTGGAGGGCTTCACCTGGGTGGCGTACGTACGGCACTGTTTAATTATCTGTTTGCCCGCCAGCACCATGGCTCGTTTATTTTGCGTGTGGAAGATACCGATCAGACCCGGTTTGTAGAGGGGGCTGAAGCATATATCGTCGACTGCCTGAGGTGGTGTGGTATTGTTCCAGACGAAAGTCCGCAGCAAGGCGGACCTTATGGCCCTTACCGACAGAGTGAGCGAAAAGCGAGCTATAAACAGTACGCAGAACAGCTGATCGCCGAGGGACATGCATATTATGCTTTTGATACGCCTGAATCGCTTGAAGCGAAGCGTAAGGAAATTCCGAATTTTACATATGGACAGGCTACCAGAGATGATATGCGCAATTCGCTTTCATTAAGCAGCGATGAGGTGGAAGCGTTACTGGCAGACAATACACCATATGTGGTGAGAATAAAAATGCCGAAGGACGAACTTGTTTCTTTTACCGACTTGATCCGAGGTCATGTAAGTTTCGATACTAACCTGATTGATGACAAAGTTTTACTTAAAGCTGATGGAATGCCTACGTACCATTTAGCTGTGGTAGCTGATGATAAGGCGATGGAAATCAGTCACGTATTCCGGGGGGAGGAATGGTTGCCTTCTGCGCCGATCCACATTTTGTTGTGGAGGTATCTGGGTTGGGAAGATGTGATGCCGCAATGGGTACATTTGCCACTAATATTGAAACCGGACGGAAATGGAAAGCTGAGTAAAAGGGATGGTGATCGACTGGGTTTCCCGGTTTATGCCCAGAACTGGACGGATCCAAAAACCGGCGCGCTGACTAAGGGCTTTAAAGAGCTTGGATTTATGCCAGAAGCCTTTGTGAATTTGCTGGCAATGCTCGGATGGAACGATGGAAGCGACCAGGAATTGTTCAGCCTTGAAGATCTCATAAAAAAATTCTCAGTAGAGCGGATTAGCAAAGCAGGCGCTAAATTTGATTTTGAGAAGGCGAAGTGGTATAATCATGAATGGATTAAGCAAACGGAAGCTGCTAAACTTTTACCCGATGTAAAATCAGCTTTTAAAGATCATGGCATCTCTACTGACGACGATGTCTTCATATTGAAAATCATTGACCTAATTAAAGACCGCTGTAATGTATTTACGGATTTCGTAACTCAGGGTGAATACTTTTTTAAAGTCCCGGAAGAATATGATACTGCTGCCGTAAGTCCAAAATGGAACGCGGAGAAAGAGCGCTTTTTTAAAACGTATGTTGGAGAAATGAAAGACGGAGCAACTGCACTAGAGTTGGAAAATTCCTTTAAGACGCTAGCTGCGGAGCATAATTTCAAACCGGGAGAGCTGATGCTTCCTTTCAGGATCATGCTGGTAGGGGGGAAATTTGGTCCGGGTATATTTGATATTTCAGTTGCACTTGGTGCTGCGGAAACACAACGCAGGGTTGAGCGGGCGATAAACGAATTTTAGGTAATTGAATTTTCTGTTTTAGTTTGGTATAACAATTGTCGCTAAGGCCTTGTTAAACCAAGTTAACTAGAAATTTATGCAATGGTTCGGTAAAGGAAGTGGTAATATAGACGACCGCAGGGGAATGAGTGGGGGTATGATTGGCGGTGGAGTGGGAATTATAGTAGTAGTTTTGGGTCTGCTTTTTGGGACAGACCTGACCGGCCTGGTAAGTCAACTGCCTATTCAGGGTACTCAGACAGAAGGGAAAACGGGAGACCCTACCGATGCAGAGGGTAGGTTTGTAGATGGCGTATTGGAATCAACCAATCAGGTATGGGCGCAGCAATTTCAGACACTTGGCGGCAGTTACGAGGAGCCAACATTGGTTTTATTTAACGGATCGGTCCAGTCAGCTTGTGGTAATGCCAGCTCGGCAGTCGGACCATTTTATTGTCCAGGGGACGGCAAGATCTATATTGATCTGTCTTTCTATAAGGATTTGAAAGACAAGTTTGGTGCTGCCGGTGATTTTGCACAGGCATACGTGATTGCGCATGAAGTGGGACATCATATACAAAATCTGATGGGTACGTCAGAAAAAGTGCAGCGGGCTCGATCGGAATTGAGTGAAACTGAATATAACCGCTTATCTGTGAAACTGGAACTGCAGGCTGATTTTTATGCAGGCTTGTGGGCGCATCACGCGCAGAATTTGAAGGATTTTAAGCTGGAAGAGGGCGATATTGAAGAGGCACTTACGGCCGCTAATGCCATCGGAGATGACAAACTTCAGAAACAGAGTCAGGGGGAGGTAGTGCCCGATGCATTTACACATGGCACATCTGCCCAAAGGATGTACTGGTTTAAAAAGGGTTTTGACACTGGAGATATCAATCAGGGAGATACTTTTAATTCCAGTGAGTTGTAACCGTTTATTTTTTTACCTTTATTTTTTACCGATGTTATACAAGCGGATCTAATTTTATAATGATATTAATTGTAGATGATACTCCCGAGAACCTAATTTCTTTAAAACGGGCTCTTGAGACACATAATTTTGAAATAGATACGGCTTCCTCGGGAGAGGAGGCTTTAAAAAAAGTACTTAGAAATGAATATGTACTAATTATACTCGACGTTCAAATGCCGGGTATGGACGGTTTTGAGGTTGCCGAAGCCATCTCTGGTTACAGTAAAGCCAAGGACACAGCAATCATATTCCTTTCAGCTGTGAATACTGAACTCAAGTTTATTACTAAAGGCTATTTATCAGGCGGTCTGGACTATATCACTAAGCCTGTAGACATGAGTGTTTTGCTATTGAAGGTAAAAACGTTTTACAGGATCTATGAGCAAAACCGAAAACTGATCGAGATTCAAAAGGCCTTGCTGGACGAAATTGAGTTCAGAAGACAGGCAGAACGTAAAAAAGATGAATTTATAAGTATCGCCAGCCATGAATTGAAAACTCCTTTAACTAGTGTCAAAGGCTATATGCAACTACTGGAGAGAAGCATTGACAAAGGTGACACTGATACTTTAAAAAGACATTTAGGTAAGGCGCAGATACAGCTTGAAAAGCTCAATGAACTTATTGCCGATCTCCTCGATATATCAAAGATTGAAAGTGGCAAGCTCAAGTTTAATAAAAAACATTTTTCCATTAATGAGTTGCTGGACAGTGTAGTTGATATCATACATCAATCTAATCCGGAGTTTAAGATTGTAAGGAATGGGACTGTATCTCAAGAGATTTATGCGGATGAGATGCGTATTGAGCAAGTAATTATAAACTTTCTGACCAATGCAATTAAATACTCACCCGGCACGGACGAGATACACATTAACGTCACCGAAAGAGGTGAAAAAGTTTACCTAGGGGTAAGGGATTTTGGGATTGGAATTGCGCCTGAACAACAAAAAAGTGTATTTGATAAATTTTACCGGGTAGAAGAGACGGCAATCCATTTTCAGGGACTGGGGATTGGATTATATATATCTGCTGAAATCATCAGAAGGCATGGAGGTGAAGTAGGTGTGAAAAGCAAATTAAATGAAGGCTCTGAGTTTTACTTTGTACTGCCGGTAGATTCAGGTATAGAGATCGATGACAAGCAATAGTTTTTATGGAGAGAACAAAAGCATTAAAAAGTAATCTGCGTATTGGTTTGGGATTATCACTCCTAATCCTGTTTATTACCTCACTTGCATCTTTTGTAAGTATTAGGAATTTAATCAGAAGCTCCGACATGGTGTCTCAAAGCAATGAGATCATGACTAAGCTGGAAGCCGTAATATCTACCCTTAAGGATGCGGAGACAGGACAACGAGGATATTTATTGACAGGGGACAGGGATTTTTTAGTTCCGTTTAATGGAGCGAAAGAGAGTGCATTCATATTATTAAATGACATTGCGTCAATCACAACAGATAATCCTTTTCAGCAGCAAAGCGTAAAGCAATTGCAAAATATCGTTGAAGAGCGACTGGATGTAATCGATAAAACATTAGTCATTAAGGGAAGAGGAGGTAGTGTAAGTGTAGACGACCTTTTAAATGGCAAAGTTTACATGGACAAAGCACGGGCCATCACAAAGAAGATGCAGGATGAAGAAAAGCGATTGCTGGAAATCAGAACACATGATTTAAATACA
>Ga0307414_10000805_pt1 | contig 16049 bp, 15 predicted proteins | sample DK1Ometagenome_FD_203804 | JGI IMG/M metagenome (GOLD analysis project Ga0307414, IMG submission 203804) | Maize rhizosphere microbial communities from greenhouse at UC Davis, California, United States - DK15-O-3 | ecosystem: Host-associated > Plants > Roots > Rhizosphere > Soil | place: USA... | reverse complement strand
CATAGGCAGTTGCATGGTCTTACACGAAGATAGGCCTATTGCGGCGATACAAAGTAGAAACGTAGTATTTTTCATGGTCATGTCTTGATGATCTGGGGCAAATGTCCCGGTTTACTTATTAAGGAGGTATTATAGATCTGTTAAACTAAAAAACAAATGGAATAATTTATTTTTCACTTAAGTTTGTTGCATCTTTAATTTCAAACCAGGTACCCGAACCACAATCAAGACCTTCGATGATCAATATAGCAGAAAGACACCAATATATCCTCAATAAAATTCAGACTGACGGATCAGTAGATGTTCAGGCTTTATGTAAAGAGCTGGATGTTTCTTCTGTAACGATCAGAAAAGACCTGAAACTACTCGAAGATAAAAATCTTTTGTTCAGAACCCATGGAGGGGCAACATTAAACAATCCATATACCGTAGATAAGCCGGTAAATGAAAAAGAACAACTACAGTCTACGGAAAAGATGAGAATTGGTGCCCTCGCTGCAGATCTGATAGAAGATAATGACTCCATCATCATTGCATCAGGGACTACTGTACTTGCACTCGCCAGATGTATCAGGCCCAAAGGCAACCTGACAGTCATCACTTCCGCTTTAAATGTAGCTCTCGAACTCGTTCACCATAGCAATATTGAAGTGATTCAGTTGGGCGGATTACTTAGAAAAAGTTCTTCCTCCGTGACCGGTCCCTATTCGGACAATATTCTGGGTAATGTTTTTTGCAGCAAACTCTTTCTCGGCGTCGATGGCATAGACCTTGAGTTCGGATTAACCACCACCAATGCTTTTGAGGCACACCTCAACCGTCAAATGATCGATTCCTCGCAAAAAATAATCGTACTTGCTGACTCAACGAAATTCGGAAAAAGAGGATTTGGCAAGATCTGTGGCATCGACGAAGTGGACCATATCATTACAGATAGCGGTATTTCGCCGCAAACAGTAAAAAATCTGGAGAGTATGGGGATAAAAGTATCCATCATCTGATAGCCATCAGATAGCAAAAACTTCATCCTGGGTTAATATTACGATCGATATTTTTGAATTATATCATCTGTAATATGAACAGCTTTTTCAAAGTCTTTAGCCCTAAGGATAAAAAATTCCAACCCCTCTTCGAAGAATGTGGTGGAAATCTAGTCAGTATCTCAGAAGCACTCCTGCTTACTTTGAGTACGACTGATATAGAAAAACGAAAAATATACATCAAGGAAATTGAGCGCATGGAGCATATCGGCGAACTCATCCGGACCAAGGTTTTCCTGAAACTCAGCACGAGCCTCATTACCCCGTTCAGCAGAGAAGACATCCATTCCCTGATCAGTTCGCTATATGACATTGCCGACCATATGCATACCGCAGCGATTAACATTGATCTATACCATGTAGTTGACCTCAACAAGCCGATGATCAAAATGGCCCAGTTGCTGATCGAGATGTGTAAAGACCTCGAAATCGCACTTAAAGAGCTCAAGACTTTTAAAAATACCGGAGTTATCAGTGATGTTTGTCTGAGAATTTACAAGGGCGAAAGCAAGGCAGACTCGCTCTGCAACCATGCACTGGCTGGCTTATTCGAGTCAGAAACCAATGCCATTGAACTCATTAAACAAAAAGAAATTCTTCAAACACTGGAAATGGCTACAGACAAATGCGACGATGTCGCTAATGTATTGGAGAGCATTCTGGTGAAAAACGCTTAATACAACCCTCCCCTTTTTTTTATTGAATTTGCAATACACTATTGCAAGTTCAATTTTTAATACTTTACTTTGCAACACAAAGTACTTTTATGGAAGAGAAAGAAATTTATACCGAACTCAATTCTATCAGGAACCTGATGGAACGTTCTGCCAAATTCATATCCTTAAGTGGATTGTCAGGAATCATGGCTGGAGTTTATGCACTGATCGGTGCAGGTTATGCTTACTATCTTGTCTATGGTCCTTATGGTGGTCTGCAATACAGAGACTATTATATCAGCGATCAACAGGTACTTTGGAAATTATTTTTTATTGCCCTGATCGTCTTGATCCTTTCCTTAGGAACAGGAATTCTATTGACGCTAAGGAAAGCAGCAAAGAAAAATCAGAATGTATGGAACCCAAGCAGCAGAAAGCTGATGGTCAACATGGCCATTCCTTTACTTACCGGAGGTCTGTTTATCCTGATTTTAATCGCAAGAAGTTATTACGGCGTTGTTGCGCCGGCTAGTTTAATATTTTATGGTCTGGCCCTGGTTGCCGCAAGTCATTATACGTTTGAAGATGTAAAATGGCTGGGTATCCTCGAAATCATTCTTGGTTTATTTGCGACCTTACTCCCTGGATATGGCCTTATTTTCTGGTCCATGGGCTTCGGTGTACTACACATCATTTACGGTTCTATCATGCATTTTAAATACGACAGGTGAGATCAGCATTAGAACATTTCGATAAAGCCTTTGAGAATAGGATACGCCTGCAGGTCATGAGCATCCTGGTGGCCAATGAGAATTACGACTTTAATTCCCTGAAGGAATTACTGGAGGTAACCGATGGCAACCTGGCCTCTCACCTGAAGGCGCTGGAGAAAGAAGAATATATCATCATTTATAAATCCTTTTTGGGCAGAAAGCCCAATACCAGTTATGCAGCATCCGAAAAAGGGAGAGCCGCTTTCCTGAAACACCTCCAATCCCTTGAAAATTTAATCAAACAACAGAAACGTTAATTTTTTTTACCTAACTACTTTGAAATTCAAAGTACTTTTAAACATCAAACCATGGAACCATTTCAATTGCCCCCACAAAAATCAATCTTCATTCAACTACAGGAATCTGTAGGTGCCAAGCTCTTCTTAATTGGTATGCTTACGGTATTGCTGCTCCTTCCCTCCTCCTGGATTCAGTCGCTGATCACAGAGCGTGAACAACGTCAGAACGAAGCGATCACAGAGATTGCGGAAAAATGGTCAGGGAAACAACTGATCGAAAGCCCTGTGATGCAGCTGCCTTACAAAACCTTCGTGAAGGTGACAGATACGACTGGCAAAACGACCTTAAAAGACGGTGTTTCTGTTGTATATATCCTACCGGAAGACCTGAATATTCAAAGCCAGGTCAGTCCTGAAATTTTACACCGTGGCATTTTTGACGCGGTAGTATACCATACTAAACTGAAAATTCAAGGCCGCTTCAGCGAACTGGAATTGAAAAAATCAGGCATTAACCCAGAGCTGATCTTATGGGATAAGGTCAAAGTGATTGCCGGATTAAGCGATCTAAAAGGATTAAAGAATAACCCAATCATAAAACTTGAGGACCTGGCCTATACCGCAGAACCTGATTTCTCCCCGGAAAACCTGTTCAACAATAGTCTCGCGGTACAGGCCAACCTTAGTACTGGTAAAAGCACCGCCATTCATTTTAACTACGATATTGACCTTCGAGGAAGCGGAGAATTAGATTTCCTCCACCTGGGGAAAAATACTTCTGTGAGCGTAACAGGAAATTGGAGCAACCCAAGCTTTACCGGCAACTACTTACCCGAGACCAGGTCAATCACTGATAAACAATTTAGCAGCAACTGGAAAATGTCCAATTTCAACCGACCTTTCCCGCAGCAATGGATAGGCAGCAATGATGCACTGAACGAGCAGAATAAAGCTAAAGCTACGTTCGGTGTCAAATTTCTTCTTCCTGTAGATCAATACCAGAAAACCACGCGTTCGGCAAAATATTCTGTGCTGATCATTTTATTGAGCTTTATCTCTCTTTTCTTTATTGAACTGCTCAATAAAATAAAGGTCAATCTGCTTCAGTATGTGTTAATTGGTGCAGCTATGATTATCTACTATAGCCTGTTGTTGTCTTTCACAGAACAGATTGGTTTTGCACTGGCTTATTTAATTGCGTCCATGGCCACCATTATCCTGGTGAGCGTCTTTATCGGAACATTTTTAAGAAACAAAAAAGCAGCATTTGTATTTGCCATTATCCTCAGCATATTTTATAGTTTCATTTATGTGATCATTCAATTGCAAGACATGGCCCTCCTTTTCGGAAGCATCGGTTTATTTATCACCGTTGCCTGTCTGATGTATTTCTCTGTTAAAATCAACTGGAATAAAAATCAACCTGCAATCGCTTAAATCAATGAAACGATTAAAATCCATTCTTTTAGAAGACAAATTCCGCCTGAGCGGAATTGTCTCTATTCTTATTTCGGCAACGGGATTTGTGATTTCAGGTTTTCTCAAAGAAGACACCGCATTTTTTCTTTTTATCCTTTGTTACGGATTCTCGGCCATTTTTGGGCTGCTGTTTTTATACAAAACTATTTTCTTGTACAAAAGAAAAGCAAGTCAGGTCAAAATAGAATATACTGCCCTTGTACTTGTCCTCTGGTTTATCAGTGCCTTCTCTCTGAACAGATTCATGAACATTTTTAACAGTTCCAGTGCCTGGCTCTCTGTATACATTTGTATCGCATGCGTAGCCCTGGTATTGAGTACCATACAAGAGGCCTTCGGCCTGCTGGTTAAACACCTGCTCACGTTCATACTGGCTGCATCAACCTTTCTGTTCATCTACTATGCCATCTATCTGATTCCATACTATGCCCTTAGTGCTTTAGCAGCCATATTCCTGGGTTTATCTATTCACTCTTATATCCCGCTCTTGCTTTCCATCGTTACCCTTGCATTTCTGGTGACATCCGTTAAAAGAATTCCTGCGCTTAAATACACCATAGCAGCCGGTTTTCTGATTCCGGTATTCATCACAGTCTGGTTTACCTTTGAATGGAGCCAACTGAATAAAAGTGTCAGTCTATCTCAAAACCACAATTCACTAAATGAAAGTCCCCTTCCTGAATGGGCAGTCATTGCAAGCCAGCTTCCAAAATCACTGATTACAGAAAAATACATGAAGGCTGATCTGGTATACACCACTCCAGATGAAGAAGCGAATTGGTTTTGGGGAGATGTAAGGTCTTCTTTTGCAGAACCTAAAAAGCATGATCCTTTGATTGTCTTCGCCAGCCTGTGGTCAGGCAAACCTAACCTGAATGACGAAGACCGGATTAAGATCCTCAAATCTATTTACGATTCCAGACACCTTGCCCAAGAAAGACTTTGGTCTGGCGATGACCTCGAAACACAAAGTGTAACGACCAATATCAAAATGTATCCGGAATACCGGATGGCCTATACCGAAAAAACACTGAGCGTTCGCAATAATAGCCAAAGACAATGGGGTACAAACCAGGAGGCCATCTATACTTTTCACCTTCCGGAAGGAGCTGTGGTCAGCTCGCTTTCTCTTTGGATCAATGGTATAGAAGAAAAGGCACGCCTCACGACAAAAGGGAAAGCGGATTCTGCTTACAAAACGATTGTCGGAGTTGAATCTCGTGATCCTTCTGTAGTTCACTGGCAGGAAGGCAATACGGTAAGTGTTCGTGTCTTTCCATGTACCAACGAAGAAAACAGGAAATTTAAGATCGGCGTCACAAGTCCTTTGAAAAAAGAGAACAATGAGCTTATTTATGAAAACACCTGGTTTGATGGCCCTAGCGCGAAAAGTGCAGAAGAAAGCATTCAATTGGATTTCTCTACCACTCCAAAGCAACTTGACACCGACCTCAAGCTTCAGAAAAACGGAAAATATACGGTAGATCGCCAGTACAAAGACAAATGGACATTAAGTTTCGGCAAAACCGAATTGTCTCCTCAGCTCTTTTCATTTGGAGGTAACAGCTACCAACTGAAAGAAGCCGTAGCTATTCCTGCGACATTCAAACCAACGGCCATTTACCTGGACCTCAACCGTTCCTGGTCTGAACAGGAGCTAAAAACGTTATGGCCACAGATCAGTCAGCAAAACGTATATGTTGTTAAAGAGAAACTGATCAAAGTAACTGCAGAAAATTTTAGTTCGGTTTACAGCGACTTTAGCGACCTGAACTTTAGCCTGTTTCCATTCTATGAAATCCCGGATCCAGAGAATGCACTGGTCATTAGTAAAAGCAGTGGAAATGAACCCAACCTGAGAGACCTGGAAAATAGTAAATTCCAGAAAAGAACAAGTACGTTCTTTGCCAGGGCCAAACCATTTCATTTATATCAACTAGGCGGGCAAAGTAGTCCTTACCTGAAAACATTAAAGGAGTTTGGCCTCTTCAACTATAACGAAGGAAATCTGGACGAGCTAATTGGCCAACTGCGGACAAATCAATTTAAAACCTTCGATGTGGAGGAAATTCCCTGATCATTCCCAATGCAGAAATGAAAGTAGAAAAGATAAAAGGCAGCGTAAATACGAATGCCCCGGATCATTTACTTCGTTTGTTTGCCTACAATGACATTCTTAAAAAAGTAGGGGCTACTTATTTTGAGAAAGATTACGTCCGGGAAGATCTGCTCACTGCAGCAGACCAGGCCTTTATTGTTTCACCAGTGTCCAGTATGATCATTTTGGAAAGCCAGAAGGACTATGATCGCTTTGGGATAGAAGAGAGCAAGAACAGCCTAAAAAACGCATCTATTCATTCTTCCGGTGCCGCTCCCGAACCACATGAATGGATGCTCATCATGTTATGTGCAACCGTCATCCTTTATTTCAGTTACCAGTCGGGACATTTTAACAGATTTAGCCAAATATGGAAATAGCAGGAGTAAGAAAGCCACTGACGGCTCTTTTGCCAGTCATCATGTGTTTATGCTATGCATTGATCTCCTTTAGATTGCTTTCAGGATACCTGATCTGGGACATCACTTTATACATCGGAATGGCCATTATTCCTTATGTATGCCGCATAGAAAGCGGAAGCCGGTCTTTGCGCTTTCTGATCCCTGCCTTACTTTTTACTTTGCTTGCCATTTTTATCCCGGCAAAATCCACCTTGTTCTTCACCTTGGTATTTACCATATTGTTGCTATTTGAAAATTTCATGGGGAAGATCAGCCTGAACTTTTTCTTCGTTCTGGTACTGTTGTCCCCACTTTTTAAATTCTTTAGTGACACGCTCAGTTTCCCGCTTCGGTTATGGCTAAGTAACCACGTTGCTGAAACCATAGCCCTGGCGGGGATACCTGCCAGGGCAACGGGAAACATCATTACCATTGATGGTTACGACTTTTATATTGATCAGGCCTGTGCCGGATTAAACATGCTTAGTATCTCTTTGCTGATCTGTCTCTTTATCCTTAGCTATCATCAGAAGAAGAATGAAAAATCTCTTTCTTTTTATAGCCTGCTGGCGATCCTTATCCTAACATTTCTACTCAATATTGTTTCCAACTTTTTCAGGATCATGATGATTGTCATTTTCAAGATCATGCCTGGAACAGCAATGCATGACCTCGTTGGGATGTGTACCCTGATCTTTTACGTCATCTTACCCTTGATTGCACTCAGTGGTTCTTTTGTACAGCGCTTTGGTAAAATATATCCTGAAAAAGAAAACCCGAACATAGCAACAGTACATTTGTTAAAGCACCCTGTCTTACACTTTATGTTCTTTGGTATTGTCATTTTTCTCTCCATCAATTCAGCTAAAAATGTAGCTGCAGCACACAGCAACAGCAAGCACATTGCATTGAAAGGGTACCAGAAAACCCTTCTTCAAAACAACGTGTTAAAGTTTGAGAACAAAGAAGCATTGATCTATATGAAGCCTACTTCTTTCTATGCCCCTGAACACAACCCCATGATCTGCTGGACGGGAAGTGGTTATGAGTTTCAATTGATAAAAAAAGAAATGATCAACGGAACCGAAATCTATACCGGTACTCTGGTGAAAGGGAAAGATAAAATCTATGCTTCCTGGTGGTTTGACAATGGAAAAATGAAAACCATTGACCAGCTCCAATGGAGGTGGAATGCAGCCAGGGAAAATCAGGAGTTTTACCTTGTCAACGTAAATGCAACTAAAAGCGAGGATCTTAAAAGAATTACTGCGGCACTCCTACCATCGCCATTCGCCGGCAATCCTTAACGGAACCTCCAATTCATTATCCTGAAGGAAGACTTTCAAGGCTTCCTCAGTTTGTTTAACAACAGGGATGCTCGGCGTATTGGCAAGTGCATAAGCCAGCATGGCACTGTATCTTACGGTATTTTTCAAACCTTGCTCATCTACCAGTTTAAACACATCTCCATCAGAATGGTAATAAGGCCCGGAGTTATTAGGTAATTTACCTCCTGCACCACCACCTGTTGGCACACCTTGCAATAGGAATGGCTGATGATCGCTATGCAATCCCGCACCGGAGTAAAAAACATTTTTAAACCCTGTATCGAGTTTACTGATCTGCCCGCCCCATTCGGTAAATAAAGTTTTCATTTCTTTTCTGCTGGTAGAAAATCCTTTAGGATCATTAGTCATATCATAGTTTAACATGAACCGCAGCTGGTTCAATGTGTTTTCTTTTTTAGCTGCATCTACATAAGCTTTAGATCCCAGCAAACCTTGTTCTTCGCCCATAAACAGGATGAACTCCAAAGTACGGTCTGTGCTTAGGTTCAACTTTTTAAAAGTACGTGCCATATCCATAATGGCAAAAGATCCTATTCCATTGTCTATCGCACCGGTAGCCAGGTCCCAGCTATCCAGATGTCCGCCTACCACGATCTTTTCTTCCGGATGTGTTTTTCCTTTTATTGTCGCAATCACATTTCGGGCTTTGATCATTCCCGAAAAATTGGTCATGTTTAAACTGGCGAATTGCTTTTTCGTCTTTAAAGCTTCTTTCAGACGCATTCCATTTTCTAATCCGATACAAACTGCCGGAATGGGAATCAACTTTCCGGTTACAGAAGCCGTACCGGTAAGTAATACGCCACCTCTAACGCCATTGATGATGATGATTCCGCTTGCCCCATATTTGGTGGCTATGGCTGCTTTTTCAGAACGGTGTAATGAGGGCGTATTTGCCGGAGATCCAGGTAAAACACCCAGGTAAACCAAAGCAATCTTTCCTTTTACCTTACCCGCATCTTTCTGATAGTCTTCTTCCAGCCCATTTCCCAGGTCTGCCATTTCGCCAATAACGGTTGCTTTAACCGGCGAATGGGCCAAGGTCACAGAACTGATCTTTTTCAATTCATTTTCAGCATCCCCTATTTTAGTTTCATTGGTCAGACGACTCCAGCTTTCTACTTCAAAAGGCTGGTATTTTACGTCATAACCATAGGATTTCAAAAGATTGAAAGCATAATCTTCGGCTTTGGCCCCGTTAGTGGACCCTGTCAGACGATGTCCGATACTTTCTGTGGCAAACTTTAGGTTTCCATAAGCATTGGAATTGGCCTGTACCTCTTTGCTAATTTTCTCGAAAACGGGAGTAAAATTGTCTTGCGACTGCGCAGAAAGAGCCATACCACAAATGAGCAAACTAAAGAAAGCTTTCATAAAGATGTTTTTTTGATGAAAATAAGAATTTTGACAGCGTTGTCCTACGTTCTTTCTTTTTTGTTCTGCAACAAATCTATTGCGAAAGATTATTTCTTGCGTTCTGTCGTATAGCGGACCAATTGCTCCAGGCCTGTTCTCGCTTCTCCAGGTTCAAAGCTGTGAAGGATCTCAAAAGCTTCCTGCTGATATTGTACCATTTTTTCATTGGCATAGCGAACCCCTTCTTTGGCATTCACAAAATCAATGATCTCCTGTATTTTTGCCGGCTCATCCTGATGGTTTTTCACGAGATTGATAATTCTCTTTTTCTCTGCTTTTTCTGATCTGTTTAGTGCATAAATCAAAGGAAGGGTTACTTTCTTTTCTTTAATGTCTATCCCTAAAGGTTTTCCAACATCGTCAGTACCGAAATCAAAAGTATCATCTTTGATCTGGAAAGCAATGCCTACCTTTTCACCGAACAACCTCATTTTTTCTATGGTTTCTTCATCCGCACCTGCTGAGGCGGCACCACAGGCACAACAGGAAGCAATTAAGGAAGCGGTCTTCTGACGGATCACATCGAAGTAAAGTTCTTCGCTGATGTCCATTTTCCTTACTTTCTCAATTTGCAGCAATTCCCCCTCACTCATTTGTTTCACCGCTTCAGAAACGATTTGCAATAATCGGAATTCCCCATTATTTACCGAAAGTAATAAGCCCTTCGCCAATAAATAGTCACCTACTAAAACAGCAATCTTATTTTTCCATAAAGCATTGATAGAAAAGAAACCTCTTCTTTCATAAGCATTATCGACCACATCGTCATGAACAAGCGTGGCGGTATGTAAAAGCTCTACTAATGCAGCACCTCTATGTGTAGACTCAATGATTCCGCCACAAAGTTTTGCAGCAAAAAAGACGAACATTGGGCGAATCTGTTTACCCTTTCTTTTAACAATATAATGGGTAATCCTATCGAGTAATGGTGCGTCACTATGCATCGAGGCCTTGAATTTTTCTTCGAAGGCAGCTATGTCGGCGGCTATGGGGAGTTTTATCTGATTTATTCCTGGCATTCAGGTAAAAAAATATGTGTGCAAACATAAATTAAATATCTTTAAAAGCGTACTTTTAGTAAAAAGTTTAAAGTGAAAATAACATTTAAAGTACTTATCGCCGTTATTTTGGTGGCTACCGTGGTATATTTCATGGGCCCAAAGCCTAAGCATCCTGAATATAACACAGAGATTCCTCCTGTTCCTGACCTCAATCAGCTGGAAGATTATGTAAAAAAGATCGAATCCCAGCATAAAGTAAAGCCAGGTAACGAGGCTGAAATTATTTGGGCGGATTCCGCTTTAAAAAGCCAATCGGAATATGCCGTGGTGTATTTACACGGTTATTCGGCATCTAAAGAAGAAGGAAATCCTGTCCACCTTCACTTGGCAAAAGAGATCAAAGCCAACTTATACCTGGCCCGCCTTGCAGACCATGGCGTGGATACTACTGCCGCTATGGAGTATTTCACCGCCGACCGTCTCTGGGAAAGTGCCAAACAAGCCATGGAAATCGGAAAGAAACTGGGAAAGAAAATTATTCTTGTCGGCACTTCTACCGGAGGAACACTGGCTTTAAAGCTGGCCGCAACCTATCCTGATCAGATCAACAGCCTGATTCTCATTTCTCCAAATATTGAGATCAATGATAAAATGGCTTTCATGCTCAATGCGCCATGGGGATTACAAATCGCCCGCTTAGCCCTTGGGGGTAAAGAAAGGGTGATCGAAGGGGAATCTGCTACTTATGAAAAATATTGGTACACCCGTTACCGCCTGGAATCTACCGTACAACTTCAGGAACTGGTAGAAACCAGCATGAATAAACAAACTTTTGAAAAGGTAAAACAACCGGTTCTCCTACTTTATTATTATAAGAACGAACAGGAACAGGACCAAACCGTAAAAGTATCGGCAGAACTGAGCATGTTTGATGAGCTCGGTACACCAAAAGATTTAAAAGTTAAAACGGCGATCCCTAACGGCGCAAGCCATGTATTGGGTTCTCACATTACGTCTAAAGATATTCCGGCGGTAGAGAAGGCTATAGACAGCTTCACACACACCGTATTAAAGATTAATTAGGACTGAGCAGCAATATGGGCAAAGATTTGCTCCGCATGTACCCTGCTGTTTTCTATAAACCATTTATGGGTATCCATCCCGCCACAGACCACTCCTGCCAGGTATAAGCCTGACAGATTGCTTTCCATCGTTTCGGGATCATAGAAGGGCTGGCTACCATCACCCATTTCCACGCCCAACTTTTTCAGCATTCCAAAATCAGGCTGATAACCAGTCATGGCGATTACAAAATCATTCTCGATCACCTGCTCTCCTTCCGGAGTTTTAATTCTCACCTGATCCGGTGTAATAGAAAGTACTTCTGAATTAAAATGAGCGGTAATCTCTCCTTCTTTAATCCTGTTTTCTATATCAGGCCTTACCCAATACTTCACATAAGAGCCGATCTCTCCGCGACGAATTACCAAGGTTACCTTTGCACCCTTGCGGTAAGTTTCCAGTGCCGCATCTATGGCAGAATTGTTTGCCCCGATCACCACCACATTCTGAAAAGCATATAAATGCGGGTCTTTGTAATAATGCGTGACCTTAGGCAAGGTTTCACCCGGGATATTCATCAACAAGGGAATATCATAGAAACCCGTCGCAATGATTACCTGCTTTGCTTTATAAGTTGTTTTTGAAGTCCCTACTTCAAACATCCCATCAGCTTCTTTCCTCACTTTCTCTACCCTTTCAAACAAATGAATATTTAAGGAAAACTTTTCAGCTACTCTCCTGTAATATTCCACTGCTTCATTGCGGTTCGGTTTAGGATTGATGCTCACAAAAGGAACATCGCCGATTTCTAAACGCTGGGAAGTGGAGAAAAAGGTCATAAAAACCGGATAGTTATACAAACTGTTAACCAGGGCACCTTTTTCCACGATGACATAACTCAGCCCGGCCTTTTTCGCTTCAATCGCGCAAGCCATACCTATAGGGCCGGCACCGATAATCAGTACATCGTAGTCTTCCATTAATTTTCGTATGTTTTTATCTATGGTTAAGCCTTCATTGCTTTTGAAGGACAAGCGAAATCTGTGCGTTTTAAACCAGTAGATTTAATCGCTCCATAACCACCCGCAACATCAATCACATTTTCTACTCCGCGCGCTTTTAGAATCGAAGCCGCAATCATAGACCGGTAGCCCCCAGCACAATGAATGTAATAAGTCTCCTTATGGTCAATTTCATTGGTCCAATCGTTGATATAATCCAATGGACGTGTTAACGTTTGTTCCAGGTGTTCAGCTTCATATTCTCCAGGTTTCCTGACATCCAACGCATGAATATTTTCATTGTTATTCAACACATTCTCAAATTCCGATGCAGAAATAGAGCTGATGGTGTCCAGGTCTTTGCCTGCAGATTGCCACAATACAATACCATCAGACAGGAAACCGATGGTGTTGTCGTACCCTACTCTTGCCAGACGAGTGATGGCTTCTTCTTCTTTTCCAGCATCGCAAACCAATAACAAAGGTTGTTTTAAATCGGTAATCAAAGCGCCTACCCAAGGGGCAAATTGTCCATTAAGTCCAATGTTTACCGAAGAAGGGATAAAACCTTTAGCAAAAACCTGTGGATCTCTGGTATCGAGAATTACTGCTCCGGTAAGGTTGGCCATGGCTTCAAACTCATCAGGAGATAAGGGAGTAAGGCCTTTTTCATAAACTTCGTCAAAACTTTCATAACCATGTTTATTCATGGCCGCATTTTTGGCAAAATATTGTGGTGGAGGTAAAATACCTTCCGTTACTTCTTTTATAAACTGTTCTTTTGTTGCCGCTTTCAATGCATAATTTACTTCTTTCTGATGTCCCAGTGTATCGAAAGTCTCTTTACTCATATTTTTACCACAGGCAGAACCCGCTCCATGAGCAGGATAAACCAGGATATCATCTGGAAGAGTCAGAATCTTATTTTGTAAAGAGTCATATAAAGTAGCAGCCATATCTTCCATGGTCAGCTCTCCTTTTTGAGCCAGATCAGGACGCCCAACATCCCCGATAAACAGGGTATCACCAGTAAAAATACAATATGCTTTACCGTCCTCATCTGTTAACAGGTAGGTAGTAGACTCCGGCGTATGCCCTGGCGTATGTAAAGTGGTAATCGTCAGCGCACCGATCTTGAATTGTTCTCCGTCTTTTGCAATCAGCGACCTGAAGGTCGTCTGAGCAGTCGGTCCGTAGACAATCTCAGCTCCTGATTTTTCGGCAAGGTCCACATGCCCGGAGACAAAATCCGCATGGAAATGAGTTTCAAAAATATACTTTATTGTTGCATTGTCTTTTTGCGCACGTTTCAGATAAGGTGCAACCTCACGCAAAGGATCAATGATTGCTGCTTCGCCGTTACTCTCTATGTAATAAGCCGCTTCTGCTAAACAACCCGTATATATCTGCTCTATCTTCATTCTTGTCTTTATGCTATTGAAATACAAAATTAAGGTTATAATTGAAGTACCGCAAATATTCGCTTATTAATGACATAATTATAGGGAAGGAAACGGATCATAAAGACCTCGCGAGCCTGAAACCAAGGTCGTCAATTTTAAATGAGGTCGGATGACTGCGCCTGCGGTTGGTTGCCAAACACCCTCTCGCCTCATCACACCAGCCTCCTCCGCGAAAGATGCGGTAGGAACCATAAACCTCTTCATCATAGATATCCGAGCACCATTCCCATACATTCCCCAACATATCATATAAGCCCCAGGCATTTGGAATTTTTGTACCAACTTCATGGGTACTACTTTGGGAATTCCCCTTATACCAGGCAATTTCGTTGAGATCACCATATCGCGCTTCCGATCCTCCTGCTTTACAGGCATACTCCCATTCGGCCTCTAACGGAAGCCGATAGCCATTAGCCTTCAGATCAAAGAGAATATCATCACCGATGAGGTAACATTCATTGAGTCCGGATTTCCGGGAAAGCAGGTTACAGAAAGTAATGGAATCTTTCCAGGTTACTTGTTCTACAGGTTTTTTATCTCCCTTAAAGAAAGATGGAGATTCTTTTGCAATGGAGGAATACAGGTCTTGAGTTACCGGATATCTGGCAATCAGGAAAGGATCAATTTTCACCGTCCATTCCCTTTTGATCCTGTCATCCCGCAATACAATTTTCCCGGCAGGAATTGCAACCAGTCCATCCTTATCAATTTCCATATTAACTGGCTGTCAGCTCCCCTCTTAAAGATTTTTCCATTAAAATTGCAACTTCTTCATTTGGCAAGCCCTGTCCCATCAGGTACATCAGTTTAGTGATAGTGGCTTCAAAAGTAGTATCATAACCACTAATGACCCCCATTTGCTGAAGTTTTTTACTCGTTTCATACTTACCCAACTCCACAGAACCTCTTTTGCATTGGGTAATGTCGATGATCAGCTTACCACTATTAACGGCATCCTCTAAACTGGAAATGAACCATTCAGCAGTCGTCGTATTTCCGGAACCAAATGTTTCCAGCACAATAGCATCTACACCTGATTTGGTAATTGCATGAACGGCCTGGGCTGAAATTCCAGGATAAAGCTTTAATACGCCGATATTAGAATTGAAGCTGGTATGTACCTTGAGCGCTTCAGTAGGTTGTTTTGCAATGTAATTCTTAAAGAACGACAGGTGTACCCCCGCTTCTGCAAGAATTGGATAATTTGGGGAACGAAAGGCTTCAAACTTCTCAGAATTGTATTTAATAGACCTGTTGCCACGAAACAACTGGTAATCGAAATAAATACATACTTCCGGAACCATTGCCTTTCCTTGTTTTTTCATGGCTGCGATTTCCAGCGCCGTGATCAGGTTCTCTTTTGCATCGGTTCTGATCTCACCTATTGGCAACTGAGATCCGGTAAGAATCACCGGTTTCGAAAGATTTTCCAGCATAAAGCTCAATGCAGATGCGGTAAAGGACATGGTATCTGAACCATGCAACACGACAAACCCATCAAACTCTTCATACTTATCCTGAATCAGCTTCGCCAATTGTTCCCAAATAATAGGATCCATATTAGAGGAATCCAGAATAGGATCAAAAGAATACACCGAAAGGTCGTAATTTAACCTCGCCAGCTCGGGTACATTTTGTTGGATTTGCTCGAAGTTAAAAGGAATGAGGACACCGGTTTTAGGGTCGTTTACCATCCCTATGGTTCCACCGGTGTAGATGATCAGTATTTTGGTCATTGATTAAATGTTAAAGATGCTCCTGGAATTTGCTGTGGTTACTTCAGCAATTTCCTCTATATTGGTCTGGTAAATATCTGCTAATTTCTCGGCAATATGAACAAGGTAACTGCTTTCATTTGGTTTCCCGCGGAAGGGAACCGGAGCCAGGTAAGGAGAATCCGTCTCTAAAACCAGGCTTGCCAATGGAATATCTTTCAATACTTCATCAAGACCTGCCTTTTTATAGGTCACTACGCCACCAATTCCTAAATAAAATCCCAGATCTATGGCTTTTGTGGCTTGTTCCAGATTACCGGTAAAGCAGTGCAAAATCCCTCTTAATTTATCGCCTT
>Ga0307414_10000804_pt1 | contig 16072 bp, 12 predicted proteins | sample DK1Ometagenome_FD_203804 | JGI IMG/M metagenome (GOLD analysis project Ga0307414, IMG submission 203804) | Maize rhizosphere microbial communities from greenhouse at UC Davis, California, United States - DK15-O-3 | ecosystem: Host-associated > Plants > Roots > Rhizosphere > Soil | place: USA... | reverse complement strand
CGCCGACCTGCTCGATCGACAGCGGCTCGCACAGGCCGGCCGCGATGCGGGTCCATCGCACGCGACTGCCGGAGAGATCGAGCCGCCAAACATCGCCCTCGAAGGTAACCACCGCCGCCCTATCCGGGGACAGGAAGACGAGATCGGCCGGCCGCACCCGCCGCTTGGCTGGATTGTTCTCCGGCAGGCCGATGCGGTCCAGGGACCACCCTGCCCCGGCCCTGGCGGCCTCTTGGATGCGCGCCTCCGTGTTCTGTTTCCAGCGGGCGGGACTGGCGGAGGGCATCGCGGGCGTCTTCGCTGCCGGTGCCGCCTTCTTCGCGCCGTAGCTCAGGGTGGCCCGGCGTTCCTGCTTCGAAGCGGCGAGCCGCGCGAAGAGCTTGCCTTCCCGCAGTTCCAGCTTCAGGCCGGCGTGGTTTGAGACCACCTGGAGCTTCTCGGAGGAGGCCTCCCGGCCATTTTCGACCGTAAAATCCCCCGCCGCGATCAGGAACAGCAACTCCTCGCCACCGGCCACGGAAAAGTGCCTGCGGAGGGATCCCCGGTCCGCCTCGTACCATTCCCCGATCTTCGTGCCCTTGCTTTCGTAAAAGAGCACCCCGGATTTCGCCGCGATTCGGTAGCCAAGGAAACGCCGTCCGCTTTCCTCCAAGCCGCCGCGCCCGGGATCGCTTCCGTAAACCGGTCGCGGGTCCTTGAGCAGATCCCCCGGCGAGGCTCCCACGCCCGGCAGCGGCGGAGACAGCGCGAGGCCGCCGGCCGCCGCGTCGGGCAGCTTCGCGCCGCCTTTCCGGGTGGGTTTGTCCCAGGAAGCTTGGGACATCATCACCAGCGATACCGGCGGCTTGCCCTTCTCCGCGTGCAGCCAGAGGGCCGGACGCAGCAGGTCCTGATCAAAAATCACCCATTCCTCCTCCGCCGCCTGAACGAGCAATCCGCGCGCGATCGCCCCGGCCTCGCCGGTATCCGCCGGGCTGGCGTGCACCGGCATCCCCGGATCGAAGAATGGAGCAGCCCCGGGCGACGAGAGGATCCCGCCGGAGAGGGCGAGAAACAGGCACAACCGCGGGGGGTTCATGGAGGTAAGCATGGCCATTTGGCAGAAGATTCGCAAGCGGGTCAGGAAATTTGCATGCAAAATACGCGGCTTCGCCAAGCTTCTTCCGCGGAATCGTCCCACGGCCAAGCTTGACGGGAGCCCGCCGGGCGGGGCCTAGAGAGCGGTCATGCGTCTCATTCCCGCCTGTCTCTTGCTCTTCGCCGTCCCAGCACATGCCGAAGGGCTCCGGCTGAACGAGATCCAGGCGATCGGCAGCCACAATTCCTATCACGTGGCCCCGCCGAAGGAATTGCTCGAGATCATCGTGAAGACCAACAAGGCCGCAGATGCCTGGAACTACACCCATCCGCCCTTGGCCACCCAACTGGACATGGGCCTGCGGCAATTCGAGCTCGATATCTTTGCCGATCCCGACGGGGGGTTGTTTGCGGAGCCGCTCGGCTTGAAACTGGCGGAGCTCGCGGGGGCGAAGAACATCCCGCACGATGCGGCGGCGCTGGAGAAGCCCGGCTTCAAGGTGCTGCACGTGCCGGACCTCGACTTCGGCACCACCGCTCCGCTCCTGACCCAAGCGCTGCGCGAGATGATCGCTTGGTCGGACGCCCACCCCCGCCATTTGCCGGTGATGATCCTCCTGGAGTGCAAGGATCAGCCTCATCCCCCTCTCCCGACCAAGCCGGAACCTCTGACCCGCGCGCGGCTGATGGACTTGGAAAAAGAAATCCTCTCGGTGCTTCCCCGGGACCGGCTCTTGAAGCCCGACGACGTGCGCGGCAAGGAAGCAACCCTGCGGGAAGCGGTGACGAAGCACGGTTGGCCGGCGGTGGACTCTCTCCGCGGCAAATTCATCCTCTGTCTCGATAATACCGACGCCATCCGCGACCGCTACCTGGAGGGCAATCCGTCGCTCGAAGGCCGCCTCATCTTCGCCAGTGTACCGGACGCCGGCCATCCCGCCGCGGGTTGGTTCAAATGCAATGACCCGGTCCGGGAACGGGAGAAGATCCGGGAGCTGGTGAAGGCCGGATTCCTCGTCCGCACCCGCACGGATACCCAAAAGCCCGACGCCGCAATGAAGGCCGCCGCCTTCGGAAGCGGAGCGCAATGGCTCAGCACCGACCACTTCCGTCCCGGCGAGGCACAGCGGGTTTCATTCGGAAATGGGAAGACCGCACGGGTAAATCCGCTCGTGCGGGCGGAAAAGGCGGAGTTGGAACCGTAACCGCCATCGCCGCGTCCGGCGATGCTGCTCAATTTCCCTTCCAAGCGGTTCGCGTCTCCCATTGGGAGCGCCAGCTCTCGGCCTCGCCCTTGAAGGTCGGGTCGCCAATCTGATCGAGCGCCCAGCGCGAAGCCTCGGGGTTGTTGTGGGCATTCAGCGCTTGCTGCGAGTATTCCGCATAGGCGCGGTCGCGCCACACACCCGCAGGGAGGCCCGCCAGCCATTCGCGCGACTCCTCCATGTTCGTGCTCAGGTAATGGTCCACGCTGCGGTGAAAAAGCTCCGTCGTTTCCTTGCGCACCGGCAGCTCGGTCGCCCAGTCCGCCACCTTCTTCGCGGCACCGCTACGAGCGATGTGCTGGAGCCGGCTGGCGGCCTCGCGTTGTTCCAGCTTCTCCCATGCGCCCTGATCCGCCAGCAGCGTCAGCAGGCCGAGCGTACTTTCCGGAGATTGGGAGACGCCCACAGCCGCCCAGACGACCTCGTCCCGGAGTGCCTCCGGCAAGGCGGCAACCTGCGCTTCGATCTCCGCGGGCGTTTGGGACGAGAGCAGCCGGCCCCATTGGATGGCGCGGACCTTGGCCATGCGTTGGTCCTGCTGGCCCAGGCTGAGGATCTCTTCCTTGAGCGCTTCCGGCGTCGTTTGCATGTCACCGCGTTCGGAGAAGCTAAGCAGAACTTCCGCGCTCACCACCTCCTCGGGAAGGCGCGCAAGCAAGGCGAACAACTTCTCCGCCGTCTCCGAACCGGCCCGGAGTTCCGAGCGGCAGGCATGAATCGCCCCCTCGCGGTCGCGCCAGGAAAGCTCGCCGAGCTTTGACGCGAGGAAGAGCGGATCTTTCGCCCCTACCGCCCGGATCCACACGTGCCGCAGCATGCCCGTGGCCACGCCGAACTGCCGGCCGCGGATCATATCCCAGCCTTGGGCGGGATCCTTGGCGAGCGCATCCGACAAGGCACTCAGCAGCGGGCCGGTGGGATCGTAGTAGCCTGCACCGTCCGCATCCCACGCCTCGCCCAAGGCGGCTTCGATGGCCGCGGTGAGATCGATTTCCGCCCATTGCTTCAATAGCTCGCGCTGGACATGGATGCGCTCGGCGGTCGAGAGCTTTGCGGTGCGCACGGCCTTCCAAGCGCGCGCGAATTCCCCGCCGCGCCACGAGAGGCTTGGCTTGAAGGCGCCGCTCCTTTGTCGCGTATCATTCGTTCCGCGTGCCGCCGGTGCCGACATCGTATTGGAAGTTTGATCCGACTCCGCTACAGCGGTCTTCCCGGCTTCGCCTGGCCGCGCGAGCAGGAAACCGATCCCCGCCACCGCGAGATGGCTGGTCACAAGAATAAGGCGGCTATTCCTCTTCATTCGCTTTCGGCGGATAGAGTTGTTCGTTCAGCTTGCGGGCCTCGGCCGGATTCTGCTCCCGCGTCGCCCAGATCAGCGAGTTCATCGCGGTGTCCTTGTCGATACCGGGCGGCATCTCCTTCACCCACTCGACGTAGTCGTCGCCATAGCGCATCAGGAAGCCGCGGGCCTTCCAGTTCCAGCCCTTCGTCCGCAAATCCTTCTCCGATGCGGTCACCGGTTCCGGCAGCGCGGAGAAGAAGTCGAGATAGTCATCGGGATCGATGTTCACCATGCTCAACCAGGTGGAGTGAAACAAGGCCTCGCGGCGCCTGTCCTCCGGGAGCGCGTCGAGCAGCGGTAGCGCCTTCTTCGCGTTCTCTTCCACCAAGTTGCGGTAAAGTGAAACCACCAGCGCTTCCTCTCCTTCGGGCGGCACGGCGGGCATGGCCGTGCGAACGGCTGCCAGCACTTCATCCAGCGAGGCGACGCCGTGCCGGAAATCATAACGCCAGTCGCGGCCTTCGTGCAGAGTCCGGTTGAGGTCCTGGTAAACCAGATCGTTCAAAATCGCCTGCCGGTCCTTGCCTTCCTGGCCACCGGCTTGTTCGGCCGCCTCCACACGGGCGTCGTAAGATAGCCCCGTGTCGCGGGAGGCGAGCAGATTCCGGTCCCTGCGCAGGAGATCCGCCAAGTTCGGGTCGAGGCCTTCCTGATCCAACAGCCACCGCGCGGCCTTCTCGCTGCTGCGGGCAAACCCGCGCAAAAGATCCTCCCGCACCTCCTGGTGGCGGTGACTCAGGGCGAAGTCGAACAATGCCTGCCCTTCGTCGAAGCGGGTCGCCGCGCCCACCTGCAGATAATACGACTCCATCTTGCCGGACGGATTGCTCACGGCAAACCGGCGCTGGCTCGAGAACATGGGATCGTCCTGCAACGCGGCTTCAAGCCGTGTGATCAAGCCGAATCCTCCCCCGGCCTTCATCTCCTCCAAGGCGACCTCTCCGAAGGGCTCGCGGGTATAGGGGGTCTTCCACAGCCATGGCGCGGACTTCATGATGCCCTGCTCGGCGGCCATGTCCCTGATCGCGGTAGAAGAAAGCAGGGAAACAAGATTCATTCCCCCGGCCCCTGCATCGGTCCACAGGTAATCCATGACCGTGCCGGGATCTCCCGATTGGCGCATCCAGTGCAGCACGCGCACGGCCACCTCCGCCAACCGGCGCTCGCTTTCCTCGCCGTCATGCTTGTCGCTCCCCGCCGCGGCGGCGAAGCCTTCGATTGCCTTCACCGCCGCCGCCTTCGGATCTGCCGCCACCGGTAGCGTTGACTTCAGCGACTCATAGATCGAAATCGCCTGACTCTCCTTCTTCCGCTGCATGAAGTCCGCCAGCAAGATCTCGCCATCGCCAGCCGGTGGGGAGGCGCTGCGGTCCCAAGCCTTCGCCGCCGTGCGGGGCCCGTCCGAATCGCGTTCGCTGCCGGTGCCGCCCCGCGCAATCCCATAGACCAGCCCGAGCACTGCCAAATGGCTTCCGACGAGGACGAGATAGCGCGGCTTCATGGGAGGGAACGCATCAATATGACAACAGATGCATTCCAACAGATCATGCGACCGATTGGCAATCTGCTATTTCGTCCTCCTGCAGCATCAGCCGCCGCCGTCGCAGCCAGATGCACGGCGCGAAAAGGGGCTCCGTCGCCGCCCGGGATCGAAGCTCACTCCTCCGCCCGCGAGAGCGGTGCCAAGCCACGCTGAATGAGCTGCTCGTCCACCGCCGTGGAGACCGCCTCGTCGAGGTGCACGGTGAACTTCTCGTCGGCGAATTCGATCGCATGCATGCCATCCGAACCGCCTTTGTCGAAAGCCTCGATCAGCGACTTCATGTCCTTGATCTCCTGTCCGTTCACCTTGGTGACGATGAGGTTCCGCAGCGGCTCGTAGCCAACTGTCGCCGGCGTGGCGATGACCCCGGCGAGAAAGACGATCCGGTGGGCCCTCGCCTCGTATTTCTGCGGGTTCTCGTACACATCCAGCAGGTTGAGCGGAGCGCGCGATTGCCATTCTTCGCCGAAGGCTTCGAGCAGGGGCCGGGTGAGCTCCTGGAAGACCAGGCCGCCCTTCACCAGGTAGGTGGGTGCCTTGCCGAAGGTATAGGCGGGCACGAGCTGATCCTTCTCGTCCCGGCGATCGAGCACGGCCTCCACCTTCAGCGGCTGCCCGTCGCGGATCACGTCCATCGCGATCTTGTCACCGCTGCTTTTCGCGCCGCGGACCAGATGGCTCCAGTAGAGCCGGCCGTAGTGGCTGTCCTCGAAATAGCCCAGGCGGTCGATCTCGTGGCCGTCGATATTGACGATCACGTCCCCCTTCTTCAGGCCCGCTTTCTCCGCGGCGCTGCCCACGCGCACCGTGGAAACGTAGAGGCCGCCCTTCTCCTCGGGCAGCTTCAGCCAGGCACGGAAATTGATGTCCTCCGTGCGGCTCGTCGAAATGCCCAGAGCGGGGAAACCCGCGTAGTCCCCGTCCGAAGCCTCGCGCACGAAACGCTCCACCAGATCGGTGGAAATCACGTCGCTGAGCTGATCCTTCGCATCGTAGCTGGTCAGGATCCCGGCCAATTTGCCATCCCGCAGCACCGGCAGGGAAAAGCTGTTCGCCGCGCTCTGCATGGAGGCCTTCACCTCGTAGGTGAGGAAGAACTGCCCGGGCAGGAAATTCGACACCACGTCGATGCCCTGGATCCCGCCGGTGGTCACCAACGGCGTGCCGTTTTCCTCCACCTGGACGATGTCGAGGGTATCTCCCGGTTTCGGCCGGGCCGCGATTTCAAGCGGTTCCGTTCCTTCGAAGAATTTGAGATCCGCTTCGGACTCCACACCCAGCAAGGCGAGGTTCGCCTCGTAGTCCACGGCGATCACCTTGCCCGTGGCGAGACGCTTGCCGTCGGGAGATTCCAGCTCGATGTATGTCGCGTCCACGGCCATTTCCGCCGTCGTCAGCACCTGATTCCCGGCAACGATGGCCCCCAAGGACCGGCGCTTCCCGGGGGAAAGCTTTTCCCAAGGCTGCGCCTGGTTCCAGCTCTGCTGGGTGGCGCTGATCCGCACCACGGACTTCAGGAGATCCTTCGGCCCCGGTACGGGCCCGTCTGGAACCACCACCACCTTCGGCGGCTCGTCCGCGCCCTGGTGACGCTCGCAACCGGCTGCGAGCACGAGGGGAAGGAGCAGGAAATAACGCAGGGATGAGGCGGACATCAGTCGTTGAGATTGGAAAGGCGTTCGATGGCGTAGGTCTTCTTCACCCGCTCGTTGGCGGCGGCGACGGCGTTGCCGGGGATGATCACCGGCCGGGGCGCTCCGAAGAGCTCGATCACGTGGAACTCCGGCGGCGAGGCCGCGTTCAGCAGCTCGTTCGCATGCTTCAGGCTCTTCACGGTCACGCCATTGATCTTGTCCACGGCGCGCCCGGCGAAATCGCCCACCTGGCTGTTGATCGGGTCGCTCTCCACCCGGGTGAGCAGCACGATGTCCTGCCGCTCGGTGAAGATGCCCTTGGGCAGATAGTCGGAGTAGAGGCGCCGCACGTTCACGTCGTCGAATTTCACCGAGGCGAAGAGATTGGTGTCGAGCGGCTGGAACACCAGGCCCGCGAAGACGATGTAGCGGGGCTTTTTCTCATACTGGATGGCATACATGCGCGCGGCCGGGAGCGGCTTGAGCGTGACCTCCTGATCGTTCCAGGTGCCTTGGCTCAGCCAGCGGAGCTTCACCTTGTCCCCGGCGAACTTTCGCTCGACCACCTCGTTCAGATCCACCTTCTCGCCCCCGAGCAGGATCTGGCCGGCGCTGTCGATCTCGTGGCCGTCGATGGTCAGCAGCACGTCGCCCGGCTTCAGGATGCCCTCGCAGGCACCGGTGGGGGAAACGTCGGTCACCAGCACGCCCAGCCCGTTGTCCGGCAGCTTCAGCGCCTTCCGCATCGCGGGGTTGTGAAGCGGAAAGGTGGACACCGCCAGATCCACATAATGATCGTAGCTTCCGTCCTCCACATCCTTCAGGAAGCGGCGGACCACCGGCGTGGGAATGATGTAGCCGGTATTGTCCGCCTGCCGCAGCCCTTGGAAGGCCACGCCGACCACCTTGCCCTCCTGCAGGACGGGACCGCCGGAGTTGCCGGGGTTGATCGCGGCGTCGATCTGCACGATCAGATGCTGGTCCGCCCGGGAGTGGGAGTAAGCGGAGAAATCGATGCGGGAGACCACCCCGCGGGTCACGGAGAGCCGCTCGCCGCCGATCGGGTAGCCGATCACGCGCACCTGGCTTTCGAGCTCCGGCACATCACCCAGCGAAAGCACCGGGAATTTCTCGAAGTCCGTGAAATCCTCCACCTCCAGCATCGCCAGATCGCAATCGTGCGCGATGAACTTCACCCTGGCGGGATATTTCCGAGGGCTACCGTGGACCGTGATCAGCAGGCGGCGCTCGTTTGAAACCACGTGGGCGTTCGTCAGGAACTTGTTTTTCCCGATCAGGAAGCCGGTGCCGATCCCGCCGCCGAAACGGCCGCTATTCCACGGCGTGCCGTAATCCGGAACCTGTACCGCCGCCTCGATCCGCACCACGGAGCGGTAGATATCCGAAGGCGCTCCGGCCGGGGTCTCCGGGATCGGCGGGGTTTTGGTCTGCGCCAGCGCGGGGCCGGCTATGAAAAGTGCAACTAAGGCGAGAGATCGCGCGAGCATTTCCGCGAGGCTAAGGAGGAATGGCCTCCGTGCAAGGGGAATGGCGAGTTCCCATCCTTCCCGTTGGCGCGTTCGTGAGAACGCGACGGAAGGGCCCGTTTCATTCCCGGAGAACGAAGTCACCCGCAGGCCACTCTCGCGGTGTCACCACCGCGCCTACGCGAAAAGCGAGGAAGGAGGCTGCCGAGCCCCTTACTTGCTCACGTTGAAGCGGAACTCGATCACGTCCCCGTCCTTCACCACGTATTCCTTGCCTTCGATCCGCAGCTTGCCCGCCTCCTTCGCGGCGTGCTTTGACCCGAGAGTCACGAGATCGTCGTAATGCACCACTTCCGCCGCGATGAAGCCGCGCTCGAAATCCGTGTGGATCACGCCCGCCGCGGCGGGAGCCTTGTCGCCTTCATGGATCGTCCACGCTCGGGTTTCCTGAACCCCGGTGGTGAGATAGGTGCGCAGGCCGAGCAGATGATACACCGCCCGGATCAGCGCCGAGACGCCTGAGTCGGAAATTCCCATCTCGCCCAGCATTTCAGCCGCTTCCTCCGGAGTAAGATCGACCAACTCCTCCTCGATCTTGGCGGAAATGACGACGGCTTCCGCCCCGTGGGCTTCCGCCGCGAACTTGCGGACCTTGGCGACCCACGGGTGCGAGTCCGGATCGGCCATCGCTCCGGCGAGTTCGTCCTCGGCCACGTTGCAGGCGAAGATCGTGCGCTTGTCGGAGAGCAGGAAGAAATCCTTGATCAATTCACGCTCCGCGTCGGAGAGGGAAAGCGTGAGCGCCGGTTTGCCGTCGTTGAGGTGCGGCATCAGCTTGTCGATCAGCTCGACCTCGGCCTTGGACTCCTTGTCGCCGCTCTTGGCCTTCTTCTCGCGCGAAACACGGCGCTTCTCCATCGCGGCGATATCGGCGAGAATCAGCTCGGCATTGATGATCTCGATGTCGCGGATGGGATCGACGGTGCCGAGTTCGTGGATGATGTCGTCGTTCTCGAAACAGCGGACGACCTGCACGATCGCGTCCGTCTCGCGGATGTTGGCGAGGAACTGGTTGCCCAGGCCGGCCCCTTCGGAGGCACCCTTCACCAGACCGGCGATGTCCACGAACTCGATCGCGGTCGGCACCAGCTTTTGCGATCCCGAGATCTTGGAAAGCACGGCGAGCCTGGAATCGGGGACGACCACGATGCCCACATTGGGGTCGATGGTGCAGAAGGGATAATTGGCCGCCTCCGCCTTGCGGGAACGGGTGACGGCATTGAAGAGGGTGGACTTACCGACATTCGGGAGTCCGACGATTCCGGCTTTCAGCATGGCGCGGGGAGGGTTAGGGCATGCCCGCCGCCCCGCCAAGACCCGAATACGGAACTTGTACCGCCCGGAAACGAAAAGCCCGGGCGGTTTGAACCGGCCCGGACTTTTCAGGACACGCGGCGGGATTATTCCCGCCTACCGAGGAAAGCTGGTGCGACCCGGCGGAATGCCGGTCAGGGGGGCCGAGGGCAGGCAGCGGCTTGCTGCCCAAGCCGGATGCCGCCTCCGTACAGAGGGGCGCCGGCGTTACATGCGGGCATGGTACCGCGGCGACGGGATCAACAGGGAGGAGGATCGGGGGGCATCGACACCGGAGGCGGCGATGAAAAGAGGGGGAGGGTTGGTTGTTTGCCGCAGAGACTAGCCCCGCGCGGGAATGCGGATCATTCCACCTTCGGGGGAAGCAGATCGCCGTCCATCAGTCCGGCATTTTCAGGAAGCTGCGGCTCCTCGAAATCGGCAGGGCCGCTGAAGATCCAGAAACGGTTGCGGCGGGCTTTTTGGAAAGCCACGGCCTGATCCTGCCCGCTCTTCAGTTCCCGCAGATCCTGCTCGCGGACTTCCACGACCGGGATGCGGGAAGGCATGAGCTTGGCGAAGGAGCTTTTCGATGCTTCACCGAGCTTGGCGACTCCGCCCGAAACCTTCGAAAAGCCCCCGGCGGTCGCCTCTTTGACCTGGGTGACCTGGGCGCACGAAGCGAAGGCGAATGCGGCGAAAACGCAGCAGATGGATTTCATGAAAACAGGAAGTCTCTGGTGAGCGACAGGGAATTTACTAACACTGCTCCCGATTTCTGTCCAAAGGGATTGCGACAACTCCCTTTCATCCTTGATCTTTAGGGACTACCACGAGGAAGTTCCGGACCTTTGATATTTCGCGGAGGTAAAATGGATGGCCATTTGGGCGCTTGATCCAAAAGCCGCTGGAACCGCCCCCGTCGAGGTTGAGAACGGCTTGGGGGAGGAACGGGGGGAAAGCCCCCGGTCGGGCGAGCGCCTCGGCCAGCCCCGCAAGGGTGGCACCGGGCACGTAAGCGATGGCCCACAGCTTCCCGCCGTCCGTCAGAATGATGGTTCGCCGGGCAAAACGGGAAGCCTCCAGACCGCCGACCACCGCTCCGCTTTCAATCAGGAAAGGACCCGCCTGCAGGAGTTGCGTGGCCTTTACCGCCGCGAAATCGAAAGCCTTGGACCGGGTGAGGCCGATCTTCCGTCCATCCGTCCAGATCACTCCGCTGGTCAAGCTGTCGGGCGCGGAGAGGGTCCCTGCTTTCTTCCCGTCCGCCACGAAGATCCCGAGCGGGTTCCCCTCGGGATCGAAAAACCCGCCGTTGGCCCCCGCATTTGCTCCCGCGAAGGCGGCCGCGGCACCAAGATCCGCGTGTGACTGTTTCCCGATTCCTCCCTGGTCGATCACACGGATCGTTTCCTGCCCGGAGTTGAACACATACGCGTGAACCGTGGATGCCCGCCCGCCGGGCCCGACGGGCAGCTGGAAATACCGGTGCTCGCCGCCACGGGCGGACAGCATCAGGAGACACCATAACAGGAGAGATCGCATCAGGAACGGGGGACGAGAACGAGGAAGTTGCGGACCGGTTTGTTCCAGAAAGGACGTTCGGATACCGGACCTCCTTCCACGCGGGAGGAAATCCAGAGATCGGAAGAGCGGCCGCCATCGAGATTCAAGACGGATACGGCACGCACACCTCCGGGCGAGGCGCCCTGAAGTGCGGCTGCCAGGGAGGCCAACGAACAGGTGCCCGTGCGGGCCAGGAACCAGCGCGCGCCGCCGTCCCAGCCGATGATCGTCCGCGCCGTGGAGGAGGCATCGCTCAAGCCCCCCACGGCTTTTCCTTTCTCAATCAGGAAGGGGCCGCTCTGCAGGGCATCCCCCATACCGGCGGTCCAAGCCTCCCGCCGGGAGAGCGATGGGCTGATGCATCCTTCATAAAAACCGGCTCCCAGAGACGAGGCGCGGTTGATCGAGCCGCTTCGTTTCCCGCCCGAAATCACCAGACCGAGCGGTGCGCCCTCCGGGGTGAAGAAGCCGCCATTCACTGCCGCAAGGCCATTGAAGGCTCCTGCGGCGGATTTGGCATCCGCCCACGTGGAACCCGGGCCTCCCGCTTGATCGGCGATGACCAACCGGTGGCTGCGGCTGTCGAAGGCGACGCCAGAAAGGGTAATGCCGCCTAGCTCGCCACGGAAGGCCCGTGGCGCTTCTGCGGGAGCAGAAGGCCGCTCCGGTGCGGGAGCAGGGGCGGATGCCACCTCCGTCTGGGTCGTGGCTGCCAGCTCGGGATTGCCGGGAATCGCGACCGCAACGCCGGGATTCTCCGGCGCACACGCAGCCGACAGCAGGCAGAGAGCAAGGAAGAGCAGGCGGAGCACGCCAGAAGCAACACGGCCCCGGCCCCTCCCGCAATGACGAACCGATCGCCAGCCTCACACGTAGGCGCGTTCGTGAGAGCGCGATGGGGACGGCCCGCTTGATCCCCGGAGAACGAAGTCACCCACGGGCCACTCTCGCGGTGTCACCACCGCGCCTACCCTCCTTCAAGCTGGCTTCCTCGCCACCGCCAGGAGCGTCTGGAAGTTCGGCGGTTCCGGCTCGCGGTCCACCACCGCGGTCTCGATCTCCTCGAAGCCCGCGGCTTCCAACATCGCCGCCAGTTCGCCTTCTCCGAATCCCAGCCAGACATCGGCATAGAGTTCGCGCGCTTCTTCGAAAGCATGCTGGAGCAAGTCCAATACCACCAGACACCCACCGGGCTTTACGATCCGGAAAGCCTGTGCCAAAGCGTGTTGCGGGTTTCCTGCATGGTGAAGCGCCTGGCTGAGGAAGGCCAGGTCCACGCTGGCGTCATCCAGCGGCGGCTCTTCGATATCGCCGAGGCGGTATTCCAGATTCTGGAGATCGTGCCGCAACGCCAGCTCGCGGCCGAATTCCACCATCTTGGGCGAAAGATCCACGGCGATCACCCGGTCGGCCTGTCTCGCCAGCATTTGGGCCAGCGTGCCCTCCCCTGCCCCGAGATCCGCGACGACGCCGTGATTGGTCACCTTCAGCAGGGCTTCCGCGAGGCCTTTCCACGAGCGCCCGGGCACATAGTCCTTGCCGAAGCGCCCCGCGAGTTCGTCGAAATAAGCACGCGTCTTGTCCCGGCGCTTGCGTTGGAGGTGCCTGAGCGCCGCGGCGTCCTTTTCCACCTCCGGCACCTCCTTGGCGGCCTCCTTCGCCAGCTTGCAGAGATCCTTCCCCATTTCGGAGCGGTAGAAATTGTGCTTCCCGCTGCGTTCGTCCCGCACCAGACCGCCACCCTTGAGCTGGGAGAGCTGCGTGGAGATGCGGCTCTGCCCCATGCCGAGCAGTTCCTGCAGATCCGCCACGCTCAGGGCCTCCGTCTCCAGCAGCAGCAGGATCCTCAGCCGCGTGGGATCGGTGAGCAGCTTCAGGGATTTCAGCATTGACGGCATGGACATACCGTTACATCAACCCATCGCGATTTGACGATACGAAAATTGATCAAGCCCATGAGCACCTACATTTTCTCTTCCGAGTCCGTCGGCGAAGGCCATCCGGACAAAGTGGCGGACACGATCTCCGATGCGATCCTCGACGCCCTGCTGGCTCAGGACCCGAAAAGCCGCGTCGCCTGCGAGACCTTCGTGAAGTCGAACATCGTCGTCGTCGGCGGTGAAATTACCACCAAGGCCAAGGTGAACTACGAGCAAATCATCCGCGATGCCGTGCGCGGGATCGGCTACACCAACAGCGACGACATCTTCCACGCCGACACGCTCTTCATCAACAACTACCTGACCGGCCAGTCTCCTGACATCGCGCAAGGCGTCGATGCGAAGAAGGCCAAGGGCAAGAAGACCGCCGAGCAAGGCGCGGGCGACCAAGGCATCATGTTCGGCTACGCGTGCAACGAGACCACCGAGCTCATGCCCGCCCCGGTGATGTACGCCCACCGCCTCGGCCGCGAACTGACCCGCATCCGCAAGGCCGGCAAGCTGGCCAAGTGGCTGCGCCCCGACGCCAAGTCGCAGGTCTCCGTGGAGTATGTGGATGGCAAGCCGACCCGCATCGTGAACGTGGTCATTTCCACCCAGCACGCCGCCGGTGTGGAGCACGCCGAGATCGAAAAATTCTGCATCGAGCAGGTGATCAAGAAGGTGCTGCCGAAGAACATGCTTACCAAGGACACCGAGTACCTGATCAACCCGACCGGCAACTTCGTGATCGGCGGTCCCCAGGGCGACTCCGGCCTCACCGGTCGCAAGATCATCGTCGATACCTACGGTGGCATGGGCCGCCACGGTGGCGGTGCCTTCTCCGGCAAGGATCCAAGCAAGGTGGACCGCTCCGCCGCCTACATGGGCCGCTGGGTTGCGAAGAACATCGTGGCCGCCGGATTGGCCGAGAAGTGCGAGATCCAATTCGCCTATGCCATCGGCCATCCGCTCCCGGTGAGCGTGCACGTCGATACCTTCGGCACCGGCACGGTTGCGGATGACAAGATCCTCGCCGCCGTCCTGAAGGTCTTCTCTTTCAAGCCCGCCGACATCGTGAAGCAGCTCAACCTGCTCCGCCCGATCTACGGCAAATCCACCAACTACGGCCACTTCGGCAAGGACGACGCCGACCTCACCTGGGAGCGCACCGATAAGGTCGCGGCCCTCAAGAAGGCGATCAAGTAATCCAAAACAGAGACTCAAGACGGGAAGACGTCAGACAGAAGACTTGAATAAGAAGGGAGGAAGCGGGCCATGCACAATTTCGAGGAACTTGAAGTGTGGAAGCGCTCCTCCCGTCTTGCAGTCTCTGTCCTGGAGCTGATCGATCCGACCAAGCTCTATGCCTTGAGAGACCAGATGGCGCGCTGTGCCATCTCAGTTCCTTCAAACATCGCCGAGGGAGCGGAGCGTGAAAGCGACCGTGAATTCAGGCGTTTCCTCGCCATCGCAAAAGGTTCTGCAGGCGAGCTCCGCACTCAACTTTACATCGGCCTGCGCGCCGGTGTCTTCAGCGAGGAGCAAGCCCGCCCGCTAATCAACGAAGCAAAGGAGATCTCCGCGATGATTCAAGGACTACGCAGCACCTGGGAGGCGGAGGTTTCCTCGGTGCCGTCTTCGGCTGGCTCTTCTGATTCTAGTCTTCTGTCTGACGTCTGACCGTCTTCTGTCTTCCCCTTCCAACACTCCAGAACATCCACCACCAATTACCATGTCCACCACCTTCACCGACTACAAAGTCCGCGACATCTCCCTGGCCGAGTTTGGCCGCAAGGAAATCGAAATCGCCGAGCATGAGATGCCCGGCCTCATGGCGACCCGTGCAAAGTATGGTCCTGAGAAGCCGCTTCAGGGCGTGCGCATCATGGGCTCGCTGCACATGACCATCCAGACCGCCGTCCTCATCGAGACGCTGGTCGAACTCGGCGCCGAAGTCCGCTGGGTTTCCTGCAATATCTTCTCGACCCAGGATCACGCCGCCGCCGCGATCGCTGCCGCAGGCATCCCCGTCTTCGCCTGGAAGGGCGAGACGCTGGAGGAATACTGGTGGTGCACCTGGCAGGCGATCGTGAACCCGGCCGGCCTCGGCCCGGAGCTGATCGTCGATGACGGCGGCGATGCCACCCTGCTCATCCACAAGGGCTACGAAATGGAAAACGGCTCGGACTGGGTGAACACCCCCTCCGACAACCACGAGGTGAAGGTCATCAAGGACCTCCTCAAGAAGATCCAAGCCGAACAGCCGGGCATCTTCGCGACCATCGTGAAGGACTGGAAGGGTGTCTCCGAAGAGACCACCACCGGCGTCCACCGCCTCTACCAGATGGCGAAGGCCGGCACCCTGCTCGTTCCCGCGATCAACGTGAACGACTCCGTGACCAAGTCGAAATTCGACAACCTCTACGGCTGCCGCGAGTCGCTGGTCGATGGCATCAAGCGCGCCACCGACGTGATGATCTCCGGCAAGGTCGGCGTCGTTTGCGGCTACGGCGATGTGGGCAAGGGTTGCGCCCAGGCCCTCCGCGGTCAGGGCGCACAGGTCGTCGTGACCGAGGTCGATCCGATCTGCGCCTTGCAGGCCGCGATGGAAGGCTTCCGCGTGCTGACCGTCGAGGACACCCTCGGCTGGGGTGACATCTACGTCACCACCACCGGGAACTACGACATCATCCGCCTGGAGCACATGGAGAAGATGAAGGACCAGGCGATCGTCTGTAACATCGGCCACTTCGACAACGAGATCCAGATCGACAAGCTCAACGCCGCCACCGGCGTGAAGCGGACCAACATCAAGCCGCAGGTGGACAAGTACACCTTCCCCACCGGCAACAGCATCTACATGCTGGCTGAAGGCCGCCTGGT
>Ga0307414_10000803_pt1 | contig 16072 bp, 16 predicted proteins | sample DK1Ometagenome_FD_203804 | JGI IMG/M metagenome (GOLD analysis project Ga0307414, IMG submission 203804) | Maize rhizosphere microbial communities from greenhouse at UC Davis, California, United States - DK15-O-3 | ecosystem: Host-associated > Plants > Roots > Rhizosphere > Soil | place: USA... | reverse complement strand
TTCCTTCTCAACGAGTGGCGGGGCGGCGCCCTGCAGGGCGGCAAGCCGGAGCAGGCGTGGTTCGTCAGGTGCGACCGCAGCACCATGACCCAAGAGGATATTGACGAGGGCCGGCTGGTCTGCCTGGTCGGGGTTGCAACCCTCAGGCCGGCCGAATTCGTGATCTTCCGCCTCTCGCAGTCGACCGCCGACGCCAGCGGATAAGGCGGCCGCGCCCCGGCTTGCGTTAACCTACCGCACCCATCGCCACTTTCCTGCCGACATGCCCTCTTTCGACGTCATTTCCGAAGTCAACAGCCACGAACTCACCAACGCGGTCGACCAGGCCAATCGCGAGCTCACCACCCGCTTCGATTTCAAGGGCGTGGATGCGAAGTTCGTGCTCGACGACAACGTCATCAGCCAGTCCGCACCCAGCGATTTCCAGCTCAAGCAGATGTCCGACATCCTGCGCGCGCGCCTGGTCGCGCGCGGCATCGACGTGCGCTGCCTGGAGGAAGGCGAGGTCGAGACCAACCTGGCTGGCGCCCGGCAGAAGATCACCGTGAAGCAGGGCATCGAGCAGAAGCTGGCCAAGAAGATCGCCGCGGCGATCAAGGAAGCCAAGCTCAAGGTCGACACCCAGATCAACGGCGACAAGCTGCGGGTCAACGGCAAGAAGCGCGACGACCTGCAGGACACCATGGCGCTGCTGAAGAAGGGCGATTTCGAGTTGCCGCTGCAGTTCGACAATTTCCGTGACTGACGGCGCGCAAGACGATCCGATCGCCGCGACCCATCTGTGGCTGGAGCGCGCGGTGATCGGATTGAACCTGTGCCCGTTCGCCAAGGCCGTGTACGTGAAGCAGCAGGTGCGCTTCGTGCTCAGCGATGCGAGCACGCCCGAAGCCTTGCTGGAACAGTTGGCCGAAGAGTTGCTGCTGTTGCGCGACACGCCCGCGCAAGAAATCGACACCACCCTGATCGTGCACCCCGACGTGCTGCAGGATTTCCTCGACTACAACGATTTCCTGGACAACGCCGACGCCGCGGTCGAGGCGCTGGACCTGGACGGCGTGCTGCAGGTCGCCAGCTTCCATCCGGCCTACCAGTTCGCCGGCACCGCGCCGGACGACATCGGCAACTACAGCAACCGCTCGCCCTACCCGACCCTGCACCTGCTGCGCGAAGACAGCGTCAGTCGCGCGGTGGATGCTTTCCCGGAGGCGGATTCCATCGTCGACCGCAACCTCGAGACACTGGGCAGGCTGGGCATGGAAGGCTGGCGCAAGCTGTTCGACAATCCCTGACGTCCGCCGCATGCAGGAGCGACCCAAGTCGCGAAATCCGCTATCCCGAATGGTGCGGACCTCGCGACTTGTGCCGCTCCTACAATCGCAGTAAGGGGCGCACCTCATGCAACGAAGCCACCACCTGCGCCAGCGACCGGGTCAGATCCGAGGCAGGCACCAGGTCCGGCACCTGGATCACGGTCATTCCGGCCGCGTGGGCCGCGCGCACGCCCATCTCCGAGTCCTCGAGGGCCGTGCAATTTTCCGGCGATACGCCCAACCGTTTCGCGGCAAGCAGGTAGATATCCGGCGCGGGCTTGGGATGGGCCACGTCGCTGCTGGTCGCCAGCGCGCCGAAGTAATGGTCGATCCCGCAACGCGCCAGCTTGAGCAGGGCGCGCTCGCGCCGGGTCGAGGTGGCGATGGCCAGCGGCACGCCGCGCGTGGAAAGCTCCTGCAGCAATCCGACCGCGCCATCCTTCAGCGGCAAGCCCTTCTCCACCAGCAGGTCGTAACGGTCCTTGCAGTCGCTGTTCAGGCGCTCCGCCTTCGCCGGTCCCAGCAGGCGGACCAGCAATTCGGTGCAGGCCGCGTCGTGCATGCCCACCATCGACAACCAGAGTGCGTCGTCCAGCGGCAGCGCCTGCTCCGCGGCGACGCTACGCCAGCAATCGAGGATGACCCGTTCGCTGTCGATCAGCAGGCCGTCCATGTCGAAGATCACCGCACGGGCGCTCATGCGTTGAACAGTTCCGCCCGTTCGTCGTCGCCCAGGAGCCGCCACTCGCCCGCTGGCAAGCCGGCCAAGTCCAGACCACCGATCCGGTTGCGATGCAAGGCCTCGACGTGGTTGCCCACCGCCGCGAACATGCGCCGCACCTGGTGGTAACGGCCTTCGTGCAGGGTCAGGCGCGCATGGCGCGGGCCGATGGCTTCCAGCTCCGCCGGCAACAAGGGCGTCTGTTCCGATTCCAGCATCAATCCGCCACTGGCGAATATTTCCGCCTCGTCTCCACGCAGGTCGTTCGCCAGCGTCGCCTCGTAGACTTTCGGCAGCTTCGATTTCGGCGAGGAGATGCGATGAAGCAGCGCACCGTCGTCGGTCAGCAACAGCAGGCCGCTGGTATCGCGATCCAGTCGCCCCACCGTCGACAACAGCGGCGAGCGCAGGCGGAAGCGCGGCGGCAACAGGTCGTAGACGAGGCGGCCGCGATCCTTGGTGGAACAGGTGTAACCCGCCGGTTTGTGCAGCATGACCAGCAGGCCCGGCGCCGGATCCAGCGGTTCGCCATCGGTGCGGAGGTTGTCGTGGTCGAGCGGATCGTCGGCGTACAGCACTTCGCCCTGCGCATCGGTGATGCGGCCTTCGCGGAACATCAGCGCGACCTGCTTGCGGCTGCCGTAGCCGAGGTTGGCGAGGTACTTGACCAGTTTCATCGCGAAGACCTGGCCGCCTTGATCGCCTCGATCACCTTGAAGCCGTCGCGCTCGCCCACGACGCGTACCTGGCCGAAGCTTGCGTTCAACACCGCCTCGTAAGGCAGGTGGCGATTCGCCACCAGGAACAGGCGCCCACCTGGTTTCAATGATTCGGCGGCGACGGCGATGAAACGACGACCGACATCGGGACGGTCGGCGCGGCTCTGGGTGTGGAAAGGCGGATTGCTGACGATGAAGTCGTACTGTTGCGGCAAGCCGGTGGTCACGTCGTGCCAGCGATAGCCGAGCTCGGCCCTGTCCTCGAAAGCGGCGAGGTTGCGCTTCGCAAGCTCCAGCGCGCGTGCCTCGGCTTCATAGAGGTCGAGCGACACGACCTTGTCGCCGCGCGACAGGATCTCGGCCGAAAGATAGCCGTAGCCCGCACCCACGTCGGCACCTTTGCCGGCCAGGTCCCCGGGAAGATGTTCGACCAGCAGGGCGGAGGCCGGATCGATGCGATCCCAGGCGAACACGCCGGGACGACTGGTGAAGCGGCCGTCCAGGATCGGTCGCGACGCATCCAGCTTCGCCCATTGCGCCAGCAACGCGGCATCGTGCGCGCCGTCGAGCGGCTTGCTCCAGAACACGCGGCAGTGGTTCTTGGTCAGGCTGCCGCCCAGACCGGCAAGCTGCCTGAAATCCGCCTCGCCGGACTTCGCGCCTTCGTTGTTGGTGATGCTGGCCACGACCACGCCACCCGGCGCGCACAGCGACAGCGCGCGCGCGAACAAGGCGCGCGCCTCTTCGCGCTGCCGCGGCGGCAGGACCAGCACCAGCGGATAGCGCGCGCCGGACTCCGATGCATCGGCAAGCACCTGCAAGCCACCGCGCTCGAGTTCATCGGCGAACGGCTTGTAGCTCTGTTCGCACACCAGTTGCACCAGCGGGAACTGGCGCATCGCCGCGCCTTCCCGCGCACGCAGGAACAACACCGGTCCTTCCGGCCACCGCAAGGCGCGGCTGGAAAGCGGAAGGAACAGAGAGTCGAGCGCGGGATCGGAGTTGCTGGCAGCCAAGAGGCATCACCCGGAAAGGATCAAGGATGATTCTAACCGCCGTATCCATCGCGCATATGTGCGAGTCGTCCACCGACCTGCTGCAACCGTTCGTCGGGTTCGCGTTTTCATTGTTAAAAAATGGTTGCGCATCGAAAACAACACGCGTATCGTCCGCGGCCTTCGCCCACGTGGCGTACTTGCGACATATGAATCTTTCCATGAAACCGAACTTCGTCAACGCGATATTTCTTGCACTGCTGCCAACCGGCCGCGGCGCGGATGCGTGCGCATGCATGAAGCACGACGATCGCCTGCCCGGCGAACGCAACCGGTCACTGCACACCTGATCACGGTCGAACTCCCTGGGAGATCGGCCACCCCGATCTCCCGAGGCAACGCGAACGCCCTCGGGTCGCAAGTCCCGGGGGCGTTTTGTTTCCAGCGTTCGCAAAGGAAGCGCATGCAGCGCAAGAGTCCGGCGAAACCAGCCTGTAGAGAATATTTTTCGCCCTGAAGCATCCGGGTGCGCGACTACTCGCGCCCGAGGCAGGGGCGCGGCTGCAACCGGCGCATGTGCGCCGCGTGGTGATGCTTCGGCGCGAGCGGCGCGAGGCTGGGTTTGCGACATACGAGGCGCGATGCGCCTGCAAGGATTGCCGGTTGGCGACAACCGGCAATGCGAAACATCGATCGAACACGCTACAGCGGCACGGCTTGCGATGCCGTCCGGTGCGCGCGGCTTTGCCGTGGCGTATGCCGAAGCGTGGGAGAAGGTGTTTCGCGAGGACGGTTGCTCGTGTTGGATAGAGCAACGGCTGATGCCGTGATCGCCGGTTCGATTCCGGTTCGTCCACAACTGGATAGCTCAATTTGGTAGAGCATCGGTCTTATAAACCGACTGTTGCGGGTTCGATTCCCGCTCCAAAGAACATGACCTGTCACGTCATTACCAGGAACGCAAGTTCCACAACAGGAAACGTCCCGTGCGGCGTTCCGGACACCCGCGATGGAATGCGGAAGACGGAGCAAGGCAGCAGGGGCAGAGCCGGACCATCGCTCTCGAAGCGGATGGACGGAAGCGGAAAGTCGCCGCGGCAGTTCATCGCCAGGCTACCGGAAGCCTCCAACCCTCCACGGACAGCGCCCTGGTTCCGCTTCGTCCAGGTCAAGGGACGTTTCCAACTTTTATTTTCCTTCTCCCTTCGGGAGGGGTGCCCCACAGAGCCTGCCCCCGAATGCTTTTGTCGGGGGACGGATGAGGGAAGGAAGTATCAGCGGGGAGTGAACTATCCGCATACGTAACTCTCCCTCCCTCATCCGGCGCTTTGCGCCACCTTCTCCCGGTGGGAGAAGGAACAGCAACGGCACGCACGGAAACCGATCCGCTGTGCGTGTCACACAAAAGGATCGGACCACCAGAGCCAACAAGGAGATCAATGCCATGTTCTGGACCAAGAGGGTCGTGATCGGTGACGGCGAGCGCGGCCTGGTGTATCAAAATCGTCAATTCCAGCGCGTGCTGGGTGCAGGCGTGTACCGCCTGTTCGATCCGTTGAAGCGCATCGAAGTGACCGTGCACAACATCGCCCATCCTGAATACACCGGACGCGATGCCGATGCGTTGATCGCGGGCATGGGCGATCGGTTGGATGAAACCTTCGTGCTGGCCGACATCGGCGCCGATGAAGTCGGCCTGGTGTCGAGGAACGGCAAGCTGGAGGACGTACTGGCCCCGGGTTCGCGCAAGCTGTACTGGCGCGGGCTGGTCACGGTGGACGTGCAGTGCGTGTCGCTGGCCGTGAACCTTGAAATCGATGCAGCCGTTGCGCGGCGCCTGCGCCAGCTGGGTACGCTGTCCAGGCTGGCAGTGGTGGCCGAGGTGCCGGCGGAGTCGGCGGGCCTGGTGTTCGTCGACGGCAAGCTGGCGCGCACGCTGGCGCCGGGCGCCTACGCCTTCTGGAATTTCCAGAAGAACGTCAGCGCCGAAGTGATCGAATTGCGCGTGCAGTCGATCGAGGTCTCGGGCCAGGAGTTGCTGACCAGGGACAAGGTCAGCCTGCGCGTGAACCTGGCCGCCAGCATGCGCGTGACCGACCCGGTCGCCGCGCGCACCAGGGTGGCCAGGTTCGGCGACCACCTGTACCGCGAACTGCAATACGGCTTGCGCAAGGCGGTTTCCGCCAAGACGCTGGACGAGCTGCTGGGCGACAAGGCGTCGTTGGACGCCGACATCTTCGGTTACGTGCGCGGCCAGGTCGGCGCGTTCGGGGTCGAGGTGTTGGGCGTCGGCGTCAAGGACGTGATCCTTCCGGGCGATATGAAGGAGATCCTCAACAGCGTGGTGCAGGCGGAGAAGGCGGCGCAAGCCAACGTGATCCGCAGGCGCGAGGAGGCGAACGCCACGCGTTCCCTGCTCAACACCGCGAAGCTGATCGAGGAAAGCCCGGTGCTGATGCGCCTGAAGGAGCTCGAGGCCTTGGAAAAGGTCACCGAGAAGATCGACAAGCTCACCGTGTTCGGCGGCCTGGAGGGCGTGCTGAAGCAGCTGGTGACGTTGAAGTAATGCAAACCGCCCCTTCCCCCGCTTGCGGGGGAAGGTTGGGATGGGGAGAACGGAGTCGTGTTGTACGGAGACTGGCGAAGGAACAGCCGCACTCGGTACTGTCATGACGATGGATTGCCGATGGCTTCGGCTCGCCCCCACCCCAACCTCCCCCCGTGAACGGGGGAGGGGGCTTTTTTTCAAGGAAGGACATCATGGATATCAACTACGAATTGCTGCACGCCGAAGGCAGCGCCACGCCGATCAAGGGCTGGGTGCGCGGCGTGCCGCTGGAAGACCAGGCCCACGCGCAATTGCGCAACATCGCCAGCATCCCGTTCGTCGGGCCGTGGGTGGCGGTGATGCCGGACGTGCACCTGGGCAAGGGTGCGACCGTGGGTTCGGTGATCCCGACCCGCGGCGCGATCATCCCGGCCGCGGTCGGCGTGGACATCGGCTGCGGCATGGCCGCGGTGCGCACCACCTTGCGCGCCAGCGACCTGCCGGACAACCTGGCGCAACTGCGTTCGAGCATCGAGCGCGGCGTGCCGGTCGGCAACGGACCGGGTGGCGAACATCGCCACCTGCCGGACAGCCACGAGACGCGCATCGCGCAGTCGGGGTTGTCCGCGGGGCTGGAAGCGATCAAGGCCAGGCATCGCAAGATCCGCACCGACAAACTGGAGCGCCAGATCGGCACGCTGGGCGGCGGCAATCACTTCATCGAGATCTGCCTCGACGAGGCCGACGCGGTATGGGTGATGCTGCACAGCGGTTCGCGTGGCACCGGCAACCTGATCGGCAGCTACTTCATCGAGCTGGCGCGAGAGCAGCTGGCGCATCGCGTGTTCGGCTTCCACGTCCCGGACAAGGACCTGGCTTTCTTCATGGAAGGCGAGCCGCTGTTCGACGACTACGTGGAAGCGGTGTCGTGGGCGCAAGATTACGCGCGCCACAATCGCGAGGCGATGATGGCGCGGGTATTGGCGGAAATGCGCCACCGCCTGCCGAAGTTCCAGCTGGAGAAGGGGGCGGTGAACTGCCACCACAACTACGTGCAGAAGGAAACGCACGGCGGCGAGGAACTGCTGGTCACCCGCAAGGGCGCGGTCAGTGCCCGCGAGGGCGAGCTGGGCATCATCCCGGGCAGCATGGGCACGCGCAGCTACATCGTGCGCGGCATGGGCAACGCGGACAGCTTCCACAGCTGCAGCCACGGCGCCGGTCGCGTGATGAGCCGTACCCGTGCCCGCGCCGAGATCACCCTGGCCCAGCATCGGGAAGCCACCGCACACGTGGAGTGCCGCAAGGACGCGGCGGTGGTCGACGAATCGCCGGCCGCCTACAAGTCGATCGACGCGGTCATGGCCGCGCAGGCCGACCTGGTCGAAGTGGTGCACACGTTGCGCCAAGTGGTTTGCATCAAGGGGTGAGCCACGGCGTGTTCGCGCGGCACTGCCGCGCAGCCTTGGCGAACGCCCGGCCATGGAAGGCCGGGCCGGGCGATCCGAAGCGGAAGAGTTGCGCCATGGACGGCGAACGGGGGGTCCCGATGCCTTGCCAAAACGCCGCCCGGCAACTGGCGGCGTTTTTCTTGCGTTGACGCATCCCGCGCGGTCATGAGATCGAGCCCAAGGAGATCCGCTATTTCGCCTTCACCCTGCGGTCGCCGAACAACGCGCTGATGACGATACTCGCGCCCAGGCCTACGCCCAGCAGGAACAGCAGCAGGGCCACGGTCGGATAGCCCCACAAGGTGCTGCTGGTGGGGATGCGCATCATCAGCGAGGAAGCCAGGATCAACGACGCGGTGACCACGCCGGCGGCGATGCGGTTGGCGATCTTCTGCAGGCTTTCCATCAAATGCGACTCCTCCAGGCCGGTGACGCGCAATTGCATGCGGTTGTCGGCAACCAGGTCGAGCACCTCCGTGACCTTGCGCGGCCCGTCGCGCAGCAACGACTGCAGTTCCATCAATTCACTGGCCAGGCTGGGCGAGGACAGCGATCGCCGCAGCCGTGCGCGCACGACATGCTGGAGGTGGTCCTCGACCGCCTGCCTGGCATCGAAGCCCGGCACCAGCAACTGGCATACCGCATCCAGGTTCAGCAGGGTCTTGCCCAGCAGGCTCACTTCCGGCGGCGTGCGCAGGCCATTGGCGGTGGCCAGGCGCACCAGTTCCAGCACCACGCGCCCTTCGGACATCGAAGCGCTGTGCGCAGCGTAGCGGCTGACCAGTTGCCCGACTTCGCGGGTGAAGCGCTCGTCGTCGTAGTCCTCCAGTCGCGTGCCCAGTGCGATGGCTTCCTGGGCGACCTGTTCACCCCGCCCATCGACCGCGGCGAACAGCAGTTTCAGCATGCGCTCGCGCTGGCGCGGCGGCACGTTGGCGACCATGCCCAGGTCGAAGATGGCCAGGCGTCCGTCCGGCGTGACCCGCAGGTTGCCCGGATGCGGGTCGGCATGGATTTCGCCATGCACGAACATCTGGTCCAGGTAGCCGCGCATCAGCGCATCGGCCAGCGGCTGCATCGGCTCCTCGGTGCGGCGCAGGCCGGACACGCGGTCGACGCGCGTGCCCTGCAGCAGTTCCATGGTCAGCACGCGCTGGCTGGTGAAATCCCACACCGGCGCGGGCACGCGCAGCTCGGGGTATGGCGCCAGGTGCTCGCCGAAGCGTTCCAGGTTCTGCGCCTCGGCCACGTAGTCGAGCTCGGCCATGAGGGTGCGCTGGAACTCGCCCAGCCAGTCGGCGAAGCGCACGTCGCGACCGACCTTGGTGACGTGGTCGGCCGCGCTGGCCACCCCGCGGAGCATGGCCAGGTCGGCGGCGAGCTGCTTGCCGACGCCGGGCTTCTGCACCTTGACCGCGACTTCGCCGCCGCCGTGCAGGGTGGCGCGGTGCACCTGGGCCAGCGACGCGCAGCCGACGGGCTCGGGATCGAAGTCCATGAAGGCCTTGCTCAGGCGCACGCCGAGTTCGGCTTCTATGGTCTCGCGCACTTCCTCGAAGGGAATCGGCGCGACGTTTTCCTGCATCCGCTCCAGCGCGGACGCATAGGCGGGCGGGACGATGTCGGGCCGCGTGGAGAGCATCTGCCCCAGCTTGACGAAGGTCGGGCCCAGCGCTTCCAGGTCGCGGCTGAAATGCTCGGGGTCGCCGTCGGCCGAATCCTCGATCTCCTCGCCCGGTTGCAGCGACAGTCCCGAGAACACGCCCGAGTTGCGGTAACGCCAGAGGAAACGCAACACCTGCGCCCTGCGCTCCATTCCGCTTTCGGGCGTCGCGTGGCGTTCTGCCGTCGTCTCCATCGTCCACTCCTTGCAAGGGTTGGACCGATTGTCTGGATGGGGTGGTAATCGCGCGTGAAACGCCGGTGCCGTTACCCTTGCAACTCCCGTAACGTCACCGATGGCGGCGCATCCAGCACACGGCGGGTGGCGAACAGGCCGGCAACCAGCGCGGCCAGCATGCCGAGTCCGCCACCGATCGCGGCCAGCGACCAGTTCGCCTTCCATGGCAGGTCGAACACCTGCTCTGCGATCACCCCGGACAATACCGAGGCGGCGATGGCCGCGACCAGGCCGGACAGCAGGCCGATCGCCGCGAACTCCGACGCCTGCGCCAGTCGCAGTTGCCGGCGGCTGCCGCCGAGCACGCGCATCACCCCGCCTTCCAGCAGGCGCTCGTCCTGGCTGGCGCTGACCGCCGCGAGCAGGACCAGCATGCCGGCCGCAAGCGAGAACCAGAACACCACCTGCACCACCGTCGATACCTGGTCGGCGGTGCTGCGCACCTGCTTCAACACCGCATCGACATCGATCACCGACAGGTTGGGAAAACGTTCGACCAGTTGCGCGGTGAAGCGCGCCTGCGTCGGCGGAACGCTGACCGCGGTGATGTAGCTGGCCGGATAGGCGTCCATCGATCCGGGCGAAGCGATCACGAAGAAATTGGGACGGAAGCTTTCCCAGTCGACGCTGCGCAGGCTGGTGATCCTGCCCTCGAAGGGTTGGCCGGCGATGTCGAATGCCACGCGGTCGCCGAGCTTCCAGCCCAGTTGCTCGGCGAAGCGCTCTTCGACCGACAACTCCGGCGTCGTGCTCGCATGCTTGTCCCAGAACTCGCCCGCGGTGACCTTGTTGTCGTCGCGCAGGGTTGCCGCCGTGGAAAGATTGAATTCGCGTTCCGCGCGGCGCCTGGCCTGTTCGTCGCCGGCGTAGTCGGCGCCGCTGGTTGGCTTGCCGTTGAGCGACACCAGCCGTCCGCGGATCATCGGGAACAGCGTGGGTGGCGCGAGCTTCTGTTCGGCCATGAAGGCATTGACGGCGGAGCGCTGGTCTTCCTGCACGTTGATGATGAAACGGTTGGGCGCGTCGGCCGCCAGCGACAACTGCCACCGATCGAGCAGGTCGGTGCGCACGAAAGTCAGCAACAGCAGCGCCATCAGGCCCAGGCCCAACGCCGACACCTGGGCCACGCTGGTACCCGCGCGGCGGCTCACGTTGGCCAATCCATAGCGCAGGCTGCCGCGCAGGCGCGAACGCAGGCGGCGCACCAGCAGGATCATCAACCAGGCCAGCAAGGCCAACACTCCGAGCGTGGCCAGGATGCCGAGCAACATCGCGGTGCCCAGGGTCGCCGAACCCGCCTTCCACCACAGCAAGGCACCCAGTCCGGCGAATCCGGTCAACGCGACCAGCCACGCACTGGGCTCGGTGGGATCCAGGTCGCGGCGCAACACGCGCAAGGCGGGGACGCGGCGCAACGCGAGCACCGGCGGCGCACCGAAGGCGAGCAGCACGATCATGCCCACGCCGTATCCCTGCAGCGCCGGCAACCAGCCCGCCGGTGGAATCGAGATCTTCATTTCCGCCTGCAGCCAGCTGCCGATCGCCCACTGCAGCCCGAAGGCGATCAACACGCCAACCGTGCACGCGATCAGGCCCAGCAACACCAGTTCGCCGACATGGATGCCGACCAGGGTGCGCTGGCTGGCGCCGAGGCAGCGCATCACCGCGGTGCCGGAAAGATGGCGCTCGCTGTGGCGGCGCGCGGCCATGGCCACCGCGACCGCGGCGAGCACGACCGATACCAACGCGGCGAGGCCGAGGAAGCGACCGGCGCGGTCCAGCGACGAGCGTATCTCGGGGCGCGCGTCCTGGATGGTTTCCAGTCTTTGCCCGCGTGCCATCGCGGGCCGCGCGACCGCAGTGAAACGCTCCACCGCGACGGCGTCGCCGGCGACGATCAGGCGATAACCCAGGCGGCTGCCTTCCTGCACCAGTCCGGTCGCGGGCAGGTCGGCGAGGTTGAGGAAGGCCTTGGGTGCGACGTTGAAATAATCCAGCGAGGCGTCCGGTTCCTGCGCCACCAGTGCGACGAGACGCAGCTGCGAATCGCCGATGCCGATCATGTCGCCGACTTTGGCATCCAACGTTTCGGCGCCGGTCCGGGTGATCCACAACGTGCCGGGCGCGGGAATGCCCCGGGCATCACGTTCGACGCCGCCCGGGCTATCGACGAGACGGAACGTGCCGCGCAGCGGAAAGCCCTCGCCCAATGCGCGCAGGTCGCCGAGGCGGAGCTGCTCGCCAGCGCGGATCATGCTGTCCAGGCTCAGGGTTTCCGCGCGGCGCAGTCCTTCAGCCTTCGCCGCATCGCGGATGGCGCCGGTGATCGGTGCATCGCCACGGATCACCACATCGCCACCGAGCAGCCGGTTGGCCTCGATGGCCAGGGCGCGTCCGGCGCGATCGGTGACGAAGCCGACCGCGGTGACCGCGACCACTGCCAGCACCAGTGCGGCGAACAGGATGCGGATATCGCCCGCGGCCACGTCACGCAGCAACTGCCGCCACGCCAGGCGCAGCGTCTTCATGCAACCGCGCCTTCTTCAGAAATTTCGCCGACCAGCCTGCCACTATCCAGGCGCAACAGGCGGCCACAGCGTTCGGCCAGGTGTTCATCGTGAGTCACCAGGACCAGGGTGGTGCCGGCTTCCGCATTCAATGCGAACAGCAGTTCGATGATCGCCTGTCCGGTGTGCGTGTCGAGGTTGCCGGTAGGTTCGTCGGCGAACAACAACGACGGCCGGGTCACGAATGCGCGCGCCAAAGCCACGCGCTGCTGTTCACCGCCCGAAAGTTGGCGCGGATAGTGGCCGAGGCGTTCGCCCAGGCCGACCTTCCGCAGGATCTGTTCCGCCGGACCCTGCACCTCGGCGTCGCCACGCAGCTCGAGCGGCAGCATCACGTTCTCCAGCGCGGTGAGCGAGGGCAGCAGCTGGAAACTCTGGAACACGAAGCCGACCTTTTCGCCCCGCACCCGGGCGCGCCCATCCTCGTCCAGGCGGGAAAGCGTTTCGCCATCCAGCACCACGCTGCCGTCGCTGGGCGTGTCCAGGCCGGCGAGCAGCGAAAGCAACGTGCTCTTGCCGGAACCCGAAGCGCCGACGATCGCGACCGTGTCGCCGTGCAGGATCTCGAAACCGACGCCTTCCAGGATGGTCAACTCGCCCGAGGGCAGTGGCACCCGCTTGCCGAGGTCGTCGACCTGCAGCGCAGCGCGCGGTTTCGACTGCGCAACTTCAGCGCGCAGTACGGTGGAATCGGCCATGATGGTCCTTGATCGGTAGCGGAGACGTGGGATGACATCAGGTTATGCGGGTTGGCGGGCGCGGGTTCAATGTGCCATAGGTTTACTGGCACTGGCCCTGGCGATGTCGGCGCCGGCTGCCTTTGCCCAGCCCGTGGCATCCGCCCCCGCACGTACCCTGCTGGTGATGGGCGATTCGCTCTCCGCCGCCTACGGCCTGAGCGCCCGGCAGGGCTGGGTGGCACTGACCGCCGAGCGCGTGCAGAAGACCAGGTCTGGCTGGCGCGTGGTCAATGCCAGCATCAGCGGTGAAACCACCGCCGGTGGCGCGGCGCGGATCGGCGGCGAACTGAAACGCAACCGGCCTGCCGTGGTGGTGATCGAACTGGGCGCCAACGATGGCCTGCGCGGCCTGCCCTTGGCCCAGACCCGCGCCAACCTGGAACGCATGATCAGGCTTTCGCAGGCTTCCGGCGCCAAGGTGCTGCTGATCGGCATGCGCATGCCGCCCAACCTGGGCCGCGATTACACCCAGGGGTTCGAGCGCAACTTCAGCGAGCTGGCGAAACTGCACAAGACCGCCTTCCTGCCGTTCCTGCTGGAACCCATCGCGCTGGACCGCGCCAATTTCCAGGCGGACAACCTGCATCCCGTCGCCAACGCGCAGCCGAAGCTGCGCGACCACGTCTGGAAATCGCTGGCGCCGCTGTTGGAATAAGGGCCCCGGCGGCAACGAACCGCCATCTTCTTCACGCGCGCTTGTCGACAACACAACGCCAGTTTCATACAACCGCAACAACGTCTTTGCCATGCTCCGCCGCATTCGATGCCCTCTTTCCCCCCAAGGAGAAAAAAATGCGTGCCTTGTTCATCGGCGGCGTGGTCGACAACAGCGAAATGGACCTCGACGGCAACCAGCCGCCGGTCCACTACCCCGAAAACAGCGGTAGTGGCCGTCCCCGCTACCGCCTGCACCTGGTCGGGCAACGCGACGATGGCAGCATCGCCTATGCGGTTTACGGCGCGCCCGACCTGGCCGACCAGGAAGTGCAGCGGGTGGCCGACGAGCGTGGTTACGCGAGACGTTTCGAGGCTACGCCAGCGCCTGCGGTGCATTGATCCAGCGGCAAGCCACAGGGCATCGACTGGCGTAGCTTCGTAGAGCGAGCTTGCCCGGCTGCCCAGGCTTGGAGCAGCGGAGCAAGCTCCGCTCTACGGGAGCGGGTACGCTGCGACACGCGGCGGGGAATGAGCCGCAAGGATGCAGAGGTCGAAGAGGACCGGCTGCGTCCGCCGAGCATTTGATCGACGGCCGCACCACGGCAGACGGTGTAAGGATTTTCCTACACGTCAACGCGGTGCCTACCTAGTGCGCTTCTGGTCGCGTGAGACCACTCTGTCCCGTGCCCGGCAAGGACCTGACGGGGACCAGGAAGGAATCGCGATGCACCGGTTGATGTTCACCATAGTTTCCGCAAGCAGTGGCTGGCAGTTGTTCGAGGGCAGCGAAGGACGCGAATGGTTCGCCTGCCGCGGCCAAGCGCTGGAGACCGCGGGCGTGATGGCCGCCTCCCTGCACGAGCACCACGGCATCCCGACCGCGGTCGTCGTGGACATGGCCGGCCGCGAATCGGTGATGCTGGCGTGCCACGGTTAGGCGCGGCCGATCAATCGCTTCCTTCGAGGAGTTCCCGTTTGCAGAAATCGCGCCACTGGAATCGTTCGAGGCTCATTCAAGATCGAGCGGTATGCCGCATACAATCGAACGGCTCAGGCCGATACCGGCGCGGGAATGCCCGACAACTGCCGCAGCGCCTGCTCGAACAATTCCACCGGCTGCCCGCCCTGGACCAGGTGGCGGTCGTTGAAGATCACCGACGGCACCGCGGTGATGCCCTGGCTGGCGTAGAAGCTCTCCTGCCGGCGCACGTCATCGGCGAATCCGTCGGTTTCGAGTATCTGCCGCGCGCGCGCGCCGTCCAGGCCCGCCTCCACCGCCAGTTGCACCAGCGTGGCCGCGGAGGAAACATCCTCGCCTTCGGTGAAGTAGGCGCGCAGCAGCGCGTGCTTGAGCGCAAGCTGGCGCTCCGGCCCTTCCAGCCCGGCCCAGTGCAACAGGCGGTGCGCGTCGAAGGTGTTGTAGACGTGGCGCCGCAGATCCATGCGGAACTCGAAGCCCAGCGCAGCGCCGCGCGCGCGGATCGCCTCGCCGTTCTGCGCCGCCTGTTCGGCGCTGATGCCGTACTTGCGGGTCAGGTGTTCGACCGCATCTTCGCCTTCGGCCGGCATCTGCGGGTTCAGTTCGAATGGCTGGAAGTGCAACTCCACCTGCAGTTCGGGTCCGACCCGCGCCATCGCTTCCTCCAGCGATTTCAGGCCCACCGCGCACCAGGGACAGGCGACATCGGAAACGAAATCGATCTTGATCGGAACGGCCATGGGAACTCCACCCGGATTATGGCGGCACCGCCGCGACAAACCCTTGATTGGGGCGCAAGCGCGCAGATCAACGGCGCAGGACGATGCAGCATTGGGCAAGGCGCCTGAATGACCTCGCGATCGTTGCCAGGCCGATGCGGCCGCGGTCGCGTGAGCAGATCCGGAGCCGGTCGCGACGTGGCCGAAGCCGCGCTTTACCCGGCATTTTTGCCCGGCTTGTCCCTCATGCACCGGGCAGGCTGTACTCGAAATCATAATGATGCCGGCCGTCCTCGATGCGGATGTCGAGGGTGCCGGTGAGGCCCTTGAGCTGGCCTGTCGCCGTATCGGGCGCCACTTCGATCACCAGGTGCCGCGCCTCCTCCGTCATCACGCCCTTGTGGACCAGGACGAAACTGCCTGCACGCCCGTGCAGGCTGCCGCTGACGCGCTCGATGGCGACATAGACCGCAGACGTCGCCACATCGGCGCGCGCGGCCAGCATCTCGCCCTTGCCGCTGGCTTCCAGGTCGCCGCTGAAGCGCTTTTCCAGCGACATCCGGCTCAGGCTTGAGCCTTCGGCGACATCGCCATCGCCCTGGGGTTGCATTTCGACTTCAAAGGTACCGGTGGCTTGCCGGGTCATGGGAATTCCCCTTGGCATGAAGTGCCTTCATGAAAGCATGGAACTGTGGAAACAGGGTCGTCTCGCCCCCATCTGCTGTCAATGGATGCGGCCGCATTCGCGCCATGCAAATGCGCCGCA
>Ga0307414_10000800_pt1 | contig 16106 bp, 12 predicted proteins | sample DK1Ometagenome_FD_203804 | JGI IMG/M metagenome (GOLD analysis project Ga0307414, IMG submission 203804) | Maize rhizosphere microbial communities from greenhouse at UC Davis, California, United States - DK15-O-3 | ecosystem: Host-associated > Plants > Roots > Rhizosphere > Soil | place: USA... | reverse complement strand
TGGCACCGGTCACTTCAAGGCCATGCGCGCAACGGACGGCAAGGAAACATGGTCCTTCTGGGCGCAGGCTGGTGTTCTTGCAGCGCCGATGACCTACACCGTCAAAGGTCGGCAATATGTCGCTGTGCTGGCCGGGTGCGGCGGCGTTTATGGCGCTGCGTGTCGCATGGTCGACAAGGATGGCAAGCGGCCCAACCTTGATCGCCTTCTCGTGTTCGCAGTCGGCGGCAAGGCCAAGCTTCCACCAGCACCGCCATCACAGCCGATGGTGCTCGATCCGCCGCCACTCACCGCCTCTGCAGCCGTCATCGCGCAAGGGCAGACGAAATACCGGCGCTATTGCGCGGTCTGTCATGGCTATAATGCGGTGAACATGGGCAATCAGCCAGACCTGCGCTTCAGCCCTCTGCTTGCCGATGATGCATGGTTTGCTGTCGTGCTGGAGGGCGCGCTTGAGCAGGCGGGCATGGCAAGCTTCCATGATGTGCTCGATCGGGCTGGGGCGGAGGAGATCCGCGCCTATCTGATTGCGAAGGCGCACGAGCGTAAGGCGCAGACGGCAGTCGAGAAAGGCGCAGGCGCGGGCACGCACGGGACCTGAGGGTGAGCGGTGGGCGCTGACAGGCGTCAGTAGCACTTTTCGCGCGCAACGAGGCCCTTCAATGGCTCACTGGCCCTGTGCCTGCGGATGTTGGCGATGATCGCTTTCGCCGCGCCCACCGGATCGGTGACGCTCGCAATATGCGGCGTCAGCAATATCCTTGGATGCGCCCAGAAGGGGTGGCCACTTTGCAGGGGCTCGCTAGACGCGACATCGAGGATCGCCTGCGACAACTGGCCGCTATCCAGAGCCTCGATGAGATCCGCATCCACGAGATGCCCGCCGCGACCGACATTTACCAGCGCGGCCCCGGTCGGCAGCATCCTGAAGAGCGCGGCATCGAGAATGCCTTGAGTCTCGGAGGTTAGAGGGAGAAGGCAGATGAGAATGTCTGTCTGTCCCAGCATCGCCTCAAGCGCCTGCAGTCCGCTATAGTGAGCAGCGCCCTCGATGTTCCGCTCAGAACGGCTCCATGCCGCGAGCGGGAAGCCGAAAGGGCGCAGGGCATTGATCACGGCCAGGCTCAATTCCCCGGCGCCAAGAATCGAGACGCGCCGCTGACCGGCGGGTAAGACTGTTAGCTGCTGCCAAAGCGCCTCGCGTTGCGTCCGCTGATACTGGAAAAAATCGCGATGAAGCGACATCACGGCAGCCGTCACATAATCGACCATGCCGTCGGTAAGATGTGCATCGATCAATCGCACGAGCTTGACGCTTTGCGGCAAGGCGGAAAGATCGAACTGATCAACGCCAGCGCCCGTTGAGAATAACAGTTCCAGATTGGGGTAGGTGGCGTCGAAGCCGTCGGGTGGCTCCCAGGTGGCAAGATAGCGAATGGAGGATGGATCGGGCTGATCCTGCGCATCATAAAATGCAATGTCCGGCGCATCAGCGGCAAAGATTTCGCGCATCACGGACGCGCGATCACGCTCGCCCCAAAACAAGAAGTTTTCCATGATGCCCCTTGTAGCGTGATTAGCACCCCATTGACGATAGGGTGCTTCGATCCGATATTCGACACATGGACAAGATGAACCTCAGCGAAGCAGAGTGGCGCGAGCGGCTCACCCCCGAGCAATATCAGGTGCTGCGCCAGCACGGCACCGAGCGCGCCTTTGCGGGCGAGTATAATGGGTTGAAGGCGGAAGGCATTTATCATTGCGCCGGTTGCGGCCTGCCCTTGTTCGATAGCGGCCATAAATATGACAGTGGCTCGGGTTGGCCCAGCTTCACCGCGCCTATGGAAGATGAAGTCGTCAGCGAGATTGTGGATACCAGCCACGGGATGCGCCGCACGGAAATCCGTTGTGCGCGGTGCGACGGTCATTTGGGCCATGTATTCCCGGATGGGCCAGGGCCGACGGGGCTGCGCTATTGCATGAACAGCGTTGCTCTCGACTTTGAGCCGGAAGACGGGCAGGACGCCAACTGATCTAACCATTCAGCGCTTGTAAAGGCGCGGAAGGCTTGTAGCGTTCTGCGCGACAAGTGCGCGTGGTGACCGGAGCGAAACAAGACAAGCATGGCTAAGGCAGTTGCGGAGAGTGGCCTGAGGCGCTGGTCCTTCCGGTTCATCAAGATAGGCATTGCGTTAGCCATTGGCGGCTTCATCGCGCTGGTGGTGGCGGTGTTCATCGCCATGCAATCCCTGCCCAGCTTTGATGCGCTCAAAAGCTCGCCCAACGGCCAGATGATCCGTGTCCATGCGTCCGATGGCAGCATTATCGTATCGCTCGGGCCAAGCTATGGCCGCTGGCTCTCGCATGACGAAATCCCTGAGGTGATGACGCGGGCGCTGGTCTCGGTGGAGGACAAGCGCTTCTACATGCATCCCGGTGTCGATCCGCTTGGCATCGTGCGGGCGGCCTATGTTGGCTATATCCGCCGGGGCGAGGGGCGGCGCTTGCAGGGCGCTTCCACGATCACGCAGCAGCTGGCGCGCAACATCTTCCTCAACAACAGCTATTCGGCCGGGCGCAAGCTGCGTGAGATGATCCTCGCGCTGGCGATGGAGCGCAAGTTCAGCAAGCGGCAGATCCTCGAGCTGTATCTCAACAAGGTCTATTTCGGCGGCGGCGCTTATGGCGTGGACGCTGCGAGCCGCAAATTCTTCAACCATCCGGCGACCACGCTGGATCTGGCCGAGTCCGCGATCATCGCCGGGCTGGTGAAGGCGCCCTCCCATTACTCCCCTACTGCGGACGTGGATGCGGCGGCTGGCCGGGCCGGTGTGGTGCTGGATGTGATGGAGGCCAATGGCGATATCACCAGCGCCGAGCGCGCGGCTGTCGACCTGAAAGACGTGCGCATGGCGCCGGAGAAGGCGCAGGATAGCGTGCGCTACTTCACGGACTGGGTGCTGCCGCAGCTCGATAATCTGATCGATGAGCGCGATCAGCCGCTGGATGTTTACACGACGATCGATCCCAAGCTGCAGCGCGCAGCGGTGGCGGCGATCAAGGCCAATGTGCCCGGTGGCGCGCAGGGTGCGCTGGTGAGTCTGGATCGCGATGGCGCTGTGCGGGCGCTGGTCGGCGGGCTGGATTATATCAGCTCCAACTATAATCGCGCCACGGTGGCGCAGCGCCAGCCGGGGTCATCGTTCAAACTGTTCGTTTATCTCGCGGCGCTGGAAGCTGGCTACACGCCGGAAACGCGCGTGGTGGATAGCCCTGTGACGATCAACGGCTGGACGCCGCGCAACGACAATCGCAAGAATGTCGGCGAGATCGACGTGCGCACGGCCTTTGCCTATTCTATCAACACGGTCGCGGCGAAGCTGGGCATGGAAGTGGGCTTCACCACCGTCGCGGATATGGCGCGGCGCTTTGGCGTCTCCACGACCATCAACACGCATCCATCGATGGTGCTCGGCACGTCCGAAGTGCATCTGATCGACATGACGCGGGCCTTTGCTGCCGTAGCGCGCAAGGGCGTTGCGGTGACGCCTTATGGCATCCTCAAGGTCGTGACGGCAGATGGCGAGGTGCTTTACGAGCATGAGGATGACACCAGCCGCGTGCTTGTGGCTCCCTGGGTGGCGGCTGGCGCGACGGACCTGATGCAGACGGCGGTCAACACCGGCACTGGCCGCGCCGCGCAGATCGGTCGTCCGGTTGCGGGCAAGACGGGCACGACGAGCAGCAACAAGGATGGCTGGTTTGTCGGCTTCTCCAGCGGCATCACGACAGGCGTGTGGATGGGGCGCGATGATAACCGCGCCATTCCCGGCCTGGCCGGTGGCCGCGCACCTGCCCGCGCCTTTGCTTCCTATATGAAGGCGGCAACAGCGGGGCGTCCGGTGGAGCCGTTCGAGACGGAAGTCACCTTGCCCGAGTGGCAGCTTGAGCCGGACGAGGAAGCCTTTGGCGCGCCAGACAATGGCATGATGGTGGACGAGAATGGCATGCCGCTGGAGCAGCCTGTGGGCGCGGATGATGCAACCAGCGGGCAGCCGAGCGAAACCGGTCAGGGCGAAGCGCCGCAGCGAATCGATCAGGGCTGGATTGATGAAGTGCTCGGCCGTAGCGAGCGGCCTGCGCCACCGGCACCACGCACGCCTGCGCCCACGCAGTCTGTGCCTGCGAGGCCGTAATTCTGCTAACAATCGTGATGTTGATGGAGACGCGGTTGCGCAGTTGCGCATGAGCCGCACAGGTTGAGAGCGGCGGGCCAGCGTCTCCGCCAGCCCGCGCCCTCATTCATCACATATGGATGGGCTTGCCCAGCACGGCCATCGCCGCTTCTTTGAGCGCTTCATTATGCGTGGGGTGCGCATGGCAGGTGTAGGCGATATCCTCCGATGAGGCGCCGAATTCCATGGCCTGCGCGGCCTGCGCGATCATGGTGCCAGCGGGGCCAGCGATGATCCACACGCCGAGCACCTTGTCGGTTGCTTCATCCGCAATGACCTTCACAAAGCCATCGGTCTCGCTGATCGCCTTGGCGCGGCTGTTGGCCATCATCGGGAATTTGCCGACCTTGACGGCACCCTTTTCCTTCGCAGCTTCCTCGGTCAGGCCAACGCCTGCAATCTCGGGGAAGGTATAAACGACGCTCGGGATCACTGCATGGTTCACGATGCCGGTCAGTCCTGCGATATTCTCCGCGACGGCAATGCCCTCATCCTCGGCCTTGTGCGCGAGCATGGGGCCGGGGATCACATCGCCAATCGCCCAGACGCCCGCCACCTTGGTGGAGAAATCATGATCGGTTTCGATCTGGCCGCGCTGATTGATTTCCAGGCCAATCGCGTCCAGCCCAAGGCCCTGCGTATTGGGGCGGCGGCCGATGGCCACCAGCACCGCATCGGCCTCGATGGTTTCTGCCTCGCCACCAGCGGCAGGCTCGGTCGTGACGAGGGCCTTCTTGCCCTTCACCGCAACGCCCGTCACCTTGGTGCCGGTCTTGATGTCAAAGCCCTGCTTGGCGAACAGCTTGGCGGCTTCCTTGCGCACTTCGCCATCCATGCCGGGCAGGATCTGGTCGAGATATTCGATCACCGTGACCTTGGCGCCCAGGCGGCCCCAGACCGAACCCAGCTCCAGCCCGATCACACCGCCGCCGATGACGACGAGATGCTTGGGCACAGCCTTGAGCGCGAGCGCCCCGGTCGAATCGACCACGATGCCCTTGTCATTATCGACCTCAACGCCCGGCAGCGGGGTGACGCTGGAGCCGGTCGCGATGATGATATTCTTGGCGGTCACGGTCTTGCCCGCAACTTCGACCTTGCGATCGCCCTTGAAGGTCGCATGGCCCTTGAGCCAGTCGATCTTGTTCTTCTTGAAGAGAAATTCGATGCCGCCGGTAAGCCCGGTGACGGCCTTGTCCTTGTCCGCCAGCATGGCGGGCAGATCGAGCGAGACATCGCCAAGCTTGATGCCATGCTTGGCGAGCACGCCAGCCTTTGCCTCATGGAAGAGGTGCGATGCGTGGAGCAGGGTCTTGGATGGGATGCAGCCGACATTCAGGCAAGTGCCGCCCAACGTCTCGCGGCTTTCCGCGCAGGCGGTCTTGAGGCCAAGCTGGGCCGCGCGGATCGCCGCGACATAGCCGCCCGGCCCGGAGCCGATCACGAGAACATCATAGTCGAACTGGTCTGCCATATCGCACCTATTGCTTATGCGCGCCCGGCGAGCGGGCGCGCATGGGAATATTGTCTCTTACAGGTCGATCAGCAACCGCGTTGGATCCTCGATCGCATTCTTGATCGCGACGAGGAAGGTCACGGCCTCACGGCCATCAACCATGCGATGATCATAAGAGAGCGCCAGATACATCATCGGACGCGCTACGATCTGCCCTTCCTTGACGACAGGGCGCTCCTCGATGCGGTGCAGGCCGAGCACGCCGGACTGCGGCGGGTTGATGATCGGCGTGGACATGAGCGATCCGAACACGCCACCATTGGAAATGGTGAAGGTGCCGCCAGCCATGTCTGCCATAGACAGCGTGCCTTCCTTGGCGCGCTTGCCAAAGTCGCCAATGGTCTTCTCGATCTCGGCGATGCTCATCGTCTCGGCATTGCGGATGACCGGGACAACCAGACCGTTGGGCGCCGAGACGGCGACGGACACATCGACGAAATCATTATAGACGATCTCATCGCCCTCGATCTGCGCATTGACGCCCGGAATATCCTTGAGCGCCATGCAAGCGGCCTTCACGAAGAAGCCCATGAAGCCAAGGCGCACGCCATGCTTCTTCTCGAACAGATCCTTATATTTCGCGCGCGCCTCGATGATGGCCGTCATGTCGACATCATTGAAGGTGGTGAGGAGCGCGGCGTTGTTCTGCGCTTCCTTCAGCCGCTTGGCGACGGTCTGGCGCAGGCGCGTCATCTTCACGCGCTCCTGCGTGCGGGCAGGGGCACCGGATGCAGCGGCAGGCGCTGCTGCAGGGGCGGCGCTGCTGCTCGTTGCGGCGACGGCGGTGCCTGCCGCGACGGCGTTCATCACGTCATCCTTGGTCAGGCGACCATCCTTGCCGGTCCCCGTGATGCGGCTTGGGTCCAGACCATGTTCCAGCACGATGCGGCGCACGGCAGGAGAGAGGGTGACCGGATCGGATGCATTGCCAGCTTCGGCAGGAGCAGCCGGGGCGGGCGCGGCGGCAGGGGCCTCGGCCTTCACCGGAGCGGGGGCTGCCTCAGCCTTGCTGGCTGCGGGCTTGGCCGCGGCGCTGGCGCCTTCCGCCACAGTCGCGATGACTGTGCCGACATTGACCGTATCGCCTTCCTTGACGAGCAGATCGCCAAGCACGCCAGCCACGGGTGAGGGCACCTCGATTGCGACCTTGTCGGTCTCTAGGCTTACAATGGGCTCATCAGCCTTCACGGCGTCGCCCGGCTTCTTCAGCCACTGGCCGACAGTTGCCTCGGTGACGGATTCGCCAAGAACTGGCACTTTCACTTCAGTGGCCATGTCATTCCTCCTGTTCCACGCGGGAACTATGCTTTCTTCTGGCGCTTGATTTCAGCGCGGACACTATGACCGAGCGCATCGGCAACCAATGCACCTTGCTCGGCTGCGTGGCGCCGGGCGAGGCCGGTGGCGGGGGACGCAGCAGCCTTGCGGCCTGCATAGCGAGCGCGCATCGGAGCGCGGTCGGCCAGCTTGAGCGCTTCCTCGATGAATGGCTCCACGAAGAACCATGCGCCATTGTTGCGCGGCTCTTCCTGACACCAGACGACTTCTTCCAGTGCAGGCATGCGCTTGAGACGCGCTGCCAGGGCTTCGGTCGGGAAGGGGTAAAGCTGCTCGACACGGACGATCTGGATATCTTCATCCCCAGCCGCATCGCGCGCCTCGATCAGATCATAAGCGACCTTGCCGCTGCACAGGACCAGCTTGCGCGTCTTGGCATCGGGCGCCGGATTGAGATCCGACAGGAGCCGCATGAAATGCTTGTCGCCCTGGAAATCCTCCGCCTTTGAGACGGCGAGCTTGTGGCGCAGCAGCGACTTGGGCGTGAACATGATGAGCGGCTTGCGGAAGGGCCGCAGCATCTGCCGGCGCAGGATGTGGAAGTAATTGGCGGGCGTCGTGCAGTTGGCGACCTGGATGTTGCCCTCTGCGCACAGCTGCAGGAAGCGCTCAAGCCGGGCCGAGCTATGCTCGGGGCCTTGCCCTTCATAGCCATGGGGCAGCAGCAGCACGAGGCCGTTGGCCCGCAGCCACTTGGCTTCCGCCGCAGCAATATATTGGTCGATGATGATCTGCGCGCCATTGGCGAAATCGCCAAACTGCGCTTCCCACAGCACGAGGCTCTTGGGATCGGCCATCGCATAGCCATATTCAAAACCGAGCACGCCATATTCGGAGAGCGGGCTGTCATAGACCTCGAACTTGCCGTGCCGCACGGTTGAGAGTGGCACATATTTCTTTTCCGAATCTTGATCGACCCAGACCGCATGACGCTGGCTGAACGTGCCACGCCCGCTATCCTGACCGGAGAGGCGCACCCCATAGCCCTCGGACAGCAGCGAGCCAAAGGCCAGCGCTTCGCCGGTTGCCCAGTCGAAATTCTCGCCGCTGCGGAACATCTCGCTCTTGGCATCGAGCACGCGGCGCAATGTCTTGTGGACATTCACGTCGGCAGGCACGGTCGTCAGCGTCCGTCCTAGGCTGTCGAACAGCTTGGGCGAAATCGCGGATTCCACATTCTTGCGCGCCGTCTCGATATCAGCAGGCTGATGCAGGCCCGACCAGCGACCGGCGAACCAGTCGGCATGGTTGGATTTATAGGTCTTGGCCGCCTCAAACTCTTCTTCAAGCAGATCGACAAAGGCATCGACATTGGTCTTGATGAATTCCTCGTCGATCACGCCTTCTTCGGTAAGGCGCGCGCCGTAAACTTCACTCACCGATGGATGCTTGCGAATGCTGGAATACATGAGCGGCTGGGTGAAGCTGGGCTCATCGCCTTCGTTATGACCGAAGCGGCGATAGCACCACATATCGATCACGATATCGCGGTGGAAGGTCTGGCGATAATCGATTGCCAGCTTGCACGCGAAGGTCACGGCTTCCGGATCATCGCCATTCACATGCAGGATCGGCGCCTGCACACCCTTGGCGACATCGCTCGGATAGGGCGATGAGCGCGCAAATTGCGGTGAGGTCGTGAAGCCGATCTGGTTGTTGATGACGAAGTGGATGCAGCCGCCGGTATTATAGCCGCGCACGCCAGAGAAGCCGAGGCACTCCCACACGATGCCCTGACCCGCAAAGGCCGCATCGCCATGAATGAGCACGGGCAGGGCCTGCGTGTGCTTGCCGGGGCCGATATCGTCGCGGAACACCTGCTGCGCGCGCACCTTGCCGAGCACGATCGGATCGACCGTTTCAAGATGCGAGGGGTTGGGGACGAGTGACATATGGACGCTGATGCCGTCAAACTCGCGGTCCGTGGAGGTGCCGAGGTGATATTTCACATCGCCAGAACCACCCACATCTTCCGGATTGGCGGTGCCGCCGGAAAATTCGTGGAAAATTACGCGGAAGCCCTTGGCGAGCACGTTCGCCAGCACGTTCAGACGACCACGATGGGCCATGCCATACACGATCTCGCGCACGCCATATTGGCCGCCATATTTGATGACCGCCTCAAGCGCCGGGATCATCGCCTCGCCGCCATCCAGGCCAAAGCGCTTGGTGCCGACATATTTGCGGCCCAGAAACTTCTCATATTGCTCGGCATGGATGACCTTGGTCAGGATCGCCTTCTTGCCCTCGGGCGTGAAGATGATTTCCTTATCCGCGCCCTCCATGCGCTCCTGCAGAAAGCGGCGCTCTTCCACATCCGAGATGTGCATATATTCGAGGCCGACATTGCCGCAATAATTGGCGCGCAGAATTTCCACGAGCTCGCGGATGGTCGTCCATTCCAGGCCGAGCGTGCCGCCGACATAGACGCGGCGATCAAGATCCGCGCCGGAAAAGCCATGATATTCAGGCGTGAGATCGGCAGGCAGTTCGCGCTGCACAAGGCCGAGCGGATCGAGATTGGCGGCCAGATGCCCGCGCACGCGATAAGTGCGGATGAGCATCATCGCGCGGATGGAATCGCCCGCGGCCTTGGCGATGTTGTCGTCCGTCATCGGCGCGTCGGTTTTCTTGGCGGCGGCCTTGATGGCGACCTGCATCTGCGTCGGATCAAGCGCCGCTGTCAGATCGTCCGTGGTATCGAGCGGCCAGCCCTTGCGTGCCCAGCTCGGCCCTTGCTCGACCTCGCCACCGCCATTGAAATCCTGATTCTCGTACCCCATCGGTCCGATCCTTATGTCGTCGCGTCCTGCCGGGCCGCGCCTATGCTCTTCACCAAACCGCCGCTTCTAAATATGTCGGGTGAAGCGCCCGTTAACCAAGCCTGTCCTGTCGGGCCTTAGCCGTTCAGAACCTCCAGCAATGTCGTGCCGAGCTCCGATGGGCTGGCCGCAACCTTGATGCCTGCCGCTTCCATCGCCGCGATCTTGCTTTCCGCATCGCCCTTGCCGCCCGATACGATCGCACCGGCGTGACCCATGCGGCGACCCGGAGGCGCCGTGCGGCCTGCGATGAAACCAGCCATCGGCTTTTTGCGGCCGCGCTTGGCCTCATCGATCAGGAACTGGGCAGCCTGCTCTTCTGCATCGCCGCCAATTTCACCGATCATGATGATCGACTGGGTGGCTTCGTCCGCGAGGAACAGCTCCAGCACGTCGATGAAGTTGGTGCCATTGACCGGATCGCCGCCGATGCCGACAGCCGTGGTCTGGCCGAGGCCTGCATTGGAGGTCTGGAACACCGCCTCATAAGTGAGCGTGCCCGAGCGCGAGACGACGCCGACGCTGCCCTGACGGAAGATGGAGCCTGGCATGATGCCGATCTTGCACTGGCCGGGCGTGAGAACGCCGGGGCAGTTCGGGCCGATCAGGCGGGACTTGCTGCCGGAAAGCGCACGCTTCACGCGCACCATGTCCAGCACGGGAATGCCCTCGGTGATCGTGACGATCAGCGGCACTTCCGCATCGATGGCTTCCAGGATCGAATCGGCAGCGAATGGCGGCGGCACATAGATGACGCTGGCGGTCGCGCCGGTCTTCTTCACGGCTTCCTCGACCGTGTCGAACACAGGCAGGCCAATATGGTTGGTGCCGCCCTTGCCGGGCGTAACGCCGCCGACCATCTGCGTGCCATAGGCGAGCGCCTGCTCGGTATGGAACGTGCCGGTCGCGCCGGTCATGCCCTGCGTGATGACCTTGGTATTCTTGTCGACGAGGATGCTCATGCCGTCTTTCTTTCGCTTTGTGTCCCCGCATAGGCGGGGACCCAGGCTGGGCTCCCGCCTACGCGGGAGAACCAAACTAAATGATCGAGCCGTAGAGGTCGTGCCAGTCGGGGTTTTGTTCCTCGATCAGGCGCAGCTTCCAAGACCGGTTCCACTTTTTGAGCCGTGCTTCTCTCTGCCGGGCTTCCTGCAGATCGTCATACGCCTCAAACCAAACAAGCAGCGTGCATCGGTATCGCTTTGTGAATCCGTCAATGACGCCTTCGCGATGCTCCAATGCGCGCTTCACCAGATCATTCGTGACACCAATATAGAGCGTGCCATTTCGGCGGCTCGCCATGATGTACGTATAACCGGCCTTCATTGCTCTCCAACTCGCCGATAGACCCCGGCCTGCGCCGGGGTGACGGTTGAATTATTGTCCGCTCAGCCCAGGCTGCTATCGATGCCCTTACACGCCACCAGCAGTTCCTTCACTGCATCGACGCTCACATTGAGGTTAGCCTTCGCCTCATCATCAAGCTCGATCTCGATGATCTGCTCGACGCCGCCTGCGCCGATGATGACCGGCACGCCGACATAGAGATTGTCGACGCCATATTGGCCGGTCAGGTTCGCGGCGCAGGGCAGCAGGCGCTTCTGGTCGTAGAGATAGGCTTCAGCCATCGCGATGCCGCTGGTCGCGGGCGCATAAAAAGCCGAGCCGGTCTTGAGCAGGCCGACGATCTCGCCGCCGCCTGAGCGCGTGCGCGCGACGATGGCATCGATACGCTCCTTGGTGGAGCGGCCCTGCTTGATGAGATCGGGGATGGGGATGCCCGCGACGGTCGAATATTCGATCACCGGCACCATCGTGTCGCCATGACCGCCGAGCACGAAGCTCGTCACATCCTTGACGGAAACCTGGAACTCTTCGGCAAGGAAGTGGCTGAACCGCGCCGAATCGAGCACGCCAGCCATGCCGACGACCTTGTTGTGCGGCAGGCCGGAAAATTCGCGCAGCGCCCAGACCATCGCATCAAGCGGGTTGGTGATGCAGATGACGAACGCATCAGGCGCATTGGCAGCGATGCCTTCGCCGACAGCCTTCATCACCTTGAGGTTGATGCCGAGCAGATCGTCGCGGCTCATGCCAGGCTTGCGGGCAACACCGGCGGTGACGATGATGACGTCTGCGCCAGCAATGTCGGCATAATCGTTCGTGCCGCTGATCTTGGCGTCAAAGCCTTCGACCGGGCCGCACTGCGAAAGATCCAGCGCCTTGCCCTGCGGCACGCCCTCAACCACGTCGAAGAGAACGATATCGCCAAGGCCCTTGAGGGCAGCGAGATGGGCGAGCGTGCCACCGATATTACCGGCGCCGATAAGCGCGATCTTCTTGCGAGCCATTCGCCAATTCTCCTCTGGCGGACAAATGATGGCATGCCTTTAGGCGGCTTTATCTTACCATTCAATGACGAACGGGCCACAATTTCGCTTTTCTTTGCAACTCGTTCGCAATATCATTTATACCGGCGGCTGGTTGATTTTGGCTATTCCTTGTCAGGCAGCCAAAGGATTTTGAACGCCTTTTGACGATGCCTGATAACGCCACATCATCATGCGCTCGATAGCCAGCGCGGCGAACAGCGCGATAAACGGCATCATCGGCATATGATAACGGTCGCCACCAACCACGATGATCGCGACGGCAGCGAACATCGCTGGTGCGACGATCAACGGATCGAAAATGCGCAAAGGCTTCTCGATCAAGAACAGCGCCACGCCGATGAGCGCGAGCGTCAAGGCGGCGAGCCAGTAGGCGGACGAAATTATTTTAAGCGGTGCTTGCGTGGCCTGAGGCAGTCCGCGTTCGTTCCACGCAACGCCAATGGTCTCACGATCGAAGCTTAGCTTGATCCGCTTGAGGCATAGCAAGGCGAAGTCCGCGGGATTGTCCTCGATGAAGGCAATGGCGCGCTCTTTGAAATAATCGTCACGCGTCACTTCGTTTTTCGTCTCGATTGGCGGCAGCGGCATATAGCCGCCGTTCGATGCCGGGTTGTTCCCCATCCAGAAATTAGCGCCGAAATTGGCCGAGATGGTGATCGGCTCGCCGAACAGTGTGCGGTTGCGCTCGGCCCAGGGCGTGAGCAGCGCTGCCGCCACGATGATGGCGATGCAGAGCTGCAGTGCGGTGCGCAACGGCTTGCGGAAGGGCTGATCGAGCAACGGCAGAATCACAATGAGCGGCAGGATCGTCGGGCGCATGAAGGCGGCAGCAACGAGCAGCGCGGTCGAGAGGATGGTGCGTGCCCATATCGGCAGGCGCTGCTCCCCGCGTGCCAGAAAAGCCGCGACCATCAAGGCGGCAAAGGGAAGCTCACTGTTTGGCGCGGTGGTGAACTGAATCCAAGCCGGCCAAAAGGCTGCAACAAGACCTGCAATCGCACCGACGCTGGGGCTGAAATGCCGGACGCCCAGCCGATAGATGCCCGCAACCAGTCCGCAACCCAACAGGAGATTGACGCTGACGATCACCCAATCATGCACGCCCAGCAGTGCATAGAAGCCGCCGTAGAGCGCTGCTGGCCCGACTGGCCAATAGACGGTCGGCGCATCATTGGGGAACATATAGCCCCGCCCGGCTGCAATTTCCTGCGCGAAGGTGTGATACATTTGGGCATCGGACAGGGGATGCACCGGCACGAGCAGCGCCCAGATGAGCCGCAGCGCGAATGCGAGCAGCACGATCTGCCAAAGGCCCAGCCGCGAGACATCCAGCCAGCCAAAACGTTTGCGCAGGTCACTCATCATAAGGTCCATCCGCTGGAGGCGAGCAGGAATGCGGCGCCCATCATGGTCACGACGACGAGGCTCTGCCAATCCTTGGCGGCGAACAGCACGGGATCGTCATCCACTTCGCCGCGCACGGTCTTCATCCAGAGCCGGGCTGTCCAATAGAGCATGAGCGGCGGAGCCAGCCAGAGCCACTCAGGCGAAGGGTAGAGATCCGGCACGATCTGCGCCTGCGTGTACATGGCGAGGATCAGCACGCTCACCATGCCGCTCGATGAGCCGAGCGAGAGCACGACGGGCAGGTCTTCTGGTCGATATCCGCGCCCGGCGAGTTCCTTGCCGGAGGCAACGGCGATGCGCAGTTCCGAATAGCGCTTCACCATTGCAAGGCTGAGGAACACGAACATGGAGAGTGCGAGCAGCCAGAAGGATGGCATGATGACGGTCGCGGCGGCACCGGCGATGATGCGCAGCGTGTAAAGCCCTGCCAGCAGCATCACATCGACGATGACCTGCTTTTTGAGCAGGAAGGAATAGGCCAGCGTGAGGCCATAATAGATGGCGAGCACCGCCAGAAAGCGAGGTGGCAACAGCAAGGCCAGCGCAAGCGCTGCGGCGAGCAACAATGGGGCAGCCACGATCCCGGCTTTGACCGGGAGTGCGCCCGAGGCGAACGGGCGCTTCCGTTTGCGCACATGCGCGCGGTCTGCCGACAGGTCGAGCAGGTCATTCAGCAGATAGACGGATGAGGCACACAAGCTGAAGGACAGGAATGCAATAATCGCAGCGAACAGCAGCGGCGCATTGGTGAGCTGATGGGCTGCCACGAGTGGCACGAAGATGAGCAGGTTCTTGAGCCATTGGTGCAGTCGCAGCGCTTTGGCCCAGATGCGCAAGCCGCCGGCGGGATCATCCATGAAGGTGATCGCGTCATGGCCATTTGCTGCCGCGCGACGCAAGCGGCCGCGCGAGGAAACGAGGAACGCTTTGCGTGCCCGCGCGAACACCGGTAGGTCCGCCGTGTCGTTGCCGATATAATCGAAGCCGCGCTCGCCAAAGCGCTCCACCAGCATATCGGCCTTGGCGCGGGCGGAAAGGTTGGTGCCTTCATCGCTGCTGAGCACTGCATCGAACAAGCCGAGATGCTCGGCGATCGCAGTCGCGATTTTCGTGGAGGAGGCGGTGGCGAGGATGACGGGGCGGCCCTGCGCGCGGGCTTGCTCGATGAGGGTGAGCACGTCGGCGCGATAGGGGAGACCGGACGCATCGATGGTGACGCGCTCTGCGATGAGATGCTTGAAGCCGGCCTTGCCCTTTGCCAGCCAGCCCGGCAGCGCGGCCAGCGCCGCGGGCGAGGATTTCGCGAGCAGCAGCAATGTCTCGTGCAGCATGTCCGTGCGCACCAGCGTGCCATCCAGATCCACGCAAAGTGGGATAGCGTCCGATAGGGCGCTCTGGGTCATTTCGAGCGCCATCTCAGCCACGGGCCAGCACGATGACGCCGCCCATGATGAGCAAGGTGCCGATGATCTTGGCGGTGGAGAAACTATCCTGGAAGAAGAAGCGCCCCAGCAGCGCAGTGAGCACAAAGCCAAGCGCAACGAAAGGATAGGCAAAGCTCACTTCCACTTTCGAGAGCACGAGCAGCCAGACGGCGGCGCTTGAAAAATAGAGGAAGAGGCCGAGCATCACGAAAGGATTGAACGCCACGTCAAACAGGGTCGAGACGCGCGCTCCCTCTGCAAGGGCGCGTTGCACGGACGCAGAGCCCATGCCCGCCTTAAGCGCAATCTGCGCGAAAGCTGATATCATCACGCTGATTGCGATCAGCGGATAAACGCTCTTTACCATGTTGCTTGCTTCCATCCCACGATTGCTTCTCTTTAGCTTCGCATGGATGACTTTCAAATCAATGACTATGCTTAACCGCTCGCCCCATGCCCCTCGGCAAGATAATCGAGCGATTGCATTTCCATGAGGCGCGACACCGTGCGTTCAAACTCGAAGCTGCCATCGCCTGCCGGGTAAAGCCCGGCGGGCTGCGCGTCTGCGCCCGCGATCAGCTTCACCTTCTTCTCGTACAGCGCATCGATGAGCGTCACGAAGCGCGCAGCTTCGTTGCGGCTTTCCGGTCCCATGATCGGGATGCCGACGACAATGACGGTATGGAAGCGCCGGGCGATGGCGAGATAATCGGCTGCACCGCGCGCTTCGCGGCACAGGCGCGCGAAGGAGAAAACAGCGACGCCCTTGAGGCTCTTGGGCACATGCAGGGTGCGGCCTGTGCCCACTGCCAGCTCTTCGCTCGGCACATTGGCGCTGTCCTCGGGTGGATAATCGGTGAGGCGGAAGAAGATTTCGCGCAGCCGCGCGGTCGTCTCATCATTGTTCGGCACATGCCAGGTGTCCATGCCACCGAGCCGGTCGAGCCGATAATCGGTCGGGCCATTGAGCG
>Ga0307414_10000799_pt1 | contig 16115 bp, 14 predicted proteins | sample DK1Ometagenome_FD_203804 | JGI IMG/M metagenome (GOLD analysis project Ga0307414, IMG submission 203804) | Maize rhizosphere microbial communities from greenhouse at UC Davis, California, United States - DK15-O-3 | ecosystem: Host-associated > Plants > Roots > Rhizosphere > Soil | place: USA... | reverse complement strand
TCGCGTAGACGCCGGGGACGCTCGTCTCGAAGCGCTCGTTGATCTTGATGAACCCGCGCTCGGTGAGCTGGACGCCGGCCTCCTTGATCCCGGCGCCGTCGCTGTTCGGGGCGCGGCCGGCGGCGACGAGGACGCGCTCGACGTCGAGCTCCTTCTTCGCGCCGTTCGCCTCGACCGTCATCTTCACCGAGTCCTTGCCGACCTTGACGTTCGAGATCTTGGCGCCGGTGAGGACGTCCATCTTCCGCTTCTTGAACGCCTTCGCCAGCTCGGCCGAGACGTCGGCGTCCTCCAGCGGCAGGATCTGCGGCATGACGTCGATGAGCGTGATCTGGGTGCCGTAGGCGGCGAAGACGTCGGCGAACTCGCAGCCGACCGCGCCGGCGCCGACGACCGCCATCGACTTCGGCGCGCGGTCGAGGACGAGGACGTCGTCGGACGAGAGGACGGTCGTCTTGTTGAGCTCCAGCCCGACCTGCGGCAGCCCCTTCACTCGCGAGCCGGTCGAGAGCACGACGGCGCGCTTCGCCTCGTGCGTCTCCTCCTTTCCGTCGCCCCCCTTCACGACGACGCTCTTTCCCTTGCCGAGCCGAGCCTCCCCCTTGATCCAGGTGACCTTGTTCTTCTTGAAGAGGAACTCGACTCCCTTCGAGTTCTGCTGGCTGACGGCGCGCGACCGCTTCATCGCCGGCGCGAAGTCGAGCTTCACCTCGCCGAGCGTGATGCCGTGCTCCGCGGCGTTCTTGAGCTTTGAAGCGAGGGCGGCGCTCTCGAGCAGCGCCTTGGCCGGGATGCAGCCCCAGATCACGCAGGTGCCGCCCAGCGCCTCGCGCTCGACGACGGCCGTCGAGAGGCCGAGCTGGGCGCAGCGAATGGCGCCCACGTAGCCGGCGGGGCCGCCGCCGAGGAAGATCACGTCAAAGGAAGCCATTACGGGTCCGTGCGTTGTGTGGGAGGTACGGCGTCCGCGGGAGCGGGAGGCGCGAGACGGGCCGCTGCCCTCTCACGTCGCACGCCGTTCGCCGTTCAGTAAACCAGCATCAGCGGATTCTCGATCAGCCGCCGCAGCGTCTGCAGGAATTTGGCGCCGACCGCGCCGTCGATCACGCGGTGGTCGCAGCTCATCGTCACGCGCATCCGCTTCCGCACCACGGGCTCCCCGTTCTCCACGACGAGCCTGTCCTCCGACGCGCCGATGGCGAGGATCGCCGACTCGGGCGGGTTGATGATCGCCGTGAACTGGTCGATGCCGAACATGCCGAGGTTGGAGACGGAGAAGGTAGACCCCGTGTACTCCTCGGGCTTGAGCTTCCGCTCGCGAGCCCGCTTGGCGAGCTCCTTGGCCTCGCGCGAGATGTCGCTCATCCGCTTGGCGTGGGCGTCGAAGATCACCGGCACGATCAGCCCGTCATCGGTCGCCACCGCCATCCCGAGGTGGACGCGATTGAAGTAGCGGATCTTGTCGCCGAGCCAGTGCGCGTTGACCTCGGGGTGCTGGGCGAGGGCGGTCGCGACAGCCTTGAGGACGACGTCGTTGACCGAGACCTTGAACTCGGGTCCCATCGCGGCCATCGCCTCGCGCGTCTCCGTGACCCGCGCGAGGTCGAACTCGGCGGTCAGGTAGAACGTCGGGATCGGGCCGATGGACTCGGCGAGCCGCCGCGCGATCGTCTTCCGGATCTGCGTCAGCGGCACGTCCTGGAAGTCGCCCTCGGCCGGGATGACGCGCGGCGCGGGCGCCGGGGCGGCGGGAGCGGCCGGCTGGGGAGCCGCCCCCCCTGCCCGCCGCGGCGCGGCGGCGGCGGCCTCGATGTCGCGCTTGATGATCCGTCCGCCGGGCCCGGAGCCGTGCACCTCGCCGAGGTCCACGCCCGCCTCCGAGGCGAGGCGGCGGGCGAGGGGGGACGAGCGCGTCCGCCCGCCGTTGTCGGCCGCGTGCTGCGCCTGCTCGGTCGCCGGCGTGTCGGGGCGCGGCGCCCGCTGGGCGCCGGCCGCCGGCCCCGCGGCCTGGGCTGCGCGTCCCACCGGCGCGGCGGCGACCTTCTCCTGCGGCGGCACCGACGACTCGCCCTGCGACTCCTCGGGGCGGCGCGGGACGGACGACGCGCCGGCCCGCTCAGCCGTGTTTGCGACGACGTCGGACGGGGCGGCCGGCTGCGGCGTTCCGGTCCCGGCAGCCGCGTTCGGGCGTTGCCCGGTCGTGGGCGCAGTGGCACCTTGACCTTGGGGGGGGGCCCCCCCGATGCCGCCGACCAGCGCGTCGATGTTCTCGTCCGGCCCGGCAATCACGCCCACCAGCTCGCCGACCGGAGCCGCCGCTCCCTCGGCCAGCACGCGCTTGCGCAGGACGCCGTCCCCGCGCGCGACGAGCTCCATGACCGCCTTGTCGGTCTCGACCTCGGCCAGCACGTCGCCCGACTTCACGACGTCTCCCTCGTTCTTGACCCACTTCACGAGGCGGCCCTCCTCCATCGTCGGGGAGAGGGCCTCCATCACTACTTTCGTCGCCATGATCGTCTCGCGAGATCGGATTCGGTGAGCCCGTGAACGGCGAAAGAGGAAAGACGACGCATCGCTCCCGTCTTTCCTCCTTCGCGCTTCGCCCTACTCGATGTACATGACCTTCTTCACCGCCGCGATCGTCTTCGCGGCGTCGGGCTTGGCCGCCCGCTCGAGGTTCTTGGCGTAGGGCATCGGGACGTCCGCCTGGTGGACGCGGACCACGGGCGCATCGAGGTCGTCGAAGCACTCGCGCTGGATGTAGTCCACCACCTGCGCGCCGACCCCGCACAACTCCCACCCCTCCTCGAGCACGACGGCGCGGTTCGTCTTGCGCACCGAGGCCGCGATCGCCTCGACGTCCATCGGCCGGATCGTGCGCAGGTCGAGCACGTCCACGCGGATGCCCTGCTTCTCGAGCTCCTCGGCGACCTTCATCGCGACGAGGATCATCTTGCCGTGGGTAACGATCGTGCAGTGGTCGCCCTCGCGCTTGAGCTCCGCCTTGCCGATCGGCACGACGTAGTCGTCTTCGGGGACCTCGCCCTTCGTGTTGTAGAGCATCTCGCCCTCGAGCACGATCACCGGGTTGTCGTCCCGGATGGCGCTCTTGAGCAGCCCCTTGGCGTCGTACGGCGTGCCGGGCGCGACGACCTTCAGGCCGGGAATGTGGGCGAGCCACGACTCCCACGCCTGCGAGTGCTGCGCCGAGAGCTGCAGCGCGGCGCCGTTCGGGCCGCGGAAGACGATCGGCATCTTGAACTGACCGCCCGACATGTAGAGCATCTTCGCGGCGGAGTTGACGACCTGGTCGAGCGCCAGCAGGGCGAAGTTCCAGGTCATGAACTCGATCACCGGGCGCAGCCCGACCATCGCCGCGCCGACGCCGACGCCGGCGAAGCCGAGCTCCGTGATCGGCGTGTCCACGACGCGCATCTCGCCGAACTCCTGCAGGAGCCCCTTCGAGACCTTGTACGCGCCCTGGTAGACGGCCACCTCCTCCCCCATCAGGAAGACGCGGTCGTCGCGCTGCATCTCTTCGCGGTGCGCCTGATTGAGGGCGTCGCGGTAGGTGATTACGGGCATCGGAATGCGAAAAGAGGGAGTGGGGAGTCGGGAGTCGGGAATGGACGGCGCCGTCGCTCCCGACTCCCCGCTCCCCGTCGTTCAACTCGTCGTGTCCACGAGCACGTCCTCGTACAGCGCCTCGAGGGGCGGCTCGGGGCTCTGGTCGGCGAAGTCCCAGGCGTCCTGCACGATCGCCTTGATCTCCTCGTCCATCTTCGCGACCTCCTCCTCGCTCAGCTCCCCGGCCTCCTGCATCGTCGAGCGGAGGAGGGTGATGGGGTCGCGCTTCAGGTACTCGTCGAGCTCCGCCTTCGTGCGGTACGTGCCGCTCACGGCATCGGACATCGAGTGGCCCATGAAGCGATAGGTGCGCACCTCGACGAGCGTCGGGATGGACTCGCGACGCGCCCGCTCCACCGCCTCGCCGATCCCCTGGCGCACCGCGAGGACGTCCTGGCCGTCGAGCACGGCGCGGGGCATGTCGTAGGCCGCGGCGCGCTCGGCGATGTCGTTGATCGCCGAGGCGCGCTCGAGCGCCGTGCCCATCCCGTAGCGGTTGTTCTCGATGATGTAGATCACGGGGAGCTTCCAGAGCGCGGCCATGTTGAGCGCCTCGTGGAACGCGCCGTTGTTGACGGCCGCCTCGCCCATGAAGCAGATGATGACCTGGTCGCCACCGCGGTACTTGATCGCGAAGCCCACCCCGGTCGCGATCGGGATGTGCCCACCGACGATCCCGTGACCACCGAGGAAGTTGCGGCCGGCGTCGAAGAGGTGCATCGAGCCGCCCTTGCCGCGCGCGCAGCCGTCGGCGCGGCCGAACAGCTCGGCCATCACGGCGCGCGGCGACATCCCGCGCGCCAGCGCCTGGCCGTGGTCGCGGTACGTGGTGATGACGTAGTCGTCGTCACGCAGCACCGAGATCGCGCCCGTGCCGCACGCCTCCTGCCCGATGTACAGGTGGCAGAAGCCGCCGATCTTGCCGAGCGCGTACGCCTCGGCGGTGCGCTCCTCGAAGCGGCGCTGGAGGAGCATGGAGCGCAGCAGCTCGCGCCGCAGGGCGACGTCAGCCTCGCTCGCGGCCACCGTCGCGGTGCCGCCGTCGTTGCGGTGGTCGCTCTTCTTCTTGGCCATCGGAATCACGAGCCGATTAAAAAGGGTGTGGGGTGTCGGGTGTGGGTGTGGCGGGCTGCTACACCCCACACCCGACACCCCACACCCGGCATTTCACACGCCCGCCGCCTGCACCTGCTCCCAGGCGTGGTAGCTCGAGCGCACGAGGGGGCCACTCTCGACGTGCCGGAAGCCGAGCGCCATCCCCACCTCGTAGAGGTGCCGGAACTCCTCGGGGGTGACGTAGCGGTCCAGCTTCACGTGGCTCTCCGAGGGGCGGAGGTACTGGCCGAGCGTGAGGATGTCCACGTCGACCCGCCGCAGGTCGGCCATCACCCGCTCTACCTCCTCGATCGTCTCACCCATGCCGAGAATCATCCCCGTCTTCGTCGGGATGTGGGGCGCGATCCGCTTGGCGGCGGTGAAGATCCCCATCACGCGCTCGTAGCGCCCGCCGGGCCGGCACTTCTTGTAGAGGCGCGGCACCGTCTCGGTGTTGTGGTTGTAGATGTCGGGGCCCGCCTCGAGCACGGTGCGGATCGAGTCCTCCTTCCCCTGGAAGTCGGGGACGAGCACCTCGACCGACGCCTCGGGCAGTCGCGCCTTGATCTGGCGGATCGTCTCGGCGAACGCCCAGGCGCCGAAGTCGGGGAGGTCGTCGCGGTCCACCGACGTCAGCACGACGTGGCGGAGCGCCATCTCGGCGCACGCCTCGGCGACGCGCTCCGGCTCGGCGGGATCGAACTTCGGCGGGCGGCCGTGCGCGACGGCGCAGTAGGCGCAGTTCCTCGTGCAGACGTCGCCGAGGATCATGAACGTCGCGGTGCCGTGCTCCCAGCACTCGCCGACGTTGGGGCAGTGGGCCTCTTCGCACACCGTGTGGAGGTCCAGGTCGCGCATCAACTGCTTGAGCCGCAGGTAGTTCGGCCCGCCGGGGGCCTTCACCTTGAGCCACGACGGCTTGCGCGCCGGCAGCGGCTCGGCGCGATGGCGCCCCATGATCTGGTACAGCGTCTCGGCCATGAAGGCAGGTGCCGGGGATCGGGAGTCGGGGTCGGGCGTCGCGCGCAACTGCTTGTTGCGCCGAAATGTATTCCCCGTCGCCGGGAATAGGTACCAGCGGATAACCGGTGTCGCGTCGGATAGACGGTTGCGAGGGCGGAGGCTCCGCCGTAGTCCGTACCTCGTACCCGTCCCTAGGCGTCCCGCCCGGGAGAGCCAGGTACGGGTGCGAGGTACCGCCTGCAGATCACACCACGTCCGCGTTCGCGGGCCCGTCACTCGCCTCAGCCGAACCGCTCCACCCGGAACGCCCCGATGTCCATTCGCGGGTCGGACCCCGCCGCGAGGTCGCCGACGCAGTCGCCGGTGAGGGGCGCCATCAGCACGCCGTTGCGCGAATGGCCGCAGGCGTACAGCAGGGCGGGCTGTTCGGGGTCGCGGCCGAGCAGCGGCAGGCCGTCGGGCGTCATCGGGCGGAGGCCGGCCCAGGCGTTGAGCATGCGCGCGTCGGCGAGGGCGGGAGAGATCGCGGCGCCCATGGCGCGCACCGCGGCGACGCCTTGCTCGGTGAACGCCGGGTCGAACCCCACCCGCTCGACGGTCGCGCCGATCAGCGTCCGCCCGTCGGCGCGCGGCACGACGTAGCCGTCGCCGCCAAAGACGACGTGGCGCAAGGCCTTCGAGGCGACCGACATCATCTGCCCGCGCACCGGCTCGACGGGAAGGGCGCGCGGCAGCCCGTCGAGCGCCGGCGCCCACGCCCCCGTCGCGAGCACCATCTGCGCGGCGCCCAGCGTTCGCTCGTCGCGCGTGACGGCGCGCACCCCGCCGCCGTCGAACGCGACCTCGGTCACCGCGTCCCCCAGGACCTGGACGCGGCCGTGGTGCCCGATGGCGTGCTTGAGGGCGCGCATCAGCACGAGGTTGTTGACCGCGCCGTCCTCGGGGTGGAACGTTGCCCCGCCCGTGCGGACGAGGGCGGGTTCGAGTCGAGCGACGTCGTCCGGCGCCAGCCAGCGGACGCCCGCCGGTAGCCCGTGCCGGAGTCGCTCCGCCTCCGCGTCGTCGAGCGCCAAGCGGAGCACGCCGAGTCGGTTGAGCGGCACGTCGATGCCGGTGCGCTCGCGCAGCGCGGCGACGTAGCCGGGGAAGCGGTCGCGGGCGGCGATCGCGAAATCGTGGGCCGCGCCCGCCGTCGCCGCCTCGACGGTCGGCGCGAGCATGCCCGCGGCGGCGGGAGAGGCTTCGCCCCGCCGCGTGTCGTTGACGAGGAGGACGCGAAGGCCCCGGTCGGCGAGGGCGAGCGTCGAGGCGAGGCCGACGAGTCCCGCCCCGACCACGAGCACGTCCGCGGCGAGCGGCCCCTTCGCGTCACGCATCGCCGCAATCTCGCCGAACGGCGGACGCGGAGCCAGTGGGCGGCAACCCTGCTTCCCGCGGCCGTGTCGAACGTTCGGAAGGCAACGCCGTCGGCCCCGCGCCGCCTCGTGCGGCGGGCGGGACGAACCGCTGAAACCGCGCCCACGACGCTGACGTACGACTGCCCAGACCCCGTCTGGGAGACCCGGAAATGCTACGCACCATCTTCACGATCGGCCTCTTCGCCGTGCTCGGCCTCGTGGCGCTCGGCTTCCTCTTCAACATCTTCACCGCGCTCATCGGCGTCGCCATCTGGCTGCTCGTGATGGCGGTCAAGATCGCCCTCGTGGGCCTCGTCATCTACGTGGTGATTCGCATCGTCAGCCCGGACACCGCGCGCCGCCTGCGCTCGCGCTGGTCGGGAAGCGGCATCTGAGCCGCTGATCGTCCGGTCCGCCGACCGGTGTAGGGCACCGCCGGCGGATCGTGCAGGACCGCAGACCCCGGATGTGCCTGCGGTGGAGGGCAGAAGGGCGAAAGAGGAAAGACTGTGGGGCGCATCGCGGCCTCGCACAGTCTTTCCTCTTTCGCCGTTTCGTCCTGGCCTCCCTGCTTTCTTCTTTTCGCTCCCGGCGTCTCGCCCTTCGACTCCCCTTAGAGCGCCTTCCCCTCGCCTTCCTCCCACGTCCCCTCGATGCGGTCCACGACCGCCCAGGCGAGAAGCGGGACCATGATCTCGTGGTGTCCCGTGATCTCGTAGCCGCGGCCGCCGTGCATCGTCGGGCGCTGGACGACGTTCACCCGCGGCCGGTAGTGGCGCTGCATGTCGAGGTCGCAGGAGACGAAGTCGGTCGGTCGGCCGCCACCGAGGTTGCGGGCGATCGTGAGCGCCTTGAGGAATACCTCGGGCATGATGACGGCGCTGCCGAGGTTGAGGACGACCCCGCCGCCGTCGAGCGCGGGGAGCGACGCGGCGAGGCGGCGGAAGTCCCGGTGGCTCGTGTCGCCGATCGCCGCCCCGTTCGCCGCGGGGTGCTGGTGGATGATCTCGGCGCCGAGCGCGGCGTGCACGGTGGACGGCACGCCGAGTCGGTGGGCGTTCAGCAGCAGCGAGAGCTCGGGGTGGGCGACCGGCTCGGCGGCGGCGTGCGCCTCGAGGGCGCGGGCCACCGCCTCACCCATCCCCCATCCGCGCCGCATCCCCTCGACGAACGCCTCGTTGAGCCCGCGGCCGGTCTCCTCGGCCATCCCGAAGGTGCCGTCCTTGAGGCCGGCCGCGACGTCCTCGGACGTGGCGCCGAAGCGCGCGATCTCGTAGTCGTGGATCGCCGCCGAGCCGTTCATCGCCAGGTGCGTGACGACGCCACGGCGCATGAGGTCTATCAGCACCGGCGCGAGCCCCGTCTTCACGACGTGGCCGCCGAGCATCACGACGACGGCACGCTCCTGCCGCGCGGCGGCGGCGATCGCCGAGACGACCGCGCGGAAGTCGCGGGCGACGAGCACGTCGGGGAGCGCGTGCAGGAAGTCGCGAAACGAGGCGTCCCTGGTGGGGGGCGCCGCGAACTCGGACGCCTGCACCTTGTTCGGGCGCCGCTCGATGGGGACCGTGCGGACGCGCGACAGGTCCGCCTCGGCGATGGAGGACGGGCGGCGCGGCGCGGCGGCCGACGCCGTGCCCGGCGGCCCGCCGTCGCCGCCCGCCTCGCTCACCGCGTGCCGGCCGAGGCGTTGCTCCCCGCCGGCCGGTACGACGTCAGGTGCATGTTGATCGAGCCGATGGACAGCTTCGACTTCAGCTGCAGCATGACGCGGCTGGTGTCGTCGGAGAACCACACCTGCGCTTGCCCACTCTCCCCGAAGATCCCCTTCGCCTTGATCGACGGCTGCACGACGATGGCGTCGAACGTCCCCGCCGGGACCGTGATCCGCTCCTTGCGCAGGACGCGGAGGCGCACCGGGTTGCGGTCCGGGCGGAAGTAGCGGTGGAACTCGTACGTCTGCCCGACGGTGAGCGGCACGGTGCGGATGAAGTAGATGAACGACCCGTCGTCGAGCGGCTCCTTCACCGAGGCCTTCTCCGTGAAGTGCTTGCCGTCGCGCGGCTGCTCCACGTACGCCTCCCGCTCGGGGAAGATCTCGTAGTGGCGCTCGCGGTCCTTCTGCCCCTCCTGCTGGTCCTGGATGTAGCGCAGCGAGTAGAGCGTGCGCTGGTCGAACCAGCTCTCGAAGCGGTCGTCCACCTTGTAGAAGAACGTCCCGCCGCGTACGCGGAAAACGGTGTGGAAGGTCTCGCGGCCGCGGATCGTCTCCGTGCCGACGACCTCCATGCTCCCCGAGCCCACCTTGAGTGCGCCGAAGCGCACCTCGTAGGTCGAGCGCTCGCCGACGCCGAACGGCACCGCGGCGGCCCCCTGGCTCGCGTCGGCGGGCACGGGCGTCTCGGCGACGGTCGGCGGCGGGCCCTGCTCGGCGGCGCTCTGCGACACGACGGTGGCGAGGATGCCGAGCGCGGCGGCGCCCGCGGCGAGAAGGCGTGGGGCGAGGGATCGGCTCATGAGGAGGCGGGGGCTGCGGAAGGAGGCGCGGACTGCGGCGCGCTGCCACCGGCCGCCGGCGCGGCCGTCGTGTTGGCGGCGGCAGCGGACGCCGGCGAATCGGTCGCTGCGGCGGCGCCACGTGGCGGCGCCGGAGGCGGCGGCGTCAGGCGGCGCGAGCGCGCCGTGCGGGCGAAACGGAAGAGCGTCATCGCGTCGGCGAGCGGTCGCACGCGCGTCGCGCGCGGGCGCACGTCGTAGCGCTGGTCGAGTTCTACGGTCTCGACTCGCCGCGCGAAGGCGGCGGCATTCATGAGCAGCTCGACGTTCGCGCCCCACCCCTCGGCGGTGACGAGCGGCCGGCCGGGGCCGGCGGCCTTGACGAGGTCGCGCAGCACCGCGATGCGGTACAGGCGCAGGGCGCCGAACGGGTCGCGCACGCCGGGCACGCTCACGAACGGGCGAAGCACCCACGGCGCGGCGCGCCGCATCCGCCGCACGGGGAGCGGCGCGGTGGGAAGCGAGGCTGGGCTCCGCTCGGCGACGACGACGTCGGCCCCGCCCTCGAAGCGCTTGACGAGCTCCGGGATGTGCTCGGGCCGATCGGTGAAGTCCCCCTGGAGGAAGATCGCGCCGTCGCGCCGCGGGTAGCGCGTCCGCTTCGCGACGGCGCGGCAGAGCGCGTCGAGCGCCGCGGCGTAGCCCCGGTGTTCGGGGCCGCCGAGGAGCGTCAGCGGGAGCACCTCGCGGTACGGCGCCAGCGTCTCGGCGGTCGCGTCCGTGCTGCCGTCGTCGTAGACGACGACCTCGTACTCGCGCGAGAACTCCTGGAACATCTTGCGGATGCGCCAGAGGAGGACGCCGACCGTCGGCGCTTCGTTGTACGCGGGGATGCAGACGTAGAGCACGAGCCCTCACGACGGGTGGATGCGGCGAAGGCGGGCTCCCGCGGCCACGGGCCGTCGGGCACCGGCTTGGGAGGTAGGAAGTTACGGGCGGCCGCTCGGCCCACGCTACTCCTGTCTACCCCCGCCGCCGTCCGACGTTCGCCGACGCGTCACTGCGTTCCCTGCAAGACGGGGCGCATCGCCCCGCCGCGGCGACGTGTCCCGGGCGCCGGCGCCCCTGCTCGCGACACGCCCGCGGGCATAGCTTACCCCCGTCCGCCACCGCACGCCGCCTCCTCACCAACGCAGCGGAGACCCCTCTGGCTCCCCGATTGTCGGCGTTCCTGATCGTGCACAACGAGGAGCGGCACCTCGGCGAGTGCCTGGCCTCGCTGGGCGGGCTGGCCGACGAGATCGTCGTCCTCGACGACGGGAGCACGGACGCGACCGTGGCCATCGCCCGCGCGGCGGGGGCGCGGGTCGAGCACCGCCCGTTCGACGACTTCGGCCGACAGAAGCAGGCCGCGCTCGAGCTGACGCGCGGCGAGTGGGTGCTCTCGCTGGACGCCGACGAGCGCCTGACCCCGGCCCTCACCGAGGAGATCCGCACCGTCGTGGCGCGGGACGGCGGCCCGAACGGCTACTGGGTCCGGCGCGAGCTGATCTACCTCGGCCGCCCGTTGCGCCACGGCGGCGCCGAGTCGGATTGGGTGCTGCGGCTCGCCCGGCGCGGCGCCGCGCGTTTCGCGCCGCTGCCGGTGCACGAGCACCTCGAGGTGGACGGCCGCTCGGCGCGGCTCCGCGGCACACTGCACCACCACAAGTACCTTACGATCTCCGAGCACCTGGCGACGATCGACCGCTACACGACGATGATCGCCGAGCGCAAGCGCGCGCGCGGCGCGACCTTTCGCGGCTGGCACGTCCTGCGCATCGGCTGGGAGCTATTCGTGCGCCTCGTGCTCCGCTTGGGCGTGCTGGACGGACGCGCCGGGGTGCTGCACGCCGCGATGGCGTCGTTCTACGCGTTCCTCAAGTACGCCAAGCTCTGGCCGGACGAGCCGGGGGGAGGGCAGGGGAGATGACCGGTCAGCCCGCGCGACCGGATGCGACGGGGCCGCTGACGGTGCTCCACGTGGACACCGAGCGCGGGTGGCGGGGTGGCGAGCGCCAGGCGCTCTGGCTCGCCGACGCCCTGCAGCGGGCGGGCCACCGCTCGCTCGTCGCCGCGCGCCCGGGCGAGCCGCTGGCCGCGCGCGCCCGAGAGCGCGCGCTCGCCGTCGTGGCGTGCGCGCCGGTGGCGGAGTTCGACCCGTTCGCCGTCGCGCGGCTGCGGCGCGTGATCAAGGTGCACCGCGTGCAGGTGGTGCACGCGCACACCGGGCACGCGGTGGGGCTCGCCGCGCTCGCCGCGGCGCGCACGCCGGCAAAGATCGTCGTCACGCGGCGCGTGGACTTCAAGCTGCGCGACAACGCCGGGACGCGCTGGAAGTACGGCCGCGCGGACGCCCTCATCGCGATCTCGCGCGCCGTCGCCGAGGCGCTCGTCGCGAGCGGCATCGAGCGCGAGCGCATCGAGATCATTCCCAGCGGCGTGGACCTCACCCGCAGCTTCGTGCCGGCGAGCCGAGAGACGCTGCGCGAGCTCGGCGTTCCCGACGGTGCGCCGCTGCTCGTGCAGGTGTCGCAGCTCGTCGGCCACAAGGACCCGGTGACGTTCGTCCGCGCGGTCGCCGCGGCGCGGCGGCAGGTGCCGGCGCTGCGCGCGTTGCTCGTCGGCGAAGGGCCACTGCGCCCGCAAGTCGAGGCCGAGGTCGCAGCGCAGGGGCTCGGCGATGCGCTGCGACTCACCGGCTACCGGAGCGACGCCGACGCCCTCCTCGCGGCCGCCGACGTGGCGACGCTCTCGTCGCAGGAGGAGGGGCTCGGCACGGTGCTGCTCGACGCGATGTCGATGGGGAAGCCGACCGCGGCGACGGCCGCCGGCGGCATCCCGGAGATCATCGTGGACGGCGTCTCGGGGCTGCTCGCGCCGGTCCACGACGCCGAGCGCCTCGGCGACGCCATCGCGCGGCTGCTCACCGACCGCGGGCTCGCCGCGCGGCTGGCGGCCGGGGCGCGGGGGCGCGCCGCCGAGTTCTCGGTGGAGCGCACCGCGGAGCGCACGCTCACCGTGTACCGGCGCGTGCTGGGCGGCTGACGGCGGCCGTCCGGCACCGCGCTTGCGCCGCTACGGGGGCGCGGCGTCGGGGCGACCGATCCCGGCCGCGCGCCGCGTCCCGTTCACCGCCCGGAGCCGCCATGCGCCGCACCGCCGTGCTCTGCCTGCTGGCCGCCGTGGCCGGCTGCACTCCGCGCGCGCGGGGCGCCGGTGACGGGGCCGCCGTCCCCGCGGGCGCGGCGCCGACGGCCGACGAGCTGCGACGCGACCTCGAGGCCTTCGCGGCGGACTCCTTCCGCGGCCGGCGCAGCGGGACGCCCGACGCGGCGCGCGCGGCGGCGTTCCTCGCCGCGCGCCTCGCCGCGTTACGAGTCGAGCCGGCGGGCGATAGCGGCTACTTCCAGCGCGTACCGCTCGTCAGGCAGGGACCGGGGCCGGCGGCCCGGTTCGAGGTCCGGGGACCCGCCGGCGTGACCACGCTGGCGATGGGCGACGCGCTCGTCCCGATGCCGACGCCACTCGGCGGCGGGCCGCTCCCCGCCGAGCGTGTGGCCGACGTCGAGCTCGTGTTCGTCGGCCACGGCGTGCCCGGCGCCGGCGTCACGCAGGCGGACCTCGATCGCGTGGAGGTTCGCGGGCGCGCGGCGGTGCTCGTGGCGGGCGCGCCGCCCGGTACGCCGCACGGCCGGCGCGGCGCGCTCGAGGGGCCGGCGGAGACGGGACGCCGCGTCCAGGGGCTGATCGCGCGCGGCGCCGCTGCGGTGATCGTGCTGCTCACGGGCGACGTCGCGCGGACCGTCCCCCAGCTCGCCCGCCAGTACGCGCGGATCGCCGAGGCGGGAGACCTCTCGCTCGCCCCGAGCGACTCGCTGCGTACGCTCCCGATGCTGCTGCTCGGCGACGCCGAGCGTGTGAGCGCCCTCCTGCCCGACGGCTGGCCGAGTGACCGACGGCCACAGGTGCTCGCCGGCCGGCGCTTCGGCGCGGAGCTCGACCTCACGGTAACCGCGGTCAACGTCGTCGGCGTCGTGCGCGGGAGGGACCCGGCGCTGCGCGCGAGCTACGTCGCGTTCGGAGCGCACTACGATCACATCGGCGTGCTGCGCGCCGCCGCGCCGGGAGGGGAGGAGGCCGGCGCCACTCCCGCCGACTCGATCGCCAACGGGGCCGACGACGACGGCTCCGGGAGTGTCGCCCTGCTCGCCGTCGCGCGCGCCCTGCAGGAAGGTCCGCGTCCGCGCCGCTCGGCGCTCTTCGTCTGGCACGTCGGGGAGGAGCAGGGGCTCCTCGGCTCGGAGTACTTCGCCGCGCACCCCGCAGTGCCGCTCGACTCCGTCGTCGCGCAGCTCAACGCCGACATGATCGGCCGCAACGCGCCCGACTCGCTCTACGTCGTCGGGCCGCAGGCCGCGCCGAAGGGGCAGAGCCGCCTGTTGGGCGACCTCGTGGACTCGGTGAACGCGGCGCTCGGCCCACCGTTCCTGATCAACCGCGAGTGGGACTCGCCGAACCACCCCGAGCAGATCTACTACCGCAGTGACCACTACAGCTACGCGCGGCGCGGCGTCCCGATCGTGTTCTTCACGAGCGGGCTACACGAGGACTACCACCGCGTGAGCGACGAGACGCCGAAGGTGGACTTCGACAAGCTGGCGCGCGTCGCCCGCCTCCTGCTCGAGGTGGGGCGCGCCGTCGGCGAGCGCGAGACGCGGCTGAAGTAGCAGGGCCCGTGCCCGCCCGGCGCCTGCAGCGCCGTCACTCCGCGGGGGCTCGGCGACCCGACGGTGTTCCCCCCGACGCCGCTCGTTCGTCACACCTGTAGGGCCCTCGCGCGCCGCGGCACGCCGTTGGCACTGGACGGGGTATGCGGATGGTGTGACCAGTTTGCGGAGGATCTCGTGATTCTTGCGAACGTGCGACAGCGTCTGGGCCGCGGCGACGCGCAGCTGGTGCTGCGCCTCATCGCGCGCGGGAGCGCCGAGGAGTACGACCGCGCCGAGGGCGCGCTGCGCGACGACGGCATCGACGCGCTGCTCGACGACCCGCGCCTGCTCGGGGCCCTGATCGAGTCGCCCCAGGGGGCGCACGCCTCCTTCCCCCTCTTCGCCTACGTCGTCGTCAGGCACGCGCTGCGGCGCGCCGGCGAGACGGACCGCGTCCTCGCCGACTACGCGGCGGCGATCCTCGTCCACTTCGGGCTGCGCGACGCGGCCCACCGCGTCGGCGCCTCGGACGACGAGGTCTACACGACGCTCACCGACCTGCTGCGTGACGTCGAGAGCGGGGACGCCAGGCGCAGCTTCCTCGTCCGCGCGCACCTCGGCAACTACGCGCTCTGGCTGAGCGGCCTCTTTCCCGACCACATCGAGTCGCGCCGCTGGCGGCGGGGCGGGCCGGACCTCGACTACTACGAGGAGATGGGACGCCGCGGCTTCCAGCTCGCCGCCGGCCACCGCCTGGCGTCGGAGCACGGCCTCGACGCGCTCTATGCCGCCGCTGCCGAGCGCTTCGCCGTGCTCCGCATCGCGCTCAACGCGGTGAGCGACGCGCTGCTCTTCCCGAACCACCACACTCCGGAGCGGCTGATGCGTCAGGTGCGCGACGAGGCGAGGTGGAAGCGGGCGAGCTGAGAGGAGCAGCGCCCGGCACTCGACCACCGCTGTTCACGGTTCACAGTTGGCGGTCGCCGGTTCACGGTCACCGTAGACCGTCGCTCCATGACCGTGAACCGTGCACTGTTCGCGCCGAGCGCCTGGCGCCGTATTCTGCCCCTTGACGGGGCGTTCTTTCGGCCCCAAACTCTACATAGGTAGACTTTCCCCTCCCCGCCCGCCGTGTCGAGATCCGTTCGCGTCACCCGCCCGACCGCCCTCGTCATGCACGCCATCGCGCGGGGCATGCGTCACGGCTTCGACATCCTCGACGCGACCGGGCTGCAGAGCGGTACCGTGTACCCGATCCTTCGCCGCCTCGAGGACGCCGGCCTGCTGCGCTCGCGCTGGGAGGCGGTCGAGCGGGCCCGCGCCGAGGGGCGGCCGCCGCGCCGCTACTACGAGCTCACCGGGGCCGGCGCGATGGCGCTGCAGGAGGCGCTGGCCCGGCATCCCGAGGTCCTCGACGCGTTCGCCGCGCCGGGCAGCGTCCCCCAGCCCCGCCCCGCGTGACGCGCCCCGACGCCCCCGTCCCAGAGTCGGCCGACGAGGCGGCGGCGGCGGCGCCCGGCGTCGCGCTGGTGCGCTGGCTGTCGTGGCTCGTCCCGTCCACGCGGCGCGCCGAGTGGACCGCCGAGTGGGAAGGGGAGCTGTGTCACGCCTGGCGCCAGCGGCAGCGGACCGCCGATGACACGACCTTCGCCCGGGCCGCGCTCGCCTTCCGCGCCCTCGGCGCCCTCCGCGACGCGCTCTGGCTGCGCCGCCACCACGGAGCCCACGACATGCTCGACCTCGACCTGAAGTACGCCGTGCGCGGCCTGCGCCGGCGGCCCGGCTT
>Ga0307414_10000798_pt1 | contig 16137 bp, 16 predicted proteins | sample DK1Ometagenome_FD_203804 | JGI IMG/M metagenome (GOLD analysis project Ga0307414, IMG submission 203804) | Maize rhizosphere microbial communities from greenhouse at UC Davis, California, United States - DK15-O-3 | ecosystem: Host-associated > Plants > Roots > Rhizosphere > Soil | place: USA... | reverse complement strand
ACTTTGATGCACGTCGATGCCTATCGGCTGTCTACCGCCTCGGAGCTGAATGACCTTGATCTTGACGCCGCTGTGGCCGACTCGATCACCGTCGTGGAGTGGGGCCAGGGGATTGCTGAGGGTCTTTCTGACGATCGATTGGAGATCGATATCTGGACCTCTGAGGCAGACTCCTCGGCGACCGGCGATGACAGCGAGCGTGTGGTGACGATCCGTCCAGTTGGCGCTCGATGGGGCGGAGTGGACCTCAGCATGCTGCGCGGGGATGATCATGACTAGGGCACCGTTGTTGCTCGCCTTGGACACGTCCACGGTGGTCAACGTCGGTCTGGCTCAGGGAGAGCGGGTGCTCGCAACAGCGAGCGCCGCTGACCAGATGGCTCATGCGGAGCAGCTGATGCCGCTGATCTCCGACTGTCTTGATGATGCCGGGGTACGACCTGGTGATCTTGGTCAGCTGATCGTCGGCCTCGGTCCTGGGCCGTTCACCGGTTTGCGAGTCGGCGTCGCCACCGCGCAGGTGCTCAGTTATGTCCTTCAGCTTGAGCTGCGCGGCATCTGCAGTCTCGACGTACTGGCCGTACAGTTCGGTGGAGCAGGTTTGGGAAACTTCATCGTCGCCACCGATGCCAGGCGGCGCGAGGTCTACTGGGCTCAATACGGTGCCGATGGCGTCCGCCGTGGTGAGGCTGCCGTTTCCCGGCCCAGTGACGTACCGCGGCTGCCCACCATTGGACCGGCAGCTGATCTCTACTCAGACCAACTCAACGCCGTGCCAGGACCACGCGCAATGGACCCGGGCGTACTCGCTACCCGCGGTGTAAGGCTGCCCGATGCCGGCCATGAGCCGCTGTATCTGCGTCATCCCGATGCGACCGAGCTGACCCGGCCCAAGTCGGTGCTGCACTATCAGGGCGCCCGGCGATGATCAGGGCGTCCCGCAACCCCGAAATCAGCATCCTGCCCGCTCGTCTTGATGATCTTGATGCGATTATGATCATGGAGCGCTCCAGCTTTCCGGCCACCGAGCAGTGGAGTGAGCGCACCTGGTGTGGCGAATTGCTCGCTGAGCATCGCACGATCTTGATTGCGCGAGCCGAACACCCGATCGGGGTGATCTCAATGAGCACCATTGGCGAGCTGGCTGACCTACATCGCTTGGTGGTGGAGCCGCGCAGCCGGCGCTGGGGAATCGGAGCTGACTTGGTGCGGGCCGGTTTGGACGTGGTACGGCAACTTGGAGTGCGGGAGGTGATCTTGGATGTTGGCTACGACAACGAGCCTGCGATTGCGCTCTATCAGCAGCTGGGTTTCGAACAACTCAGCGCTCGTCAGAACTACTACGGACCGGGCCAGCACGCGTTGATCTTGAAGCTGTATGACCTGCAAGGCTGGCCGGGCCGAATGGCGACTATGAGGGAGGAAGTGTGAACAGCGCCCCGAGCCCGTCCGGTGGCGGGCCGCTCATTGTTGGCATTGAGTCCTCCTGCGACGAGACCGGCGTCGGCATCGTGCGTGGACAGGAACTGCTCGCCAACGAGGTGGCCTCTAGCGTCGAGGAGCACGTCAGGTTTGGCGGGGTGGTGCCGGAGGTCGCGAGTCGAGCGCACCTGGAAGCGATGGTGCCGACCCTGCAGCGGGCATGCGCTGCCGCCGACATCGACCTGTCCGAGATCGACGGCGTCGCCGTGACCGTCGGACCAGGGCTGATGGGTGCGCTGGTCGTCGGTCTCGCCAGCGCCAAGGCTCTCGGGTATGCACTGAAGAAGCCTGTGTACGGTGTCAATCATCTGGTGGGCCATGTGGCGGTCGATCTCCTGGAGCACGGCCCGCTTCCCCAGCGCAGTATCGCGCTGCTGGTGTCCGGCGGCCACACTTCGCTCCTTGAGGTGGAAAGCATCGTCGACAACATCGTCGAACTCGGTTCAACGATTGACGATGCAGCGGGCGAGGCGTACGACAAGGTGGCTCGAGTGCTTGGCCTGCCGTACCCCGGAGGACCGTACATCGACAAGGCGGCCACCGGCAATCCCGAGTATGTCCGTTTTCCGCGCGGTCTCACGGCGCGCAAGGACCTAGCGCGGCACCGGTTCGACTTCTCGTTCTCAGGGCTCAAGACCGCTGTCGCACGCTGGGTGGAGGCTAGACAGCGAGATGGGCTAGACATTCCGCTCGCCGATGTTGCGGCCAGCTTCCAGGAGGCGGTGTGCGATGTTCTCAGTGCCAAGGCGATGGATGCCTGCACCGCCACTGGCGCGAGCGACTTACTGATTGGCGGCGGAGTCGCTGCTAACAGGCGGCTCCGAGCGCTGCTCGCCGAGCGTGCGGCGGAGCTTGGCATCTCGCTGCGTACGCCGCCGCCCAACCTGTGCACCGACAACGGCGCCATGATCGCCGTCCTGGGCGCGGAGATCGTTGCAGCTGGTGGGAAGCCGTCGGCGCTCGACATTGGAGCTGACTCTTCTCTTTCCGTGAGCAAGATCCTTGTCTGAAATCAGCCTCCCTTTCGGGCTGACCGAGGATGCCCTCGCTGCTGCAATGTCGGAGGAGGATCCTGAGTCCGTAACAGCCGCCTCTCGGATGCGTACCGGATATGGTTCCGAGCTCGCCGCTGCTGCCCTTACTCAAGCCGCGCTGCGACGGCAGGCAAAGGCGAAATTCGGTGACGCTGCATTCGAAATGTTCTTCACCAGAGCCGGTCTGGAACAGGCGACGCGACCGGAGGTCGCTGATCATCATGCGCAGCGGTTTATTCGGGCCGACGTGCGCCGCGTGGTTGATCTTGGTTGTGGAATCGGCTCTGACTCCTTGGCGTTCGCTCGCGCAGGTCTTGATGTTGTCGCGGTCGATGTGGATCCCGTGACAGCGGCAGTAGCGCACGCCAATCTCACAGGCCGCGCCGAAGTGATATGCGCTGACGCGAGTGACGTGGCGGAGCAGTTGATCACGCCCGGAGTCGGAGTGTTCTGCGATCCGGCCCGGCGCAATGATCACCGCCGGGTCTGGCGAGTGGAGGACTTCCTGCCTGCCTGGTCGATCGTCATCGACCTGCTTGACGGCGATCGAACCGCCGGCGTCAAGCTCGGTCCTGGGCTACCACATTCGCTGATCCCCAAGGCGGTTGAAGCCGAATGGATCACCCATCGCGGGGCGACGGTCGAGGTCGGGCTTTGGGCCGGTTCCGGCTCGAGTGCCGGCCGACAGTCGGCGCTGATCATGCCTGACGCTCGACTGACCGTCACCGATGCGCCTCCGCTGGCGGTGCGCGATCTAGGCCGCTACATCTACGAACCCGCCGGCGCCGTTATCCGAGCGGGTGCAATTCCGGACCTGGGCAATCAGCTCGGTGCCGGGCTGCTGCACCCCCAGGTCGCGTACCTGACAAGTGATCAACTGTGTGACACACCTTTCGCGACCGCGTTTGAGGTGCGGCAACGGCTGCCTTTCCACCTCAAAGTTCTCCGGGGTTGGGTCCGAGAAGCCGAGATCGGCGTTCTGGAGATCAAGAAACGCGGCATCGATATCGATCCTGCAGATCTTCGGAAGCGGCTGCGACTGGCCGGTCCCAATACGGCGGCCCTCGTCATTTCCCCGACGCCAAAGGGAGCCATCGCCGCAGTCGTGCAGCGGGCCTGAATTCGCAGTCTGGTTCGCGGTGTCGTAGTTCTCGAAGCCAAGATGGGTGGGGGTCGCTGTGAATACATGAATGGTCTCGCCAGCGGGAAGGCGTCGGAGCTCTGGAACGCAGTTCTCAATAACGAAGCGGCCGCCCGACTCCAGGCGTGCTGCGGCATTGCGAAGCGCCTCAACCTGCTCAGGCCGATCGTTACATCGATGTTCGACGTGTCGTACTGTGCACGCAACTGCGCAACGATCGCTGCGGAGAGCTCAATTCCCTGCATCCGAACGCCCCGGTGGCTAAGGGGGTCGAAGTGTGACTCCGGCATCTAAGAAGCCTGACCAAAAATTCGGCAGTACGGGCGAGCCGCCCCCGCTGGCACTCGCATATATCGAGTGCTAATGTCTGATTAGCACTCTCCCTATGAGTGTGCCAGTTCACGCTGGCGGCCGGGATGGCACCCGCGACGACGTCTCGACCATTACACACATCCGGACATATCACTGTGAAAGGGGTTTGACGTGGCAGTCACGATCAAGCCGCTCGAGGATCGCATCCTCGTTCAGCCGCTCGAAGCAGAGCAGACCACGGCTTCCGGCCTGGTCATACCTGACACCGCCAAGGAGAAGCCGCAGGAGGGCAAGGTGCTCGCCACCGGTCCTGGCCGTGTCGACGACAACGGCAACCGCGTACCCCTCGATGTCTCCGAGGGCGACGTCGTGATCTTCAGCAAGTACGGAGGCACCGAGGTCAAGTACGACGGCAAGGAGTTGTTGTTGCTCAATGCCCGCGACATCCTCGCGGTTGTAACTAAGTAGGGGGATCCACACCTATGGCAAAGATCCTTCAGTTCGACGAGGAAGCACGCCGCTCGCTAGAGCGTGGCGTCGACACTCTCGCCAATACCGTGAAGGTCACCCTCGGTCCCAGGGGCCGTTACGTCGTGCTGGACAAGAAGTGGGGCGCTCCGACCATCACCAACGATGGTGTGACCGTGGCCCGCGACGTCGAGCTCGACAACCCGTACGAAAACCTTGGGGCGCAGCTCGCCAAGGAAGTCGCCACCAAGACCAACGATGTCGCCGGTGACGGAACGACCACCGCTACGGTGCTCGCCCAGGCCTTGGTGCATGAGGGTCTCCGCGCAGTTGCGGCTGGCGCCAGCCCGGTTGGCCTTAAGCGCGGCATCGACGCCGCCGTGGCTGCGGTCGAGGACCGGCTCCGGGAGAACGCCCGCGAGGTCGAAACCACCGAGGACATGGCCCACGTGGCCACCATCTCCGCGCGTGATGAGGAGATCGGCCGCTTGATCGCCGAGGCCTTCGACAAAGTTGGCAAGGACGGCGTCATCACTGTGGACGAGTCCCAGACGATGGGCACCGAGCTCGAGTTCACCGAGGGCATGCAGTTCGACAAGGGTTACCTGTCGCCGTACTTCGTGACCGATCCGGAGCGCATGGAAGCCGTCCTCGACGATCCGTACATCTTGATCAACTCGGGCAAGATCTCCTCGATGACCGACCTGCTTCCACTGCTGGAAAAGGTCATTGGCGCCTCTGGCACCTTGTTCGTGGTGGCTGAGGATGTCGACGGTGAGGCGCTCTCCACTCTGGTGGTGAACAAGATCCGCGGCACCTTCACGTCGGTGGCTGTCAAGGCTCCGGCCTTTGGCGATCGCCGCAAGGCAATGCTTGAGGACATCGCCATCCTGACCGGTGGCGAGGTCGTCTCGCCCGAGGTGGGTCTCAAGCTTGATCAGGTTGGTCTCGACGTCCTGGGCCGCGCTCGTCGCATTGTGGTGACCAAGGACAACACCACAATTGTTGACGGCGCCGGTGACCCGAATGAAGTCAAGGCTCGAGTAGCACAACTGCAGGCCGAGATCGCCCGCACCGACTCCGACTGGGATCGCGAGAAGCTGCAGGAACGAGTTGCCAAGCTCGCCGGCGGCGTCTGCGTGATCAAGGTCGGCGCCGCTACCGAGGTGGAGCTGAAGGAGAAGAAGCACCGCATCGAGGATGCCGTTTCGGCTACCCGCGCGGCCATCGAAGAGGGCATCGTCGCCGGCGGCGGCTCCGCCCTCATCCATGCAGCGCAAGCGCTGAACGGCGACCTGGGTCTCACCGATGACGAAAGGCTCGGTGTCGGCATCGTTCGGCGGGCGTTGGCTGAGCCGCTCCGCTGGATCGCAGAGAACGGTGGCGAGCAGGGCTATGTCGTGACCTCCAAGGTGGCCGAGCTCGAGCCTGGTCAGGGCTACAACGCAGATACGGGCATCTACGGTGACCTGTACGCCGACGGTGTCATCGACCCGGTCAAGGTGACGCGCTCTGCGCTGGCCAACGCCGCTTCGATCGCCTCGCTGCTGCTGACCACCGAGACCCTGGTGGTGGAGAAGCCCGAGGAGGAGGAGCCGACTCCGGCCGGCCACGGGCATACTCACTGATCCGAGTCACCAGCACGCTGAAGGGCCTCCTTCCACTTGAGGGAGGCCCTTTGGCTGGGTTGAGGTACCAGCAACGGGGTACCCGCTAAATGTGTCGAATGGACTGCCCTCTGTCTGGCTGGACCCTCCGCCAGCCATAGAGACTGACCGGTTCACGTCTGGCTCGCATTACGACGACGTTGTGGTTGGTGCTGGGCTGACCGGTCTTGTCACCGCATTGCTGCTTGCCCGCTCCGGTCGCCAGGTGGCCGTGTTGGAAGCGCGCTCAGCCGGAGCAGTAACAACTGGCCACTCGACCGCGAAGGTCACGGTGCTGCAGGGCACTCGACTGTCCACGATTGTGGCCAACCACACCGAGCACGTCGCCGGTGCCTACGTAGACGGTAATCGGGAAGCCCAGGAGTGGCTGCGGGCGTACTGCGAGGAGCACGGCGTCGAGATCCAGCGCCGAGATGCCTACACCTACGCGGGAACCCACTCCGGCGCTGCGGCTGTCCGGCGCGAATTCGACATCGGTCGCAGGCTCGATCTGCCTGTCGAGATGACCGATGCCGTCGAGCTGCCCTATCCCACCTACGCCGCAGTGTGCCTGCGTGATCAACTGCAGTTCAACCCGGTGGACGTCCTTGCCGCGTTGGTGCGCGAGCTGCGTGAGGCCGGCGGCGTTGTCATCGACGGCGTTCGGGTGATCAAGGTCGATCCTGGCGAAAGCTCAGAAGTGATCACTTCGGCCGGCCGGGTGATGGCCAACAATGTGGTATTGGCCAATGGCATTCCGTTCCTGGATCGCGGTTTGTACTTCACCAAGGTCACCGCACAACGTTCGTACGCGCTGGCCTTTCGCGTTCCGACACAAATCCCCCGTGGCATGTACATCTCAGCGGATTCACCAACCCGGTCGCTGCGCACCGCGATGCACGATGGGGAAGAGCTCTTGCTCGTTGGTGGCAACGGTCACCCGGTCGGCCGACAGCATAGGGATCCCTCTGAGTTGGTTGCCGATCTGACTGCCTGGACCGCCAAGTGGTTTGACCGCGCCGAACGAACTCATGTGTGGTCGGCGCAGGACTACGAGGCGCACGGCGGCGTGCCATTCGTTGGCAAGCTCCCACGTGGCGGAGGTCACGTCTACCTCGCGACTGGCTACAGCAAGTGGGGCATGACCAACGCCGTGGCGGCTGCCCTGCGGATCAGTGGGGAAATCCTTGATCACCTGCCGCAGTGGGCTCGCATTTTGGGGACTCGGGTGAGCAAGCCGGCAAGTGGAGTGCGGTACTTCAGCGCTAACGCCGCCATGGGACTCGAGGCCACCAAGGGATGGCTAGGAGCCGAACTCCACCCTCTGAAAGAGGAAGATCGAACGCCAGCGGAAGGCACCGGTGTCGTTGGTGCTCAGCGAGGCGAGCCGGTCGCCGTCTCGACCGTCAACGGCAAGACCTGCACATTGTCTGCGGTCTGTACCCACCTCGGCGGCATCGTCCGCTTCAACGATCTTGAGAAGTCATGGGACTGTCCGTTGCACGGCTCGCGGTTCGCGGCCGACGGCACTCTACTGGAGGGACCGGCTACAACCGATCTCAAGTCACGCGAAACATCCGCTAGCTGATCTCTGAAGCCGCATCAGCGACCTGGAGACAGCCAGGTGGCTGGGAACAGCCAGGTGGCTGGGAAATACTGGGTGGGATTCGCGTCTCTCCGCACAGGGCCACAAACGTTGCCGATTTCGGGCAATCGGGGTCCATATGTGTACGTGTGCGGACAGACGCCAGCGTCTCCGGACGCCCCGCGCCTGGCTCGTGATGGTCTGCAGAATGAGTCATGGCACGACGATCCGCGATTGAATACCTGGACTCGACTAGCATGAACCTCTACTTCGTCAGGTGAAAGGCTTGCCGTGTTGCCCCCCTCCGATGATCTCAGCCCTGTTGGTGTGCCGCATGCCTTCGAGGCTCTCGGGCTTACCTTTGACGACGTGTTGCTTCAGCCGGCTGAGAGCGACATCATCCCGTCCGAGGCAGACACTGCGTCCCGGGTCTCCAAGCGCATCACGGTCAAGGTGCCACTGCTGTCATCGCCGATGGATACCGTGACCGAGGCGCGGATGGCCGTCGCTATCGCCCGACAAGGCGGTCTCGGCATCATTCATCGCAACCTCTCCATTGAAGATCAGGCCCACCAAGTAGATGTCGTGAAACGCTCCGAGGCGGGCATGATCGAGGAACCGATCACGATCTCTCCGAATGCCACCATTGGCGAGGCGGATGCGATGTGTGGCCGTTTCCATATCTCCGGCGTCCCTGTTGTTGATCGTGAACTCCGGCTGCTCGGCATCATCACCAACCGCGACATGCGCTTCGAGAGCGACCCCTCGCGGCCGGTCGGTGAGGTTATGACCCCGATGCCATTGATCACCGGCCCGGTAGGAATCAGCCGCGACGACGCGATGCAGCTGCTGGCTCAGAACAAGATCGAAAAGCTGCCGTTGGTCGATGATCAAGGCAGGCTCAAGGGCTTGATCACGCTCAAGGACTTCGTCAAATCCGGCATGTACCCCGATGCCTCCAAAGATGATCAAGGTCGGCTCCGGGTGGGTGCAGCGGTCGGCTATTTTGGTGACGCCTGGAAGCGGGCGATGGCGCTCATCGAGGAGGGTGTCGACCTGGTGGTGGTCGACACCGCTCATGGGCACTCCCAAGGTGTGCTGGAGATGGTGCGACGGCTGAAGTCGGATTCCGCTGCCGCCAAGGTCGACATCGTCGGCGGCAATGTGGCGACCTACGCCGGGGCCAAGGCCCTGGTCGATGCCGGAGCCGACGGCGTCAAGGTCGGAGTCGGTCCAGGATCCATCTGCACCACCCGCGTCGTCGCCGGGGTGGGCGTCCCGCAGGTTACGGCAATCGACAATGCAGCGCGTGCCTGCAGACCTGCTGGGGTGCCGCTGATCGGTGACGGCGGCTTGCAGTACTCCGGCGACATTGCGAAAGCCCTGGTAGCTGGCGCTGACACTGTGATGCTCGGCTCGCTATTGGCCGGCTGTGAAGAGAGCCCGGGTGAGCTGATCTTCATCAACGGCAAGCAGTTCAAGACCTATCGGGGCATGGGCTCGCTCGGCGCGATGGCCTCCCGTGGCCGCAGCGCCTCCTACTCCAAGGATCGTTACTTCCAAAGCGACGTCACCTCGGACTCGATGCTGATCGCAGAGGGGATCGAGGGCCATGTTCCCTACCGAGGGCCACTCGCCGCGGTCGCGTACCAGCTGGTTGGTGGTCTGCGACAAGCCATGTTCTATACCGGAGCATCGACAATTCCAGAGCTGCAGGAGCGCGGCTCCTTTGTCCGGATTACTTCGGCGGGTCTGCGGGAGTCGCATCCTCATGACATCCAGATGACCGTCGAAGCGCCCAACTATTTCGGCTGATTTTGGGCTGGACTCCAAAGGGGGTAGTCCATGTTTGACGTGGGTCGCAGTAAGCGCGCCCAGCGGGCGTTCGCGTTCGACGACATCACGATCGTCCCGTCGCGGCGTACCCGCGGTGAGGAAGAGGTCTCGTTGCAATGGCGGATCGACGCGTACACCTTCGACTTCCCGCTGCTCGCCGCTCCGATGGACTCAGTGGTTTCACCAATCACCGCCATCCGGATCGGCCAGCTGGGCGGGCTAGGTGTGCTCAACCTGGAGGGAATCTGGACGCGCTACGACGACCCGCAGCCGCTGCTCGAAGAGATCATCGCAGCGGAGAATCCGATCGAGGCGACCCGGCGGATGCAGCAGATCTACTCCGAGCCGATCAAGTCCGAACTCATCGGCAAGCGTGTCGCGCAGATTCGAGAGGCAGGAGTGCCGACTGCCGGCGCGCTATCGCCGCAGAACACTCAGGCATACGCCCAAGCCGTGGTGGATTCTGGTGTCGACTTCTTCGTCATCCGTGGCACCACCGTGTCCGCCGAGCACGTCTCTTCTGATCTTGAGCCGCTCAATTTGAAGAAGTTCATCTATGAGCTAGATGTCCCGGTGATTGTGGGCGGCTGCGCGACCTACCAAGCCGCGTTGCACTTGATGCGTACCGGCGCCGCCGGGGTCCTGGTTGGATTCGGCGGCGGAGCTGCATACACCAGCAGCTCCGTCCTGGGCGTCGCAGTCCCCATGGCGTCGGCGGTGTCCGATGTATCCGCGGCTCGGCGCGACTATCTCGACGAGTCCGGTGGCCGCTACGTGCAGGTGATCGCCGACGGTTCGGTCGTACGCTCCGGTGACATTGCCAAGGCCATCGCCTGCGGCGCGGACGCGGTGATGGTTGGCTCGCCCCTGGCTAGGGCCGAAGAAGCTCCCGGACGCGGTTACCACTGGGGGCCTGAAGCATGGCACGACAAGCTGCCGCGCGGCGAGCGTGCCGAGTTCTCGACAGTTGGCACGTTGGAGCACATCCTGGTTGGGCCGTCCACGGTCCCTGACGGCACCATGAATTTGGTCGGCGCCTTGCGCAAAGCTATGGCGACCACCGGCTACACCGAGATCAAGGAGTTCCAGCGGGTCGAGATCGTCGTCGCCTGACCTCTCGTTGCGCTGACAAGTTGGTGAGCTAGCTGCCGCCGGGTGGCAGGAGTCCTTCCATGAGCTTCCAACGGCTGATCTGACAACCGTCATTACGCGCGAATCTGCTGATGATCTTCTTGCCTTGCCAGGTGCCCGTTATGGTGGCGGTCTCTGCACCTCCATAGATCTGGGCGCATACCTTGTCCTTCGGCACCGGCGGTAGCGCCGCAGCACCATTGGACTCGAGTGCCCGGCAGGCAGCCTTCGGATCGGGATGGGTACCGCCAGGCGGATCACAGGTCAACCGCCACGTCGAGGTCTTCCCCGAGCCGTCCCGGACCATGATTGTCAGATCGGTCGCGGGCTCGGCCGGCGTTGCAGGGGATGCCTCGCCGGGCGTCGAGGAAGCTGGCGTCTGGGCCATGGTGGTCCCTGGGGTCGGGCCGGAGGGTTCGGCGATCTGGTTTGCACATCCAACAACGAGCAGGAAGACGAGGAAGCTGAGCGCCACTAGTCGCACTCGCTACACCCCGTCCTTTTACATGCCCGGCAAATGTATTCGATCTCCCAAACATCTACGGGCCCCGCTGCTAGGGTCGAGCCTACTTTTGCTCGACTTGCCGCACTTGCTGCCCGAGAAGAGCGACTCAGGGCATCTGAAATCATCGGGGGATTTTCGTGCTGCTGTCTTCTCGTCGTGCCCATTTCAGGGTCATCGCCACGAGTGTCGCCGCTGCGGCGCTCTTCACGTTGAGCCAGCTGCCCGCGGCGTACGCGACACCACCGGACCCAGCAAAGCCTTCGGTTCCGGCGGCGATCCCCAGCCGTTACATCGTCGCCCTGACGGGGAAGCCGATTGCGACATACGACGGCGATGTGAAGGGTTTGCGTGCGACGCGTCCCAGCAAGGGTCAGCGGGTAAATGTGACCTCAAGCAGGGCCAAGCGCTACCGGGCCTATCTGAAACGGCAACAAGCTGAGGCAGCGGCTCGGGTTGGTGCCAAACCGCTGAAGCACTACGCGGTGAGTCTCAACGGTTTTGCGACGACCATGACCCCGGACCAGGCGCGTACGCTGCAACGAGCGCCGGGCGTTCTCTCAGTGACCAAGGACCGGCCGCGCAAGCTAGTCAACGATAAGAAGCCGATCGATTTCTTGAAGTTGTCCGGTTCGAACGGCGTCTGGGCTTCACTCGGTGGCAAGCAGCGCGCCGGGCGTGGCGTCGTTGTGGGAGTCGTGGACTCCGGGTACTGGCCGGAGAGCAAATCCTTCGCTGGCGAGTTCCTCGCGACAGCCCCGCCGACGCCATCCGACCCTTTCCGGCCTTATCGCTCGGGCAACAAGATCGTGATGCAGAAGGCTGATGGGCATACCTTCGCGGGGACCTGTCAGGCCGGCGACTCGTTCACCGGTCACGAGTGCAATACCAAAGTGATCGGCGCTCGTTACTTCTCAACGACGTACGAGTCCCAGACCCCACCATCGCAGCGCACCGACTTCCTTTCGCCCCGCGACAGCAATGGGCATGGCACGCACGTAGCATCCACGGCCGCCGGTAAGGCAGGCGTTTCCGCCTCGATCGCGGGTCACTCATTCGGAAAAATCTCTGGAGTTGCACCGGCTGCCAAGCTCGCGATCTACAAAGTGGGCTTTAGCAGCGCCATTGACCCCGAGCCGGCTATTTACATCGGAGACGCGCTGGCAGCCATCGATGCCGCCATCTCCGATGGCGTTGATGTGATCAACTACTCGATCAGTAGCTCAGATGCCGTCGATGATCCGGTCGACTTGGCATTCCTCTCAGCGGCCTCGGCTGGCATCTTCGTCTCAACGGCCGCGGGCAATGAAGGGCCCGGCCCGTCGACCCTGCAGCATGTCACGCCCTGGCTGACGACCGTCGCAGCAAGCACGGTTGCGCCGTACGCTGGCACGGTCGTCCTCGGCAATGGCAAGAAGTATGCCGGAATCAGCACCACGGTCTTCGGCAAGGTGGGTAGCGCCAAGCTCGTTACTGGACGGTCGGTGAAGCGGGCTTCGGCGTCTGCGGCCGACGCCGCGATTTGTGCGCCGAACACTCTCAGCAAGAGCAAGGCCGCTGGCAAGATCGTGGTCTGCGACCGCGGCGAAGTGGGGCGGGTCGAAAAGTCCGTAGAGGTTAAGCGGGTACGCGGCAAGGGCATGGTCTTGGTCAACCTCACCGACAACTCGACTGACGGTGATACTCATGCCGTACCGACAGTGCACCTCAACGTGCCATCCGGCCCAGCCGTCAAGGCCTACGCCAAAAAGGCCGGGGCAACCGCCACGCTAAGGCAGGGCAATCTGTCCTCCACGCCGATGAGATATCCGCAGATCACGGGCTTCTCCTCCCGAGGCCCCTCGGCCGGCACCGGCGGTGACCTGCTGAAGCCGGACATCGCCGCACCTGGTGTCTCGATCCTCGCCGCAGTAGCCCCACCGTCGAATCAGAACCGCAAGTTCGACTTCTACTCGGGCACCTCCATGGCTGCACCCCACGTCGCTGGCATTGCGGCCCTCTTCTTCGGTGTTCATCCGAGGTGGTCACCAATGGCGGTCAAGTCCGCGATTATGACCACTGCTTCCAGGGTCAAGAAGGCCAATGGCAGGCTGAGTCGGGACTACTTTGCCCAAGGAGCGGGCAATGTGCGTCCGGACCGGATGTTCAACCCTGGCGTGATATTCGACGCCGGTGAAAAGGATTGGCTGGCGTTCCTTGAGGGCGAGGGCTTCGATACCGAGAGCGGCGTACGCCCAATGGATCCGAGCGATTACAACTCGCCGTCGATTGCGATTGGGAAGCTTGTTGGTTCCCAGACGGTGACCAGAAGGATCACCGCCGTGAAGCCAGGCTTCTATCAGGCGAGCATCTCCGTGCCAGGTGTAACCGCGACGGTGAGCCCTTCGGTGGTGAACTTCGCCAGTGCGGGTCATGCCAAGACGATCAAGATCACATTCACCCGCAAGACTGCTCCCTTCTCTGAGGTGGTCTTCGGTTCACTGAAACTCCAGGGAGCAGGCACAGTCGCTCGGCTACCCGTCGCCCTGGTCCCGCAGGCCGCGACGGCCCCAATGATGAACGGCGCAGGAGCAGCGGTTCGCTGAGCTCGGGATTGAATCGCACTCTGTGTCCAAGCTCACACGAGTAGCTGGTGACACCGGCCGGACTGGCTAGGCTGAGCGCCATGAGTGACCCGGTCGCCGAAGAGTTGCTGCGGCTGCGGATGAGCATCGACAACATGGATGCCGCACTTGTGCATCTGCTTGCCGAGCGCTTCAAGGTCACCCAGCAGGTTGGTGAGCTGAAGGCTGCGCATGGCATGCCACCCGCCGACCCCACGAGGGAAGCTCAGCAGATCGCTCGACTGCGCGCGCTGGCCGAGGATGCCAAGCTCGATCCTGAGTTCGCCGAGAAGTTCTTGAACTTCGTGGTTGCCGAGGTGGTACGCCATCACGAGGCCACGCGAAGTCGTCTCGACTCAGATGGGTACGTTTCCCACCAGACCGACGGAAACGAACGGTCCATCAGCTCCTGAGTCGTGCGTCTTCCACCACAAGTGCGCAAAAGTACGTTCCTTGCCGTCAAACCGGAATCGGTCAGAGGGCGGCGGCCAGAGCTCGGCCAGCAGTGCGGCCAGTGAACAAGCAACCACCCAAGAAAGTGCCTTCTAAAGCCCGGTAGCCGTGGGCGCCTCCGCCACCGAACCCGGCCGCCTCACCCACCGCGTAAACGCCTCGAAGTGGCGAGCCGTCGGACCGCAGCACCCGTCCGTCGAGGTCTGTTTCCACGCCGCCAAGAGTCTTCCGAGTCAGCACGTGCAGCCGGATCGCTACGAGCGGTCCGCCCGATCCTGCGCGACCCTCACGCGGCGCTTTTGCATCGAGCAGCTCGTGCGGCGGCACCACTCGCAGTAGCCGATCACCGAGGAACCGCCGCGCGGCCGCCGTGGCGACCACCTGTGGATCCTTGCCGAGCCCGCTTCGTACCTGGAGATCTCGCGCCTCGATCACTTTCCGCAGCGCATCACCGTCAATGAGGTGCTCGCCGACCAGCTGATTCATCTGTGCGGCAAGTTCCAGCACCGATGCCGCGGAGACGAAGTCCACTCCGACCTCTTGGAAGGCTCGCACCTCTGGTGTCGGTCCGGACCGTACGCGGCCCGCCAACCGTCGCACGCTCTTGTCGGTCAGATCGGCGTTCTGCTCCGATCCGGAGAGCGCGATCTCGGCAGACACGGTGGCCTGGTCAAGGACCAACCAGGAGTAGTCGTATCCGCTCTTGATGACGTGGCGCAGCGCGCCCAGCGCATCGAAGCCCGGAAATAGCGGCACCGGGAAGCGTTGCCCGCGGGCATCCAGCCACAACGAGGATGGCCCGGCCAGGATCCGGATGCCGTGATGGCTCCAGATCGGGGAGTGGTTCACGATGCCCTCGGGATAGTGCCACATGCGATCGGGGTTGATCACCCGACCACCCGCGGCCTCGGTGATCTTGAGCATCGAGCCGTCAACGTAGTCCGGCACGCCGGCGATCATGCGTTGCGGGGCTGGGCCCCAGTCGGCTGGCCAGTTCTGCCTGATGAGGTCGAAGTTTCCACCAATCCCGCCGCTGGCTACCACGACGGCCTGTGCAGAGAAGGCAAATTCACCGACTCCGGTTCGCGATGTTTGAACGCCACGTGGCACATCGGTCGGCTCCAGAATCTGCCCGGACACCCGTACGCCAGAATCGTCCGCGTCCAGCGACGTGACCTGGTGTCGTGACCGTATTCGCACCCGATGCGAGTGAATAACGCTCTCGGCGAACGGCTCAACTAACCCAGGACCAGTGCCCCAAACGATGTGGAAACGCGGCACCGAATTTCCATGGCCGGGGGTAGCGTAACCGCCCCGCTCAGCCCACTGCACAAGCGGGAACCAACCCACGCCGAGGCCATGTAGCCAGCGGCGCTGCTCACCAGCCGCGAAGTGAACGTACGCCTCAGCCCAGCGGCGCGGCCAGTAATCCTCCAACCGATCGAAGCTGGCACTGCCCAGCCAGTCGGAGAGCGCCAGCTCTTCTGAGTCATGGATTCGCAGTCGGCGCTGCTCCGGGGAGTTGACCATGAAAAGGCCACCCAGCGACCAGTACGCCTGGCCTCCAATGGAACCCAGGGGCTCGGCGTCCAACATGATCACCGACCGATCAGCCGCGGCCAGCTCGTGTGCGACGACGAGACCCGATAGCCCCGCGCCGACCACGATGACGTCAGAGTCCATAGAGCGAATGCTGCCACCAGGACATCTGGTACTCGCTTGCGCGCTACCGATGCTCACGAACAGGGCCGCCGCTAATCTGGCCCCATGAGCGTGGCAGCACTTGTTGTTTCCTCCTCCGATCTGATGCGGCTGCGGGGGCTGCTCACCGCTACGGGGCCCGGCATGCAACTGATCTCACCCGTGACTGGGGAGGCCATCGGCGAGCTGCCCACATCGACTGCAGCCGATGTCGAGGTCGGCGCACAGATAGCGCACAGAGCA
>Ga0307414_10000797_pt1 | contig 16139 bp, 17 predicted proteins | sample DK1Ometagenome_FD_203804 | JGI IMG/M metagenome (GOLD analysis project Ga0307414, IMG submission 203804) | Maize rhizosphere microbial communities from greenhouse at UC Davis, California, United States - DK15-O-3 | ecosystem: Host-associated > Plants > Roots > Rhizosphere > Soil | place: USA... | reverse complement strand
CCCAAAGCTGAGATTGACCCGTCGCGCGAATTGCCGGGGAGTTCCGTAGCTCCCATATCCCCGACGATGGCGATTCAAATCCGCACCAGCCTGGCCGAACCCGAACCGGTCGAGGGCTTCGTTCCGCACCGTCCCGCTCGTCCCGACAAGGCGGAGGGGGGCAAGGCGTTCAAGATCGTCGCGGAGTTCGAGCCGTCGGGCGACCAGCCGCTGGCGATCAAGGAACTGACCGAAGCCGCTGCCGAGGGTGAGCGGAGCCAGGTGCTGCTGGGCGTTACTGGCTCGGGCAAGACGTTCACCATGGCGAAGGTCATCGAGACACTGCAGCGTCCGGCGCTGATCATTGCCCCGAACAAGATCCTCGCCGCGCAGCTCTACGGGGAGTTCAAGAGCTTCTTCCCCGATAACGCCGTCGAATATTTCGTCTCGTACTACGACTACTACCAGCCCGAAGCCTACGTCCCGCGCACCGACACCTACATCGAGAAGGAAAGCTCGGTGAACGAGGCAATCGACCGCATGCGCCACTCGGCGACGCGGTCGCTTCTGGAGCGCGACGACGTGATCATCGTCGCGTCGGTCTCCTGCCTCTACGGTATCGGATCGGTCGAGACCTATTCGGCCATGACCTTCAGCCTGAAGAAGGGCGAGACGGCCGACCAGCGCGAGGTCATCCGCAAGCTTGTCGCGCTCCAGTACAAGCGCAACGACCAGGCCTTCGCGCGCGGCAATTTCCGAGTGCGCGGCGACAACCTGGAGATCTTCCCGTCGCACTATGAGGATACGGCGTGGCGCGTCAGCTTCTTCGGCGACGAGATCGAGGAGATCGTCGAGTTCGATCCGTTGACGGGCCAGAAGGCGGCGAGCCTCGACAGCGTGAAGGTCTACGCCAACTCGCACTATGTGACGCCCGGGCCGACGCTCAAGCAGGCGATGGTGGCGATCAAGCACGAACTGGCGGAACGGTTGAAGGAGCTGGTCGCGGAGGGGCGGCTCCTGGAGGCGCAGCGGCTGGAGCAGCGAACCAACTTCGACCTCGAGATGATCGCCGCCACTGGCAGCTGCGCCGGCATCGAGAATTACTCGCGCTTCCTCACGGGCCGGCTTCCCGGCGAGCCGCCGCCGACCCTGTTCGAATATCTTCCCGACAACGCTTTGCTGTTCATCGACGAGAGCCACCAGACGGTGCCGCAGATCGGCGCGATGGCGCGGGGCGACCACCGGCGGAAAATCACGCTCGCCGAATACGGGTTCCGCCTGCCGAGCTGTATCGACAACCGGCCGCTGCGCTTCAACGAGTGGGACGCGATGCGCCCGCAGACTACGTTCGTGTCGGCGACGCCGGGTCCGTGGGAGATGAACGAGACAGGCGGCGTGTTCAGCGAGCAGGTGATCCGCCCGACCGGACTCATCGACCCGCCGGTCGAGATCAAGCCGGTCGAGGACCAGGTCGACGACCTCGTCCACGAGGCGAAGGAGACCGCGCGCAAGGGGTATCGGACGCTCGTCACCACGCTGACCAAGCGCATGGCCGAGGACCTGACGGAATATCTTCACGAGGCGGGACTGCGCGTGCGCTACATGCACTCCGACGTCGAGACCCTGGAGCGCATCGAGCTCATCCGCGAGCTGCGGCTTGGCGTCTACGACGTGCTGGTCGGCATCAACCTGCTGCGCGAGGGCCTCGACATTCCGGAGTGCGGGCTGGTTGCGATCCTCGATGCGGACAAGGAAGGTTTCCTGAGATCGGAGACCTCGCTGATCCAGACCATCGGCCGCGCCGCGCGCAACATCGACGGCAGGGTCATCCTTTACGCCGACACCATCACCGGATCGATCGAGCGGGCGCTGGCCGAGACCAACCGGCGCCGCGAGAAGCAGGTCGCGTACAACGAAGAGCACGGCATCACGCCAGAAAGCATCAAGCGCCAGATCAGCGACATCATCGCCCACGTCTCGACGCGCGACGGCGTGGTCATCGACACCGGCGACGAAGATCGGCCGCATCTCGTCGGGCACAACCTCAAGGCCTACATCGCCGACCTGGAGCAGCGCATGCGCAAGGCCGCCGCGGACCTCGAGTTCGAGGAAGCCGGGCGCCTGCGCGATGAAATCCGCCGGCTCGAAGAGGACGATCTCGGCATCCCGCACGACCAGCGCGTCGCTCCGCGGCCGCTTGGCAACTCGTCGGAAGGCAGGCCAGGCACGCGCAAAGGGCGGTTCGGCAAGCAGTCGAGGACGCGGTTTGGGGGGAGGCGATGAGATGTATGTCGCCTTGCCGTTCAGGCGAGCGCAACCCAAGCATTGGCTATGAGTTGGGCCAATGAACGTCCGTTGGGGATGCGCCGCGATCGCGGCGTAAAATTTATGCGCAGCAAGCTTGCAATCATTCTGGGCGCGGTGGCGATGGTGGCCACGACACCGCTCGCGGCTCAACCGCGCGGCGATGAGCCCGTCGCGGTCCCGCGCGCCATCAAGCAGGGCATCGACTTCGTTTATGTCGATCCGCAGATGAGCACCGTCGCAAGACGGCGTCAGCGGCCGCAGAACTGGCTCCAGCGAATGTTCAACTTTTCCGGTGGCTCGCGGCAAGCGCCCAACGTGCTGTTCGCCCAACTGTACCGCGGCATGCAACAGTACCAGACAACCTACGGCCGCCTGCCGCAGGTGAAGGTGCCTGCCGGACCGGTGCTGAAAAGCGGATCGACGGGCAAGCGCGTCGACCTACTGCGCCGCCGGCTCGGCCTGTCGCCCGGCGGCGGCTACGACACGAACCTGTTCCAGGCCGTCGCGACCTATCAAACGGTCCATGGGCTCGGACGCGCGGACGGAGTGGCGGGCCGGGCAACGATCGCGTCGCTCAACCGTGGCTCGCAACATTATCTGCGCCGGATCGCGATCAACGTCGAACGGGCGTGGCGACTGCCGCAGACCCGCACCTTCGATCGCTACGTGGTCGTCGATTCAGGAGCCGCCGAAGCTTATCTGTTCGACCGCGACCGCATTGCCGACGGAATGAGGGTGATCGTCGGCTCTCCCAAGACCTCGACGCCGATGATCGCGGTGATCATGCGCAACGCGAAGGCGAATCCCTATTGGCACGTCCCGCCCGAGCTGGTGCGCAGCCTGACCGCGAAGCGCATCAGCAAGGAAGGGCTCTCGTACCTCAAGAGCTTCCATTACGAGGTGCTGTCCGACTGGGGTCCCAACGCCCAGATGGTCGATCCCAAGACGATCAACTGGAAGGCGATCGCGTCGGGCAAGCGGGAGCCCTCCATTCTCGTCCGCCAGCTTCCCGGCCCATGGAATTCGATGGGCATGATGAAGTTCGAGATGACCAACGACTATGGCATCTTCCTTCACGACACGCCGCTCAAGGAAAAGTTCGCAGGCGACCGCTGGATCAGCAACGGCTGCGTGCGGCTGGAAGACTATCGCCGTTTCGCGACATGGGTGTTCGGGCGGATGCCGCAGCCGACATCGAGCAGGGAGCAGCGCATCGACCTGCCCCGGCCGGTCCCGGTCTACCTGACCTACCTGACGGTGGAGCCGAGCAATAATGGCGTCGTTTTCCGGCCGGACCCCTACGGCTGGGATACTCTGGCGATGCCTCAGATGTTCGGTCCGGGCCAGGTCGCGTCCGCGTCACAGGATCGCGCTAACAGCTTCTTAGGGTAGCCGCCTCCCGCGCGCCGCAACACGTCCTGACGAATTGGCGGGCGACGCTGGAGCGCCGCCCGCCCAAAATAATTACCGAAGCACGCCTCTCTTCTCCATCGCGCGGGCGTAGCCGAACAGTCCGACGGCGATGAGAATGATGATGTATGGCATCACCGTGAACATCGGGCCTTCTGCGCCCTCAAGCGGCGGGGCGGCGATGATCTGATAGCCGAGGCCGAGGACGGCGCCGACCAGCGACAAGGCGAAAGCCCACACGGCCCATCGGTGCTTCATGAGCAGCAGGACCGCGCCGGCAAGTCCGCCCCAGACCCCGAGCGCCCATCCGACTTGGGCGTAAACCGGAAATGCGTCGACCCAGGCCAGCATTGCATTCGGATCGACGGTAGGCATCATCTTGGCAAGGTAATCGGTGTCGCGCATGCGCGTCATCAGATAGTCATAGCAGCCGACGCTGCTCCACAGCAGCGACAGGACTCCGACGATCCACAAGTGCGTGGTGTGCGCATTTGCACAGCAGTAGCCATGATATCCCTCCCCTATCCGCAGCGCGCGCGTCGCGCCGCTTCAAACGCGTACAGGGCAGGTGCGGGCGCTCACCCGCGCCGCCATGACGGGATGAGGCACTTCATAGCCTTCGAAGTCAAGCGGGAGCGCGCCGGACGCGCTGCCGCCTAGAAGCCGACGTTCAGGCCAACGGACGCGGAGACGTCGTTGCCGTCGTCCTTGCCCACTGTCGTCGAAAGCATCGTGTTCAGCGACACCCCGCTCAGGATCGCCGCGGTGCCGCCGCCGGAAATCCGGCCATAGGCACCGTCCGACCGGTCGCCCAGGGTCCAGCTGTTTACGATGCCCGGCGCGGTCGTCTGCGCAAAGCGAACGACGCGGTCGTTATCCGACAGCTCCTTCTCGAGCATTGCCGAGAGATAGGGCCGGACCGAGACGCCGCTGGTGTCGAAGTCGCCGCGGATCTCGGCGCCGATTCCGGCAGTGAACGACTTGGCCGTGACCGAGCTTACGTCGAGGGTGAGGGCGGGGTCGCCGGTTTCGGTGTAGCCGTCGACCTTCGCCTTGGCGTAATCGAGCGCGACCACGGGTCCGGCGCGCATGATGCCGACGGGGAACAGGTAGCCGCCCTTGGCGCCGGCGAGCCAATGCTTGCCGTCCGCGTCCGCGCGCATGCCTTCGACGACACCGCTGCGTTTGATGTCATGACTGTCCCAACCGTAGCCGAGATAGCCTTGGGCGAAGGCTCCGGCGATCGCGAACCCGCCGAACCCGCCGAGCTGGAAGCTGTCGGCCTCGTCGCGCGAAGCACCGGTGATGAACCTCGCCCGCGGACGCGAATAATTGCCCGCGATGCCGACCGTGCCGGTGCCGAAGCCATATTCGACGCCGGCGGTGATGCCGACGCCGTCAATGTCGAACTTATCCGTGCCTTCATCGGCCTTCACGTCATGCGAGAGGCTATCGCCGACGAGGAAGACCTTCATGCCCTCGGCGACGTCGCCGTCGCGCGGGGAGCCAAGGTCTACGCGGCTCGACAGGGTGCGGCCGAACTGGCGAGCGGTGTCGAGCCCGAGCTCACTCGGCGCTTCCAGGGTCAGCGGCCCCTGCAGCTGGGTCGCGACGTACTGCGCCAAGATCGCCGAGGTGCGCGATGTCGGGTGCAGCGCGTCGACGTAGAAGATGAACTGGTTCGCGAAATTGGCATCGCTCACGCACTGGGTGGCCTGGGCGGCCGGGCACGGGCCGGCATTGGTCAGGCCGTAGGCCGCCAGGTTGGCGGAGACCTGCTGCAGGACAACCGTAGCGTCGAGGTAATGAACGATTACGCCATTGGCCGCATAGCCTGCGAGGGCGCTCTGGATGCCGGTATTGAAGCTGCCGGCAAAGGCGGTTCGAATTGCCTGGGCACTGGCGTTGCCCGCCACTTCCGGTGCGAATGCGGTGTTGAGGGCGAGATAGCTGATGGTCGGCGCTCCGGCGGCGACCAGCGCATCCATGCCGGCCTTTGCCGTGGCTGCCGATACCGTCCCGGCAGCAGGCGCGCCGGCAAGCGTGCCGGGCGATACGCCGAGGGAAACGTTGCCGGTCTGGTACGTCCGGGCGTCGTTGCCGCCGATCGAGATGGTGACAAGATCGTTCTCGTCGAACGTGCCGCCGGCAGGGAAGACACCGCCGAGCGTGTTGCCGGCGAGGAAAGCGTTCCACTCGGTGACGAAGCCGGGGAGGCCCGCGCCGTTGGTGTTGGTGTTGTTGGTCAGTGCGCCGCCGATCGCAAAGTTCCGCACCGGTACGTCGAGCAGCTGCGAGAGCGTATCGACGTAATTGGTTCCGCCGGTGAAGCGGCCGGTCGGATAGGTCTGCGCCGCTTGTGGTGGGACGGCCGGGAGGATCTGGAACAGGTTGCCGTCGTCGGCGAGGCTATCGCCGAACGCGATGATCTCGTCGACGCGCTGGGCCGAAGCCGGCGTGGCGATGGAGGCTGCGGCAAGCGCGGTGGCGCCGAGAAATGCGCGGCCAAGCAACTGGCGGTTCGTCATGGAAAAATCCTCTCCCCCGCGGTCCGAAGGATGGACCGCCCTCAGAGGATTATGGCCGGGGATTCCGGGCCATTACAAGTGGCCGAACGGCAACAACGGTTTCCGTAGCGTCTACGGCCTTCCGCCGTGTCCGGCGTTCTGCTTGTGACCGGTGCGGCTGTCGCTCTCGCCTTTCATTCGCGCCTTCTTGTTGCCGCCGATGTCATGCTTGCGGCCTTTGTCGAAATCGCCCTTCTTCTTGTGGTCGGTCATTGCCCGTCCTCTTCCTGCACCATGCCGCCTGAGCCGGCGCCGTCGCTGTCATCGCCTTCCATTCCGAAGCGGGTCGTTCCGGTCTCACCGGGCCGCGCTTCGCGGGTCTGTTCGTGGAGCATTCCGGTCGATCCCGCGCCGTCCGCATCGTCACCGTCGAAGTCGAATGCCGATGCGTCGCGCTCGGACGCTTCCGCTTCCCGGTTCTTCTCGTCGATGATGCCGGGCGACCCGCGGCCGTCCGTGCCTTCGCCGTCGGATTCAGGGAATGTGATGGGTGTGTCTCGTCCTTCAGAGATCATCGCGATCCTCCTGCGTTACGGGGCTTGGAACGCTCGGCTCGCGGGCCTTGTTTCGGCGCTTCGGCAATCCGGCTGACAAAAAAGGCCAGCCGGCTCAATGCTGTAGGAACTCTTCGGTCGAAGCGCGTTGAAGGGTAGCCGCCAATCGCGGCGGCAGCACAATCCATCACCGAAGGAGCGCAGCATGCAGCAAGGGCAATCGGAAGATGCCACCGGAACCCGGGACGAGACCTATGACGTGATCTCCATCGTCTACCACGCTCTGCAGGGCGCGGAGAATTGCGAGATTTACGCGGAGGATGCCGACCGCGACGAGCTTCGCCAGTTCTTCGAGCGTGCCGGGGAGCAGCAGCGCCAACTCGCCGAGGAGGGCAAAAGGATGCTTGCCAAGTGCCTCCAGAACGAAGGCGGAAGCGCCTTCTCGTTCGGCGAGGGCCAGGCGAACCAGTCCAGCTCCAGCCAGAGCGAGACCGTTACCAGCGGCACCGGTCAGACCGGCGGCGGAATCGGCTAGGTCAGCAATGCTCCGGCGTCCTCGGGCGCCGGAGCGTCTTGATCGTCCCCGGAAAAGGCCTCCATGGCCTCGCCGATCATGCGTTCTTCCTGACCCTCGTAACGCGGCGAGAAGTGGAACGGCTCAAACCGGCGCACGGCGGCTGACCGGGCGATCTCGCCGGCGGCGGTCGTCGTCAGGTGAGCTCGCTCAAGCGCTTGGTGCGCATCGTCCGCCGCGAAACGGGACTCCAGGAAGAAGATGTCGGCGCCGTCTGCCAGTTCGGCGATCGCGGACCTGTTCGGCGGGCTATCGACCACGTCGGTGACGTAGGCGACCTTCTGTCCGGGGCTGAGGGTTACCAGCTGTCTCAGGTCGCCGAGCCGCACGTGACGGCCGTCTGGCAGGCTGATCATCGATTCGTCCTCAGCGCCGTAAAGGATTTCCTTCTTCAGCCGCTGAAGCCACTGCCCCGGCTCGATCTCCAACTCTTCGAGCTTGCTCTTCCAGACGTTGGCGTGCGCGGGCTCGCTGAGCGCGAAGCCGAGGCACGGGCCGTGATGCTGGAGGAAGGCGGCATGCACTTCGAAGCCTTCGTCGCCGGTCTTCGGGAGCGGCACCGGGGTTTCCCAGGCGAATCGGCGCTTGAAGCGAAACCGGGCTGCCCGGGGCGCCTCATTCTCCCGCAGCGCGGTAACGACGATGACCAGGTCGGAATCATACTTGTCGGCGAGGTCCCAGTCGTAGCCCTGCAGCTTGTGATGGATCCGCTCGCACAGGCCCTCCGGCCCCACGAAGCGGATCACCTTCTGGCGGCCGATATTGACCCGGAGCAGTGCGTCGAAGCCGATGAAATGGTCCATGTGCATGTGGCTGACGAAGACATGCCCGATGCGCAGCAGGTCGCGGGTGCTGAGCGCCGACAGGTCGCCCAGATCGAACAGCAGCGCCTCGCGCCGGTGCAGCATCTCGACGAACAGCGCCGGGTCGCCGAAGCGCCCGTTGACGAGCCTGGGATGAAAAGTGGGGGTCACCGGCTTCAGAACGTCGTACATCCAAACCGGTTCGGCTGTTCGGATTCTGGAGCCGTTCATTTTCGCCGTGTAGAAGGGGGTTCGGGTTGAAGGGGTAACAATGCGCAAATTCGTTCTGGCTTTCGCAGGTCTTTGCCTGCCCGCTGCGGCCCTCGCAGCCAGCCAGCAGCCGATTGAGCCCATCGAGGTTCCGCCCAGCGTCGAGCAGGGTCTCGACATGGTCTACATCGACCGCGAGATCGCCCCGTCGATGGAGAGGCGCGACGCGCAGCTGCAACAGCAGGGCAATGACGATTTCCAGTCGACGGACATAGACATGTTCGCGCCCGTGCACCCGGTCTACACCGCGCTGAGGCAATCGCTCGTCCGCTATCAGATGCGCTGGGGCGACTTGCCGCAGGTGCAGATCCCGGCCGGGCCAGTGCTCAAGCTCAATTCGACGGGAGACCGCGTTGCGCTTCTGCGGCAGCGGCTGGGTCTTGCCGAAGGAACGAAGTTCGACGCGGCCACGGCCGCCGCGGTCAAGGAGTTCCAGGGCGTCCACGGCATGAAGGCCGACGGCGTCGGCGGAGCTGGGACGATCGATGCGCTGAACCGCGGCTTCAAGCATTACGAAAACGTCCTGATGCTCAATCTGGAGCGCGCGAAGCGGCTTCCGATCACGACGGAGGGCGGCCGGTACGTCCTCGTCGACGCCGGAGCGGCGCGTCTGTGGATGTTCGAGAACGGCCGCCCGGTCGACAGCATGCGGGTCATCGTCGGCACCAAGGAGACCGAAACGCCGATGATGGCGGCGCTGCTGCGCTTCGTCAGCGTGAACCCTTATTGGAACACGCCGCCCGACTTCGCGCAGAAGAAGGTCGCTCCGCATGTCGTCGCGGAGGGGCTCAAGTATCTGGAGGACCGCGATTACCAGGTGCTGTCCGACTGGTCCGACGACGCTACGCCGATCGACCCGGCTACGGTCGACTGGCAGGCGGTGGCGAACGGCAAGTCGAACGTGCGCCTGCGCCGCGGACCCGGCCCGTGGAATTCGATGGGCGACATGAAGTTCATGATGCCCAACGACTTCGGAATCTACCTTCACGACGTGCCCGACGCGTCCAAGGCCGAGTTCGCCAAGGACAATCGCTGGATCAGCAACGGCTGCATCCGGCTGGAGGATGCGGACCGCTTCGCCAAATGGCTGTTCGGTAGTGTGCCGAAGGGCCGCGATCCGAAGGTCGAGGAGAATGTGGACCTGCCCGAGCCGGTGCCGGTCTACGTCACCTACATGACCGCCGAAGGCGGTGCCGACGGGCCCAAATTCCGCGCCGATCCCTACAACCGCGATCCCGCATTGCTCGCCCGCTACTTCGGTGACGGCCAGCAGCAGGTTGCCGCCATCGGCAATTAGTTCGCGGGCGGAACTCGTGCCGCAAATGGCGGTTGTTGCGACAGGCGTCAGTTTCCGGAGCGGAACATGCGGCCAGAGGATTCGGATTATTTCCGCGCCCGAGCGATCGAAGAGCGTTGGCTCGCCCGGGACTCCGACACTGCAGAAGCGGCAGCGATCCACACCGAGCTAGCATTCCAGTACGCGGCCCGTGCCGATGAGATCGACGCCGGGACCTCTGCTAGCGCGCCTTCTCAACCTCACGCTTGAGCTTCGCGAGCCGCGCGGCTGCGTCGGCCGCGTGCGGTCCGATCCAGCGCTCGTGAATCTCCTGGATGGGGGCCACGTTGAGGTGGTTCCATCGCTCACGTCCCTTGCGCACGGGGATCACCAGGTCCGCCTCCTCCAGCACCTTCAGGTGCTGCATCACCGTGCAGCGGTCGAGCTCCGGGAAATGCGCGACCAGCGTTCCCGTGGTCAGCGGCTGGTCGCGCAAATCGTCGAGGATCTGGCGGCGTACCTGGTGCCCGAGGGCCTTGAAGGTGCGGTCGTATGCGTCCGAAATTGACATGTTATAGAACTATAACATATACGCGCCGCGATCAAGCTCAGGAGAGTCGCAATGGATCTCAAGTTCAGGGTCGCAGCGCGCATCGCGCGCCCGGTGCACGAAGTGTTCGAGGCCGTCGCCGATCCGGCCGAATTGTCGAACTATTTCACCACCGGCGGGGCCAAGGGGCGGCTGGAGACCGGGGCGACCGTCACCTGGGACTTCCAGGACTTCCCCGGCGCCTTCCCGGTCGATGTTTTCGAGGTCGTTCCCGACGAGAGGATCGTGCTCAAGTGGGCGGCGAATGAAGGCGAGCCCCCCAACCTGTCGGATTCGGGCGGCAAGGTACGTGAGGCGAATTACCAGACCATCGTCACCATGACCTTCACCCCGCTCGACGACGACACGCGGACGCTCGTCGAGATCAGGGAAGAAGGCTGGCGCGAGACTCAGGGCGCGCTTCACGCGAGCTACGGCAATTGCCAGGGCTGGTCGCAGATGCTCGATGCGCTCAAGGCCTGGGTCGAGCACGGCATCAACCTGCGCGAAGTCTTTACGTCTAGGCTGGGGCTGGGGCTGCGGTTGCTACTGCCGCGTCGCGGTGCCTTTGCTCGTGTCCCACCACCAGCCCTGAACCACGCAGGTGCCGCTGCCGGTCTCGGTCCTGACTTCCTTGAACTGCGTTCCTGAAGTGGTTCCCGCGCCCTTCACGGCGCTGACGCGCGCCTCGTCGCAGGTTCTTGCCGAGAAACCGCGATAGATGGCGTTGGGAGCGCTCGCGGGTTTCGCGAGCTGGTTCTGATATTCCAGCTGCTGGTCGCTAACGGTTCGGGCGTGCGCCTCGAGCTGGCGCTGGTAGTCGGCGGCCGCACGCTCGGCCGCAAGCCGCTGCTCCTGCTTCTTGCGGGCGACCTCGTCCTGGGCGCGTTTGAAGTCGTCGACCTGCTTCTGCTGCTGAGCGAGCGTCTTCTCGTACTCGGCCTTGTCGGCCGCGAACTTCGAGTCTGCCTCGGCATTAGTCATCTTGTGGCGGGAAGTGGCGCTGTCCGCCGCAGCTTCCTTCGACTGTTTTGCATCGGTCCTGGGAGCCTCGGCCTCGGCTTCGGCGGCAGCATTGGCCGAAGGGCGTCCCGACCAATCCTCGACCGCCAGGACACCAGCCTTGACGGGTCGCCAATCCTGTATCCGTCCCGTGTCGAGCCTACCCTCTCGGCTTCTCTTGGCGAACCAGGCTAGCGCGTGGTCCTTCGACGTCGTTACCCAGCAGTTGCTGTGGCTGTCGCCCTGGGCCTCCGCGAATTTCGAGAACTGCCCCACGAAGTTGTATTCATAGAAACCAGAGACAGGGCGGACGGCGTCGGCTTCCTGGGCGAACTGCTCTTCCCAGGCGCGGTTCTTGTCGTATGTGAACTCGCCATAATAGTCGCGGAGCGCGTCGCCCTCGAGCGTGAACAGCTGCGTCACTGGCAGCTTCCCCACATCGTCCTGATAGTAGCAGGCGGCATAAACCTTGGCGGCATTCGCGCTCGTGGCGAACGGAAGCGCGGCGAACGCCGCGGCAAGAAACAGACGCATGAAAGCAACCCCCCGATACTGAACGAGGTTAGCTTAGAGGGATCGTCTCGAGCGGCAAGATGGCTGGGTAGATGAAACGGCTAATGCTGCGTGTCGCCAAATATCAAACCGCTGCCGCACTTGGACAAACAAAGCGCCCGCCATTGCCATAGCGTGAGCCCGCACGCCGTTAGCCCCCCAGCTAATGGCGTGTCGCTTGTTGTCTGAGGGCCCGTCATTTTCTTTGGGGATGGCGGGCTCTCTCTTACCCGCGATGGGTCGATGGGCAGACGCCTTTACCGCCGTTCCCTGGTCAGGCGGCTCATCAGGATCGCCGCGCGCTTCGCCTGGCGGGCGATCGACGGGATGTCGACGGACTCGCCGGGCGCGTGGCTGCCCGACCCTGCTGGGCCGAGGCCTACGAGCCCATCCACGTCCGTGGCGACGAAGCTGATGTCGCCGGCCCCGCGCTCCATCGGGTCCAGCTCGCCCATCTGCTCCAGGCCCATGTCCGCATTCACGACGTTGAGCCGGGCGAGAAGAGCGCGACTGCCCTCCGTCGGCGCCATCGGCGGATAGCCGCCCTTGTCGAAGCTGATCTGCGTCGTCGTACCCGGAAGCGACTGCGCAACGATTGAGCGCATCTTCGCCTTGGTGCGGTCGATCTGATCCTGCGTCAGAGCGCGAAGGTCCCCGCGAGCAACGGCGGTGGCGGCGATGATGTTCGTCTTGCCCGTGGCGTTGAGGCGGATGCGGCCGGAGTCCATCTCCGCCGTCGCTCCGCCGCCGACCATCCCGACATTGTAGGTCAGCTTGTCCTCGCCGAGCTCCCGCCGGAATGCGTCGATGATCCGCGCCAGCTCGTAATTGGCGCCATAGTCCGGATGCATCACCCCGCTCGAATGGCCGCTGCGGCCGCTGACGATCAAAGTCCAGCTGTCGGAGCTTCGGCGCGCGATCGAGCCCATGTCCTTGCCCGCCTTCTGCGCCAGCCCCTCGAAGTCGAAGGCGATGTCGGCCCATTTGCCGGCCTCCATCAGCGGACCGCGCGTGACCTCGATCGGGTCGCCCGCGTCCTCCTCGTCGCCGGTGAGCACCACGCGGATGTCGGCCTGCTTCAGAGTGCCGGCGGTCTTCATCGCGCGGAGCGCGGCGATCATCACCGCCATTCCGCCCTTGTCGTCTCCGGAGCCCGGGCCGATGCCGCGATCGCCCTTGCGCTCCCAGCGCTGGAAGGCGTGGTCCGGCTCGAACACCGTATCGAGATGCCCGATCAGCAGGATGCGCTTGCCGCGCCCGTTGCCCTTGTAAGAAGCGACGATGTGCCCGGCGCGCCCGGCGCGTTTCATGTCGATCCAGTCGACCTTGAAGCCCAGCGGCTCCAGCTCCGCACGGAGCATCCGTCCAACCGCTTCGACGCCGGGCGAGTTCAGGCTCCCGCTGTTCTGGTTCACCCAGGTTTCGAGCATGGAGACGGTGCGCTCCTGCTCCGTATCGACGGTCTGGATCATTGCCTGCTCCTTCGCCGAAAGCTCGGCCGCGGCAGGCGCATGAAGAACGAAGAAGGCGGCGAAGACGGGAAGGAGACGCGGACTCATGGGCATGGGTCTAGCGGTGCCGGGAACCTCCAGCAAACGGCGGCATCCAATCGGGCGAGACATCAACCGGGAGGATCAGATGACCGCCAGAATCGCCTTGATGACCGCCGCTGCGCTGCTCGTCGGCTCGCCCACGCTTGCGAAGAGCGGCCCGACGGACGCCGAGATCGCGCACATCGCCTACACGGCGGGCAACATCGATGTGGACGCGGCCAAGCTCGCGCTCGCCAAGTCGAAGAATGCAACCGTCCGCGAGTTCGCCCAGACCATGGTTCGCGACCATGAAGCGGTGAACGACAAGGCGCTCGCGCTTGTGAAGAAACTGAAGGTCACGCCGCAATCGAACGCCACCAGCGAGGCCCTGATGAAGCAGGCGAAGGAGACGAAGCAACGCCTCTCCAGCCTGAAAGGCGCCGCCTTCGATCGCGCCTATGCCGCGAACGAGGTCGCCTATCACGACACCGTCAACGGTGCGCTCAAGACGGTGCTGATCCCGTCGGCCGACAATGGCGAGCTGAAGTCGCTGCTGGAAACCGGGCTTACGCTTTTCGGCGAGCACCAGAAGCATGCCGAGCAGCTTGCGGCGGGGCTGAAGTCGTAGTGCGCGGCTGGGTCGGCTTCGGCGTGGTAGCGGCGCTGCTGCTCGCAGCCCCCGCGGAAGCAGCGCCGCGCACGCACGTGATCGTCATGGAAAAGATGAAGTTCCAGTCGGTCCCCGCGAGCGTCCGTCGAGGCGATACGATCCTGTGGGAGAACCGGGACATGTTCCGGCACACGGCAACCGCGAAGAACGGTGCGTTCAACGTGGACCTCGCGCCAGGAGCCAAGGGGAAGACCATAATCCAGAAGTCGGGGGCGCTCGCGTTCGTCTGCAAATACCACCCCGGCATGCGCGGCGTGCTAAAGGTGTCGCAATGAGCGCGCAGGCGAAGGTCGATTATCGCTCGATCGGTGACGCGGAGCTGGCGCGGCTATGCGCAAGCCGCGACGCCGACGCCGTGCGGCACGTTCTCGCCTGCAACAATCAACGCCTGTTCCGCGCGGCCTGGAGCATCCTCAAGGACCGGTCCGAGGCCGAGGAAGCCGTGCAGGCCGCCTATGTGTCCGCCTTCTCATCGATGGACCGGTTCGAGGGACGCTCCTCGCTCTCGACCTGGCTCACCCGGATCGTCGTCAATGAAGCGCTCAGCCGGCTTCGCTCGGAACGGCGCCGTCGAGTGCGGCTGGAAGCCGAGGGGGTGCCGGTGCTCGACGCATATCGGGAGAAGCTGATGGCCGGCTCCGAAACTCCGCCGCCCGACGCGGCCGTTGCGCGCGAGCAGCTGCGGCGTCTTCTCGAGCATGCTATCGGAGGGCTGCCCGAGATTTTCCGGACCGTGTTCGTGCTGCGCGAGATCGAGGGACTGTCCGTCGAGGACACTGCGGAGGCTCTCACCATTCCGCCCGCGACGGTGAAGACCCGCCTTCTTCGCGCACGCCGCAAGCTGCAGGAAGCGCTTGCGCCGGAAGTTCACGAAGCACTCACCGGGACCTTCCCGTTCGCCGGCAGCGACTGCGCCACAATGACCGAGCGAGTGCTTCGGGAGCTTCGTCTCTAGGCACAATCGGCTTTCCTACAGCGAACCAAAAAGGTTAGCACACAGCGACGCGGTTGAACCAGTTGCCAGGAGTGCGTGTGGAAGAGGAAAGCTTTGACGTCGATGCGTTGATCGACGGACTGATCGAACGCGAGGGCGGTTATGTGAACCACCCGGCGGACAAGGGCGGGCCGACATGCTTCGGAATCACCGAGGCGGTTGCCCGGGCGCATGGATATGCCGGCGCAATGCGCAGCCTGCCGCGGATCGAGGCAGCGGCCATCTATCGGCGTCTCTATTGGTTGCGCCCGAGGTTCGACCAGGTCGCCAGACGGTCGTCCCGGATCGCGGCGGAGCTGTTCGATACGGGCGTCAACATGGGTCCCGCGGTCGCAACGACCTTCCTTCAGCGGGCGCTGACGGCGCTCAACCGCAACGCGAAAGACTATGCGGACCTGACGCCGGACGGCCGCGTCGGACCGCTGACGCTCCATGCGCTGGACGCTTTCCTCGCTTCCCGCGGCAAGCGCGGTGGCGAGACGGTGCTGATGCGCGCGCTCGAGGCGCTCCAGGGCGAGCGTTACCTGCGCCTCGCCGAGCGCCGGCCCGCCAACGAGGCGTTTCTTTACGGCTAGCTAGCGAACCGGATCGGCACAGTCGGCTGAGCGCAGAAAACCCGCAGCACAGTCAATTTGGCCAACTTACCCTCCAGGAGAATCCTTCAATGTCAATTTTGGAAGCGATCGTCGGGCCGGTGTCGAAGCTGCTCGACAAGATCATCCCCGACCCGCAGGCGCGGGACAGGGCCAAGCTGGAACTGCTGAAGCTTCAGGGCGACCAGGAGATGGCGACCATCGGCGCGCAGATGCAGGCGATCGTCGCCGAGGCGCAGTCTACCGATCCCTGGACGAGCCGAGCGCGGCCGAGCTTCCTCTACGTGATGTACGCGCTCGTGCTGTGGTCCATCCCGATGGGCCTGATCGCCGCCGCCGATCCGGCGATGGCTAAGGGCATTGCCGACGGTATGACGGCCTATCTTCGCGGCATACCGGAGGAACTCTATGCGCTCTTCGGCACGGGCTATCTCGGCTACACGGCCGCGCGCACCGGGGGTAAGGTGAAGGGCGTCGAAAGATAGGGGGAGCGGATGAGCCCGGGGCGTCTCAACGCGCTGACGGAT
>Ga0307414_10000794_pt1 | contig 16161 bp, 15 predicted proteins | sample DK1Ometagenome_FD_203804 | JGI IMG/M metagenome (GOLD analysis project Ga0307414, IMG submission 203804) | Maize rhizosphere microbial communities from greenhouse at UC Davis, California, United States - DK15-O-3 | ecosystem: Host-associated > Plants > Roots > Rhizosphere > Soil | place: USA... | reverse complement strand
CAAGAGAACTCCTTCAAAGTTTGAAGAAGAGTGGGCAGCTTACAGCACCGAAAATAAACCGGTTTTGAATATATTTAATAATGAAAATCAATTACAAAACGGTCAACACTAATCAGGGATACACAACGGGTGACGGAAGGCGGAATCAATGAAGTAGGAGGTAGGGAGAAAAAGGGGGGAGCAAGCACGTCATTGCTGATGCTGCCGTTCGTGTCATCACGAATGGATACACGATCATAAACCTAAAATCAGTTTTATACCTGCGCCGATTGGAAGGTTTCAGGGCTACGCCCCTCTGCTTTTCGGTTAATACGTTGATTTCTATTAAGAGGTCCGGGCTACGCCCCTGGATTATCGCTAACCGGCAAACCTAACAGCTCGTTATTAACTGACACTGCGACTGAACACTGCCTACTTTGTCACTGAATTCTTGATTTACGATTCTTGGCTCTTATTTTCTCACTTTTTCACTAGTTGCTCCAAGCTGGTTCTAACAACATTTCCCATGTTTTTACATTGCAGGAATTTATCATTAGAGTAGTGTTTGGCAAGCTCCGCTTTCAAGGATTCAATATTTTCAGGAAGCGATATGACGTCATGCTCCATTGCCTTCAATATATCCTCTATCCCCCGTGAAGAGGATTTGAGACGGGTTGCGATCAAGGCGCGTTCCTCTTTCTGGTACTGATGCATTGACTCGGGCGTGATGTATTTCATTCCAAGCTGTATCAGCACGTTGTTTTCTTTAAAATACTGGGGAAGGTAAATAGATCGCTTGCCTTCATAAGATTGCTGATCAAAATCAATTGCCCTGATCCGATAATGGGTTTCTTCAAAATCAGGCGTTACATCAATCACGAAGTTAGAGGAGTGCATGTCCCCCAGAAGCCGAACAAAACAGCGTTCGTTGAATTTCACGAATTCCTTGGCCAGACGAATCGGATTCAGATGTGGATCGACCATGTGGGCCCGCATAAACTTATCACCAGGAATCCCTGCTATATGCTCTTCGATTAAGGTGTTTTGATGAACCAAATAAGAAATACGGTTAGGGGATAGCAAATGCTCCAACTCTAAGCCATATACCCTGGAGGCATCGGCATTCTTGATGTAGAAATAGTCAAAATTATCATTGATCCGGTTTACTATTCTTACCCGGAAAGGTTGGGTATTGCCATACACACACAGATCTATCCGGTCAACATACAGATGTTCCATCACTGACATATCGCCTCCTGCCTTTAGAAGCGCATATATTTTCTTAACGTTTAGATGGATTTCTTCCCGGTCAGATTGATCATAGAAGACAGTTTCCCATAAGGTATCCTGCTCTTTGGAGTCATACAGCGCTATCGAACTGGTATAGCGCAGTAGCTCATAATAATGAATAGGTATATCTACTTCTCGGGAATACTTGATCAAGTATTTCCTAAGGAAGGTACTGATTGGATAGATTAACTTCTTCTTACTGATTAAAGCCATCAATCAAAGTTCTACTTGTTGACTCTTCTTTAAATTACGGTCAAAAATAAATGGTCCAAAAGGCAATACGGATGCAAGTAAAGCGAATAGCGTCCTGCTAAAATTCCACTTGAGCTGATGTGCAGTAGGGAATACTACGTAGATGTAGATGATGAACAAAATTCCGTGTGCCCATCCGGTGTATTTTACCGCAAGTGGCATGTCGAAAATATATTTCAAGGGCATGGCGATCAACAGTAAAATCAAGAAAGATGTACCTTCTAATAGGGAAATCCAGCGAAAACGCTTAGCCCAAAGATGCTGTGCAGGAGTTAGACTCATTATTTTTTAGAGATGTTAAATAGAACTTTTAATGTATTCCAGAGTTTGGCTTTTAAATCTTTGCTGCCAGTAATATCACTAAGTGAATCTGCAAAAAGATATTCAGTTTCCTTCTCTGTATGAATCTGATAATCGCTCGCAGGCATTGCGTTAATTGCGTGCTTGATCCTTCCGAACTTAAGTACTTTATGGGCGTTTAATTCATAGAATTCTTCGAGAGACCGGCCTTCTAATTCTTTGGATGACAGCATACCAATTTCATTCATGGAGTGACCTACAGCGTTGATCATCTTTACCAGCATGTCCATTACTTCAGCATCTAAGGCTTCCTCCTCATGCAGGACAAGAACTCCATTGGCAAAGTTGCCTCTGATTTGGATAGGATCTTTAGTCGCTTCCTGTTCCATTTCAACGGTCTTAGGGGCTGCTTTACCTACGACTGAATGAAGTTCAACTGACGTTTTATTCGCAGTTGTACCGTTTGAATGAATTGCCTCTTTGAAGAAAAAGAGTTCCTCGGGGATGATAAATTGAAGCTCTGCTAAACCCATATTTTCCATGAGGGGAAATTGCTTAAAAATTGCCTGAACACAAAAAAAAGAAGAATAATATGTCTATCCTTCCTGTAAATACTTTGAAAGTGGGAGGGGTTGGGAGTTTGAAGTTGGAGGTTTTGTAGCAGGAAACAGGAAGAGTCGGGAATGACTATACCCCAATACTATTTTACAGTGTCTTCAGACAATCCCGATCATCCCTTAGTTCAGAATTTTCCTCCTGATTAAGCGCTCTTGTCGCGAAGAACAACGCAAGGCTTTGAGACAACTTTAAATTTTTAATCTTACAATCTTCTTACTTCTTTAGATCGATCTTGAAAATCGACTTCAGTTCCACTGCATCCTCGGGTTTCATTCGTTTGGCTAAAACCAGTCTCAGTTGTCTCCGCCGAAGTGCACCTTCATAATTTTCTATTTCTTCAGGTGTTTCCGGTATTAATTCCGGAATACGCACGGGTTTGCTATTCTGATCAACGGCCACAAATGTAAAGAAGGCGCGGTGGGTGATTGTTTTCTTTTGGGCCGGGATGTCTTCTGCTGTCACTTCAATGAATACTTCCATTGAAGAATTAAAAGCACGGGTCACTTGAGACTTCAAGGTTACTACATTTCCCAAGTGAATAGGTTCTTCGAAAGATATATTATCAGCAGAAGCTGTAACCACGATTCTATTGGAATGTTTCTGAGCCGCTATAGCTGCTACCACGTCCATCCAGTGCATCAATTTGCCTCCCATGAGGTTATTGAGCGTGTTAGTATCATTTGGTAGCACCATTTCGGTCATGATGGTAGCTGATTCTCTGGCAAATTTTTTACTCATAAATCTTTAATTTGCCCCAAAAATAAGAATAAAATTTGGTTTTAGGACGTGAAGTATTTGATGTGAAGTTCGGAGGGTTTGCAGAAAGGTGCGGCGTTTATTCATTATTTAGGTGTATAATTAGTCTGCCTGCGTTAGGATGGACTGCAATATTTGTAGACTAAATTTTCGTCGCTGAACTTTATCAAAGCGAATCTGAACCCTGAAAACTGCGACTTTTTTCCGTCTTCTGTCTTCCGTCTCCCAACCTACGCTGCAGTTCGGGCATACCTGCCGTTTAAAATTCGGGTATGCCTGCCGTTTAAAAGATTTCAGGGCTACGCCCCTCTGCTTTTCCGGTTAACCTGTTGTTTTTCTAATAATAGGTCAGGGCTATGCCCCTTGTTTATTCTTATAGCAGGTCTTTGTAAACTCCTGCCTGCTGGCAGTCATTAACACACTGCGACTTCTCAATGCATACTTGACCCTTCTTACTTCTTATCCTACATCCAACACCCTAAATCTTACATCCAACATCAAACATCCTACATCCTACATCTTTCACCCCTTCCAACCGTCTTTCCCTAAAAGCGGAACAAAAGCAAACCCTTCGAACTCTTCTTGGTTCACTGAGTTAGGACCTTTTTTAGTTATTTTCAACATGGATTGGCGCCTTTTGTCCCCAACAGGAATTACTAATATTCCACCTACCTTCAACTGTGCGACCAACGCTTGAGGAACTACCGGGGCACCAGCTGTCACTATTATTTTGTCATAAGGTGCATATACCGGAAGTCCACCTGTTCCGTCTCCATAAAACAAATGTAAGTTAATACCCAATCGTTTGAGGAAGCGCATTGTCCCCTCATAAAGCTTCTTTTGATATTCAATAGTGAATACTTCTGCTCCTAATAAATGAAGAATACTTCCTTGATAGCCCGATCCAGTCCCGATTTCCAAGACCCGGTCTCCTTCTTGTACGTCCAGAAGTTCTGTCTGGAAAGCGACGGTGTACGGCTGCGAAATGGTTTGACCTTCACCAATAGGAAAGGCTTTGTCTTCGTAAGCATGCGATATCAATGCTGAGTCAAAAAAGAAGTGCCGTGGAAGCGCGTTGATGGCCTGCAGAACCCGTTCGTTTTTTATTCCTTTTTCACGGAGCAAGGCAACCAAAGCTTTTCTTTTTCCTTTATGCAAATAAGTATCTTCGAGTTTTAGTAAGGGCATGGTTAAATCTTGTTCTACATTCGAAGATAAAGGATTATTTGGCTTAATTTGAACTCACAAGAGGGCTTATTTGCTTATGCATTGAGACCTTGAATGTTAACTTTACAATATGTTTACTGGAATAATAGAAGCGTTTGGAACAGTTTCCAAAATTACGCAAGATGGTACCAATGTGCATTTCGATTTGGAATCTGAATTGGCATCTCATCTGAAAATTGATCAATCTCTTGCTCATGATGGCGTTTGCCTTACCGTGGTGAGTACCAATCCCGATTCTTATCGTGTCACAGCGATAGATGAAACCCTCCAAAAAACCAACTTAGGAATATGGGAAATATCAAAAAAGGTAAACTTGGAGCGGTGCATGCCAGCAAACGGAAGATTTGACGGGCATATCGTTCAAGGGCACGTGGATCAAGTTGGAGTAGTGAAGAGTATTCAGGACGAAAATGGTTCTTGGGTATTTGAGGTTGAATTTGACCCTAGTTCAGGGAACATTACAGTGGAGAAAGGATCTATCACGATTAATGGAACAAGCTTGACCTGTTTCAATTCTGGACCAGGAAAATTCTCGGTGGCCATAATTCCATATACTTTTGAGCACACTAATTTTCATCAACTGAAACCAGGAGATCCTGTAAATCTGGAATTTGATATTTTGGGAAAATATATCCAACGGATAGTTCATGGATATGGGGTTCCAAAACCTTGATCTATATAGCCTTTAATCAAATGAAAAAGAGACCATTGAGTGTGGTCTCTTTTTCATTTTAGAAATATTTACTGATAAAGGCTTTGGTTTGAATCTGATTCAAAATGTCTTAGCCAGACGTATATTTTAGGTAGAAAGAATTTTTGCTACTCTGAAATCATCTTCATCTACCGTTTTATCGTCTACGATTGCTTTCTTGATCGGAGTGTATACCACTTTATTATTGATCAATCCTGCCATCACATCATATTTTCCCTGAAGCAATCCTTCCACAGCTGCTACGCCCAGTTTAGATGCCAAAAGACGATCGTAAGAGCTTGGCGAACCGCCCCGTTGCAAGTGGCCCAAAATTGTGACCTTGATATCGTAATAGGGAAGGTGCTTCTTGACCAGATTCGCTATCTCCGTAGCCCCGCCACTTTTACCACCTTCCGCTACAATCACGATGTTGGAAGATTTTTTTGCTTTGGTTCTTATCTTTAGTTTGTCTACCAGATGCTCGATAGGCATTTTCTTTTCTGGTATTAGTATGGCAGCCGCAGCACTTCCAATGCCGGCATTGATCGCGATAAATCCAGCATCCCGGCCCATTACTTCTACAAAGAATAACCGGTCATGCGAAGTGGCCGTATCTCTGATCTTATCAATGGCTTCAATGGCTGTATTGCAGGCGGTATCAAATCCAATGGTAGAATCGGTTCCGGACAAATCATTATCAATCGTGCCCGGAAGACCAACAGCAGGAATTCCGTATTCCTGATAAAAGAGATGAGCACCAGTCAGGGATCCGTCACCTCCGATAACCACAAGGGCATCTATGCCATGACTCATCAGGTTGTCATAAGCAAGTTTTCTGCCTTCTGGGGTACGGAATTCGGCACTTCTGGCGGACTTCAAGAACGTACCGCCACGTTCTAATACATGGGTGATGTGTTTTGATTCAAGCTTCTTGATATCATTCTGGATCATACCTTCGTAGCCACGGTAGATACCGTACATTTCCAGATCATAATACAACCCAGAGCGTACTACGGCTCTGATTGCAGCGTTCATACCGGGTGAATCCCCCCCTGAAGTAAGGACACCAATTTTTTTAATGGTTTTAGGTTCCATTTAGGATTTTTGAGTTAAGGCTTTAAACATGAGGTCGGCAGATGCAGGATTGGTTGCCAAAGGAATATTGTGAACATCACAAATCCGCATCAACATCTGTACATCTGGCTCGTGTGGGTGCTTGTCCAGCGGATCTCTGAAAAACACAACCATTGCAAGCTCCTTCTGAGCAGCCATAGCAGCGATTTGAGCATCACCACCATAAGGACCGGACAGAAGTTTTTGAACTTGAAATCCTGATTTTTCTATGTGAGAACCGGTAGTGCCAGTGGCCACCAAATCCACGTCAGCTTGGTGGAGTCTTTCACGGAATCCACTTAAAAAATGTACCATATCGGCTTTTTTTCCATCATGGGCGATAAGGGCAATTTTCATTCGTAGTATTTAATAGGTTCGCGCCAAAGTTAGGAAAATTCTTTACCCTTAACCCAGACTTTTAGGATAATTAAGCTTGTGAAGAATATGTTTAGGTTAACTTTTCCAGATATAACAAAAAGGTATACTCAAGAGCAAGTTCTTTTAAGGCATTAAACCTTCCAGAAGCACCTCCATGGCCCGCTTCCATATTGGTATGAAGGTATAAATGGTTAGAATCAGTCTTTAATTCCCTAAGCTTAGCCACCCATTTGGTCGGTTCCCAATATTGAACCTGACTATCATGCAATCCTGAAGTAATCAGCAGATTTGGATATTCTTTTGCCTCAATATTATCGTAGGGGGAGTAGGACAACATGTAATCATAGTACTCCTTATTCTTTGGATTTCCCCACTCTTGGAATTCACCTGTAGTCAACGGAATACTTTCATCAAGCATAGTCGTCACCACATCCACAAATGGTACTGCAGCTATAATGCCATTGAATAGATCTGGCCGCATATTCATCACGGCTCCCATTAAAAGGCCACCAGCACTTCCACCCATAGCATAAAGGTGCTTTGGAGAAGTATAATTTTCTTCAATAAGATGCTCGGCACAGCTGATGAAATCGGTGAATGTATTGCGCTTTTTAAGCATCTTTCCCTCTTCGTACCAAGCTCTTCCCATATCTTCCCCTCCCCGGATGTGTGCTATCGCAAATACAAAACCACGGTCTAACAAACTTAATCGGCTCGTCGAAAAATAAGCTTCCATGCTGAATCCGTATGAGCCATAGGAATATAGCAACAAAGGATTATCACCGTCAGGAGTGAATTTATCTACTTTATATACCAGCGAGATCGGGATCATTTTACCATCTGCTGCCTGGGCCCAAATTCTCGCTGATGTATACAATGCAGCATCGTAGCCACCTTGAATTTCTTGTTGCTTGAGCAATTTTTTTTCCTTTGTGACCATGTTGAAGTCGAAGGTGCTCGCTGGTACCACCAGGGAATTGTATCCAAATCTTAACAAAGGAGTATCATACTCATAATTTGTCCCCAACCAAGCTGTATACGTTTCATCATCAAATGCTAATTCATAGGCCCCTGAACCGTCCCAAGGGTGAATATGAATGTGGCTGAGACCATTTGACCGCTCCTGCACAACTAGAAAATCTGAGAAAATATCAAAATCTTCGAGCAGAACAGTTTCCCGATGTGGAATTACTTCTTCCCAATTCTCCAGACCAGGAGCGTTGATCGGTGCTTTCACCAGTTTGAAATTCTGTGCCTCATAATTAGTTTTGACCCAAAAATGATCTTGATAATGATCCAGGGCATATTCCAAAAACGGTTTCCTGGGTTCTACCACCTGAAAATCAGCAGTTGGTTTAGCTGCTTCCACAAATCGAATTTCTGAAGAAATAGTGCTTTCAGAATGAATCAGTAAATATTTTTCCGATTTAGTTTTATGAATTACACACGTAAATTCTTCGTCTTGCTCTTCATATATCAAAATGTCCTGTGTAGGATCAGTCCCTAATTTATGCGCAAATATCTGATACGAGCGAAGAGTCTCAGGATCCTGCTTGGAGTAAAAGAGTGTTTCATTATCGTTTGCCCATGCAAAATTTCCTGTGACATGATCAATTTGGTCTGAAATGGGTTCCCCTGTAATTAAATTTTTGAAGTAAATGGTATAAACCCTTCTTCCTACATCATCTGCCGCAAATGCCAGAACTCCTAGATTTGGGCTTGCAGAAGTGCCTCCTACATGGTAATAGCTTTTGCTTTCTGCCAGCTGATTTACATCTAAAAATACTTCTTCAGAATTGGTTAAGCTGTCTTTCTTCCTGCAGTATATGGGATATTCGCTTCCAGTTTCATACTTGACATACCAATAATAGCCAGATTTGAGGTAGGGGACGCTTTCGTCAGCCTCTTTGATCCGGGATTTCATTTCGAGAAATAGATTTTCCCCAAATTCATGAGTATCTTTTAGACTTTCATTGAGAAATGTATTTTCTGCATTGAGATATTCTATTACCTCTGGATTTTCACGGTCCCGAAGCCAGTAATAATTGTCAATACGTTGATGACCATGGATCTCTAACAGTTGGGGTATCTTTTTGGCTTTAGGTGACTGCATTATATTTATTTTTAAGCTTGCAATGATAAACAATATTTCCTTTGTAGTTCAAAACTACAAGCCGTGTAAGTAAAACGCATAACTACGCATAAAAAACTAACTGAAATGGATTTTGATTTGGATACCATTAGAATTTTTAAAATATTCAATAAATAAAACAACCATTAACCTAAAACTTATGGGAATACTTAGAGAGTTTAAAGAGTTTGCCGTGAAAGGCAATGTCATCGATTTAGCTGTTGCGGTGATTATCGGTGGTGCATTTGGTAAAATTGTTTCCTCTTTTGTCAAGGATGTAGTCATGCCACCGATAGGTCTCCTCTTGGGAGGTGTAAACTTCACGGATCTAGTTTTAGTTCTCAAAGAGGGAGTTACAAATGCTTCAGGTGAAGTGGTGACGGAGCCAGTGGTGCTGACCTATGGAGTTTTCATCCAAAATGTAGTTGATTTTCTAATTGTTGCCTTTGTGATTTTTCTGGCAGTAAAAGCGTTAAACAGCTTGCAAAAGAAGAAGGAAGAGCCAGCTCCACCACCAGCTCCACCAAAATCAGAAGTGTTGTTAGAAGAAATCAGAGATCTCCTGAGAGAAAAGAAAGCTTAATTCTGATTTTTTTATTGAAAGAGCGACCTAAATCGGATCGCTCTTTTAATTTTTGAACGATTAATGCTCTTTCCGTTGACGCTGAAAAATATGTCGTGCAAATTCTCTGTTAAGTTCATTTAGCTGAAGGATCTGTTTGTAGGTGATGACGCCTTCCAAAGCCTTTACAAATTCCTCTTCTTCCACAATCATTGTACGTTGAATGTTAAAGCGTTTGTTGATCCTTGATTTAGCTTCTGTTTCCGATAAATCAGGCTCGATGTTTTTGTTGAGCTTGGATATTTCCTTTAGTTGCTGATATCTTTTATCTGAGTATTCATTATAAATAGGCCAAAATTTCTCAGCTTGAGTTGGGGTTAAATCCAACCGGGTAGTGATATATGCCACACGCGCCGTTTCTAACTTCTCCCTGTCATACCGTTTATCATTTGACTCTTGAGCCATTGTATAGGCACTCATAAGTAAAAGGATAATCAGTGTTATCGTATACTTTTTCATGTGTTTATTATTTAATGTCACCCAGCCTGTGCCACACCTGACTTTTCCGGTGGAGAGGGCTCGATACAGTAGAATTTTTCATGATTAAAAAAATCATTTGTCTGAGTGTATAATGTTTTTTTAATTATGTCAGTTTCATAGGAATTAAAACAGATTTTGATTGTCCTCTAACCAGCTATCCTCCATCAGAATCAATTCTTCATCAATAATTTCATCTAAAATAGCTTCTGGATTATCTGACATGCTAAGCACATCCTCCGCTGTCCAATACTGGCTTTCTATATATAGATTTACTTCATCATTTAATGTGGATTGATCTGAAGATGAGTTGATAGACGTGAATTGCCACACCCCAAAGCCCACAACCAGAATGGCTACTGCAGCAGCATATTGAATCCAGTTAGGCTTGCTCTTCTCCGTCAGCCGAGAAATGATTTCATCAGGTAGTTGCTCGAAATATCCTTCAGGAGCTTGGAAATCATCTAATTTTGGAATTTTTCGCATAACATAGTTTAGACTTGGTTATAAGCCAATAGTTTATTCTTGATTTAAACTTTGTTCAATTTTTTTGACAGCATGGTGGTAGCTCGCTTTAAGCGCCCCAATACTAGTGCCTGTAATCTCAGCAATCTGCTCGTAGGTAAGTTCTTCCTGATATTTCAGGTGAAATACTAATCGTTGCTTTTTGGGAAGCAATAGCACGGTTTTTTGCAGCAAAATCTGAATCTCGTCTCCAGATAGCTGTCCCGGCTGATCGAAGTAGGATTCAAGTTTTTCTTGGTGATCATCTAATGAACTGAAGAACCGCTTCTTCTTTTTTTCCAAGAATGTAAGCGTTTCATTGGTAGCAATTCGATAAAGCCAGGTAAATAAGCTCGAATAGCCCTGAAACTTCCCAATGTGCTGATACGCTTTGATGAAGGTGTTCTGTGTAAGATCATCAGCATCCTCATGAATCAGCACCATCCGTCGGATGACATGATAAACCCTTTTTTGATATACTTGGATCAGCTGCCTGAATCCTACATCCCTTGTCTTGGGATTATTTATAAGCTGAAGGATTTCCTGATCACTTGTATTCTTCATTCCTGGTTAGACCAAGTTTTTAATGATTGGTTTATTTGAAGAGGTTAAAGCTATAGTTTATTGGTTGAAAATCAGGCCAAAAATTAAATTAGAATCTCAGTTTTCAGTGCCTTTGTCAGTAGGCAGTCTAAGTATTAAGTATGAAATCTGAAATCTAAATCACGAAGTAACTTGGCGTAAAGATAAACAGAAAGTGGAAGCCTAGATAGAATCCCACACTAGTGGATTCTTCTTGAACCCCATTCTATTAATAAAGTGGGAAGATTAGAGGAAGCTAAAATTATCAAGCAGTGCCCTTTGCGTCTCCCTTTGTGGGCTTTGTGGTAAAAAGAAGAAGACCAATTATAAACATTCGAGGTTTTCAAAACCTCAAATGTTTCTGTCCAACCTTAACGGTCTCTATCTTACCACCAAGGTTTTATTTGGAATAGGTTAGGCATCCCCGATTAAATCTCTAGGATATAATCCAAAATCCCCGCGTTCTTACCTTTAGGCCGGGTAACCATAAGCGGCAGACTGTCATTGGAGCGGATAAGCCGCTCTGCCATACTTCCTATAAACAATGCAGTGGCAGCAGTTCTTCCTTTAGCACCGATGATGATTCCATCTGCATTCACTTCAATGGCCTTGTTTACTATTTCCTGAACTGGATCGTCGTCATCATCCTGAGTATAGACTGGAATAATTTTATTTCCTTTGGTATCAATCTTTCGGATGAATTTCTTGTAGTTGATTTCAGCATGCATACGCATGATCTGCGTAAATTCTTCGTAGCTCTTTCCTGTGAAGTGATATCCTGAAGGGACAGTGAATACATTTTGACAGACTATCTCCAATCCACCATGTTTTTCAGCGATCATGATGGCCTCCTCAAGTGCATCTTTGGAATATTCTGAGAAATCAGAAGGGACAAGTAGTCGCTTCATTTTGGCGGGTGCTCCTTCTGGTACAATAAGCAATGAACAGCTTGCTCTACGCGCAAGTCTAAGAGAAGCTACACCAGTGCCCGGCAAGTTCACTTTTCTACCAATCAAAATCATGTCGGCAGATTTCTCTTCTGCTAGTTTCAGGATTTTTTTCGAAAGAGATCCTTCTTTTACAATATAGTTTAATGAAATCTCCTTGGGATCACGAAAATATTCTTTGACTACAGCTTCCATGTTTTCCTGCCGCTCGCTGACCATGTTTTCCACCAGGTTTGGAAACTCCTTCAGCACTTCTTTCGGAATGCTCAAATTCTTGATCACATTGACAAAATAGATCTTCTTGGTTTGGTTGACCCGGGCAATGAAAGCAGCATGCTGGACCAATGTTTGATCTAGTGGAGTTTGATCCAAGCAAACAATCATCTTTTTAATCAAATACATAATGCATCAGAGGTTATGAAATGGCAAATTTAAAGCTAAAAGAAGTAATATCATTAATTTTATTCTATAAAATTTTGTCATTTTTAAAAATTTGAATTTTTAAATGAAATGAGTAGGACTATTTCTGTCATCTGTGAAATAAAATTCTGTATTACCTTAATGTTAATTAATCAGAGCGAACGCAATTACGCTACATAATCGGAATCAAAATCTACAATTCGCCAACCTGCGGTGTAATAAATCGTATATTTGTGTGGTCCGGGTTGCTGACATGTTCAAACTTCACAATTACAATAATACCGAGTGAAGCCCTTCCCAAAAACAGGCCTCACCCCGAAATTTATCGGGGCCTCGATCCGAAAGGATCAGGATAACAGTGGAAGTTTGCGGTTAACAGGCAACTCAAATCTTGTCAAGTAGGAGGTTTGCAACACTCTAAGACCCGGGCTTTTTTACTTGATTTTTAAGCCAAAGCCATTCTTCTTTTCCAGCTCCAAGTAATTTTGAGAACAGTACATAAGCTCCTAAAACCAAGCTAGATGTAATCCCAAGTTGAAAGAATGGATTTAATGATTCTACCTTGATATAACCTACTCCAAATGTCAGACATCCGACAATCAATATTTTTATTGTTTCGGAAGTAAATGGATTAAAGCCCAATTTTAGCTTAAGTAGGAAGAACTTCAACAGATTAAACAACAGCATTACAGCTAATGATGCCATTGCAGCACCTTCTATTCCGTAATAAGGAATCATCAGGTAATTAAGCAAAATAATCATGACACTCATCCCAATCGTAGCTGTCAGATTGTATTTGTAATGCTTCGAGAAAACAAGAATTTCTCCGTTAACAGAAAATACCACGTCCAGTAGTTTTCCTGTCCCTATTAAAAAAACAACCCATTTGCCGCTTTCATAGATTTCCCGGTTTGGTATAAAATAGTATAGGCTATCGATATTTGACCAAATCCCGATAAAAAGGAGAAGGCAGATATAGAACTGTCTGTTCGAGATCTGTTTATATAACTTATCTATTTCCCCCAAATTCCCTTTTGCAAAATGATCCGCAACCACTGGCATGACTACTTGCGAAATGGCTCTTCGTGGCAGTTCTATCACCATAGCCATACTGAAGGCAATGGTATATATCGCATTGGCTTCCAAGCTGATCATCGAACTGACCATGATGCTGTCTATCTTCATGATAAGCGTAGATGCGGCTGTAGCTAGAAAAGTGATCAGGCTGAATTTGATAAATGAAGAGCGGAATTTTTGCGGAAAATTATTCCATCTGAAGTCAAACTTTAATACATCCAACCAAGATAAATACACAATTATGCTGAGTAAGGCTAAGCCATAAACACCTGATAGACCAAACATTAGTTGATCAAATGTGATCCATTGCAGCAAGTAGGTTGCAACAAGAATTGCGGTAAAAAGCCGCAAAGCCACCTCTCGGATTAATGTGGGAACAGCTACCTTAAGATAGGATCTACTGTAAGCATCCAGAATACTGTTCAAAAGTGAAAACAGGGTAATCAACAAGACTACTCCTAAGAAGTCGATGACTTCAGGTGAATTGACTGCAAAGAGATCGATGATTTGTTCTTTAAAGCCAAGAAAAATACAGCTAACCAGCAAAAAGCCTACCGTTGAAACCATTATTCCAAAGGTCAAGAAACCACTTTGCTGTGATTTGAGTTTGGGGAAGTAGCGGGTAATCCCATGACCAACACCCAGTTGTGCGAAAGGTACGAACAACAACCCAAGATCCTGAATTGTCCGAAACGCACCTAATTGTGCTGCATCAAGAGCGTACGGATATAGCCACAGGACATTGAAGTAGCCAATGATCGCTCCGAGATAGGAAAATACTGTGGTTTGGATGCTCTGTTTGGCAACTTTGCCCATCAGCCAAAATTATATAAAAATCGAATATATTCAGTAATTATGATTTTGCACATTTATCACAGCCTGGTGCTGTCTTTGACTTGAAGAAAAACTTCTTAATCAAATAGCCCAAAGCTGCAATAATTAATACCCCTACACTGATTTCCTGCCACATATTACGATAGAATCTGATACACGATAAATGCTGATATATAAGCCAATGCCGTCATATAAACTGTTTGTATCAACGGCCATTTCCATCCTTTAGTTTCCCGATAGACTACTGCAAGTGTACTCATGCATTGCATTGCAAAGGCATAAAACACCATCAGGGAAAAAGCTGTAGCGGTGGTATATACCTTTTCTCCAGTTTCCGGATAGATTTGCTGGTTTAGTTTTTCCCGTATGGTCAATTCATCTTCTGTATCTCCTCCGATACTATAAATAGTAGCAATTGTAGAAACAAAAACCTCCCGTGCTGCGAATGAAGCAATTAGTGCAATGCCGATTTTCCAATCGTATCCAAGAGGCTTAATTACTGGTTCAATTGTTCTTCCCATGATCCCAATGAAGGAATTTTCCAATAGATGGGAAGATGTTTCCGCTTCAATTGTTTCTACATCTTCCGGGGAAGTAGCATTTGCAAGCTGTAACTCACTTTCTGCCCGGATTGCATCCATACGTGAAGGTGGTCCATAGGATGCTAAAACCCACAATACAACGGAAATGGCCAGAATAACCTTTCCAGCTTCCATTACAAAAGTTTTTGACTTATTGTACATGGTGAATACTACATCCTTCCATCTGGGCATTCGATAAGTAGGTAATTCCACCATCAGAAAGCTCTTCTCATCAGTATTGAGAACATATTTGAGCAGTAAGGCTGTAAATAAAACTCCCAGCACTCCAAGAATATATAAGCCTAGCAGGGCGACTGCCTGAAGATTAACAAACCCAAAAAAGTTTTGAGCCGGTACCACTAAACCAATTAGTATGATATATACCGGAAGCCTTGCCGAGCAGCTCATCAATGGGGTAACCATGATGGTGATTATCTTTTCTTTCCAATTGCCAATATTCCGTGCCGCCATCACGCCCGGAATTGCACAAGCTACTCCGGATACTAATGGAACAATACTTTTACCATGCAACCCAAACGGACGCATCCAGCGGTCCATCAGAAATACTACCCTGGACATGTAGCCGGTATCTTCCAAAATGGCCAGAAATCCAAATAACATGGCGATCTGCGGTATGAAAATAACCACGCCTCCTATACCAGGAATAATACCTTCTGCAAGTAAGCTTGTGAGTGGACCTTCAGGCAAATTACTTGAAATCCATCCCCCCATTTCGGCAAAGAATCCATCGATAAGATCCATTGGAACAGATGCCCAGGCAAATATTGCCTGGAAAATCAGTAGGAGAATAGCGCCGAAAATTAAATATCCGAATACTGGGTGCAGTAAGATACGATCTATGCCACGATCTTCTTGAGTGACCGGAGTTTTCACTACTGCCTTGTCCACGACATTGGTTATCTTACGGTACCGGATCTTAGTTTCCTCTAATTGCGCGGCATCCAGATCAAAATTTGTTTCTGAAAGGATATTAATAATCCATTGTTTATCCTGCTGGGAAGTTGTTTTGTCTTTTGTTCCAAACCGCAGCATTTGATATGCTTGGTAAGGATTGCTCAACTTAAATCTTTCCTGGACTTTATCAAGAAGGGCTAGCGGTACTACCTCTTCAATGGATAAAAAGTTGGATTTTGTGCTAAAATTTTGCTGGTGAATGAGTTCCCGGATCTGGTCAAGACCTTTTTCACCCCGTGCATCAGTACTTAGAATTGGAACGCCTAAAGCTTTAAAAATTTCAAAGCTCTTTATGGAAATGTTTTTCCTAGTGGCCACATCCTCCATATTCAGTACCAAAGCTAGGTTCAATCCTAAATCAATTAATTGCGTTGCCAAAAATAACCCTCTGGAGAGCTGACATGAAT
>Ga0307414_10000793_pt1 | contig 16162 bp, 8 predicted proteins | sample DK1Ometagenome_FD_203804 | JGI IMG/M metagenome (GOLD analysis project Ga0307414, IMG submission 203804) | Maize rhizosphere microbial communities from greenhouse at UC Davis, California, United States - DK15-O-3 | ecosystem: Host-associated > Plants > Roots > Rhizosphere > Soil | place: USA... | reverse complement strand
CGTCGAGCGCAACTTCGCCCAAACCGTCCGAACGGAACATGCCGTCACCCCATTTCTGACCGGGCTGACCGAAGGTTTTTAAGGCTGTTTCAATCTCGGCGATCGGTTTGGCATGATCGACAGTGTAGGAAAAGTCGACCCGCAGCGTGAGTTTGCCGCTATCGTAAAGCTTGCGGTAAAGTGCAGCGTCATCGACCGACCCTGAGGGATCGCTGATGCTCGTAAGGCCGTTCGAGTTCGCCAGACGGAGCACCTTCACCATACCATCGAACTGCTGCTCAGGCGTCGGCTTCGTGAATGTTTGCGTCACAGTACGACTTGCGCGATCCATGAGAAGTCCGGTCGGCTCGCCTGCCTTATCCTTGTAGATCTCTCCGCCTTGCGGGTTCGGAGTCTGGGCCGTGATCCCCGCAAGTTTAAGCGCCAAGCTGTTTACGATGGCGTAATGCGGCCCGGCAATGGCAACTGGATTATTCGGGGAGATTTCATCAAGGTCGTAGCGTGTCGGCAGACGGCCATCCGACAATTGATATTCCCACCACCCGCGCGACCCCGAGATTGGCTCACCCGGTTTGGACGTAGCAATGCGTGCAGCGAGTGCGGCCTTGATGTCCGCAATGGAGCGGACCTTCGTCAGATCCACCTGAATGCCAAACGTCTTGCCGGCAAGCATATGCACATGGGCATCATTAAAACCGGGCAGGATGGTTTTCCCCTGCATGTCTATCTTGCGTGTCTTCGTGCCGGCAGTTTTGAGGACCTCGCTATTGCTCCCGACGGCCACAAATTTGCCGCCTTCCACCGCGACCGCCTGCGCTGTCGAAAACGCTCCGTCCACGGTAATGATGTTCGCATCATAGATGACGTAGTCAGGCTCTGCTTTTGCAATGGCTGGCAGAGCTGACCCACCGAAGAGCGCAATAGCAACAAACATTGTCCGTCTGGACAGACGTTTCCCAGTCCTCATCCCTTTAATCCCTTCAACATAACTTAAAGAGCAAATCGGACACCGACTTTGAAGGCGCGACCAATCGTGTCGTAGAAAGCCGGGTTTGTGCTCGTCTCGTTCGCGCCGCCAAGTGTGCCGGAAGGCAGGAATGGCGGATCAGTATCAAGCAGATTGTTGATGACGCCGAACACTTCCATAGTGCGGTTGCCCATTCGAATAGCCTGGGACATTGTCAGCGTTAGATAGGCATAGGTTGGTACTTTGTTCTTGTTGATCGTGTTTGCCGCTCCGGCACCTTCCACCAATTCGCTATCATATTTGCCAGCGCCGACAATGCGCGTGAGCAATCCGCCCGAGAAGCCATCGCTGCGATAGCTCAAGTCGAAATTGCCTGCGAAGTGAGGAACGCCGACCGTCCGATTGAAGCCGCTGAGCTTGCCGACATAATCATGCCTGCCCGAAACATCGACTGTGACCAGTTCTTTGACATAGGTGCCGACCGCCCTGATACCGAAACGACCAGGAAGAGCGCCGACTTTAAAATCATAGCGTGCTTCTACGTCGACGCCTGACGTTTTCAGGACATTCAGGTTGAGTTGTTGAGCGATCGTGAAATTGATCGAACCGTCAGTGTTAAAAACGACTTGCTGGCAAAGTTGGGTTATTCCAGCGTAGCATTGGGCGACCGCAGTCGCGCCGGGGATATTGCCAATCGCACTGTTGATTTTAATGTTATAATAATCTGCAGACACCTGCAGTCCGGGAATGAAGCTGGGCGATAGAACGAAGCCACCAGTCCACGTATCAGCCTTCTCAGGCTGAAGGTTGGGATTGCCACGAATGACACTGCGCGTTTGCACGCTACTGTTCAACGTGCGGTCAAAAACATTGATGAATGAGCTGCCACCGGCCTGGAACAATTCGCCAAGGTTGGGCGCGCGAATGTCGCGCGATCTTGTTGCTCGGATCATGACGTCGCTAATCGGCTTGTAGGTAAATCCAAGCTTCCATGTGGTGACTGCGCCGCTCGTCGAATAATTTGTCCGGCGGACGGCTCCGTTGAGATCCAGCGAGCGACCGAAGGCGCTGTCCTTCAGGATGGGAACAGCGACCTCACCGAAGGCTTCCCAAACATGATAGCGACCGACGATCGGCAGCTGGTTGCCAATCTGGAAAGCTCCGATCGAACCGTTGGCTTGCACCTGCTGCGACAGCGCGTCGGACGTTCCTAGAGCAGATTCCTTGCGATACTCCCCACCCACGGCAATTGAGACATCGCCTGCCCAGGTTTGGAAAGGGCTGCCGGAAATGCTGGCGGACGCCACCTGTTGCTTCGTGGTCAGATCGAAACGCGCCGTGCCGAACGAATAATCGTCAACGACGAGAGATCCATCACCAAAAATATTCTGCGGCTTGCAGCCATTCGTCGGAGCAGTCAGCGAGGAGCGGCACACGATCGCATTGTTTGCAGGATTTACCACTGCGTCGATCGCCCGCAGATAATTTGCCGTTATTCGGTTGTTGGGGCCAGTCACGACTGAATAGTCATTCTGCCCATAGGTGTAATAAGCTTCCCATTCCCAACCGCTGATATCGCCGCGCAAGCCGCTCACGATCCGGAACGTCTTGTTCTCCGACCTTACCTGCACACCCCCACTGTCATTGTTTAGGCGCCCGACGGCAATCGTGGTGAGATTGTTGGCGATCATCGCACTGCGGACGGATTGCGGTAGGTAGGCGTTGTCCACGCGGATCGTCAGATTGCCGAGATCGCGCGCCTGCTGAGATCTGCCCGATGACTCGGACGTTGCGCCGTTCACTTCGGTGAAGAATGTCAGCGCAGGAGAAAATTCGTAGGACAGGGCGCCCATCGCGATCTTAGCCTCATAAGGCGCAACAAGTTGGGTCGAGTTTGACAGGTTGTTTCCGTAACCGTCTCCGCCGATCATGCTTGAATTTGTCGCGCCGTAGAGCGTTCCGTAATTAAATCGGTAAGGCGTGCCGCCTGGACCGAAGGCCGTGCCACGCAGCGGACCGCTGACGATTAGCCCCCCGGGGGTCATCACTGATGGATGGACATTGGCGGCAATCGTATATTGTGGGAGGCCATTGGTGAGGAAGGCAGAGTTGCTGACGAGCCCCACCTCCTTGCGGCCCCAATCCCTCGTATATTGGGTTCCGACACCCTTTTGATTAACATAGTCGACGCCGAAGGTCAGATGGAGCTTGTCATCCAGCAGGCCAATGCCGCCCGCGAGCGAGGCGCGAAATTCAGAATAGTCGCCAAGCTGCGAAATGCCGGACTGCACCGAGCCTTTCAGACCTTCCATCTTGTCGTTCAGGATGAAGTTGACCACGCCAGCGACGGCGTCAGAACCCCAGGCTGCGGATGCGCCGCCTGTAATCGTCTCAACCTGACTGACCAGCAGCGATGGAATGAGCTTCAGATCAACAATTCCCTCCGTGCCGGACGGGACGAACCGGCGTCCGTTGACGAGCACGAGTGTTCTGGTCGCTCCCATCGTATTGAGACCGCGCAAATCGGCAGAAATCAAACCGCCGCCGCGCGAATTAACGCCGCTCGTTGCGGCAGTCGCCGACATGCGGAAGCTTGGCACAGAGGCAAGCACGTCTGCCATGCTTGAGGGCGCGCGAGCCTGAATATCGGCTGCGCTCACCGTCGTAATAGGCGTAGGTGCCGAGAAACCGGCATTTTTAATGCGCGTGCCCGTCACAATGACTTCGCCGCCATCTTCGGTGACGGGTGCGACTTCCTGGCCGTAGGAATGTGACGCTGAACAAAGAGATGCAACGATCGCTGCTGTCGAGACGAGCAGTTTCAGTCCTTGACTCATATAATCCCCCTTTTGGCTTTTGCCCCTTGTAATGTGAGGAGGTTACATGACGACCATCAACGCGCAATATCTTTTTCGAAAATAATAATTCTTTTCTTTAAATCGGAAATTAGCCTCTGATTCCGCTAACTTCGAAAGGCGGCTTGTGCGGTTATCACGAACACACTAGTTCAATCAGATTAGCAAACGAAGGATGTGCACATGGAGCCTGGGCAGACGGAGGAAAGCTCCTCCCTTTCACGGGTGGCCTATCAAAAATTGAGGGGCGAAATTCTGTCCGGAACGTTCGGGCCAGATATGCCTTTGCGGCTGGAGTTTTTACGCGAGCGTTATGGTATCAGCTTCTCTCCATTGCGGGAGGCGCTCAACCAGCTTCAGGTCGAGCGGCTGGTTTCGGCAACGTCGAAGCGCGGCTTCCGTGTGGCGCCTGTATCACTCGCTGAGATGTGGGATGCGATTAACACGCGCATCTTGATCGAGACCGAGGCGCTGCGTCTTTCCGTCCAGCACGGGGACGACCTGTGGGAAGGCAATATCGTCAGCAGCTTTCATGCGCTCGACAAATGCCGTGAGCGTATCATTTCAGGGAATGGCAGCGATCCTTCCGCGCTGGAAGTCTTGGAACATCGGCATCAACATTTTCACTCGATGCTACTGGCAGGCTGCCCTTCCGTTCTGCTCCTGGAGTTAAGCGCGACCTTGTACGCGCAGACTGAGCGCTATCGCCGCCCTCTTTTGTCGAAGGCGTCACCGGAAACCGTGGGCGCTAAGGGGCCCCATGAAGATCATCGAGCAATGATGGCTGCGGTGTTGGCGCGGGACTCGAAAAAGGCTGTCGAGCTTCTGAGGCAGCATCTGACCGCGACCGGTCGGTTCATTCAAGCCAGTGGTGCGGCGCGCGAAAAGGATCTGGCGGTCGCCTAATCGGGATGAGCGGCTGACGACTGAGATTCGGTCTCAAATTCCAAGGCTGTACGCAGCGATTGTGGCCAGGGCAGCGATTTTCCGTCCGTGAGCGTCATCGCCACGATGACGAGCGATACAGCAATCCGTGGCTGATCTTCACAGGAAAAAAGCACCCGCAGGCTACAACTGCTATTCCCAATTCTGTCGACGTGAAGCTCCGCTTTCAACATGTTTCCTAGACGAGATGGGGCCGTGAACTCGGTTTCCAATCTTACCGTTGGCACACCCAGGTTCTGATCCATATGCAGACTGGCAAAGCTGGCGCCCAAACGTTCGGCAAACCAATCTTCAACAACGCTGTTCAACATCTCGAAATAGCGCGGATAGAACACGATACCGGCGGGATCACAATGCGCGAACCGAACTTTGATCATTTTGGCGAAGGTCATCGGATTATCTCTCAAACTGGCGCGATCTATTGCGGTTCATGCTGCTTGCTTAAGCTGTGAGAACGTCGCTGCTTTTCCTGGCTAATCGGTCCATTTGGACCTGCCCAAGAATATAAGGTGTTGGCACAGACGCTTTGTAACCGGCGGCAGCTGCGGCATGAAGAGTCCATGCGGGATTGGCAAGATGAGGTCGTCCAAGTGCGACGAGATCGGCGCGCCCGGCAGCCAGGATCGAATTCACCTGATCGGCCTCGTAAATATTGCCAACTGCCATCGTAGCTATGGGGGCTTCGTTCCGGATCTGGTCGGAAAATGGCGTTTGATACATGCGGCCATAGACTGGTCGCGCGTGCGGACTGGTTTCGCCCGATGATACGTCGATGATGTCCACGCCCTCGGCGGCCAGCTTTGCGGCGATCTCGACCGAGTCAGCAGCCGTGATGCCGGACGGGCCAACCCAGTCATTAGCTGAAATGCGCACGGCGAGAGGCTTGTACCCAGGCCATGCCAGCCGAACAGCGCGCACGACGTCCAGTGGAAATCTCAGGCGGTTCTCGAGCGAACCGCCAAACTCGTCACTACGGTTATTCATTACCGGCGTGAGAAAGCTTGAGAGCAGGAAGCCATGCCCCGCTTGCAATTCCAGCAGGTCAAAGCCAGCTTCATCCGCGCCCCTGGTGGCCGCAACGAATGCCTGTACGATCTCCTGCATGCCGGCCCAATCAAGCGCGGCAACCGCAGGACCCCTTTCTTCCCACGGGCTGCCAGACGCAGAGATCCGGCTCCACTCTTGAGGGACGCCATCCTCGCCCGGCGCTGGCATGCCTGCCCGCGCACCAGCATGGCCAAGCTGGATACCGATCTTGGCGCCACTATGGGCGTGCGCAAAATCAGTGATGCCGCGCCACGCCGCGATCTGGTCGGATGTGTAGATCCCTGGACAAACCGCAGTCGCACGCGCTTCGGGCAAAATGCCGACCATTTCGGTAATCACAAGCCCGGCGCCACCCAGCGCCCTAGCACCATAGTGAACGAGGTGGAAAGGCGTCAGATCGCCATTCTGCTCCGCCTGGTAGGTCAATATAGGTGAGACGACGACGCGGTTGGGCAGCACGAGGTCACGCATCTTGAAGGGCGTGAACATCGGCGGCACCGCCTGATCGGCAAGCCCTGCTTTGCCTGCAAACCATGCCTCTACTTTTCCCAGCCATTCGCCATCGCGCAAACGCAGATTCTCGTGGCTGACCCGCTGACTTCGCGTGAGTAGCGAGTAAGCGAACTGCATCGGGTCCATGCCTGCATATCGATCGAGGGTCTCAAACCATTCCGTGGAATTGCGCGCGCTGTTCTGGATTTTCAGCACTTCCACGTGGCGGACGTTCTGATAATCCTGCAACGCAGCCTCAAGCGCAGCGGGTGCCGAAAGACCGGGCCGGTCCAGCACTTCGGCAAGTTTAATGGCATCTTCCAGTGCCAGCTTCGTCCCCGAACCGATGGAAAAATGCGCGGTGTGCGCTGCATCGCCAAGCAGCACCACATTGCCAATGGACCAGCAGTTGCAGACAACGCGGTTGAAATTGATCCACGCCGCCGAGCCGCGCAAATGGGTTGCATTGCTGATCAGCGGGTGACCATCGAGATGCGCTGCAAATATGCCCTCGCAAATCTGGCGACTTTCATCGCCCGACATCTGGTCAAGGCCTAAACCACGCCAGGTTTCCTCCGAACATTCGACGATGAACGTGGAGTGCTCGGCATCGAAGCGGTAGGCATGGGCCCAGAGCCAGCCAGCGTGCGTTTTTTCAAAGATGAAAGCGAAGGCATCGAACAATTTGGTAGTGCCGAGCCACACGAATTTGTTTGCGCGCGGCTCCACATTGGCCTGAAACGCCTCAGCATTTGCCGCGCGAATGCGACTGTTCACGCCATCGGCTGCCACGATGAGGTCGAAATCGGCATAGCTGGAGATGTCGTCGCTAAACTCGGTTTCGAACCGCATATCGACACCAAGTTCCCGTGCCCGATCCTGCAGGATGTTGAGCAAGCGCTTGCGCCCGATTCCGATGAAACCGTGACCAGAGGATCGAATGGTTTCGCCGTCCATCGTGACTTCGATGTCGTCCCAATGCGCGAAACTGTCCGCGATGCTGCTTGCGCTTACGGGATCGTTCGCGCGCAGATTTTCGAGGGTCTGATCGGAAAACACGACACCCCAGCCGAATGTGTCGCCAGCGCGGTTGCGTTCCAGCACGACAACATCGTGACTGGGGTCGCGCAGCTTGGCTGAGATAGCGAAATATACGCCCGCCGGGCCCCCACCAAGACACAAGATACGCAAGTTTCTTCTCCTCTGGCCGCCAAATCGACCGTTGAATGTCTGCTTGTTACAAATTTACGATGATATCAATGATTTTCGAAAATGACTTGCCAACCTTGTGCGATTGAGGAAGAATGTAGTTCTTCCGACGGGGTAATTATGATCCAATTTTTCAATGTGGCTGAAGACCTGATTTCCCGAAATCTGGCCACCCGTCGCCAAAAAATCGCATTGATCGATGACAGTGGCGCTTATGAATTTGGGCTGCTCGCCGAGAAAGTCGACCGTTTTGCGGGGCATCTGATCGCCCTTGGCGCGAAGCAGGAAACACGCATTCTTCTCTGCCTGGAAGACGGGATTGATTTCGTCACCGCCTGCCTTGGCGCCATCAAGGCAGGCGCCGTGCCGGTGATGATCAATCCGCTCCTGACCAGCGAGGATTTCGCCTATCTGCTTGATGATAGCCGGTCCGTCATATTGGTGACATCCGCCGGTTCATGGCCAGCGATGGAGCCGATCCTGGCGCATCGTGCACATGTGAAGCATGTCCTCTACAGCGGCGCTGCTGCGCCTGTCGGCACGGTCTCCTTTGCTGATGCGCTCGCAACCGCAGAGCCCATGAGGGAGGCTGCGCCAACGCGCGGTGACGAGCCATGTTTGTGGCAATATTCTTCAGGCTCAACGGGCCGGCCCAAAGGGACAATCCACGTTCATAATGCTGTGGCCGCCCTGCTCGATCTTTACCCCCGGCAAATATTGTCGCTTGGCGAGAACGACGTCACCTTTTCCGCTGCCAAGCTCTTCTTTGGCTATGGGTTTGGCAATGGATTGGTGTTTCCACTTGGCACCGGCGCAACCTCGGTTCTGATGGCCGAGCGGCCAACGCCTAGCGCGGTGTTTGAACGACTGCGCAAGTTTAAGCCGACGATCTTCTACGGCGTGCCGACGCTCTATCAATCCATGCTGCTCTCCGATGACCTGCCCCTACACGAGGAACTTGCCTTGCGCATTTGCACCTCCGCAGGAGAAGCGCTTCCTGTCGAGATCGGCCAGCGCTGGAAAGCGCGTTTCGGCATCGATATCCTCGATGGGATCGGGTCTACCGAGATGCTGCATATCTTCCTCTCAAATCGACCGGATGATGTGCACTACGGGACCACCGGCCGACCGCTGGAAGGCATCGAACTGAAATTGGTCGATGAGGATGGCTCGCCTGTGCCAACCGGCGAGGTGGGCGAACTGCATATCAAGGGCGCAACCAGCGCTGCCGGATATTGGGCTCGACGCGATCAGACGCGCTCAACCTTTCTGGGTGAATGGACGCGAAGTGGCGACAAGTTCCGACAGGATGGCGAGGGACGCTATGTTTATTGCGGTCGCTCAGATGATATGCTCAAGGTCAGTGGCATTTACGTCTCGCCCTTTGAGGTGGAGAATGCGCTGATTGGTCATCAGGACGTGGCGGAGGCAGCGGTCGTCGGATGGCCAGACGCGGCGGGCCTCATCAAGCCAAAAGCCTATGTGGTTCTGGCGCGCGATGTCGGCGATCGTGATATGACCAGCGAGCTCAAGGCTTTTATGAAATCCTGCCTGGCGCCCTATAAATATCCGCGCACCTTCGAATTTGTCGACGCCCTCCCCAAGACCGCGACGGGCAAGATTGAACGTTATAAATTGCGGCCAAAAGCTTAGATTCTCGCTCGAAATTGCACATGAGCCTGACGCCCTCGAAGAGATCGAGGGGGTTATGGCGGTTGGCGCAAATGGGCTGTTTGCACCATCAGACGGCCGCCCGCTTCATGGTCTGCCCGAACATACTCGGAAGCTTCGATCTTAATCGATCAGCCGGGCAACGCACGTCAGGCCAGATCGACCCAGCGCGCATTCAAGTCGCCGTACACCCGCCCTGCATCGGCCATCCAATCTAATTCGGCAGCAAGAACTAAGCGGCGATTTACTGTCCATTCGCATTGACGCGATTTCGCGGCAGTGCCGCCAGAGCAAGCAATGCGATGAGCGACCCAGACGCCATAACGATCGCGACTGCCTGCAAGCCGATACCGCTTGCGAACATGAAGCCCGCCAAAGCTGGCGCCAGCGCAGAGCCGCCACGCCCGACGCCGACGGCAAAGCCGGTCGCGGTGGCCCGCACTGACGTCGGGAATTCACGCGCAAGCAATGCGTAAAGGCCAACGATGCCTGCGTTGGTAAAAAAGCCGGTCGCCGCGGCCATGACCGACATCATGGCGAGATCGGCTTGTCCCCGCCCGAATGCGGAAATGAGCAGGACTGACAATGCCATAGCGGTGATTGTCATTGCCTTGAGTGGCAAGCGGATCGTCAGCAGGCCTAGCACGACCGCGCCGACCGTACCGCCAATGTTGGTCCACACCAGCACGCCCCCCGCCGATGCCGGCAAGAAGCCCATATCCGCAACGATTTTGGGCGTCCATTTCAGGATGAAGTAGAAGCTCATAAATTGTGCAAAACAGGCCGTCGTCAACAAGATCGTCCGCCGTACCAGCTCGGGGGAGAACAAAGCCGCGAGGGGCGCCTTGCGTGGCGCGTCATTGACCGGTGGCAATGTATCGATGGGTGAATGCCCCATCCGATCAAGCGTTGCGTTGATGCTTGCCAGCGCATTGGGCCCACGCCGATGAATCTCAAACTCGACCGATTCCGGCGCCCACCGCCATACGATCGGTATGAAACACAAGGTCGCGATCCCACCGAACTGGAATATGATCGGCCAATCGGCATACTGCAAAAGGATCGTCGAAATGGAGCCGCCGATCACCGCCCCGAGGGGATAGCCTGCCATCATCAAGATCACGCACAGGCTGCGCCGTGTGGCATTGGCGGCTTCTGAAACCGCAGCGTTGGTGACGGCAATCATCCCTCCGATGCCGAGCCCGGTCAGCACACGCCAAAGGCATAAATCCAGTACCCCATGTGCACTCGACGCACCAAACATGCCAATCGCCATCACTGGCAGGCAGCCCAATATGGTGCGCCGTCTCCCAAATCGATCACCCACGCCGCCGAGCAATATCGAGCCGAGCGCCATGCCGATCAATTCCATCGACAATATGATGCCGAGCGCCGCGCGATCGATCCCCCAGTCCTGCGCGATGCCGGGCGAGGCAAAGCTGATCGAGAGCACATCGAAGCCGTCGAGCGCATTCAGGCCAATCATGACGCCGACGATTTTCCATTGAAAACGCGACATTGGAGAGCGATCGATCAGCTCGCGGGGATCGTTAGGCACTAGCGGCTCTCCAGACTAAGATGTTCCACAACAATATTGAGCAGCGCGATCCATATTGCGCGGCTTCGTCGTGACGGCCCAGACCTATTCCGCGACCGTCCTGAACGACTTCACTCCCCCAAGCGACCAAGCAGCACTCAGATATGAGCCCGCGTCACTTCAGGCTTCAGACCGCGGGCGCCGAGCGCATCAAGTGAATGCGCCCGGCACCAGCTCCTTCAAATCTGAAGGGCAATGTTCATTTGAAGGTCGGATCGGTATAGACTTGCTTGCCGCCAACGAAGGTAGCCAGCGCGTGCATATCGGGAATGCGCGTCACGTCCGTCGTCAGGAAGTCCTCAGACAGAACTGCGAAATCTGCCAATTTGCCAGTCTCGATCGAACCCTTGATCTGCTCCTCACCAATCAACTTTGCAAAATTGATCGTGACCAAACGGAGCAGTTGCTGACGTGAAAGCACCCGCTCATTTGCGCCATATACGCCGTCCGACATCGTATCCCGGCTGGCGAAATGATACAGTTCCCAAAACGGATTGAAGGGAATGACCGGAGCGTCGGTCCCACCTGCAACGACGAGCCCAGCCTCTAGATAAGTCTTTAATGGCGTGACCTGCGTTGCGCGGGCTTCGCCCCAATAGCGCTTCAGCGCGGGGGCAGCCAGATACAGATGATCCTGAACCGACAGCATCACATCGAGCTTTTTCATCCGCTCGACGAGACCAGCATTGCTGATGTGCGCATGTTCGATCGCCCAGCGCTTGCCAGCGATCGGTTTGACAGCATCGGCGCGTTCATAGCTATCAAGAACCTCAGCGATAGCCGCGTCCCCTGCCGCATGGACGGTTGGGCGCCATCCCATGTTATCGAGCGTCATCACAACGTCATTCAGCCGGTCCGGTGTCACAGTCATGAGGCCGTGAAACGTTCCGCCCTGACCGTAGGGCTCGGCGTAAGGCTCAATCGTGTGGGCACCTTCAAAGCCACCATCGATCGCGAGCTTTATGCCGCCGATGCGGACCCAATCGTCGCCCTCATCCTGTTTGACATTCCATTTCGCGATCAGCTTGCGCGCTTCATCGCCCGACTGGAGCGCAAAACCTGGCAAGTACACATTGTAACGAAGCGTCAGCCGACCTTCATCCTCGGCCTTCTTCATGAGGCCGTAAGCTGCCAGAAGATCGCCCTTATAACCTCCAGGAATGCGAACCGCAGTGATACCATAGCGGTTCAGCGTGCTTTGCGTCTTGAGGAGATCGGCTTCTGTGACGGCAGGCGGAGGAGGCAAAGCGACGAATTTCTTCGCGGCGTCGATGACCTCCCCAGTCAGATTGCCTTTTGCATCACGCGGGATCGCGCCGCCTGCGGGAACGACGGTATCACGGTTGATCCCATATTTTGCGAGCGCAACGCTGTTGAGGATGAGCGAGTGCCCGCCGCGAACCAGCACCACCGGATTGTTAGGCGATATGGCGTCGAGGTCCACGGTTGTGGGCAACCGCTTCTCCTTCAACTGCGCCTCGTGCCAATCCCAATTTGTGAAGATGAGACCGCCTGGAGGCGCCGCAGCCACAGCCGCGGCGACTTTGTCGAGAAGCTCCGCCATCGAGCGCGTTTTCGAGAGGTCGACGCCGGGCCCACCCCCCTCACTATGAAAATGCGCGTCAGTCAGACCAGGCGATACAAAGCGCCCCTTGAGATCGATCAACTTTGTGCTCGGGCCAACATGGCTTTCGACGGCCTTGTTCGTGCCCACTGCGACGAAACGATCGTTCAGGATCGCAACAGCGGGCACCACCTCATCCTTGGCATTCGCCGTGTAGATCTTGCCGTTGATGAGCACAGTGTCGGCGGTTTGCGCCGACACTGCGACCGGAACTGCAGCACTCGCCGTCAAGAGGAGCGCTAGAGCCTGTCTGATCATAATCACCCTCACAGCTTGAACCGAACACCGAGCGTAAATGCTCGGCCAATCACGTCATAATAGGCCGGATTTGTGCTGGTTTCGTTGGCAAAGCCGACCGTTCCCGATGGGAGAGACGGCGGGTCTGTATCCAGCAGATTGTTGACCGTACCGAACAGCTGGAGGTCTTTTCCTCCAACATTGAGATTATACTGCGCCGAGAAGCTCAGATAAGCATAGGCCGGTATCGAATTGTCGCTGATCGTGCGCGCTGCACCCGCACCCTCAGTGAAGGCGTTGTTGAATTTGCCTGAGCCCACGAGACGGGTTTGCAGGTTCAACAGCCACTTGTCTGCGGACAGGGTTACATCGAAAACACCCGTCAGGTGCGGTACGCCGGAGACGGTGTCGGCATTGCCATTGAAATTGCTGAGCGTCCCTACCCGATTGATGGGCCCGGTCGGTGAAACCGTTTCGAGGGTATCGACATATGTGCCCAGCAAACGAACGGCGAGTTTGGAAGATGGGTCACCAAACAGGTTCGTTCTGGTCTGATAGCGCGCCTCGAAGTCGAGCCCGCTCGTCTTGAGTGAGCTCAGATTTTCGGTTTGACCCCTGAAGAAGGCGTATGAGCCATTCGCGTTGCGCACGATTGAAGCACAGGCGCTGGCGATGCCCGCTGTGCAGTTTGCAGCAATGATCGAGGGTGGCAATGTGCCGATAACGCCGTTCACCACTATGTTATAATAGTCGAGCGAAAACCCTGCGCCGGGCAGCCATTGCGGTTCGTAAACCACGCCGCCCGTCCATGTCCGAGCCTTTTCCGGAGCCAGGTTAACGTTGCCGGTTGTGACGAAGCGCGTTTGCGTGGTTCCTCCAACAACCGGGTCAAAGACCACATTGAATTGGCTGCCACCAAATTGGAACAAGTCGTTGATATTGGGTGCGCGAATATCGCGAGAGCGGGTGCCGCGCACGCGGATCTCGCTGTTCACCTGCCATGTCAGACCCAGTTTCCACGTCACAACTGCGCCGCTCGTGCTGTAATCCGTGCGCCGGATTGCGCCGTTCACATCCAGTGATTTGGCAATCGCGCTATCACGCAGCAATGGAACCACAGCCTCCCCATAGACCTCCCAGAGATCATAGGCGCCCTTGATCGGCAGCTGATTGCCGAATGTATACCCGCCGGCGATCGACTGTCCGCTCGTGCCGACTGGGACCAGCATCTGCGATATCGCATCGGATGTGCCGTCTGCCTCTTCCTTGCGATATTCGATGCCTGTCGCGATCGAGACCGGACCTGCCCATGTCGAGAAAGGCTCGCCGTTCACGTTGAACGAGGCAACGTTCTGCTTGGTCGTCTCGCGGAAACTTGCCGTGCCGAACGCGTAGCTGTCAGGCGTAAGTGACCCATCGCCAAAAATATTGATGGGACGGCATCCTGCAGCTGCGGTCGTGCCGGGGCAGCCCGCAACTTCCTGCAGGAAACGTCCGAAAATCAGGTTGTTCGGCCCACTGTCGACCGCATATTGGTTCTGCCCATACTGATAATAGGCATCATAGGACCAACCACCGCCCAGATCGCCACGGATGCCAGCGAGTACGCGGGAGGTCTTGTTGACGATGTCGAGCTGGATCGCCCCGGTGTCGTTCATCAAGCGGGAAACGCTGATGCTGGCCAGTCCGTTGGCTGTCATCGCAGCCCGAACGCTAGCCGGCAGGAAAGCGTTGGTAATGCTGACCGGGATCGCGGTCGCACCGGTCAACCGGGGCTGCTGGGTCTGGGATGTCGTTCGGGTGTGACCGTATGACATCTCGATATAAGGCTTGAATATTGGGGACACATTGATGTCGACATGAGCAAGGCCAGTGTAGCTTTCGACCGGCGACCCCAGCAGCGTGGCGTTCGAAAGCGCAGTGCCCTGATTATCTCCGCCAATCATGAGCGCATTGGTCGCGCCATAAAGCGTTCCAAAATTAAACGCGCGCGTTCCGCCATTGGGCAGAAACTCGGTGCCGCGCAACGGACCGCTGGTGATCAGGCCGCCTGGCGAAAGCGTTGCCGGGCGCACATTCTCGGCAATGATGTAATTCGGCTGACCATTGGTCGCGAACAGCGGATTAGTGACGAGGCCAACTTCCTTGCGACCCCAATCGCGGGTATATTGGTTGCCGATGCCATACAGCTTTGAATAGTCGCCGCCGATGACAAAGGTGATCAAACCGTCGGCAACTTCGCCACCTGCAGCGAGCGAGCCGCGAAGCGATTTGCCATCACCGCGTTCGCTAATGCCGCCCTGCAGCGATCCAACGAGGCCGCGAAGCTTCGTGTTCAGCCTGAAATTGACGACGCCAGCAATCGCGTCAGAGCCATAAGCTGCAGAGGCACCACCGGTCACGACGTCAATGGATTCGATCATCAGCTGCGGGATGAGCTTGAGATCAACGACGCCATTATCGCCCGACGGGACGAAACGCCGCCCGTCCAGCAGAACGAGGGTCCGCGTCGGCGCGAGCGCGCGCAAATCAGCCGTGACGATGCCACCTCCGCGCGAGGTCACGCCCGAGGTCGACGGTGTATTGGTCGCGCGAAAACTTGGGATCGTGGCCAAGGTGTCGGCAATTGTAGAGGGAGAGCGCACATTCATTTCGGCAGCCGAAACCGCAGTGACGGGCGTTGGCGAGGTGAAGCCAGGCCGCACAACGCGCGAGCCCGTCACGAGGATATCGGGCTTGGCCTCCGTTTCCGCTGGCGCGGCCGTTTCTGGCGGGATGGTGGTCGCAGCGCCCTCAGCGTCCTGCGCAAATGCGGGGACCGCAGTCGCGATCGCCATGATGCTTGCCGAAAGTGCAAAGCGCAGGACCGTCATCATATGACCAGTTTCGCGCACGCCAGATATGTTCATTCCTAAATCCCCAATTGCGATTAATGCAGTGCCAAGCCCCTGCGACCCAGTCCCTGTTGTACGTATCGCTTATTCTTTTTTTGCTGCTGCTATGGGTGACCGCTCTGCACCCGCTTGGCTATCCGCATACCGCGCACGATGCGCGCAACAATCCATTTTGCGCTACTTTTCGGGCTGTCATTGGAGCTGAACAGCTCGCTTCACACCGCGGCGAACTGTCATGTCGTCATCGCCCTTAGGCGGCAGAGGATAGGTCGTGGCGGATGGACGTCATGATCCGGCAGAAATCAGCCGTCTTGAGCGACGTCTTCGAGGATTCCGGAACGCCAGTTTTGTGGACGATCGTGGCAGTTACGGTGGAGAGAAGTGCAGCCTGCAGGCCGCTGTTTTGGGCGATCCGCGCGCGTATGGCGCGTTCGATCAGAGCCAGATGCCCCCAGGAGGCATAATCGTGCGTCTCATCGCCCCACCATATGCTTTGCCCTTTGGCGCGTGCGGAGAGTTCCTTGGCTGCGAAGCCATAGGCGGTGAAGGCGAGAGCCCGCACCGGATCGCTAGGCGGGAACTTGATCCCCTGGATGAACCCCTCGACGGAAGCGATCAAAACGC
>Ga0307414_10000792_pt1 | contig 16164 bp, 12 predicted proteins | sample DK1Ometagenome_FD_203804 | JGI IMG/M metagenome (GOLD analysis project Ga0307414, IMG submission 203804) | Maize rhizosphere microbial communities from greenhouse at UC Davis, California, United States - DK15-O-3 | ecosystem: Host-associated > Plants > Roots > Rhizosphere > Soil | place: USA... | reverse complement strand
GGCCACCATTCGCATCGTCGGCGCGCAGCGCGCAATGCTGTCGATCGTGCTGGTGTGCGCGCTGCTGACCTACGGCGGGGTGTCGCTGTTCGTGGTGGTGTTCGCGGTATATCCGTTCGCCGCCGAGCTGTTCCGCCAGAGCGACATCCCCAAGCGCCTGATCCCCGGCACCATCGCGCTGGGCGCGTTCACCTTCACCATGGACGCGCTGCCGGGCACGCCGCAGATCCAGAACATCATCCCGGCCTCGTTCTTCGGCACCAATGCCTGGGCGGCGCCGTGGCTGGGCACGCTGGGCGGCGTGTTCATCCTCGCCGTGGGCATGAGCTACCTCGACTGGCGCCGGCGCAGCGCGCTGAAGGCCGGCGAAGGCTACGGCGACGCCGCGACGCTGGTGAACGAACCGGCCGAGTTCACCGGCGGCAAGCTCGCCAACCCCTTCGTCGCGATCCTGCCGCTGGTGCTGGTCGGCGTGACCAACAAGCTGTTCACCGACTGGATTCCGCACGCCTATGGCGACAGCCACGCCTTCGTGCCGGCGGTGGTCGGCAATGCCGCGCCAGTGGTGCAGGAAGTATCGAAGATCGCCGCGATCTGGGCAGTGGAAGGCGCGCTGCTGGTCGGCATCCTCACGGTGCTGGCATTCGCGTGGAAGCCGGTGCTGGCGAGCTTCGCAGAGGGCACGAAGTCCGCGATCGGCGGCGCGCTGCTGGCGTCGATGAATACCGCCTCCGAATACGGATTCGGCGCGGTGATCGCCGCCCTGCCCGGCTTCCTGGTGGTCGCCAACGCACTGGGCGCGATCCCGAATCCGCTGGTCAACGAGGCGGTCACCGTCACCGCGCTGGCCGGCATCACCGGCTCGGCTTCGGGCGGAATGAGCATCGCGCTGGCGGCGATGTCGGAAACGTTCATCGCCAACGCGCAGGCCGCCGGGATTCCGCTGGAAGTGTTCCATCGTGTCGCTGCGATGGCTTCCGGTGGCATGGACACGCTGCCGCACAACGGCGCGGTGATCACCCTGCTGGCCGTCACCGGGCTGACCCATCGCCAGTCCTACAAGGACGTGTTCGCGATTACCATCATCAAGACGCTGGCGGTGTTCGTGGTGATCGGCGTGTTCTACGCCACCGGCCTGATCTGAGGGGCGCGCGGCCGGCCCATGCGGCCGGCTCTGGGAAAGCGATCACAACCCCGCCTGGAATTCGCCCCATACTCGCCGTACAGGGGAGTTTTCCGGGGAAAGTCCAATGTCCAATCCGATGTCGCCCAGTGCGATGCCGACCGCGCGCCTCGCCGAAGCCGGGCTGCAGTGTCCGGCGCCTGCCGACTTCCTGCTGGATGCGCCCGCGCCGATGGAGCCCGCGCAGGCCGCAGCGCCGCTGTCGTCGCGGCAACGCCAGGTCGCCAACGCCCGGCATGAAGTCGATGCAGCACGTGCACGCGCCGCCCTCGAGCAGCGTTACGGGCGCGGCAAGCCGCTGCCCTACCGGGCGCTTCCATCCGCGCGCCCCGAAACCACCGCGCCCGCGAGCGGGGCCATCACCGCACCGCCGTCCCGCGCCGCGGTATCGAATGCGATCACGCCGCTGTTCTACGACACCTCCGGCGACGCCGACGCTGTCGCCGGCATCCTGCCCGGATCTTCCGGCGCGCCGTCGACCGGCGGCATGTCGGCCCCGGTGCGGATCACGCTGGCGAAGCCGCCGCTGGCGATCCGCGCACTGGGCAACATGAGCTACGGTGCCACCGCTGCCGACATCGCCGCGTTCAATGCGCTGGGCAGCACGGACACCGCGCGCATGACCGCTTACGTGGACCACCAGCTGGCCTGGGAATCGATCGACGACAGCGCGGTCGAGTCGCGCCTGGCGTCCGCCGGCTACACCACCCTCGGCAAGAGCCTGCCGCAGCTCTGGACCGACCACGTGCTGGGGGATCCGGCATGGGAAGTGCGCATGCGCCCGGCCTGGGAGATCCAGCGTGCGTCGCTGGTGCGCGCGGTGCATTCGAAGCGGCAGCTGCGCGAGTTGCTGGTCACCTTCTGGCACGACCACTTCAACGTCATGGCCACCGACTATTCGGCTGGCCCGGTGTACGTGCACTACGACCGCGACGTGATCCGCGCCAATGCCTTCGGCAATTTCCGCACGATGCTCGAGGCCGTCGCGCAGAGCACGGCGATGCTGTACTTCCTCGACAACCGCTCCAACACCCGCGCCGGCCCGAACGAGAACTTCGCCCGCGAGCTGATGGAGCTGCACACCTTCGGCAGCGAGAACTACCTGGGCTTCGTCGACCCGTTCCAGGTGCCGCCCTGCCCCGAGGACCCGTCGTATCCGATCGGCTACACCGACGTCGACGTCTACGAAGCCGCGGCCGCGTTCACCGGCTGGACGGTGAAGGACGGGCACTGGGAATTCCCGGCCGAGGACGACGGCACCTTCGCCTATCGATCGAGCTGGCACGACGCCGGGCCGAAATTCCCGCTGGGCATGTTCCTCAATCCCGAACAGCCCGCGCTCAAGGACGGCCGCGACATCCTCGACCGCCTCGCCAGCCATCCGCGCGTGGCGAAGTTCATCTGCAGCAAGCTGATCCGCCGCTTCTGCGCCGACCGGCCCAGCCAGCAGCTGGTCGACAGCGCGGCGGCGGTGTTCCGCGCCAACTGGCAGAAGCCCGACCAGATCAAGCGCACCCTGCGCCACATCCTGCTGTCGGACGCCGCATTCAACGACTGGGGCGAAAAGCGCAGGCGCCCGTTCGAGGCCGTGGCCGCGGCGTTGCGCACCGGCGGCAGCGACTGGACGCCTCGTGTCGGCGACGACAAGAGCGACGAATTCATGTGGCGGATGGGCTTCACCGGCCATACGCCCTACGACTGGCCGGCGCCCAACGGCTACCCGGACACCGCGGTGGCGTGGTCCGGTTCGAACAGCCTCGGCATGATCTGGAAGCTGCTCAACTGGCTGACCGAAACGAAGGATGGCGAGGTACCACTGCTGCCGATCCTGGAGGCCACGCGCAGCGGCGTGTCGACCTGGACGTCGACCGCGCTGGTGGACTTCTGGTGCAAACGGATCCTCGGCTACCTGCCGGCGCGGCGCAGCGTGCTGGTCGACTTCATGCGCCAGAACGGCGCCGCGGGCGATGTCATCGCCGATAGCGACAGCTGGTCCGGCAACGACCTGAAGAAACACTACAACCACCAGCGCCTGCGCTCGATGGTGTCGCTGGTGCTGATGTCGCCCGAATTCCTGGCCCGCTGAGGAGCACGCACATGCCAAGCTCGATGCAAGACCGCCTGCTCCTGGACCGCCGCGAGTTCCTCAAGGGCTGCTGCGCAACCGCCGCCGTTGGTGCCGTCGCGGGTCCGTCGCTGCTGTTTTCCGATCCCGCGCACGCCGCGGCCAATCCCTACGACACCATCGTCCATGTGTTCCTGCGCGGCGGCATCGACGGCCTCAACCTGGTGCCGCCGGTGTCCGGCAACGACCGCGCCTTCTACGAGGAAGCGCGCCCCGACCTGTCGATCGCCGCGTCCGGTACCTACGGCGCGCTGCCGCTCACGCTCGCCAGCGGCGCGGCCACCGGCTTCGGCCTGCATCCGTCGGCCACCGGCCTGCGCGACATCTGGGCCGACGGCAAGCTCGCGATCGTGCACGGCTGCGGCCTGCTGACCACGGTCACGCGCAGCCATTTCGATGCCCAGCTGTACCTCGACCTCGGCACGCCCGGGCAACATGGCATCGGCAGTGGCTGGATGACGCGCGCCTGGAACTCGCAGCCCGGCGCCTCCGGCAACGCCGTCATGCCAGCGCTGGCGGTCAACAGCCGCACGCCCACCAACCTGCTCGGCGCCACCGATGCGCTGACCATGGGCAGCCCGTCCGATTTCGAACTCAACTCCGGCGCCTGGGCCTGGCAACGCACGCGCACGGATTCGCCGGCGGGATTGCAGGGCGTCAACGAAACCCTCGCCACCCTGTGGAAAGGCAGGACCGGGCTGGAGACCGCCGGCCGCGGCGCCGATGCCTCGCTGCGCGTCATCGCCGGGCAGCCCTATGCGGACCTGCCGGCGACGTGGCCGACCGGCACGTTCGCGCGGCAGCTGTGGACGGTGGCGCAATCGGTGCGCTTCAACCTCGGCATGCGTTACGCGGCGGTGGACCTCGGCGGCTGGGACACCCACGACGGCCAGGGCACCGCCGGCGCCGGCTACCACTACTACCAGGACAGGATCGCAGAGCTGTCGCAGGCGCTGGCCGCGTTCTACGGCGAGCTCAAGGCCGGCGGCGAGATCGGCCGGGTGACCGTCGTCGTGCAGTCCGAGTTCGGCCGCCGTGTACGCCAGAACGGCAGCCGCGGCACCGACCATGGCTACGGCAATCCGCTGCTGGTGTTCGGCGGCGCGGTCAACGGGCGCAAGCTCTACGGCAGCTGGAAGGGACTGGATCCGGAAATCCTCTCGCCCTACTTCGGCGACGTACCGGTCACCACCGATTTCCGCCGCGTGCTGTCGGAGCTGCTGATCCGGCGCATGGGCAACAACCGGCTCGGCGCGGTGTTCCCCGGTTACGCCGGTTACTCGCCGTTGGGAATCGTGCAGGGCAGCGACATGGCGCCGCAGTACGCGGGCGCGTCGATGGCGACCGCAACGCTGCCCGCGGCACGACTGCCGGACATCCCGCAGCCGGCCTACGGCGAGTCGCTGCTTCCGGCGGATGGCACCGCCACGCGCGAGACGCCCGACTGGCAGCAACGTGGCCGTGTCGACCGCACGCTGATCCGCCGGGCACGCTGAGCGTCGGCAGGTTGGGGCTACGCCCCCGACGCCCGTCCCGCGGGTCTGCACATCGGCCGCAGGCTTGCGTGGAAGGTACGGTGTACGGCGCCGGCGACGCGTTCCTATGCGCCGGGTGGGCTAGTGCTTGCGGTGCGGGGCGAAGCGCGGCAGGTTCCAGCCATGGCGCATCGCCAGGTAGCGCAGGCCGAAGCACAGCAGGATGCCGACCCATGGCACCCATTCCATGGCCAGTTCCAGCCGTTCGCCGGTGACCTGCACCACGGCGGCGAGCAGTGCGGCGGAGGCGTAGATTTCCTTGCGCAGGATCAGCGGGGTGCGGTTGAGCAGCACGTCGCGCATGGCACCGCCGCCGACTGCGCTGACGATGCCCAGCACGATCGCAACCTGGGCGTTGTGGCCCAGCAGCAGCGCCTTGTGGGCGCCGAACACGGCGAAGAAGCTCAGCCCGAGCGCGTCGAACATCTGCACCGGATGGTCCAGGCGCTGCAGCAGCGGATAGGCCACCATCGCCAGCGCCGCCGCGATCAGGGCGAGCGTCAGGTAGCGCCAGTCGGCCAGGCCGGCCGGCGGGATCGCGCCGATGCAGACGTCGCGGATGATGCCGCCGCCGCAGGCGACCATGTAGGCGATGGCGATGATGCCGAACAGGTCGAGGTTCTTCTGCCGCGCGGCGACTGCGCCGCTGATGGCGAAGACGAAGGTGCCGGCCATGTCCAGCACGGTGAACAGCAGGGTTTCGTTCATGGATTCGCGCTCCCACGCGTCACGCATCGAAGTCCGGAACGCCTGCCGTTCCTGTCAGCCGCGAAGGCGCCTTCGCCATCGCAGACCCGGGCACTCAAGCTGCCAAGCCTATCCCGCCATGGGTGTCGACCGCCACGACTCGCAGGATGCCTCCGACAGCCGCACGGAGCCCGGCGCGCCCCACCCGGTCCTTCATGGATGACCGGGCCGCGGAATGCGCGAACACGGCAACATCATCCTGCGTGGCGGTGCAGGCGCGGCGGCCGCCAGTGGATTGCCCGCCGCATCGGGTGCGCGGAGTTTGCCGGGCCGAACAGTGAACGCCGGCACACAACGTGGCGGCTGACGCGCATTTTCCCTGTGCTTCAATAGATCCGGTTTGTGGCGAGGATCGACGTGACCGAAGGATTGTTCAGGCAGCAGGTGACGCAGGCGCGCAAGGATGCCTGGCTTGGCGGCGCGCACCTGCCCAGGTCGCGCATGGCGTGGCCGATGGCGATCCTCGCTGCGTCGGCGATGCTGGCCATCGTGCTGCTGCTGGCGTTCGGCGGCTATACGCGCAAGGAACGCGTGCAGGGCCGGCTGGTGCCGCGCGCCGGCCTGATCGAAGTTGCCGCGGCAAGCCACGCCACGGTCGCCAGGCTGCAGGTACGCGAAGGGCAATCCGTCGCAGCCGGCCAGCCGCTGCTCGAGCTGTCCGCCGACTCCGACAGTCCCGCCCTGCCCGCGCGCGGCGTGGGCGAAAGCATCGACCGGCAGTTGCGCCGGCAACGTCGCAGCCTCGCCGCGGAGCTCGCGTCCGCGGACGATTCCGAACACCTGCAGCGCGACGCGCTGGGCGAGCGCATCGCGCTGCTGGAGCGCCAGCTTGTCGCGGCCGCCGCCGAGCAGGACCTGCGGCAACGCCAGGCCGCTGATGCCAGTGCATTGATCGAGCGCATCCGCCCGCTGGTCGAACAGCAGATCGTGAGCGCGGTGCAGATGCAGCAGTACGAGACCACCGCGCTGGATGCGCAGGCCCAGGCGCAGCTCGCGCGGCAGCAGCGCCTGCAGGTGCAAGGGGAGCTCGCGGACGCGCGGGCACAGCTCGCCGAATCGCCCCGCGCGGGCGCATCCCGTCGGGGCCAGTCCGAGCGCGCGCTGGCCGACGTCGAACAGGCGATCGCGCGCAACGAAGTACAGCGCGGCCGGGTCCTGCGCGCCGCGCGTGCCGGCGTGGTGTCGGGGCTGTCCATCAAACCGGGCCAGTCGGTGGCCGCTGGCCAGCGACTGCTGTCGATCATCCCCGGCGACTCGCCGTTGCAGGCCGAACTGTGGGTGCCCAGCCGCGCCATCGGCACGCTGGCGGTCGGCGGCGATGTTTCGATGCGGTACGCGGCATTTCCGCACCAGAAGTTCGGGCGCCAGCCCGGGAACATCGTCGACATCGGCGGCGTGGCGCTGTCGGTCGACGAAATCCGCGAGCGCGCCGGGGTCACCGTCGCCGAGCCGTCCTACCGGGTCCTGGTCGAGCCGCTGCACCAGCGCATCGCCGGTGAGGCCGGCCGCATGCTGGCGCCGCGCGTCGGCATGCAGCTGGAGGCCGACCTGATGCTCGAACACCGCCGCCTGCGCGACCTGCTGTGGTCCGCGCCCAGCCGGCCGTCGCCGGACACCACCGCTTCGCTCGAGGCAACGCACTGATGCCGGTCTCGTTGCGCATGTCGGGCAGCGCGCGCCTGCCGGTGATCCAGCAGGGCGAACTGGCCGAATGCGGCTTGGCCTGCCTGGCGATGGTCGCGCGCTACCACGGGCACGACGTCGACCTCGCGGGCCTGCGCCGCCGCTTCCCGGTCTCGCTCAAGGGTGTGGGGCTTTCGCGACTGATCGAGATCGGCGACCGCATGGGCTTCGAGGCGCGGCCGCTGCGCACCGAACCCGAACTGCTCGCCGACCTGCGCACGCCGTGCGTGCTGCATTGGGACCTCAACCACTTCGTGGTGCTCAAGCATGTCGGGCGGCGCGGGATCGAGATCCACGATCCTGCGCGCGGGGCAGTGACGATGTCGCTCGAAGAAGCCGGCCGCCATTTCACCGGCGTCGCGCTCGAACTCACGCCGGTGCCCGACTTCGAACCCATGCACGAACGCACCGGGGCGCGGCCGACGCTGCGCGCACTGGCCGCGCGGATCGCCGGGCTGCGCACCGCCGCGGTGCAGGTCCTGCTGCTGGCACTGGCGCTCGAAGTGTTCACGCTGGCGCTACCGCTGGCGCTGCAGTGGGTGATCGACCAGGTGCTGGTGTCGGCCGACTACGGGCTGCTGACGCTGATCGGCATCGGCTTCCTCGCGGTGGTGCTGTTCCAGGCCGCGATCGCGGCGATGCGCGGCTGGCTGGTCGCCGACATCGGCGCATCGCTGGGCGCGCAGTGGATCGGGCAGTTGTTCGGCCACCTGATGCGCCTGCCGCTGGACTACTTCGAGAAGCGCCACGTCGGCGGCGTGCTGTCGCGCTTCACGTCGGTGCAGGCGATCCAGCAAACGCTGACCGGCAGCTTCGTCGAAGCGCTGCTCGACGGGCTCACCGTGGTGCTGGTGCTGGCCATGCTGGTGTTCTACAGCGTGCCGCTGACCCTGCTGGTGCTCGCAGCGTTTGCGCTGTATGCGGCGCTGCGCTGGGTCGCCTACCGCAAGCTCTGGCGGCTGAAGGAGGAACAGCTGGTCTACGTGTCGCGGCAGCAGAGCCAGCTGATCGAGGCGATCCAGGGCGTGCAGACGGTCAAGCTCGCCAACAAGCAGGGCGACCGCCAGGCGCGCGTGGCCAACGCATCGATCGAAGTGGCGCGGCGCGAGGCCGCGATCGGCCGGCTCACGGCCACGTTCGCCGCCTTGTCGAAGCTGGTGATCGGCGGCCAGCGCGTGGTGCTGATCTGGCTGTGCGCGTGGATGACCCTCGAAGGCCGCTTCAGCGCCGGCATGCTGGTGGTGTTCGTGACCTACGCGGAACTGTTCGCGACCCGCACGGGCAGCCTGATCGACAGGCTGGTCGACCTGCGCCTGCTCGGCCTGCACGGGGAGCGCGTGGCCGACATCGCGCTCGAGGCGCCGGAGCCGCACGTGCATGGCGGCTATTCGGGACCCGCCCCCGAACCGCGGATCGAGATCGAGGGCCTCGGCTTCCGCTACGCCGACGACGATCCGTGGGTGCTGCACGACTGCTCGCTGGTCATCGAGGCCGGCGAATCGGTCGCCATCGTCGGCCCTTCCGGCTGCGGCAAGACGACGCTCGCCAAGCTTGTCCTCGGCCTGCTGCAGCCCGCCGAAGGCTCGATCCGCATCGGCGGCATCGACGTGCGCCGCTACGGGCTGGCCGAGTATCGCGCGCGCTTCGGCGCGGTGATGCAGGAGGACGTCCTGTTCGCCGGCTCCGTGGCCGACAACATTTCGTTCTTCGATCCCGATGCCACCGCGCAGGCGATCGAAGCAGCCGCGCGCGCCGCCCACATCCACGACGACATCGTCGCCATGCCGATGGGCTACGAATCGCTGGTCGGCGACATGGGCTCTGCGCTGTCGGGCGGACAGAAGCAGCGCGTGCTGCTGGCGCGAGCGCTGTACCGGCAACCGGCGATCCTGCTGCTGGACGAGGCCACCAGCCATCTCGATGTCGGCCGCGAACGCGCGATCAACGCGGCCATCGCCCGCATGAACATGACCCGCATCGTCATCGCGCATCGCCCGGACACCATCGCCAGCGTCGATCGCGTGATCGCCCTCCACGCCGGCCGCGCGCAGTCGATGACGGTGCCCGACTACCGATCGAGACAGGCATCACACGCAGAAGCGGCAATCGCGGTTAATGCCCGCTAACAACGAATTTTTGGAATCTGGCTAGCATCGAATCGCGCCGGAGCCGGTTCCGGCGCAACTGCATCCGATGCAGTCCATCCACCGGCGCAGCCAGGAGAAACGATGCATGAAACAGCATGACGTTGCACCCCAGGAAGACACGCTGGAACGTCCGCTTGCTCGAATCGCGGCACGCGAACTCTCCGCGGAAGAAATCGCGGCAGTTGCCGGCGGCCGTCCCGACACCACCCACGCCACCGGTCCGCGCGGTGACGATCCGGCTGATCCGGGCGACATCTACTGATCCGATCGCGCGAATCTTTCGCACTCCGCACGCCCCGCACCCGCGGGGCGTGTCCACGAATGGAACCGGGACTGCGCATCGCCCTCTTCGCGCCGCCGTCCCCCGGACCAAAGCCGGACTCGCTGCATGCCATCACGCCCACTGATCCTCTCGTCGCTGTCCCACGATATCCACGCCCATGCGGTCAGCTGGGGATTGCGGTGCAGCGGCGTCGAACCGCTTTGGGTCTCCTCCTTTGCCGACCCGGCTGCAGGCGCGATATCGCTGTACAGCGACGACGAAACACCCTGGCGGGCCTCGGGCGCGCTGGGCACGGAGATCGGTCCGGTCTGGTACCGGCGCACGCGCAATCCTGAAGACTTCCCGCGCGTGCGGCAAAGCGACCTCGCGTTCGTGCGAACCGAATGGGCGCGCTTCCTCAAGAACCTCTACCTGCTGGCGGGCGACCTGTCTGACCGGCTCTGGATCAATCCGCCGGCCGCGGCGATCGAGGCCGAGAACAAGCTCGTGCAGCTGCGCGCCGCCCGCCGGTGCGGCGTGCGCTTCCCGGCCACCCTGGTTTCCAACGACCCGGTGGAGATCCGCGCGTTCTTCCGCCGGCACGGAAAAGTGATCTACAAGCCATTCATGACCCACAGCTGGGAGAACGCGGATGGCGACGCGTTCAGCACCTATGCCAGCATCCTGGATGAATCCATGCTGGCGGGCGACGAAAGCCTGCGCCATTGCCCAGGCATCTACCAGGCCTACGTTGAAAAGCGCAGCGACCTGCGCGTGGTCGCGATCGGCGAACGCCTGTTCACCGTCGCCCTGCGTTCGACCTCCGGCCAGGCGTTCGTGGACTGGCGTGCGCACCAGCACGGCACCAGCCTGGAGGCGACGGTGGCCGAGCTCCCCACAGGCTGCGCGGACAAGCTCAAGGCGGTGATGCAGGCGCTCGGAATCGTCTTCGGCTGCTTCGACCTGGCCCTTGACGGCAACGGCGAGGCGTACTTCCTCGAGGTCAACCAGGCCGGTCAGTTCCTGTTCCTCGAACAGCTGGTACCGCAACTGCCGCTGCTGCAGGCGATGTCCGCCATGCTGGGCCAGGGGCGAACCGACTACCGCCTGGAGCCCGATCCTGCGCTTTCCTACGCCACCTACAACGCGAGCGAGGAACACGCCCAATGGTGGCAGCAGGTGCGCCCGCAGATGGAGGCCGAGGCCGCCGCGGGCGACTGGGTCAGCCGCGAGTAGCAGCCTCGGCGTCGGGTCTTGCCGTCAGGGACGGTGCTGCGGATCGCTGCGGTTGCCGCCGTCGATGCGAAACGTAAAGCAGTGCCGCCCTGCGCCATGCGCCCAGTGCGGGTCCTGCCAGCGCCTTTTCGCTTCCCGCTTGGCCGCGGTGTCGGTGATGAAGGTCGCGCACAGCTCGAACGCATCGGCCTCCGTCTTCCGGTATTCGTAGCGCGATCCGGTTTCCGGATCGGAGACATCCAGCGCAACACCCGGCCGCGCGTCGAGCGCGTCGAGCGTGTCTGGCAGCGCACCGGTATCGGCCCGGAAAGCGCGTGCCGCCGCTTCGACCTGGCGCAGGTCGTCCACGCGTCGCTCGTCGATGCGCATGCGCCGTTGCTCGGTCGGCGAGCCCATCACCACGATCGCCCCCGCCACCGTGGCCAGCACCACGATGCCGGCCAGCACCAGCAGCCAAAGCCCGACGGGCCGGGCGCTCACGCTGCTACCTCTTCACGGCGCAGGTCGTGCAGGTAGTAGCCGAACACGCCGCCGGCGATCGCGCCCACCACCAGCACCTTGAGCACGAAGCGGACGCTCAGTTCCCCGCCGAGCAGGTTGTAGACCAGGGTGGTGACGTCGCAGATCAGCGCGACCGCGGCCAGGAACAGGGTCAGGTAGGTCAGCCAGCGACGCACCGGCGAGAGCCGCTTGATCGGCTGCCGGTCCACTTCGCGCGCAAGGTGGCGCGCCAGCAGCGCGAACACCGGGAACGCGATGATCACCGAGGCCGTGGACCAGCGCATCGAGGAGCCGAACAGGTCGTAGCGGCTGGCAGCGGCATCCGGGAAGGCGGCGTTGACTAGGTCGAACAGCAAGCTGCCGACGTGGAACGCCGAGTAGTACAGGGACACGAACAGCACCAGGTACAGGAACGCCTCGCGCGCCGACAACGAGGCCCGCGGACGGGGCACGGGCACCGGAAAGTCGACGTCGGCATAGGCGGACAGCACGTCGCGGGTCTGCGCCTCGCTCCACCCGGCCGCGGCCAGCGCCTGCGCAATGGCCTCGCGCGACTGCCCGCGCAGCAGCGCCTCGCGCACGAAAACCTCGAGTTCCTGTGCTCCTGCCGCCATTGCCCGCACTCCGTGATTGCGATGGCGGCGACTGTAGCAGGCGCCACGACAGATCATTCACGCCAGTTCCAATGGGTCGCCGTAGCCCCTCTGCCTTTCGCTCTTGAACTGCCGGGCAAGTCGGAACGCGGGTGCGAATGCCCCTGGGTGCGAAATCAAGGAGAAGGCGTCGGCCGCAGGCCGGCGCCGGAGGCATTCGCGCGCATGGGCATTCGCACCCGGCGCCCAGTCATCTGGACGCGCGTCTCCCTCAGTCGGGAGAAAAACCAAAGAAAAAGCGGGCCGAAGCCCGCTTTCTCGTATCGTGCAGCGATGTCGCGGCGGCTTACTCGGCCGACACGCCCTCGCCTTCTTCCACGGCCTTCATCGACAGGCGGATGCGGCCCTGCTTGTCGACTTCCAGCACCTTGACCTTGACCACGTCGCCTTCCTTGAGCTTGTCGGACACCTTCTCGACGCGCTCGTTGGAGATCTGCGACACGTGCACCAGGCCATCCTTGCCGGGGGAGATGGTGACGAAGGCGCCGAAGTCCATCAGCTTGACCACCTTGCCCTCGTAGATGCGGCCCGGCTCGACGTCGGAGGTGATCTGCTCGATGCGGTCCTTGGCGGCCTTGCCGGCGGCGGCGTCGACCGAGGCGATGGTGATGGTGCCGTCGTCCTGGATGTCGATCTGGGTGCCGGTTTCCTTGGTGATCGCCTGGATCACCGAGCCACCCTTGCCGATCACTTCGCGGATCTTGTCGGGGTGGATCTTGATGGTGATCAGGCGCGGCGCGAAGTCGGACAGTTCCGGGCGCGGCGCGGTCAGCGCGTTGGCCATCTCGCCGAGGATGTGCAGGCGGCCCTGCTTGGCCTGGGCCAGCGCGACCTTCATGATTTCCTCGGTGATGCCCTGGATCTTGATGTCCATCTGCAGCGCCGAGATGCCGTTCGAGGTACCGGCCACCTTGAAGTCCATGTCGCCGAGGTGGTCTTCGTCGCCGAGGATGTCGGACAGCACGACGAAGTCGTTGCCTTCCTTCACCAGGCCCATCGCGATACCCGCGACTGGCGCCTTGATCGGCACGCCGGCGTCCATCAGTGCCAGCGACGAGCCGCAGACCGATGCCATCGACGAGGAACCGTTCGACTCGGTGATCTCCGAGACGACGCGGATGGTGTACGGGAAGGCTTCCATCGTCGGCATCACCGCCAGCACGCCGCGCTTGGCGAGGCGGCCGTGGCCGATCTCGCGACGCTTCGGGCCCATCATGCGGCCGGCTTCGCCGACCGAATAGGGCGGGAAGTTGTAATGGAACAGGAAGTGGTCCTTGTACTCGCCACCGACGGCATCGATGATCTGGCCGTCACGCGCGGTGCCCAGGGTGACCGCGACGATCGCCTGGGTCTCGCCACGGGTGAACAGCGCCGAACCATGCACGCGCGGCAGGATGCTGACCTTCGATGCGATCGGGCGCACGGTGTCGAGCGCGCGGCCGTCGATGCGGATCTTGCTGCTCAGCACGGCGCCACGCATGGTCTCGTACTCGAGCTCGCTGAACTGCTTGGAGACTTCGGCCGGGTTCCAGCCGTTGGCTTCGATCTGCTCGGCGAGGCCGGCGATCACGTCCTTCTTCAGCGCCGAGATGGCGTCCTTGCGCTCGAGCTTGTCGCGCACCGCGAAAGCCTGGGTCAGGCGATCGCCGATGGCGGCCTTCAGCGCGCCGACCATGTTCGCGTCGGCAACCGGCGCGGACCAGGTCCACTTCGGCTTGCCGGCCTCGGCGACCAGTTCGTTGATGGTGTTGATCGCGACCTGCATCTGCTGGTGGCCGAACATCACCGCGCCGAGCATCACGTCTTCCGACAGTTCCTGCGCTTCGGATTCGACCATCAGCACCGCGTTGGCGGTACCGGCGACGACGAGCTCGAGCTGCGAGTCGACCAGTTCGGTCTTCGAGGGGTTGAGCAGGTACTGGCCGTCCTTGTAACCGACCTTGGCCGCGCCGATCGGGCCGTCGAACGGCGCACCGGACAGCGACAGCGCGGCGGACGCGCCGATCAGGGCGAGGATGTCGCCGTCGACTTCCGGGTTCATCGACATCACCGTGGCGATGATCTGCACTTCGTTGCGGAAGCCATCGGGGAACAGCGGGCGGATCGGGCGGTCGATCAGGCGCGAGATCAGCGTTTCCTTCTCGGTCTGGCGGCCTTCGCGCTTGAAGAAGCCGCCCGGGATGCGGCCACCGGCGTAGAACTTCTCCTGGTAGTCGACGGTGAGCGGGAAGAAATCCTGCCCCTCGCGCGCGGTCTTGTTGGCGACCGCACTGACCAGCAGCACGGTGCCGTCGCACGACACCATGACGGCGCCGCCGGCCTGGCGGGCGATCTCACCGGTCTCGATCGTGACCGTCTGTTTGCCGTACTGGAAGCTCTTGGTAACTTTTGCCACGTGTGTATTCCTTGGATGACTCTAGCGATGGACCGGACGCGGACCCTTGCCCGCGCCGGGCGGACCGCGCGAAGCGATCCAAAAAAGAACCGCGGCGCATTGCTGCGCCGCGGTGTGGTCCGGGGTTACCGGCGCAGGCCGAGCTTCTCGATCAGGGACTTGTAGCGCGCGACGTCCTTGCGGTGCAGGTAGTCGAGCAGGCTGCGGCGGCGGTTGACCATCTTCAGCAGGCCACGACGGCTGTGGTGGTCGTGCTTGTGGGCCTTGAAGTGCTCGGTCAGGTGCACGATGCGGGCGGTGAGCAGGGCGACCTGGACTTCCGGCGAGCCGGTGTCGTTGTCGCCGCGCTTGTGTTCGTTGATGACGGTGCTGGTGTCGATGGACATCTGGTGTTTGCCTCGGGTAGATGCGTGGCTTGCAGGAACGCGGCGCCATGCCAGTGGCATGGTCCACGCACCGCTCGGCTCGCCGTTTGCAGGATGGGTGGTGCGAAAGTGCTTGAAAAAGCCGCAAAATTGTAGCGCCTGGCGGCGCCGGTCACAAGGTCAACGCGCCTTGGCAACCGGGATGCCCGGCTGGGCACAGGCCCAGCTGAACAGGCGCTGCGGCCGCAGCAGCCCCTCGCCATCGACCTCGCCCAGCCCCAGCGCGCGTCCCCGCGGATCGAAGATCGCCACCGCGCCCGACGGACGGAAGCCGCCGGACACGCCCTGCCCGTAGGACAGCCGCGCCGCCTGGGCCGCATCGACCTCCACTTCCGGCCACGAGGCCATGCCGCTTTCCACCGGCAGCAGGCAGGAATCGAGCCCGCGCTCGCCGCGGCCGGCCAGCGCCTGCAGGTCGTCCAGCGTCCACAGCTTGGGCTCGCGGAACGGATCGACCCAGAGCCGGCGCAGCTCGGCGACATGCGCGCCGCAGCCGAGCGCCTCGCCGAGGTCGCGCACCAGGCTGCGCACATAGGTTCCTGAACCGCATTCGACATGCAGGCGCAGCAGCGGCTCGCCGGCATCGAGCAGGTCTGCGGCGGTCTGCAGCTCGAAGGCGTGCACGTCGACCTCGCGCTCCTCGACCTCCACCACCTCGCCGCGGCGCGCCTTGGCATACAGCGGCTCGCCACCGCGCTTGAGCGCCGAATAGATCGGCGGGCGCTGTCGGATGCGCCCGGTCAACGCCCGCAGGGCGGCGTCGATGGTGTCGATGGACAAGGCCGGCACCGGCCGTTCACGCAGCGGCTGGCCGTCGGCGTCGTCGGTATCGGTGACGATGCCCAGCCGCGCCACCGCATCGTAGGCCTTGCGCGCGCCGAGCAGGCCACCGGCGATCTTGGTCGCCTCGCCGAAGCAGACTGGCAGCAGGCCGGTGGCCAGCGGATCGAGGCTGCCGGTATGCCCGGCCTTCTGCGCACGGAACAGGTGCCGCACGCGCTGCAGCGCCTGGTTGGAGCTCAGTCCACGCGGCTTGTCGAGCAGCAGGATGCCGTCGAGGCTGCGGAATCGCGTGCGTGGCGGCTTGCTCATCCGGGCATTGTAGGGTCGAGGCGCGGGGCCGTGCTCTTGTCCCCACGCTCTCGTGGGAGCGGCTTCAGCCGCGGGCTCTTCGGGCACCGGTGAAAATCAAAAGCGCGCGGCTTGAAGCCGCTCTTGCGACGGCTCAGCCGTCGTTGCCGGTATCCGTGTCGTCGCCGGTATCCGGCAGGT
>Ga0307414_10000791_pt1 | contig 16164 bp, 13 predicted proteins | sample DK1Ometagenome_FD_203804 | JGI IMG/M metagenome (GOLD analysis project Ga0307414, IMG submission 203804) | Maize rhizosphere microbial communities from greenhouse at UC Davis, California, United States - DK15-O-3 | ecosystem: Host-associated > Plants > Roots > Rhizosphere > Soil | place: USA... | reverse complement strand
GTAGTGGGCGGCTTCTACGGCGAGATCGAGAACAAGAACAACAACAAGGTGCCCGTTCTCGGCGACGTGCCGGTGCTCAACTTCTTCTTCAAGAGCAAGGAGACCGTGAAGGAAAACTCCAGCTTGGTATTCATCGTCACCCCGACTTCCTACGACCCGACCAGCCGCTCCGCCACGAGCACCCAGAGCAGCCGCATCCACCGCAACGTGAGCCTGCCTCAGGACCACGATTGGGTGGACCCCGAGTGCAACCCGGGCCCTGCCCACGAACCGAACCTGCGCCGCGGCGTCCGCGACCTCAGGCCGACCCAGGCACCCTACTATCCGACGGATGCCGAACTGGACCGGCAACCTGCGCCCGCACCAGCCCCGGCGACGGTAAAAGGCCGCTTCAGCAAAGGCGGGAGGAAGTGAACGGCGCGGGGCGGGGACCTTTCCCCGCCCGGCCCTTGCCACGACCCACGGAATCCATGTCATCCCCCACATCAGCCATGCACGATCAGCCGGCGCGAAAGCACGGCGACATCGATGAACTCCTCAGGATCTGCCTGGAGCAATCCCTCCAGGCGGTCCAGGCCACGGGCGTGGCCACGGAGACGGAACTCGCACGCACCCGCGTCGCCTTCGAGAGGGCCGTGGCAAAGGGCGAACCGATGGATGTCCTGGAAATCCTGGCACGCATGCAGGGCGCGGAAGAGGAGCATCTCGGCATCGAGGTCGCGAGGATTTCGCACGCGGTCTCGATGGTGATCCATCCCTCCCCGCCTTTGATTCCCTTCGCCGCCAAGTTGATCGCCCCGTCGGCGTTTTATGAATCCTTCGACCACCTCCACAAGGTGGCGAGGGCCTTGCTGGCACCGGTGATCTTCGCGGAAGACACGGACGCCGTGGGCACCGGCGCCCTCAATCCGGTGGCCGCCCGCATCATGGCCGACGAGATCCTCTCCACCGTGGACCGCCGTTTCGGCATCAAGCCCTTCGTCACCTCCGTCCGGATGGATTACGAGAGCTGGAGCTTCATCACCCGCAAACATTTCGGACTGTGATCGACTACGACAGCATGTCCTTCAACGAGCTCATCAGCGGGCAGATCATGCGCGCGCTGGCGATGCACGATCCGCAATACGCCGAGCTTTCCCACGATCAGGTGGCGAACCGGGTGACCCGCTATTGCTTTATGGGAGCGATCGCGAAGATCAACGGCCTGCCCTTCTTCCCGAAGGTGGCCGAGTTCTGCGACGCCTCCCTGCACGCGTACTGCGATCCCACGGTGCTGACGCGCGGGCTCTTCAGCCCCCTCTGCGTGACCGGCGACAAGCTGGTGGTCGCGGTGGCCAATCCCTGGAGCCCTCTGCCGGACGAATACCTCGCCCCGCGCTTCCCGGATCTGGAGATCGTCAAGATCGTCACGCTCGCCTCCGAAATCGCCCGCGCGATCGAGTCGGTCGCAACCAACTCCGGCCCGAGCCGCTCGGAACTCGAAGCCATTGACGTCGAGGACAACGGCGACGACATCCGCGACTTCGACGTGACGACGGACTACACCGAGCCGATGGCCCAGCTCGTAGCCACCGTCATGGCGGACGCCGTGAAAGGCCGCGCCTCGGACATCCACTTCAAGGTGGAGAAGGAGTCCTTCTACTACGCCTACCGCGTGGACGGGGACATCGGCCCGAAGGTCGAGATCCCGATGAAGCTGAAGGACCGGCTGGACGCCTTCCTGCTGAACCTGATGAAGCTGCCAACGGAGATCCGCGCCACCGCGCCGGGGATCTCCGGCCGTTTCACGATCTCCTATTTCCACCGCCCGATCGACATCCGCTACGAACGGCACCGTACTTACCGCGGCTACCACATCACGATGCGTCTGCTCGACAAGAGCAACATCAACGTGACCCTCGGCAAGGGAACGCTTGCATTCGACGAGGAGACGCTTTTCGAGCTGAGCAAGGTGATGCGCGTGCCTGCCGGCATCATCGTCATGTCCGGACCCACCGGCTCGGGGAAATCCACGACGCTCAACGCGATCCTCCGCGAACTGAACCGGCCCGACGTGAACATCCTGACGCTGGAAAACCCGGTGGAGGACGAAGTGCCCGGAATCACCCATTGCGACTTGAAGAGCCCCAAGGAATTCAAGCCGATGATCGCTTCCTTCATGCGGAGCGACCCGGATATCATCCTCATGGGCGAGGTGCGCGACATCGAATCCGCCGAACTCGCGATCGAAGCCGCGGTGACGGGCCACAAGGTGCTCACCACCATCCACACCCCGCGCGCCTCACAGATCATCGAGCGCTTCGAGCAGCTCGGCATCGAGCGCTGGAAGATTGCCCAGACGCTCAAGGCTGCCTGCGCGCAACGCCTGGTGAAGCTGCTCTGCCCCTACTGCAAGGAGGCGAAGCACGGAATCTCCGAACTCAACCGCCGCACCTTCAACCTCGATGAATCCTGGGGCGACATCCCGATCTACGAGGCCAAGGCCGGCGGGTGCCCCGAGTGCCGTTTCTCCGGCTACAACGGCCGGACCGCCATCCTCGAAATCATTCCCATCACCCCGAAGACCTCGGACATGCTGTCCAAGGGCGAGATCTCTCCCTACGAGCTGGAAGTAAAAATCCAGGAAGAGGGCAAGCTGCCGAACCTGCGCCGCAGCGGGCTGCGCCTCCTGCGCGAAGGCAAGACCGACATCGAAGCCGTTGCCAAGGTCATCGACATGACATACACCGATGAGTAGTGCCACCGCCGCCAGCACCGCCAAGCCCGCTCCCGGCAAGAAGCCGGAAGCCCAGCAGGCGTCTTTCAGTTTCCTGAAGGCCTCGCAAACGAAGGAGTTCAGCAAAAAAACGCTGATCAATCTCTTCCGCGGCATCAGCTCGATGCTGCGCGCCCAGATCAATACGGCGGACGCGCTCAAATACTACGGCCAGGGCCTCAGCGACAAGATGATGGTGGATGCGCTGACGAAGATCCGCGACGACATCAACTCGGGCATCAGCGTGCACGAGGCCTTCCGCCGCACCGGCCGCTTCAGCGACATGGTCGTGGGCCTGATCCAGGCGGGCAGCGATGCCGGCCAGCTCCACGAGGCCTTCAAGTCCCTCGCCGCGCGGTTCACCAGCGAGCTTCATTTCCAGAAGGCGATCCGCAAGGCCACGGTGATGCCCACGGTCATCATTTCCGTGTTGGTCGGCGCCTTCATCACCTCGCAGGTGAAGATCGTGCCGCAGGTGGAAGAGATGCTTGCAGGTGTGGGAGCCAAGCCGGACGGCATGACGGCGATCTCCTTCAAGATCTCCCATATCACCCAGTCGGTCTGGCCGGTGGTGGTGCTCACGATCATCGGCATCGCCATCGTGATCTGGCGCTCCGCAAAGGTGCGGAACTTCTTGCTGGGCCTCGCGATGTCGAAATGGCGCCTGCTGCGGCTGCTCATCCTGAGCATGCGCCAGATGACCTTCCTGGCCACCATCAAGCTCCTGCACGCCAACGGGATCAACCTGGCCAAGTCCATCCGCGTGTCCGCGAATAGCGTGAAAGGCACGCCCTTCTATCAAGAGCTGCGGGACGCCGCCGAGAAGTACGAGAACTCCGGCGTGCCGCTTTCCACCGCCTTCGCGAAATACACCTCCGTGGACTCCCAGGTGGTACACATGCTTTCCATCGGCGAGAAATCCGCCTCCCTGGATAGCCAGTTGGAGATGCTCTCCTCGATGTACGAGGAAGATTCTGAAACCTACATGGCCGCGTTCACCGCGGCGGTCAGCTTCCTCGTGCTGATCATGGCCGTCTTCCTGATCGCCGCGGTCTTCATCGGAACCTTCCTGCCGATCTTCCTGATGGGTCCGAAGATGATGAACAGCGGAGTGTGAGCTCCGTGCCAACTCGATCCCGACGACGATGCAACTTACACGACTCGACCGCTATCTCCGCTCGCGGTTCGTTTACGAGACGCACATCTATACTCTGCGGCTCCCGGCTTCGATCCCGGCCGGCACCATTGCCGAGGAGCTCCCCGAATCGCCCGGGCGCAAGTTCAAGCACCGCTTCATCCTGCGCAGCGACAAGGCGGTGCAGGAGCTGATCGAGGAACTGAGGAGCGCCAACCAGATGTTTACCACCCGGGTGGTGGACAGGGAGGCATGGTACGTGCCCTTGCTCGCCCCGAACGGCAAATCCGTGACCTGGTGGCTGGTTTGGGCGTGCTTCACCGCCATGGGGGTCTTCGGCCTCATCCACGTGGCCAAGATCGCCTGGGCTAATGAAGAACTCCGCAAGAACGTCTCGGAAGCGATGAAGATCCTCCAAGGATAGGATCGCGACTCTCACTGAAGTAAAGATTTCCGTCTTTTCAAGGCACCCAAACCATCATAAACTCCAGCGTCCCATGAAGACTGTCCGTTCCATCTCCGCTGCCCGGGGGGGATTCACGCTCATCGAGCTCACGGTGGTGATCTTTATCCTGATCGCACTCCTGAGCATGGGCTTCGGCATGTCCAAGACCATCGAGAAATGGAAGAAGGGTAAGGAAGCCTCGGAAACCCTGCGGTCCGTTTACACGGCCCAGCGCCTCTATCTGGCCGACCATCCGACCGCGGCGGTGAACACGCTGACCCCGGCGCTGCTGCTTCCCTACATCCCGAACGGCACGGGCGTTTTCCCGGGTTCCACCTCCCTCGAGGGGACCGCCCTTCACGCGCAGGTGAACGTTTCACCGCCGGTCTGGAGCCCCACCGCGGGCGGTGTCTCCGGCCCCGCCTACGATCCTTCCGGCAGCGCCACGGACTCCCTCTGGGACGTCGGACAATGAAACTGCCGCGCGTCATTTGCCTTTCAGGCATCGTTGCCCTGGCGCTCGCCGGGAACGCGGCGGCGGAGGAATTCACCGCCATGGGGGACTACGTCATCCGGAGCCAGATTAAGATCACCGGCACCGGGCGCGTGGTACAGATCCCGATGAAGCCCTTGGCCCTCAAGGTGGAGACCGATGGCGTCACCGTCCGTATCTCCACCGGCACGGAGTCCGACAGTTGGTCCACCTTTACCATCTACCGCTCGGACGGAATCGGCCGCCAGAGTTCGGTCGGCGGAGCGCTCGAGGTCGTGCCCGGCGTCCAGGCCACCAGCGACCATGGTGGCGTCCACAAACATCTCCGGCTCACACGGGATACGCTGACCCTTACGGTCTTTCCCGGCGTCTCCGACCAAACCTTGGTAACCCATGCCCTCATCGCCCCCCCCTCTGCAAACGCATCCGCTGGCGCCGGCGCGGCGGATCCTGCCTCACCTTGAACTCATGCGCCCGCTGCCCACATCGACCCAAATGAGTACCAGCACCGCGAAGCCGCAGGCTCCGGCAGCGACGCAAACGCTGGAACTCGGACCGCTGCACCACTCCTCGCCGGCATCGAACCGCCGGGCTTCGTCCTCGGGCTCTGCCCAGCGTTCCTACCCTTGGCTCCTGCTCGCGAGCACCGGCCTCGCCGCGGTTTTCTGCGGACTCTATCTTACCAAGCCGGTCATCGCCGCCGGCACGGCTCCATCCATCGCGGACGCGCCTTTCGAGCCCGCGCCTTCGCTCTCGCCCGGCCCCGACGCCGCGAAGCCCGCGAGCGAAAGCCGCTCGCTGCTGCCGAGCTCGGCCGCACTTCCCGGCGACCCGTCGGCCAAACCGCAAGCTGCGGATCCCCGCCGCTTGCCGAGCGCGGAGACCGGAGCCGCCGCTTCCTACGAGGAGACGAACCTGCGCATCCAGCACGTGCTGAAAGCCGAGGGTCCCGCAGGGGAGGATCTCGGGAAAATCATGCTGGAAGTGCCCGTGCTCTATGGCAGCCGCTCGCTGCGATGGACACCCGCGGAGGTCGCCCGCGCCCGCGAACTCCTCGTGCGCATCGGCGATTACCAGGAAAAGACACGAGCCTTGCAAACCGAAGGAGGAGCCCTTCTTTCGGAATGGAATGCCTTGGTCGGAGACTCCGTGCCGACAGAGGTCCTTCGGGCAGACAGCCCTTCCCTCACCCGCGACGCCCTGCTGAACCCCGCCGAGGGGCTCGACAGCACCGAAGCCATCGAAATCCAGAACCGATGACCTTTTTCCGACCTACCCTCGTCTTCGCCGTTTTGACTTCCGCGGCGGTGGCCCAAGACATTGCACCCAAGGACGAAACGCGCGATCCCGTGTTTTCCGCGCTCTCCGGAGACCTCGATGACAACGAGGGTCCCAGCGTCACCGTGGATATCAGCGCCTCCGCCCCCTCCCTGCTTCCTGAAGACTCCGGCGAGCCGGTGCTGGTAACCGGCAAGCGGCCGGAAGAAACCGAGGAAGGTGCCGACGCCGCCCCTCCCCCGGCTCCCGAGCCGGAAGGCGTGACCGTCACCGTGGAACCGGGCAGTGGCGGCGCAGCGGCCGTGGATGCCGCCGCGGTGAAACTGCTGGCCCCTTTCCCCGCGAAACCGCTCGCCGCGCCGCCCGTCGGCTGGCGATTGGAACACCCGAAGGAAGTGCCCGCCTTCGTCCGCGAAGTCCCCCTGTCCAATGGTACCAAGATCTCGCTTTCCATCCGGCCCCACCTGCTGGTTCCGGATGCCGATGGCGCAAACGTGATCGCCGTCAAGGAGCCGGGCTACGAGCCCGCCCTGCGCTACGCCCAGACCGGCACGATGTCGGCCGTGATATCGTCCTCCTTGGAACGCCTCGACCAGGACTCCCGCAAGATGAGCGAGGCGATTGATCGTCTGGGCCAGCTCCTCAGCTCCCTGCCCTCTCCCGAAGCACCCCCGGAATCCGCTCCATCACCCGTCAAGAAACCGCGATGAAATCGAGCCTTATTCCGATCGCCTGCGGAACCGCTCTCGCTCTGATGACCGGCGCTGCCGCCACCCATTGGTGCGCGGTGCGCGACATGGTGGCGCTGGCATCCGCCATGCCCGCCAGCCGCCCTGCACTCCCGGCGTCCGCCGACCGCCCTTCCCCGGCCCCGATGCCAGATGATCGCGTCGCGCGCGAGGCGAGGGACCTGCTGGCGGAAGTGCGCGGCAAGAAGAGCGCGACCACCTCTCCCGGCCGCCGGGATGCACGCACCCCCTCCTTCTACGCCGGCCATGCGGATCGGGAGCAGGCGGCGGAGCGCAAGCCTTCCCGTCCCCCCTCGGGAGACCCCACGGAAGCACGTATCGAGAAACTTCTCACCGCGCTGGAAGGCGCGGTCGAACAAAATCAGGAGCTCCGCGACCGCCTGGCGGATACGAACCGCGACGTCATGGAGCTGCGCTTCCAAGTGGATAGCTATTCAGGGCAGTTCCGCCCGCTGAAGGTGGAAGAAGAACCCACCTTTTACGACGACGGATCCGGGGTCCTCCCGCCGCTGGATGCTCCCTGACCGGGGCTGCCATGGCTTTACGGAAAAAGGCAGACAGGAATGTCCGCCTTCTTCGTTTGTCGCACCGGATCGCACGACCCCGCGGCATTCCACGGGGTTCCTGAGCCAGACAGGCAAGCCCCTGCCTCAGATCGGCATCGGGAAGGCGCGGTTGAAGGCAAAAACCTTGTCCCGGATGGCGTGGAGTTTCACTTCGTCGCCGATAGCGGCCAGCGCCTCGGCAATGAAATCCGCGACTTGTTCGACATCCTGCTCCTTCATGCCGCGGGTGGTCACCGCCGGGGTGCCGATGCGGATCCCGCTGGGTTTCATCGGAGTACCCGTGTCGAAGGGGATGGAGTTCTTGTTCACCGTGATGCCCGCTTCATCGAGAGCATGCGAAGCGTCGGCTCCGTTCAGGTCTTTGGTGCGGAGGTCCACCATCATCACGTGGTTGTCCGTGCCGCCGGAAACGATGCGGTAGCCGTGGCTGGAAAGGCGGGCGGCGAGGGCCTGCGCGTTCTTCACGATCTGCTCCTGATAGCCCCGGAACTCCGGCTGCAGCGCCTCGCCGAAGCAGACGGCTTTCGCGGCGATCACGTGCATGAGCGGGCCGCCCTGAATCCCGGGGAATACCTGGGCATCGATCTTCTTCGCGAACTCTTCCTTGCAAAGGATGATGCCGCCGCGCGGGCCGCGGAGGGACTTGTGGGTGGTGGAGGTGACGAAATCCGCGTGCGGCACGGGGCTCGGATGCACCCCGGCGGCGACCAGACCGGCGATGTGCGCCATGTCAACGAAGAGATACGCTCCCACCTCGCGTGCGATCTGCGACATCCGCTCGAAGTCGATGACGCGGGAATAGGCGCTGGCCCCGCAGGTAATCAGCGCCGGCTTCACCTCGCGCGCCATCTCGGCCAGCTTGTCGTAGTCGATCCGCTCGTCATCCGGGCTGACGCCATAGTGAACGACGTCGTAAAATTTGCCGGAGAAATTCGCCTTGTGGCCGTGCGTCAGGTGGCCCCCGTGCGAAAGGTCCATGGTCAGGATCTTATCGCCGGGCTTGAGGACGGAGAAATAGACGGCGGTATTCGCTTGGGAACCGGAATGCGGCTGGACGTTCGCGTGCTCGGCTCCGAAGAGCTTCTTGGCGCGGTCGATGGCAAGCTGCTCCACGACGTCCACGTTCTCGCATCCGCCGTACCAGCGCTTGCCTGGATAGCCCTCGGCATACTTGTTCGTCAGCACCGACCCTTGGGCCTCCATGACCGCGGGCGAGGCGAAATTCTCCGAAGCGATCAGCTCGATGTTGTTCCGCTGGCGCTTTTCCTCCGCCACGATGGCGGCGTAGAGGTCGGGGTCGGTCTCGGCGATCCGGGAGCCGGAGGACTTGCACACCCGCAGTTCGTGGCGGCCACCTTCAAATTCCGTGGAAAGGAATGCATCCACCATGGCGATCGCCGTCACGCTATCGACGCTCTTGCCACCTAGGCAGAGGACGTTCGCGTCGTTGTGCTGGCGCGTGGTCACCGTTTCCTCGACCGTGCGCACATTGGCCGCGCGGACGTGGCGATGGCGGTTCGCGGCGATGCTTACGCCGACGCCCGAGGTGCAGCACAGGATCCCGTAGTCCTGCGTCCCGTCCGAAACGGCACGCCCCACGAGATTGGCGAAATCCGCATAATCGACCGATTCGTGGCCCTGGGTGCCGAAGTCCGCGACCTCGTGGCCCGCGGCCTTCAAATGGGCGACGATGGCATCCTTCAGGTCAACTCCGCCGTGATCGGCGCCGAGGGCAATACGCAGGGACTTCTGGCTCATGGTGATCGCTTGGGCGGCAGGGACATGAACCGGAGGGCCGGGAAATGCAACACTTGACTGGGATGAGGAAGCGGGCCGGAGACATCCGGGCTGCCCTTACCCGGGTCTTTAAAAGAAACCGAAGCGCTTCCGCCGGTAAAATGGTTTGGCAGATTGGGTAAAATAGTCCTCCAAGCCGCCTTGACCGGTGATTCGCATCATGTCCACCGGAGGATCCGGAATTTCGATGCCACTAATCACAGGTCCCACGCCAGCCCTCACCTTGTCCCAATCACCCTTCACCTGTAGCGCAATCAGAGTGTGCCCTTTTTGGGCCTCCGATGGGTCCAGGATGTGTGCGAGGTAGGCCTTCTCCACTTCGGGAATCGTTTTGAAATAGGCCGCGAGCGCCTCCACCAAGGCTGCCGGATATCGCGCGGGCTCGCCTAGCAACACATTTGTATCTTCCTTAATCACGCGCGCTGCTGGTTCGAACATTTCGCCGCTCAGCAGCGCGGCGATTTCACCCTTCTCTAAAACTTTCCCGCATTCCGATCCAAAATTCAGCAGGAGGTCCGCTCCTTTCGTGATCTTCATCAACACCGCTGCATTCAGGCCAAGATAGCTCGCCTCATGGGTCAGGACCGCCTGCAACCGCAGCGGCGACGAAAACACCGGGAGATACGGCCTACCCTCCCATTCGATGGGCATTATCCGCAACTTCATGCCCGACTCCAAAACGGATTTTCCAGCATCAAGTGGCGGCGGGCCATCCTGAACGACGAAAAGGTCTGATTTCAGCAGGTCTCGATAAAACTGCGGCCGGCATTCCGGCGCGGTCGAGGCGCGCAACAGGGACTGCTCCAGATCGTTCTGTGGAATGAAAGCCATGATATGAGCCGATGATGGAATTTCAGCACGCCCCATCCCAGCAGCGGCAGGGAAATCATCCCCCCTGCCAAGTCTGATCGACGAAGGCGATGAGGGTGGGGATGGCCAGGTCCAGGGTCTTCGCGGTCTCCTCGTAGGCCTTGCGGCCCATGCCGATGGGATCGGGGACGTCCGAGGCCACCCCTCGTCCCGGAATTTCCACGAATTCGCAGGCGAGGTAGAACTTATCCGAATAGTCGGGAAAGAGATTCTCCAAGGCCTCCAGATGGTCCGAGGTCATCGCGAAAACGTGGGTCGCCTGCTCGACGAGCTCCTGCGACACCGGTTGGCTGGTGAAGCCGTCGAGCGAAATCCCTCTTGCCGCCAGAAGCTTGGCCGTTTCCGGATTCGGCTGATCTCCCGGGTAGGCGGCGACGCCCGCCGACCGCACTTCATAATCCCCGCGGCCTTCCACGGCCTTGCGGAAAAGGCCCTCGGCCATCGGACTGCGGCAGGTATTTCCCGTGCAGACGAAAAGTACCGATTTCTTGGCGGACATCGCGCGCACCATGCCTTTCGCATCCCGCCCGGTCAAGGCGGGTCCATGGTCACGATCACCCGGCCGAACCGCCGTACGGGACCGGCTCCGCCGGGGTCGGGTACGGTCACCCGCTCCCATGCATCGTCGATTCCTTCGACCAATGGCACCGAAGCCGCGTCGTTGAAGTCGTCGAGCGAAGCCCCGAATTGGGGCACGTAAGCGAGGCCCGCGACGCCTTTCCGCCGGAGGTACTGGAGGGACAGCACCTGGCCGTCGGGTTCGCCGGGAACCACGATCAGCCGCGGGAGACCGGCTCCGGGAACGACGCCGGGATCGTAGATCGCGGGATCCGAGGCGGAGGGATTCAGGTTGAAGGCGTATTCCAGCAATTTCGCGATGCCGTCCTCGTCCTCATCCGCCAATTGCGAAGCGTCCGAGGAGTCCACGCCGCGATCGAGCGCCCATTGCTGATAGCCGGTGCGATAAATGACCTCCAGCAGGTCGGAGGCGTGATTTCCGGAAGCGGTGGCATCGGTGGCGGCATTCTCCGGCAGGAGCAGGGTCACCAGTGGCGCGCTGCCCTGCACCTCCACGGTGTAGGAATCGCCGCCGCCGGTGAGGGAGAGGATTTGCCCCCCGCTGATCGAGATGTCCGCCGCCTCGAGGCCGGTCACCGGTTCGGAGAAAGAGAGAACCGCCTCGAAAGGACCGTTCACCGCCACCGCCGGGCCATCCCATGTCGGCAGAGGCCTCAAAGGGACGAGCATGAGCCGGTCCACCCGGGTGCCATCGTCACGGACATAGAGTTCCAGGGTGTGGGCCCCCGCCGTGAGGCTGAAGATCGTCGGATTCGTGAGCGGCTGGCGCGAACTGTTGGCGGTATCCCAGTGAAACTGGCCTGAATTCACCTCGCCGGGCACCTGGTTGGTATGCCACTCGGAGGGTGGCTGGCTGTCGAAGCCGATGAAAAGCGAGTCGCTACCGGAAGAATCCGAACGCACGAGCCCCCGCACGTGATATTGGCCGGGGCGCGGGAGAACGAGGGAATAGGTGGCCTTGAGCGCGGCATTCAATGCGAAGTCGCCGGCGCGGCTGCCGTCTGGCGACAAGATATAGGCACCCCCGCTCGCCGATGCGTCGGCCACTTCCACGAAGCTGCCGGTCCCCCCGTTCGAAAGGACCCCGTCCTCCGCCTCCATGGCTAGGATATAGGGAACGAACGGAACCGACAGGAAAGCCCCCTCTCCCATCAGGTTCGCGGCGAGATCGACGACCGAGCCAGCGTGCAGCTCCACGCCTACCAGGCCTGTCTCCGCGGGAGTGATTGTCAAGAGATAGCCGATGCCGTCCGGAATGATCGAATCGAGCGTGGCACGGTGCAGGGTGAAATCGGCGGCGGTTAGCCCCGTGACTGCCTCGTCGAAAGTGAGGCCGATCTGGAAGGTGCCGGCGGTAGCGCCCGGCACTCCCGTGAAGCGCGGAACCGGCGGCAGGGTATCGAGATGTTCGAGCGAAAGGACGGATGACGCCCTGCTGCCCAAGCCCCCGCTGTTTGCAGCGTCCAGGGGAACCGAGACGGACACGTTCGGGGCACTCGGTGAAATGGTCGCCACGTAGTAGTAACCCTTCCCCCGCAGTCCGGTAACGGTGCCGCCGCTGACCGACAAATCGCTCTCGTTGAAGTCCGTGACGTTTGTGTCGAAGACGACGGTCGCCTCGAAAGGCCCGTTGACGATGCCGGAGGGCCCGGCGATTTCACAACGCGCCTTCCGCTGGCCTACTAGTCCTTCATAGCGCCGAACCGCATTACCATCTGTCCAGGTGCCGGAGGTCATCAGGGTCCAGGCCACCGCATCGGTACTGTATTCCACCACGTAGTCGCCGATACGCCCGTTCGATGAATTCTGGCGCGGAGTATAAACAAAGCCCCCGACAGGCCTGAGGGAACCCAAATCGATGACGACATAATGCGGCGGAACCGGCTCCGGGCCACCCCATTCCGTATGCCAGTAGGTCGCGGGGTTTCCGTCAATGACCTGGACCGCCGGGGCAACTTCATTGCCCGTTTCCTGGCTATCGACGGAATGGATGGATTGCTCGGATACCGGGATGGCAGAACCATCGCCGTCGAGCACGGAAAACTCGGCAACCGAGGTCCATGCCCGGTCGAAAACTTCCCTTGTCGCCGTCAGCCGCACATAGCGGGCCTGCGGGGATGCGGGAGCCGTCTGGAACTCCGCATCGTTCAGGCTTTCCAGATATTCCTGGAGCAAATCCACCGCTTTCTGATCAACCATGTTTTTCGCCAGAGGCGGCATGGCGGCACCGTTCCCCACGTTCGCCATGCGGACGTGGAGCGCGGATAAATCGGCGTCGCCGGGTTTGATGTAGCGCCCGTCGGGCCCGAGATTGAAGTGGCCTTGGATGAGCCCGTTAATGATTCCCTGCACCCTCAGCGGGGTGCCCAGCCGTGCGTCGAAAAAGTCCACCGTACCGCCGGGGCGGTGGCAGTGCGAGCAATTGGAATCGAGATAAGAGCGGACGCGATGTTCGATCGGTGCGGTCTCGTCATCCAGCGGGCGTGCTTCCAAGAAGTCTTCCAATTGCGCCGCGGTAAGGGAGGCGTTGAACATCCCCAGCGCATTGAAGGTCGTGAGCTGGTTGTCCGTGCGGCCGGTCAAGGCATAGTGGAAGGGTTTGTTCAGCGAATGCGTCCGCAGCCCGAGAGCCTGACCGGCGGCGGCATTGTGGCACTGGAGGCAATCGGCACGGGAGGGGTAATCCCAATGCCGCATCTCGGTGCTGCCGTCCTGGAGCGTGACCTCGATGTCATCCGCATCGCCCGTGGTGAGAAGTTCCGCGTCGGTGCCCTGCGCATTCCATTTATACGTCACGCCGTACTTGCCGCCTGCTTCCGTGCAAACGATGAAGCGGGTTTCAAGGCGCCGGACGAGCGATGGATTGCGCTCGTCCACGGGCAACTCGAAATGCTTCACCAGCACGGTCCCGGCCGGAAACACCCAATTGCCTTGCTCGCTGAAAGCGATCTTTTCCGCGGCGCTGTCATGGGCACCGTCGTTCGGAAGGACGATCCAGCGTTTCTTCGCGGCGGCGTCGGACCAAAGCGGATTCGCCACATCGTAAGGGATCACCCCTGGTGCGGTGGCCAGCGTCGCCAGATCGGTGAACACCCCGGTTTCCGAGAGGAACTGCGGCGGCTCTTCAGCGGCGCCCGCATCGACGAGCTTGCGGATGGTACCGCCCGGCTGGTCGGTGCCGTTGACGTTCATCAGATAGATCTCTCCGTCAGGGTCGGTGAAAAAGTTGGCGAGCCCGACTTTGCCGCCGGTTGGGAACCCTGCGTAAATCTCCTCGATCACGGGTGCGCCTCCGCCCGCGTCGATCGTGGCAGTCCAGATCCTGCCTCTGGCATGATCCCCGTAGAGGAGCTTCCCGCCGAGCTCCTCGTTCCATTTCTGACCGCGGTACCGCATGCCGCCGATGATGCAAGTGCCCGTGGCGCGATTGTAATCGATCACCGGAGGAATACTGGGGCCGATGATGGGGGAAGGCACGGCTCCGGGACCGGCGATGGATCCCTCGCGAAAGCCCCACTGGGCATTGCCGCCCATCGGCAGGCGGGTCATCTCCTCGCGCGCGCCCTCGCCCACGTCGCCGATCCAGATCTCGCCGGTGAGCGAGTCGTAGTGGGCGGTGTGCGGACTGCGCAGTCCGAGGGAATGGTACTCCTCCAGGATCGTGCCGTTGACATCTTGCCAAGGGTTGTCGTTGGGGATGCCGTAACCTTGGGTGGAACTCGCAGGCCAGCCGGCAGGTTTGTTGGTCGGGCTCTGAGGCTGGCGGCGGATCGCATGGGACTTCGCAGGATCATTATCCACATCGATGCGAAACACCCCGCTGAAGAGGCCTCCGTCCAGGCGTTGGGTGCGGCTGAGCGCGCCGTCCGTGCCGTGCAGGCCGCCACCTTCATTACTATCGCCTCCGTCACCGCAAGTAATGTTCAGGAAACCCTGGTTATCGAAGAACATCGCCCCGCCGTTGTGCCAGCGGCAGCGGTCGTACTGGTTCATCAGCACGAACTCGCTGGCCGGATCAAGGGTGTCGCTTGCAGGGTCCCAGGTGAAACGGGAGACCCTCCAGTATGAAAGATTGGGGCCCTCGCCGGCGAGTTGGGGCCGGTGATTGTAACACACGTACACGTAGTTCGCGTTCGGCGAATTCGCTTCCCCGAACTGGGGATGGAAGACCAGCGAGTAAAAGCCCTGGTCCTCGGAAGTTTGGGTGAACTGCCGCCAGTCCAGCACGTCCACCACCTCCGTTTGGATGACCGCCGAATTGTTCTCGAAGCGGTAGATCCGGCCGTCTTTTCCGACCAAGAGCAACTGGGTGGTCCCGGGGATAGGGGTGAGCCAGAGCGGATCGACGAAGGTGAGCCCGGGGAAGGCGTTGACGGTCGTCCATCCGGTCGCTTGTCCGGGGGCCGTCTGCGGGAAAACACCGCCGAGATAAGGAGCGACCGCTTGGGGAGCATCCAAACCGCCTGCCTGTGCAGCCGCTTGCCACGGGATCAACCCGAGGAGGCAGGCAGTACATAGGGAGGAGAGCTGGAGCCCCGGAAATCTGGGTTTCACCGGGATCATTGGAGACGCTTTATCAATGATTTGCGCGGATTCAATGGAATTCCTGCGAATACCTGACCCCCCAAAAGAGTGGCATGACGATGCCGTCACCTTCCGACCTTGATACGACAAGCATCTGCCGCACGTCCGTTGCGATATTTCCCGCTGCCGTTACAAACATCGCTCGATCCTCGCTCCCGCACCACACCCTTCTATCCCGGGCGGAGCGGGAACAAATCGCGGCTATGGGCCACATCCTTTCCGCACCTCAGGGCCGACTCCGCTTCCACTCCGCCAATACCGCTAGAAATGCCGGCAGATACCGCTGTGCCTTGGATTCGCCGATGCCGGAAACCGCCAAGCCCTCCTCCGATGTGGTCGGCCGGTAACGGCTCAGGGCTTCCAGTGTCTTATTGCTGAAGATCACATAAGGCGGCACATCTTCCCTCTTCGCGAGCCTCGCGCGGAGATCGCGCAACATGGAGTAGAGGATCGGCTCGAAACCGTGATCCGCCAGCGTGGAGACGGTGGCTCCGCCGCCCGGTGCCGGAGGCCATGCCAGACGGTATTTCGCGGCACCCTTCATCGCCTTTTCTCCCTGCTCCGTGAGAGTAATGAGGGGAAACTCCCCGGTCTCCACCCGCAAGAGGCCGATATCCCCCATGGCGCGCATCAAGGCATTGACGTAGCCCGTGCCCTGCGTTTTCAGGATGCCGTAGGTACTGAGTTGATCGAGGCCCGCGGAGAGGATCTCCTGGGAGCGGCTGCCGCAGAGCATCTGGACGATCTTGCCGCGGCCGAACTTCCCCTCCCAGCCGGCGGCGTTCTTCCGCGACATCCGCGCCACCCCGCTGAGCGCCTTGCGCACGATCAGATCCTCCTCCGCGGTCGGAGGGCGCATCTCGCCACTGCTGTTGTCCCGGCAGACATCGCAATTGCCGCAGGGCTCCGCATC